>Ga0126373_10001469_pt1 | contig 16802 bp, 13 predicted proteins | sample PanSoiMetPlot_11_FD_92545 | JGI IMG/M metagenome (GOLD analysis project Ga0126373, IMG submission 92545) | Tropical forest soil microbial communities from Panama - MetaG Plot_11 | ecosystem: Environmental > Terrestrial > Soil > Tropical forest > Bulk soil | place: Panama | collected 2016-02-17 | reverse complement strand
CAGGAGGTATCACACCATGTCAGCACCCACATCACTCGGCACCGCTCTTATCACTGGTGCTTCCACCGGCATCGGCGCGGTCTACGCCGATCGCCTTGCCAAGCGCGGTTACGATCTCATCCTCGTCGCTCGCAGCGAAGAGAGGCTCTCTGAGGTTGCTGCGCGATTGAAGTCTACCGGCCGCAGCATCGAGACATTCCCAGCTGACTTGACGAAGAAAGAAGACGTTCAGCGAGTGGCCGAGCGGCTGAGCACCGATGCCGCAATCACTGCGCTCGTAAATAACGCGGGCATCGGCAGCGCCGGAAAGCTTCTCGACGCGAAGATCGATGATCTCGAGTCCATGATCTATCTCAATGTCACTGCATTGACCCGCCTGGCCCTCGCCGCTCTGCCTGGATTTGTGTCGCGTAAAAACGGCCTCCTCATCAACATTGCCTCCATCGTTGCCCTTGCTCCCGAGCTTCTTAACGGCACCTACAGCGGCTCCAAGGCTTACGTGGTGAACTTTACACAAGCGCTGAAGAACGAAGTGGAAGGCAAAGGCGTGACCGTGCAGGCTGTGTTGCCCGGCGCGACTGCCACTCCATTCTGGGACAGGGCCGGCCTTCCGGTACAGCATCTGCCCAGCGAGTGGGTGATGACCTCTGAAGATATGGTGGATGCATCCCTCGCCGGATTGGATCAGCATGAGCTGATTACCATTCCATCCCTGCCGAACATTGCAGACTGGGAGACGTTTGAAGCCGCGCGCAAAGCTCTGGGCCCAAACCTTTCTCGGGAGAAACCGGCCGCCCGTTATGGGGTCCAGGGCTGATCATCATTCAGGATGAACTTCTCGCACCTGACTCATATTTCGAATTGAAAGGAGACACCATGAAGAAGGGTTATTGGGTTGTTACATATCGATCGATCCAGAACGAAGCAGCGGTAAAGGCCTACGGAGCATTAGCAGTGCCAGCGCTCGGGTTATTCGGCGGACGTCTCTTGACCAGCTTTAAGAGCCCGGTTCAGGCTCAGGAAGCCGGATTGCACCAGCCGTCGGTTCTCGTTGAATTCGACAGCTATGACGTCGCAGTGGAGGCCTACAAAAGCGACGCATACCAAAAGGCATTGCAGGCACTCGGCTCCGGCGCAGAGCGCGACTTCCGCATCGTCGAAGGTACGTGAGATTCCGTCGAAACCGGACACAAGGCGGAATGATCCAATCACGAGCGAGGATTTCCTATGACTACAAAATCGACACGTGACCACCTGATCGACGTGGGCCAGAAGCTGATGCATCAAAGCGGCTACAACGCCACAGGGCTGAGCGACATTCTGAAGGCGGCGGATGTGCCAAAGGGTTCGTTCTATCACCACTTCGGCAGCAAGGAGGACTTTGCAGCAGCCGCACTGGAGAGGTTCGGCGCGCGCCTTACAGAGCGTAGCGCGGCTATCCTGAATAGTTCGAAGACCCAGCCGCTGAAGCGTCTGAAGCGCTACTTCACTGAGCTCATGAAGCTTTCCGGTCATGCCGCACCTGTTCCCGGGTGCATGATAGGCCGCTTCAGTTTGGAGATCGCGGCAGCGAATCCGCAGTTGAGGAAACAGATCAGCAGTGCTTTCGCGAGTTGGCAGCACGCGGTCGCGGCGATCATCCAGGAGGCAGTTACGCGGAAGGAACTTCCCGCAGACACGGATCCCGAGTCGCTGGCCGGCTTCCTGCTCAACAGCTGGGAGGGAGCGCTATTGCGTTCGCAAGCTGAAAAGAGTGACACTCCGCTCGAAGCCTTTATTCATTACGTGTTTGAAGAGTTGCTATCGAAGCAATCGAAGGTTGAGGCCGGTGGTAAGCCCACTCGAAGCCACTGATTCGACATCGACCGCCCTCACTATCAACGCGCCGGCTAGGTGCCCGCGACGCCCACAGACTTTGTTCAACGCAAAGGAGAAACCCATGTCAACGATCCACCTCCACCAGACAACCACATTAACGCCAGAGCAGTACATCGCCGGGCTCACCGACTTCGGACCTGGCCGCTCGAAGCTCTTTGGCAACAGCGCCGACGAGTACCTCAAGGTACATCAGCGGAGCCGCTCCCAGGCCGACGTCACCGAAGGCTCGGGCGGAATCTGGGAGCGCCTGCACTACGACTGGTCCGATCCCAACCAAGTCGTCCTCACGACGACCGACTCCAACCTGTGGGGAGGCGCGTCCGGCCACACCTACACCTTCACGCGTCAACCCAACGGCACGACCGACATTGACGTGGTGGTCGTACGCGAAGGCAAGAACCTCAAAGGGCGGCTACTGGGCTTCGTTCTCGGAAGTATCGGCAGGAGCGTCCTGGAAAAGGCGTTTGAAAACAGCGTCAAAGCCATCGAAGCCCGAAACGCCCCGGCTAGAGAAGAACGCGCAGCATGAGCTGGCAACGCTCCTCGTTTTACATTCCCGACAGGCGGACCTACCCTGTTGGTGTGAAGACATTGGAGGAGGCACTATGAAAGCGACGCTGGCGCTGCATAATCTGGGACAGAGTCTATGGCTCGACAACATCACCCGTGACCTGCTCGATAACGGCACGTTGAAACGCTACATCGATGAGCTTTCGGTCACGGGCTTGACCTCAAATCCGACCATCTTTGAGCACGCCATCTCAAAGAGCAGCTCATACGATGCGCAGGTCAGCCAGCTCATGAAGGGTGGTCTCTCAAATGAAGACGTGTTCTTCGAACTTGCATTGCAGGATCTGACCCGCGCTGCAGATCTGTTCGCTGCCGTTCACCAGAGCACCGCGGGAATCGATGGCTTCGTTTCGCTGGAGCTTTCGCCGCTAATGGCCTACGACACGAAGAAATCTGTAGCAGCCGCCAAGCTTCTTCACGACAAAGGAAATCGTCCCAATCTGTTCATAAAGATTCCGGGAACACCTGAGGGCGTTCCGGCGATTGAGGAATCGATAGCAAACGGTGTGGCCATCAACGTCACGCTTCTCTTCTCTCGTGAGCAGTACCTCGCATCGGCAGAAGCATATTTGCGCGGCCTTGAGCGACGCGTGGCCGCAGGGCTGAGCCCGGATGTTCGCTCCGTCGCATCAGTGTTCCTGAGCCGTTGGGACGGCGCAACCATGGACAAGGTTCCCGACACGTTGCGCGATAAATTGGGAATCGCTATCGGGCAGCAGGTCTACAAAGCTTATCGGGATATCTTGGCCTCCGATCGCTGGCAACGTTTGGCGAACTTCGGCGCCCGCCCGCAACGTTTGCTCTTTGCCAGCACGGGTACCAAAGACCCCAAGGCCTCAGATGTTCTCTATGTCAATGCGCTCGCTGCGCCGAACACGATCAACACCATACCGGAAAAGACGCTTCTCGCGTTCGGAGACCACGGTAAGGTAACCGGGACGCTTCCGCGAGATGGTGGAGACTGCGAGTCTGTTCTGGCAGATTTCCGAAAGGCTGGAATCGATCTCGACAAACTTGCCGCGGACCTCCAATCACAAGGCGCCAATGCCTTCGACGAATCGTGGAAGAAGCTGCTCGACGCCATTGAGGTCAAGGGTAAAGTCCTGCAAGCCGCCAGCTAGAGTCATCTCATGAGATTCGGCATGGCCCGGATGAAGCCAACCCATAAGAGGCGAAAAACATCCGGATCGCATCTAGTAGCTATCGCCAGTTCACGGCAACCTGCAGTGGTTCACTGCCCAGCTTCTCAGTCGGTGCGAGAATCAGGAACCGCTGTCCGTCGCTCGAAACTACGAATGGGGTGCCCCCGGTGACGGCGTTGTTGGTTACAGTAACAGCATCGAAAAGGGGCCTGGGGATACCGGCTTCGAAAGACGCCCCATCTGTCTTCACATCCACGGCGAAGAACGTGTTGCCGTAGCGGTAGAAGAGCTCCTTGCCGTCGCGACGCCACCTCGGTAGCTCTCCTCCTGCCGTCGAGATCTGCCATTTACCACGCGGCTGCTGAGAGTCCAGCGTGAAGCCCTGCACATAGACCTCTGATTTGCCGGATTCCATAGAGCGATACGCGAGCCATCGCCCATTTGGAGAGAATTGTCCCTGCTGGGCGGTGAATTCTGTATTCACAAAGGGCACGGGCTTCCGGTCGCCGGCCAGAGGCAGCACATAGAGATTGATCCGGAGAGGAGGACCAGTCTGATAGTTGTACACGAGATACTTGCCGTCCGACGACCAGCCTTCGACGTTTTTTTGTCCGCCCTTTCCTCCCAGCAACAGCTCCGCGGAGCCCGACCCGTCGGCGGGCGTCTGATAGATGTCTCTTTGCCCCAGACGATAGGAACTGAAAGCGATTCGGGTTCCGTCCGGCGACCAGATCGAATCCAGATCGTCTGCGGGGTCGGTGGTTATCCGTTGCTTCGTGCCGCGCAACAGATCAAAGATCCAGATGTCGCGTGCCTTTGTCTGCGAATCACGGATGCCGACGGCAAGTCTTCTGTTGTCGGGTGAGAGAGCCGGGTTCGAGTAGTCCGCGGCCTCACCCACGACCTCGAGTTTCTTGCCGTTACGATCCACCCATTGCAATACAGACTCGGGAAACGGGCTGCCTCTGCGCCACATCAGCACACCGTTGGGAGAAGCGCTGAAAATCGCGCCTGGGACGGGGGCAAGCGAATCCATCCTCTCCAGGTGATCCGCCACTTGACGCGGTTCTCCCTGCAACTTCAGATTCCGCAGGTTGAACGGCTGGGCCATCAGCACGTCCCCTCTCATGAACAACAACTGCCCCGGTTCCACATAGACGGCCTGGGCATTCGTGGCCACGATGAACTTGCGCTCATTCGAGTCCAGCGAAACGGCGTAGATACCTTCCTGATCAGCCCGACTACTCACGGAGAGATACAGATAATGCTTTCCGTCCGGCAGAAATTGTGGCCACCGTTGCGTGGTTTCGCCTTCGGCCAGTGACCGAAGCTGCTTCTCTTCGCCATTGGCTGCATTCACCCGATAAAGCAGACCAGGTGCCTGCGCGATGAGAATGACCCCGTCACGACTCCACGTCCCGCCCCAACCGTAATTGGTGAGTGCAGAGATTGTGACGGGCGACCCTCCCGAAACGTCCACTTTCTGTAGGGTCTGGTTTGAAAAGAATGCTATCTGTTGTCCATCCGGCGACCAGAAGGGATTAAGGGGGTTTCCTCCCGGAATTGGGATCTCCGTGGCGCTTTCTGCATTCAGGGGACGGACAAACAGCCTTTCCTTCTCGCGTGCGCCGCCGGCTGCGGTAAAGGCGATGCGCTTACCGTCCGGCGATACCGCCGGGAGATCGTACCAGAAGAACTTCATGTTATCGGGTGCAGGGATGAGAAACCGGACTTCCTCTGGATCGACAGGTTTCTTTCGCATGTAGGCTGCGATCAGCGAAGCGAGCAGCAGCACCCCTGCTACCCCAGCCACAATCCACGCCAGCCGTTCGCGATTGCGACGCCTTGACGCAACCGGCGCGGGAATACCCGCCTTTGAGCCGGTCTCCGTTGTCCATTCCAACTCACTCTGCAGGTCGCCGGCGCTCTGCCACCGATCGTCCGGAGACTTGGCGAGACATCTGCGGACGATGCGATCCAACGCCGGCGACGCCATGGGCTGGATTGTCGAGACGGGCGGCGGGTCGGCGGACATGATCGAAGCAATCAGGCTCGCATGGCTGGGACCCTGAAAGGCTTTGCGTCCGGCAATCATCTCGTAGAGCATCGCGCCGAAGGCGAAGATATCCGACCGCGCATCGGTCTCCTTGCCTTCGAGCTGCTCCGGCGACATATATTGAAAGGTGCCGAGGATCGTCCCCTCGGCCGTGAGCCCCTGCGTAACAGTCGCCGCTGAGCTGAGCGCCACGGACTCATTCATTTTGGCCAACCCGAAATCCAGCAGCTTGGCTCCGCTGCGAGTCAGCATGACGTTAGCGGGTTTCAGGTCCCGGTGAATCACTCCTTTGCGGTGTGCGGCGTCGAGTGCACTGGCGATCTGAGTTGCAATCCGGAGCGCCTCTCCGATCGGCAGCGGGCCCCTCTGAAGTCGCGCTTCAAGGGTCTCTCCTTCCAGATACTCCATCACCAGATAACCGGTCGAGTTCTCGCGGCCGATGTCGTAAAGAGCGCAGATGTGCTGGTGATTCAGGCTGGAGATGGCCTTCGCTTCGCGCTCAAAGCGCTCTGTGAAGTGTCCGGTACATATCTTGATGGCAACGGTACGATCGAGACGGGTGTCGACCGCCGTATAGACTTCGCCCATCCCACCGGCGCCCGACAGGGCAACGATTTCGTACGGTCCCAAACGCGTTCTTGCTGCTAAGGGCATCGACCCGCATCATACCGCTCGGTGGGAACTCCGCAACATGATTTCATATGAAGCAGAACTCAATTCAACAAATCGCGATGAGTCGCCAATGCACTCACCGAAAAGCAGGCAGCGTACGCGTACGATTCTCGACTTGGGTTCACTGACCCGAAGAGAGAGGCCCGGTCACCTGGCTGATTCCCACAGCCCTCGTCTTGACACCGCTGTTAACCTTTAAATCAGGAAGTAAACCAAAGCCCGGCCAAGCGCCGGGCTTTCTGCTTCCCAGAGAATGACATCACACGTGCACTGGAAGTCCAAACCTAAAGTCTCTGTTTTGAAATCTTTGCATCAAAAGATAGGGGGGTACCTGACACCGTCGTCGCATTCCCTACGCACTGTTATCGGGTCTACCGTCGGCCAGCCGCAGCCACCGCGATCGCCCGGTCACGGCGCTTGCTGATCGACGATTCGTTCGTCGCCGTGTGAGTCGAGCGGTGATACCCGGAGTGCCGCTGCAGCACCAGTGCTCCCGCTCCGCGCAAGCGCGACAGCTCACCGTCGGTCGTCGTCATCAGCCGCGGTGGAGTCCCGGCGAGCATCTGGCCGTTCAGTTCCGCCTCCACAACCGGCCCGAACCTCGACCACGATGAGGTGAGGTCGCCGGTGAAAAGAATCACCTCAGGCGAGAGCGCTGTCGTGACCAGCCTCAGCCCCTGGCCAAGATAGGCCGCCTGCTTGTTGAGCGCCGCGATCGCGTTCTTGTCGCCGTCCTCGGCCATGTTCAGGAGATCCTGAATCGTCGCCACCGGAGAGTCGGGAATCATCTCCCCGTAATAGCGCAGCGCGGCGCGCGAGGAGGCATACATCTCCCAGCAACCAACCCGGCCGCAACCGCAGATCGGCCCGGAGGGGTCGATGGGAATGTGCCCGAACTCGCCCGCCAGACCCGACTTGCCCGCGACCATCTGGCCGTTTGCAAGAATCGCCGCGCCGATGCCCTCGGAGATCGTGACCAGCACGGCGTTGCGCACGCCATCCATGCGTCCGTACCACAGTTCGGAGAGCATGCAGGCGTTAGCCGCATTGTCCAGTTCGACCTGCAGCGGAATCCGCCGCTCGATCGCCTGCTTGATGTCGTAGTCGGTCCACTGCTTCAGGTTCGGAGCCATGATCAGCTGCTGCGTGACCGGATCGACACGTCCCGGCAGACTGACGCCGATCCCCTCGAACGACTTCTCCGGGTGCCGCGCCTGCAGCCGCATCATGCAATCGATGACGTTGCTCACGCCGCGCTCAGGATCGGAGACCAGCGGAATCGATTCACGCGCGAGGAAGCGGCCGTTGAGATCGACGACCGCAACGATCGCCTGCTTCGGCCGGATGTCCGTGACCAGAATGACGAGATCGTCATTCAGCGAGAGGAGTGTCGGCCTGCGTCCGCGAGGCCTGCGCGCCGCCGCGCCCTCGACGATCCACTTCTCGCGAAGAAGCTGCTCGGCGATCAGCGAGACTGTACTCGGCTGCAACCCGGAGAGCCGCGACAGGTCGGCCCGCGCAACAGGCTGCTTGGTGCGGATCAGCTCCAGCACCACATCGCGGTTGATGTCGCGCGCGACCTCGCTTGAGGCCAGCTCCACGTATGCCAGATCGATTCTCCGGATTCCCCGCCCCGCCTTCGCCTGTAACTTGCTCATAAGGTTATCTCTACTGGTTTACACCACTTGCGAGCTGCCCGCCATCGACAACAATGATCTGCCCGGTTGTATATGAAGCATCATCGGACGCAAGATACACAGCCGCGCTCACAACCTCCTCGGCCTTGCCGAACCTCCCCAGAGGAGTCCTCAGCAACAACTCGTGGCCCCGGGGCGAGTCCAGCAACTCACGGTTCAACGCAGTCGGAATGATTCCCGGAGCAATCGCGTTGACGCAGACACCTGAAGACGACCACTCCACTGCGAGCGAACGCGTCAGCGCTCCCACCGCCGCCTTGCTCGCTCCGTAAGCCGCCACATCGCGGAACGCGACCATCGTCGCCATAGAGGCGATATTGATGATGCGGCCGTACCGCCGCTCAAGCATCGAGCGCCCAAACACCTGGCACCCCCGCAGCGTGCCCGTCAGATTGATGTTCATGATGTTGTTCCAGATCTCTTCGGAACACTCAAGCGTAGGGATTCGTCGCGTGATACCGGCGGAGTTCACCAGGATGTCGACCTTGCCAAACTCCTTCAGCACGGCGTCGTGCAGAGCCTCAAGCGAAGCGCGGTCCACCACGTCCGAGGTGACGCGCAGCGTCCGGCCACCTAAGGCCTCGAGCGCAGCGGCTGTCTCATCGACCGCTTTCCTCGAGCGCGAGCTGGCAACAACATCAGCCCCCGCCCCGGCAAGGCCAAGTGCTATCGCCCTCCCTATGCCGAGTGTTCCGCCGATGACAACCGCAGTCTTGCCCGTAAGTGCTCGCGTCATCGACACAATCTTTCCTCGGCGCAGCTCCCGGCCACGATTCGCCGGGTATTAAATGCATTTCTATCTTTACTACAATAAATTCAGAATGTCACGATTCGTGACAACCTCAGGCCGCATCTAGCGCTCGCCTGCTATCCACTAAATTATTAGAAATAAAGGTAAGTAACAACAGAAGACATCAAGAACAGACCCGATGCACGATCGACCGATCGCATCCCAATCTTGGGACCAAGACTTTATTTTATTTGGAATTAGAAATAATCGCTCACCGAAACACCGACGATGCCACGGAGTAAGGCTTCCGCCAATGAGTCTTTGCTTGAGCTTCAGTTCGCTGCTTCCTGGAATTGAAGCGTCTCAATCTTCGCTATCGCCCACAGAGCCAGCTCTTTCTCCTCTGCGTGCGATTCTTCGAGTGCATGAAGCTGCCCAAGCGCAGCGAGGTCACCGTGCCACGCAACAATTCTGATGCAGCGTTCGCGCACCGCCCGGTCGTTCGAACTCAGGGCCGCGCGTACATACGGCAAAACGCCTGCGTTTGCCTTGACCAATATCCATTCTGCGCGATTGGCAACATCCACGTCGTTTGAATTCAGTTCAGCAATTGCTCGCCGGGGATCCTCACCGATCCGGTCCCATAGCTGGTATCCCGCAACAAGACCGGCAACAAGAGAGTAGTCCTCGACCGAGCGAAACGCCTGGCCTTCCATCATCGCCAGCGCGTCCGCTTCCGGAAGCATCTCTCCTGCCTGAACGAGCTTCATCTGGCCGCGGTACATCAACACAATTGGATCGATCTCCTGCTGGGTAAGCTTCGGTTTGCCGCGCTCCTTATAGTGCTCGTAATCCTCGGCGATAAATTGCTCATCCGTCTTGAGTGCGGCGGGAACTGCGCTAGCCGCCGCCGCCGGCTGATGCCGAGCCAGGGCAAGCGCAGCAGCTCCGCGAACCAGCGGCGAAGGATGGGAGAGGAATGGAAGAAGTTCGCTCGCCGGAACACCTCCCGGACAACGGCTGATTGCAAGCAGCGTCTCTTCAAGAACGCTGGCGTCAGTATCGCCAAGCAGCGCGAGCAGAGGCTGCGGTGAAGCATGCAGCATGCCGAGCGCCCAGGCGGCGTTCTTGCGCGCGGTCGGACTTTTCGCCCTCAAAGCCGGTAACAGTTCTTCAGCGGGTGTGGGAGGGTGCGACGTCACCAGCGCGATTGCGGCTGCGCGTGAGATCCGGTTGTCCTCGTTCAGAAGCCATTGCTCAAAGAGGTGCTGCGTTGGAAAACCGTCATAACGCGCAATTTTGAATATAGCGGCAGCGCGGCTGGGAGCGGGTCCGTCATTCGCTTGCCTCACAAGCTCAACCAGTTTCGTCTCCGCTGGTCTTCCAACAGCATCCGCACCAAGGCGGGGATAGTCTACGAACAACGCATCGGCGCCCACAGCAACAGCAGCTCGCATGCCGGAGAGATCCATCTCGTGATGATTCGCCGTAAAGCTTGCAACGACGAATCTACCTTTGCTGTGCGCACCCTTGATCTCTTCCGCCGTCACACCAGGAGCTACATCACTCACCTGATCTTCATTAGCCCCAGGGCAGATGGCCTTAACGTCATCCCACTCGCCGCCAAAGCGAACGTGCTCCAACATGTCTTCGCTCCTGAGCAGAGCGATCACCTGCGGACCAATCCCCTTAGACTTGAGGTCGAGGTACAGCCCTATATGGAGCTCACGAGCCAAACGAAGAGCATCCTCGAACTTCGGAATTCGCATGACGCCGAATCTCGCGCTCATCCACGATCCTGCATTCATCAGGGCGAGTTCCTGCGAGTAGGTCTCCTCTACGACACCCATGCCATCGCTCAACCGCTCCAGCAGGCCATCGTGGTGAAGAACGATCTCTCCGTCGAGCGTGCGCGTGAGGTCGATCTCAACAACATCGCAACCCAACAGGGCCGCGTACTCGAGCGATTCCAGTGTGTTCTCTGGAAGGTCGGCATTGGCAGTACGATGACAGAACAGTTGAACGCGACCACGCTGGAATATCTGCGCGTGGGAAGGGTTCGCCGCGGCTCCCAATGCCAGTGCGACAATCCACACATACCACCAGAACTTTTTCGCTCGCATAGAGTGCTCGCCGAATCGTCAGCCCCGGACCATCAAAACGCATACTTCAGAGCGAACTGAATGATCCGTGGATGTGGTCCACCCTGCTCGCCCGTAATCCTTCCGAAGCTCGGGCTGGCAACAGCAGGCCCAAGAGGATCTCCATAACCCAAACTGTTATTTGGGTTCCCGAACTGAGGCGTATTCGTGAGATTGAAGAACTCCGTGCGGAAGAGAAGGCTTTGGCTCTCCTTTATTGGAAATGTCCTTCCAATCGCCAGGTCGAGATTGTGCTGTCCCGGTCCGCGTACGAAGCCTACTCCGCTGTTGCCAAAATCCTCATCCGCAATGCTTGTTCCGTTGGCAACCTCAGGAGCGCGCATAAATGCGTTCGCGTTCAGATAACCTCCCGTCCCCACCACGCGATCAAACAACGATCCGCTTGTTGTGGGATGGCCTCCCGGCGCCACTTCCGCTCTTAGCTGGCTGGTAAGAAGTCCGTAGACCGAACCTGCATTCGCATCGAAGACGCTAAGCGCGGCTCCGGATTGAATCACCGCAATTCCAGAAAACTGCCAGTTCGTCATGATGCGTCGTGCCATCGCGGGGGCCGAAGCAAACTTCGGGGTTGACCAGATAAAGTTCAGGACCAGGCGCTGAGAACGATCGTCGTTTGCCGGCCCGTAAGAGGAGTTGCGGAGATCGCGCTGATTATTCGTGGGCAGTTGCAGTTCGAAGACATCCGTGCCGCCCTCCCCATTTACCTGGTCCAGGTTCTTCGACCACGTGTAGCTTCCCTGGAACTGAAATCCATGGTCCATGCGTTTGGTCACACTCGCCTGCAGCGCGTTGTAGTTCGCGACAAAAACGGAATCCGTAAACAGCGAGCCGGGGCTAACTCCCTGAATCGGCATACGAGCGATCACGTTACCGATCGAGTTCGTCGTCTCCCCGTTAATTGGTTGTTGGGGACTCGCCAGCAGCGCCTGGTCGAACTGTAGCGATCCTGGCCTGTGGACTGACTGCGTTCCGACGTACCCCACTTGCAGCAAATACCCGCGTCCCATCTCATACTGCACGTTGAGGTTGTACTCGTACGTCTTGCCGTCTTTCAGGTCTGGATTCAATCCGATGATGAAAGGAAAACCATCAGGGACCAAAGGCTGGAATATCGGAAAGCTCGACGGCGGCAACATCAGTGGAACAAAGGGGCTCGCCAGCGAAGCCGGCCCATTCGGAGTTCCCGATTGAAACTGCGAAAGCGCAAACGGCGGCTGCGATAGCGTCTGCTCAGGAACATTCCCAGAGTGCTGATCAAAGTAGATGCCGAAGCCACCGCGCAGCACGATAGTCGGTGCATTCTTTACTTGCCACGCAAATCCGAGTCGCGGTTCAACGTCTCCGTAGGGTGTCTTGTAGAAACCTGCATAGGAATTCCGTACCACTCCAGATGGCACCTCGCCAATGAAGTTTGAGGGCACGGTGAAGCCGGCGAAAGTTCCGCTCTCAGGAATAGGCCCGATGGTGGCGATGTTAGCGTCAAAATTCGTCAGACGTCCGTGAATCTCCGTTGGAGCGCCAAAGATCTCATACCGAAGGCCTGCGTTGATTGTGAGACTTCGCGTCAGCTTGATGTCGTCTTGCGCAAACCCCGCGAAGTTTGTGTAACGCTCATCTCTGCGGAAGATGCCGCCGCCGGCAATGCTCAATCCTACATTGCTCAATCCCAGAGGGCTGTTATTCTGCGTGGCGCTCTGTCCGACTAGAAAATCCTCGATGCCCGCTATCATCAGATTGCCATCCGTTTGCTGCGGCTGATTCTCATCAACTTGATGTCGTTTGAACTCGATGCCGAAGCGGGCATTATGGCGCCCCTTGCTCCACGCCACCGTGTCCTGCCATATGAACGAATTTGTCACCGACGAATTAAACGGCGTTCCACCGCCACCGATCGTAAATCCGCCAATGGTTATCGAAGGCATATTGGAGCTTGCGTCCGCCACACCAGTCGGCGTGCCAATCCCAACGGACTGGGCCGTAATCGGATTCTGAACCGTAGCGAGACCGTCAAAGCGCGTGTAGCCAAACCGTGCAATATTCACTAACTTCGAGTTGAAGACGTGCGTATCCGCCAGCACGAACATCGTGTTGCGATTCCGCGCATCAGTACCCCATCCGGGTACGTTTCCCCCATTCGGCGAGAATGGCAGATCTGATGTCGCGCGCGAGTAGAAGAAGCGACCCGACAGTGTGTTTTTTTTGCTCAACGCATCGTCGATATTGACCGAAAACTGATCTTCACGATAATGCGCAGCCGGAGTGAAGATCGAAAGGCCCACCGGTAACTGGTCCAGAGGATCTGAGCCGCTGCTCGGCGGCAACACAACCTGAGGGCTGGGCACGGCAAACTGTCCGTTCGGCAATTTCGTATTCAGAATCTTCAGAGCGATGGGATTGATATTTGACCCATCGCAGGCCACTTGCGTCCCACCTGCCGTCGTCTGATACCCAGTCGAAGGTTGCCCGCTGCTATTCAAATGTCCCGCAGGGCAAAACTGTGCGCCCAGCGCCTTGGCCGACCGATCGGACGTAAACAAAGGCAGGATCGCTGAATTCGAGGTGCCCAGGCCATTAACCTGAGTCACACCTTGATAGGCTCCAAAAAAGAAGAGGCGGTCCTTCCTGATTGGTCCACCCACCGCACCACCAAATTCGTTCTGCTTCAGATCCGCGCGCGGCTGGCCCGCAAGTTTCGAGAAGAAGTCATTCGCATTAAAGATATTGTTGCGAACAAACTCCCACGCGCTGCCATGAAACTGGTTCGTTCCGTTCTTGCTTACCAGATCGACATTCGCTCCGGTCCCGCGCCCGTATGAGGCATCGTAGTTCGCCGTCTGTACGCGGAACTCCTCGATTGTGTCGGGAGCGGGAATCGCCGTTCCTACCTCATAGTTCTGCGCCAGCGCGGCGGAATTCTCCTGTAGATTGTTCGCGTCAACCCCGTTGAACTGAATATTGTTTGCAGTTGGAGTTGCGCCATTCGCAGCAACATTCTGCGTCCCGTTGCCCAGCACGGTCGCCGTTGGAATATCCGCGATAACCCCAGGGGACAGCCCCAATATCTGGGTGTAGTTTCGGCTGGACAGAGGCAACGTTCGAATTGCCTCTTCATTAATGACCCCACCAAGCGTCGAACTCTCCGTCTGCGCCAGATCGGTGAGACTGTTCACCTCGACACTTGAGGGCGCCGACGCTACAACAAGCTTCATCTCTACCGTCGCTATCTCACTCACCACGACGTTCACGTCCCGCAACTGGGCCTTCGCAAAACCCGGGGCCTCGGCGTCGACCTCATATGCTCCTGGCGACAGCAGCGAGACACGAAACCCTCCCTCAGCCGAAGTCTCGGCCAAGCGCACCGCATGCGTCTCTTCGTTCACCACCGTAATCTTCGCCTTGGCCAGCACAGCTCCCGAAGAGTCCCTCACGGTCCCCGAGACTGCACCTGTTCCCGGGCTCTGCGCCCAAAGCATGCCTCCCGCCGCCAACAGAATTGCCAGCATTTCTGTCCGTGGGAATTTCTTTACAAAACTTTTCATAGGGTGCCTCGTCTCGAAAAACATTGGTGTCGAGGCCAAGTATCTGGCACCGCGGCTGCCCGATTTGTCAGGCATTTGTCTCTGTTTCGCGCAATCTATGTCATTCGGCAGACTTTGACATCTCAATGACAAGTCCGTGACAAATCGCAATTTCGCTCTTCCTATACTCAACCTCGTTCTATGTTGCTGAAGCTGCTTCATCGACACAGAACTGCTCGTAAATCGTCGTTAAGCGAAAGGGCCCTTTGTGCGACTGGAAGACATCAAACGTCATACGCGCCTTGCTTCAGTCCTCGGCTTCTGCCTGGCGCTTGCACAACCCGGTACAGCTCAGGCACCGACTGGGACATCGGCTCCTGAAACAAATGCCGGCTACGTGCCGGCCATCTCCGGCGCCGTGGGCTACGTCCAGAATGTGAACGGCGGCGTAACCAGCCTTGAGCCGCAGTTCAATCCGGTGCTGCTTATACCCTTCGGCTCGCACGTCCAACTCGAGTCCCGCACGGAATTCTTCGGCTTCTTCCAGCGCCAGCCCCAGCCCACAGGCCCATACAAGGGAAAAATCTTTAAGTCGGTCGACTACGCCCAGGTCAATTGGCTGGCCAATACGCATCTCATCGCAACTGCCGGAAAATACCTGCTCCCATTTGGCCTATACAACGAGCGCCTGAGTGCGATCTGGATCCGCAACCTGCAGGACACCCCAATCACCTACCCGATTGGCACGCGCACCAGCGCCGCAGGTGACGGCTTCATGCTGCGCGGAGCGGCTTTGCAGCGAGACAAGTACTCCATCCACTACAGCGCATATTTTTCTGCACTCTCTAACATCCACGAACTGGAGGCGGCGCGAACTGCGGGAGGTGACGCAAGCATTTTTCTTCCAAAGCCACGCCTGGAGGCTGGCGTCTCCTACCAGCGCTTTCTCCAGCCGCGAGAAATAAACAGCGTAGCGACTTACATGTCCTGGCAACCTCCATCTGTTCCGCTCGATATCAAAGCCGAGGGCGACTACAGCTACTTTGGCCGCGGCTACTGGCTTGAGACCGCTTATCTCTTCCAGCAGCTACCCATTCCGCCCGTCTTCAGGAAGACGCAGGTCGTCGGCCGAATGCAGCAGTTCTTCCCTCTGAACGGCGGGGGCAACGGTCTGCCGCGTGTAGATACGCAGAGATTTGATTTCGGACTTAACTACTACTTCCGTGATGATCTTCGCTTTATCTCCAGTTACGGACGCACCTTCAGCTCTCAGAGAAACGCCAATGTCTGGAACTTTGGCTTTACCTACAGATTCCTTTATCCACTGTGGCCAGCGAGGAAGAAATGAGACGCTTCATGCCCATTGCCGTAGCTTTTCTGAGCCTTGCATGCCTCGCGTCTGCTATGCCGGCATCGCAGACTCCTCCACCCCCAACACCTGACTCGAAAGCCAGCAGCCACACAGTGGCTCCAACCAACCATAACGCTCCACGCACTGGAGAAGAGGTCTTCAAGGCAAACTGCGGACGTTGCCATATGCCGCCTAGTTCAATCTCTCCGCGGATCACCGGCACGGTCGTCATGCACATGCGCACGCGTGCACGCCTCTCGCGTGAGGACGAACAACTTCTGCTCAAGTTCCTGGCTCCTTAGTTCAACAAAGCAGCCGTAAATGCTTCACAGTAACCAGACAACAAGGAGTAAAAGATGTCAAAAATTGTAGTTTCGCTGTTGCTCATGCTCGGCGCCATCACGCAGCCATCGTCCAAAGTCATGGGGGCGGAGCCAGCGAAGGTCATCGAGATTCACGCTCACAAATTCGCCTTCGAACCCTCTGAGATCACATTGAAAAAGGGCGAAACAGTTACGCTGCGGCTCACCTCCGACGATGTTCCCCACAGCCTCGTCGTCCGCGATCTGCAAATCAACCAGGAAATCAGCAAGGGTCATCCCGCGGATATTACCGTCACTCCGACCACCACAGGCGACTTCCACGGCCAGTGCGGCCGCTTTTGCGGCAGCGGGCACGGCTCAATGAAATTCACGGTGCACGTCACGGAATAACTATGAATCGCTCCTGTATCGCCCTGCTTCATCTTGGCTTGATTTCAATTTCTGCAAACGGAGACATCGATGCCGCCGCTGCCTGAATTCGACAGGGAACAACTCCTCGCCACTCAGTTTGACACTTTAATCGCCAACGCCCCGCTGACGCTCCGGGAGACATTCTACCCACTGGGCTTTCCCATCGAGATTGCCACTAACTCGCCTGCAGTTCTCGAAGCGGCGGCGCAAAGCTGGGCGATGTTCCAGCAACGCTTCCATCGTCCGCCGCTAACACTTCATCTTGGTGTTACCTCGGATTTGGATGAATCAT
>Ga0126373_10001466_pt1 | contig 16816 bp, 16 predicted proteins | sample PanSoiMetPlot_11_FD_92545 | JGI IMG/M metagenome (GOLD analysis project Ga0126373, IMG submission 92545) | Tropical forest soil microbial communities from Panama - MetaG Plot_11 | ecosystem: Environmental > Terrestrial > Soil > Tropical forest > Bulk soil | place: Panama | collected 2016-02-17 | reverse complement strand
GTGATCTACCTGGAGAACCAGTCGTTCGACAGCGTCCTGGGCTACTGGTGCGACGCCAACCCGGGCCGCTGCCCGTCCGGCGGCATGCCCGCGTCGGTCACCCTGGCCGGCGGGACGGTCGTGACGCCCCGGATCAGCCCCGACACCGTCCCGAACGTCAACCATGACGTCGCCACGCAGAAAGCCGCGATCGACGGCGGGAAGATGGACGGCTGGGGAAACATCCCCGACGGCTCGTGCGACGCCGCCACCGGCTACCAGTGCATCAGCGGCTACCAGCCGTCAGCGGTCCCGAACTTCGCGGCCCTGGCGTCTGACTTCGCGATCAGCGACCGCACCTTCTCCCTCGCCGACTCCCCGTCATGGGGCGGCCACCTGTACGCGGTGATGCCCTCGACCGACGGGTTCACCGGCAACATCCCCGAACCCGACACCGCGCCCGGCGCGCCGCCGCCCGGGCCAGGGTGGGGCTGCGACTCGTACAAGGTCACCACCTTGATCGGCATAGCCGGCTTGTACCCGTCCTGCATCCCCGACCCTTCGCTGCCGCAGCCGAACGGCGGCGCGTTCGAGCCCACACCCGTCGCGTACGCGAAAACCATCATGGACCGCCTCAACGGCGCGGCCCTGCCGTGGAAGATTTACGGCACCCCATTCCCGACCACGTGGCAGCCCGGCGAGAAAACCGAGTACTCGTGGTCGGCATGCCCGTCGATCGCCGAATGCCTCTACACCGGCCAGGACAAGCACCTCGTCCGGGCCGGCCAGTTCGTCACCGACGCCGCCGCCGGCAACCTCGACGCCTGGTCTCTCGTCGTCCCCGGCGCAGGCGCCACCACCGCGTCCTGCCACAACAACACGTCCATGGCCCTGTGCGATAACTGGGCCGGCCAGCTCGTCTCCGCCGCCGAGAACGGCCCTGACTGGTCCTCCACCGCCATCTTCATCACCTTCGATGACTGCGGCTGCTTCTACGACCAGGTGCCCCCCGGCACGAACCCCGACGGTACCCAGCGCGGCCCCCGCTCGCCGCTGTTCATCGTCAGCCCCTACGCGAAGGCCGGCTACACCGACGACCACAGCGCCACGTTCGCCAGCATCCTGGCGTTCACCGAGCGCAACTTCGGCCTCGCCCCCTTGGGCGTGAACGACGCGCAGATCTACGGCTACACCAATGCGTTCAACTACGCCCAGGCGCCGATCAGCCCGGCGCGGGCGGTGATGCGGCAGTACAGGCTGCCGGCGTCGGCGCTGCGGATCACGCTCTCGCCGGCCATGTTCGGCGACACGTGACACGGTGAGGATCCACGTTCATCCGCATGATGCGGTAATCCCCCAGCGACGACCGCGGCGTCTATCTGGTGGCGCATCGCTGAGCGCGCAAACCTCGGGGGCAAAGGCGGGAGCCCGTTATGCGGAGCGAAGGCTCCCGCCTTCTGCTCTCATCGACGTTTGGTGCGAGCGTTCGGGGTTAGTTGCCGGTAATGACAGTGCGCGCCGGCTTGCAGCACCCGGCCTGCTTGTCTAGGGCGGCCCCACTACCCAGTCGGTCGCAAAGGGGCCGCCCGCCCGGGGGGTCTGTGGTCGTATCACCAGGTGACAGGTAACCATTACCGTGCGTAGACTGAACCTCGGTTGACAAGCCAGCCGTAACCTTAGGCTGGCGTGCCTGCCGGGCGTCTGGCCTCCTGGTTCGCGGTTTATTTCCGGCCGTAGGTGAGCGCCATGACGGTTCCTTTCACTCCCACGCCCGATGACGCTGTTGCCGATCTCACGGCCCGGCCGGGGACAGGCGTGTCTGCCACTGTGCCGCAGCCTGTCCCCGCTCAGGCTGCGGCACGCGAGGACTTCGCGGCTGGCCGCCGCTGCACCCCGCTTGATGGCAGGGTGGCTGTTGTCGCCCTCGCCTTGCCGGCCGAGATCGACATCACCAACGCCCTCGACAGTTGTGCTCAGCTGTGTGCCGCGATGGATGACGGGGCGCAGCTGGTCATCGCCGACATGACGGCGACGCGGTTCTGTGATACGTCCGGGTTCCGCATGCTGCTGCTCGCCAGCCAGATAGCGGTTGATCACCGCACTGACTTCCGCGTCGTCATGCCGACCGGCGGAGCGGTGCTTCGCGCGCTCAAGATGCTGGGCATCGACAAGGTACTGAGCACCTACTCCAGCCTGCCGGACGCGATGGCAGACTCTGGCCACTGAATGCGCGCAGCTGTATAACAACGCAATTCTTGCTGGCCGGCCGGCCCGCAAGCGCGCCCCTTTAGCCAACCGGCGCGCTGGAGATCTCGGCGCCGTCGATGTGGAGTGGCGAATCGCTTTGCTCGTTCGCAGTTCGGTTGGCAGCACCCAAACAGCTAGGAAGCGCGAACGCATAAAGCGGCTGAACGCCGCGCGGTACAGCCGCGACACCCGCCAGGAATGGCTGGGTGGCGGTGGCGGCATCGATGGCGGACCTGGCGGCGCCTGACCCGCGTGTCGCTTGACCAGCCCTCGAAAGCGCCGTCGAAGGCCCGTTACCTGGACGCGGCGGCCCTCCGTCGTCCTCGCCATCGGCGTGACTGGGCTGGCGGTCTTCGCGGAGCGCCGGGGCGCTGTTCTTCCCCCATCTCGTGGTCCCTCGGGGAATGCCCGTCGTGACGGCTCCGCGTCGGCGCCGGCTGACTGTCAGTCCCAGCCGGTAGCCAGCGCTCTTTATTGACGGACCGCAGCGCCCAGGCCGATCCTGCATGCATGAGTCGGCCGCGCGCGATCGTCGGGTTGGTGCTCATCGTCGCGCTCGTCATGTGCGGCGTCACGCACGTCCACTCTTGGCCCTTGCCCCTTCTCGCCGGCGCATTCTTCTTGTTCGCCGTGACGACGCGGGGCGGCGGCTGACTGTCAGATGCAGCCGGTCGCGGATGACTTCAGCATCGTGACGTTGCGGCGTACCGTGAATGCACTCCTGAGGGGGGAATGCAATGCTGACACCAACTGGACCTGATTTTCCGGTGCAGCGGAAGTCTGCGATCGGCAGGTTACGTGAGAGATGGCGCGTGTACCGCGAGCGCAAGGCGCGGCTGAATGCTTCACGCTACGTCGGGGGCGGCGAGGCCCGCGATCGTTTGCCGCCAGTTGGCGGGGGCTTCTAGGCCTGACTGTCAGACCTAGCCTGTCGCCTTCGCACAAAAAGCGATCCCCGCACGGTTGCATCCGACGCGGGGATCTGCGCGACCACCCGTAGCGGCAGGGATGACGGTGCGTTGGCGATTCGGAGGATCGGAACGAATTCCTCACCTGTAGGCCCTACTGATCAGCGTCGGCCATAGCCGCATAGGGCGAGCACCGCATCGGCCCCGTTTGGCATGTCCGCGTCCTTCGGCGCGGGTGTGTGCGGAGTCTGCGCACCGTGCTAGCCGTACCTCGGTTTCGGGTGTCCGCACGGTAGATCAGCTGGTCGCGCCTGGCGAGCATTGAGGTGCAGGTGACCGGAATGGCGGCACCGCAGATCAAAGGAGCATCCCAATGCGCACACCAAGTGACGACATCAATCCCCGGCGATCCCTGTTGACGCGATTTCTCATCAGGTCATGGGAATATCGGCACCCTCGCGCCTGGGTACGTGTGCGGCTAGCCTGTGGAATCTTCAACCTATGCCTAGCCGTCCTGCTGCTCGCTTCAAGCCAGTGGCTAGGGTCTCTGGCCTTGCTGGGGCTGGTGCCGTTGGCGGGCTCGGCGCTGATCTTCTGGACGGCCTACCGCCTGCAGACCAGTGTTCAAAGTTAGCTTGGCAGCCTCTCCCCGCAGCGGGATCGCTCGATCACGGCCAGCTGGGGGAGATGCTGCCGTGCTCAGACTCAGATTTCGGCCGGTATTGTTCGGCGTCCGGTCACGCGGATACTTGGGGGAACAGAGGCGGAGAGATTCGTGACGAACGGCGCCGGTCCTCTCTCAGTGACTGACCAGCAAGCACTGCGGGTCAACGGAGGCAGCCCGATGCGCCCAGCGAGCGATAGGGTTCCCCAGAAACCGCCGGTTCTCATGAGACTTCTGATCAGGTCGTGGGAATATCGCCGCCCCCGTCTCTGGGTGCCTGTGCGCATTGTGTGCGGCATCTTCAACGTCATCCTCGGCGTCCTACTGCTTGCATTCAGCCCCCAGTTGGGGCCGCTAACTTGGTTGGCTGCGCTGCCCCTAGCCGGGGCGGTGCTGATCTTCTGGACCGTCCACCGCCTGCAGCAAGACAGCGCCCAGCGGGTGCGTGAGCTGGAGCGGTCCCGGGCCCAGGTCGTGGACGATGCGGCTGCGAGGCTGCGCCGGATCGAGCGAGATTTGCACGATGGCGCGCAGGCCCAGATGGTCGCCGTTTCGATGAAGCTAGGACTCGCTCGGGAAAAGCTCGCTGAGATCGTCGACGGGACCGGGCAGGCCGAGCTAGAGCGGGTTCTGGAGCTGGTCGTCGCCGCGCACCGCGGTGCCGCGGAAGCCATCACGGAGCTGCGCGACCTCGCCCGCGGCATCCACCCGCCGGTGCTCGACCGCGGCCTAGGCGCCGCACTTACCAGTCTGGCCGCGGGCACCGACCTACCCGTTGACGTCGTCCTCGACTTGCCGGAACGCCCATCAGCGGCGATCGAGACCATCGCTTTCTTTTGCGCCGCCGAGTTGCTGACCAACGTCGCCAAGCACAGCGGCGCCCGCCATGCCACGCTCGAGGCACTCCACGCATCTGGTCTGCTTCGCGTGCGGGTCAGCGACGATGGGATCGGCGGAGCACGCGTCGAGACGCACGGCGGCCTGGCCGGACTCGCCGAGCGGATCGCGGCCGTGGACGGCAGGTTGAGGGTCAGCAGCCCGTCCGGAGGGCCCACGGTTGTCGCAGTCGAGTTGCCGTCGCACGCCTGACCGACCTGGAGCCCCGATGCGGATCGTGATCGCCGAAGACTCTGCAGTTGTCAGGGCGGGCCTGGTGGAGATTCTGGCTGACCGCGGCCACGACGTCGTAGCCGCTATCGGCAACGCCGATGACCTGCTTGCCGCGGTGGAGGAACATCACCCGGATGCCGCGGTGGTAGACGTGCGAATGCCGCCCGATTACACCGATGAAGGCCTGCGCGCTGCGATCGTCATCCGCCGCAACCACCCGAAGACCGGGGTTCTGGTGTTCTCCCAGTACATCGAGACCCGGTACGCGGCCGACCTGCTCAGCGCGTCGCCGGGTAGCGGCGCGGCCGGTGTCGGGTACCTGCTCAAGGACCGGGTCGGCGACGTCGGCGAGTTCATCGGGGCGCTGACCCGGGTCGCGGCCGGCGGCACCGCTCTCGACCCAGAGGTGGTCACGCAACTTCTGTCGGCTAGCCGCCGCAATGACGGGCTCGGCACGCTGACGGCCCGAGAGCGCGAAGTTCTCGCCCTGATGGCCGAAGGCCGATCGAATGGTGCGATCGCCGGGACTCTCGTTGTCTCTGAGCGGGCAGTCGAAAAGTACGTCGGGAACATCTTCAGCAAACTCGGCCTCGCACCGTCAGACGCCGACCACCGACGGGTGCTCGCCGTCCTCCGTTACCTCGAGTCCTGACCGGCGACACGGCGCCGCCACCGGAACTGCAGTCGGCTGTGACGGTCCGTATCGGCGGACCTGCCCGGGCGGCAGACGCGATTACCGCTGCTGTCGCAACGCCGTGAGCAGCGGTATGGCGGCGATCTTTTCGTCCGTCAGGTCGCCCCAGTGAATGCCGGCAGTGGGGCGTGAACGCTGCTTGTGCCGGCAGTCGATGACGCGGTCCGGCGTGATGACGAAGTCGACTGGAACGTCGTGGCCAGTCAGCGGAATCGTGCCCGCCGCCTGGATCTGAATCTCGTGCACGGTTGTCACGCACACGGTGCCCGGCCCGATCAGCCCGGCCGTCGTCGCCAGCGCGAACTCCAGATCGGCGAAACCGCCGCCCTTTCCCAGGCGCGCACCATCCTCGCTGGCGGCCACGGAGCCCATGACCACCAGGTCGACCGGGGATAGCTCGGCCAGCGCGACCCGTCTGGCGGAGCGTGCGGCGCCCCGTATCGAAGCTGCTTTGCGCGGGGACTCGGTCAGCGCATCCGGGTCCAGCGCGAAGAACGGTTCGGGCTCGGCCAGGCGCGGCACCGCCATATAGACCGTCTTACCGTCTTCCAGGGCGCGCTGACGAACCGGCAGCTGCGCCGAGTCTGGGTTTGCCTTGAGCGTCCTCGCGGCCTGCCACTGCGGCATCGCGCGCAGCCGCTCCGCCGCTGCCTCGGCGCCAATGAAGTTGGGGATGCGGCCCTCTGACCCGGGAAACCGCGCCACTTTTGCCGATCGCATGGCGTGCCACACGTCTTGGCGCAGGGCAGCCTTCGCGGCGAGCACGTCTGGCGGTCCGCCCGCGTCTCGGTCGTGCCGTGACGCGGACTGGAGTCGGGCGGGCGAGCGACGCGAAGCTGCCACGAGCACATCCTGCCGCACGGGTGGGGAAGCCACATCGGGGGAGTCACGTGGGGAGATCACGCGGCGGAGTCACCCCGGGGCAGTCACCTTGGGCAGTCACGCCGGGGGAATCGCGCTGGGGGGATCACGCTGGGGCGGTCACCCCGTCGGCTCAGCGGGCCCGAGCAGGTCCCACTTGTTTCCGGCGATGTCGAGAAACACCGCCACCCGTCCGTACGGCTCTGACCGCGGCGGCCCGACGAACCGAACTCCGGCCGCAGACAAGCGTGCGTGAGTCGCGTCGAAGTCGTTCACCTCCAGAAAGAAGCCGACCCGGCCGCCAGTCTGGCGGCCAACGGCGGCGAGCTGCTCCTCCCCATCCGCCCGGGCGAGCAGCACGCCAGTCTGCGCTCCTGGCGGCCGGACCACGACCCAGCGCTTCGGGCGCCCGCCGGCGGAGGTGAAGGCGGGCTCGTCCGCCGCCAGTTCGAAGCCAAGCACGCCGGTAAAAAATTCGATCGCGGCGTCGTAATCCTCGACGACAACTGAAACGAGGCTCAGGTGCACGAGCTCCAACCTAGCTGTGCGCCCACCTGACCATGCGTCCACCTGACCCTGCGCCCGCCTGACCATGCGCCCGCGTGACCATGCGCCCGCCTGACCATGCGTCCAGCTGACCATGCGCCAACTGACCATGTGCCCGAGCCGCCGCGCGGCCGCATCGCGCCGCCCCGCGCAGCTTTTTGATCGCACCGGCTTCGTAAGTAAGATCCACGCCCCACGCCGACACCAACATGGCATGAGCGAACTCACCTTGCCGCGCGCGCAGGCGACGCGGGCCGAACAAGCATGGATCGACACCGGACTTCGATATTTCCTCACAGCCGTCTGCGCGGGGAGTGCCGGAGTACACGCGGCCCTTATCCAGCCGCACTTCCTCGAAAGCGGATTGCTGGGGTCTGCCTTCACCGCGGCCGCGATCGCGCTAGCACTCGCAGCCCTGGTCGTGCGCCAGCCGCGCCACGACTCGTGGGCGATCCCGGCCGCGACCCTAGCGCTGTGCGTGATCGCGGTCAGCTACATGCTCTCGCGAAGCACCGGGATCCCGCTGCTCATCGTTCAGCCGGAACACATCGACCGCCTCGGGACGGTCACGACCGGCGCTGAACTTGTCGGCGCCATGTGCGGCGCCGTGCTGATGGCACGAACCGTGCTGATGGCACGAACCGTGCTGATGGCACGAACCGTGCTGATGGCACGAACCGTGCTGATGGCACGAACCGTGCTGATGTCACGAGAGGGCTAGGACATGAAATCGACACTTGCCAGGCAGCAGCGCCGCGTCCCGCTCGCGTTTGCGCTGATCATCGCCGTCATCGCTGGCATCTTCGCGTTCACCACGCAGAACGAGTCAGCACACGCGGGCGTGCTGGGCCACGACGCCGTCGGCCCGGTCGGGCTGCCCACTCCGGCCGAGGTCGCGTTCCACGACCAGATGCGCAAGCTCTGGGAAGACCACGTGACCTGGACCCGGCTCGCGATCGTCACCTTCGCCGACGGATCAGCTGGGTTGAGCGCGACCGCAACGCGCCTGCTGCAGAACCAGGCCGACATCGGCAACGCCATTGCGCCCTATTACGGCGCTGCAGCTGGCCAGGAGCTGAGCACGCTACTGCACACGCACATCACGCTCGCGGTGTCACTTCTCGAGGACGCCAAGAACGGGAACACCACGGCCTTCGCCGCCGACAAGGCGAGCTGGTACGACAACGCCAATCAGATCGCTGACTTCCTATCCGCGGCCAACCCGCGATTCTTCCCCGATGACGTCATGCGGGCGTTCATGAAGGAACACCTTGACCAGACGCTCGCCGAGGCGCAGGACGAACTCGGCGCCAACTACGCGGCCAGCATCAACGACTACGAGGCCATTCACCTGCACATCCTCGCCCTGGCTGACTTGCTCAGCTCTGGCATCATGCATCAATTCCCGAGCAGGTTCGGCAACTGATCGCATTCCAGGCGCCGCCACGGCCGATGCACAATACTGCACCGGCCGTGGTTGCCGTCGCCCCACAAAAGCGCTTCGCTTGGACTGTGACCGCAGAACTGCCGGGCACCATCGGCACGGCTGCCGTCGCCGGTCCAGGCGACGCGACGTCGCGGGCTTGGTTGCGGCGGCTCAGTTGCACCGGTGCCGACCGGGATAACGCCGTGACTGAACTGCACGCCCTGCTGCTGCGCGCCGCGCGATTCGAGATCGGGCGCCGCCGTTTGGCGTTCCCGCAGCTCGGCGGCGCGGATCTGGACGATCTGGCGTGGCAGAGTGCAGACGACGCGCTGATGTCGATCCTGCGACGGCTCCGCGATTTCCGCGGCGACAGCAGGTTCACGACGTGGGCCACCAAGTTCGCGATCGTCGAGGCCGGCGTCAAGGTCCGCAGGCATGCCTGGCACGGGCGCGAAATCCTGCTGCCGGATTCTTCCTGGCCAGCGGTCGCCGACGGCGCGCCCAGTCCGCACCAGTTCGCCGAGGCGCGAGCGTTAATGGCTGCGGTTCGCGAGGAGATCGACAGCAAGCTCACAGCCTGGCAACGAGAAGTGTTCGTGGCGACCACACTCAACAATGTGCCGATCGATGTCCTGGCCGAGCGGCTTAACACCACCCGCAGCGCTCTGTATAAGACCCTGCATGATGCCCGGCGCCGACTGCGGGCGGCGCTTGCCGAGCGGGGAATGGTCGCGTTGGGGAGGGTGCCATGATGGAGCAGATGGGGGGCAATCTCGGCCGGGAGCTCGAGCGCATGATCGGCCCGGCAGGCCCTGAGCTCGGCTGCGACGAGTGCTTCGATCAGCTCGATGTCTACGTGGAGCTGGAGCTGACCGGCATCAGAGCCGACGTCGCAATGCCCGCCATGCACGCCCACCTCGTGGGCTGTCCGGCCTGCCGTGATGACCACGAAAGCCTGCTCGCCTTCACCCGCACCGATCCGCACGGCGTGTAGCTGACCGCCGACCCCTCGACTTGATCATCTAGCCGTCGGCCCACCTGACCGGTTCATTGTGCGGTGACTGATTACGTCCTACGCTGCGACTCAATGACCAGGAGGGACGTGGCAATGGCGGACATTAACGGCAGCTGTGACGGGCGCTTCGAGGTAGTGCGGCAGATGCTGGCAGGGTTCATCGACTCTGGCGACGAACTCGGCGCTTCCATCGTGCTGGATCTCGACGGGGACGTCGTCGTCGATATGTGGGGCGGTTACCGCGACGAGGCGCGCACGCAGCCGTGGGTGTCCGACACGATCACCAACGTGTGGTCCACAACCAAGACGGTCACGAGCCTCGCGGCGCTCATGCTGGTCGATCGCGGCCTGCTGGACGTCGACGCCCCGCTCGCGACCTACTGGCCCGAGTTCGCGGCCGCAGGCAAGGATGGCGTGCTCGTCCGGCACGTGATGTCACACACGTCCGGCGTCTCCGGCCTCGACCAGCCCGCGGTCATCGAGGATCTCTACGACTGGGATAAGTCGACGGCCAGGTTCGCCTCGCAGGCACCGTGGTGGGAGCCGGGAACGGCGTCCGGCTACCACGCACTGAACTACGGGCACTTGGTCGGCGAGGTCGTGCGCCGGATCACCGGCAATTCGCTCAAGCAGTTCGTGGCCGACGAGATCGCCGGGCCACTCGGGGCAGACTTCCAGATCGGCGCTGTCGAGAGCGACTGGGACCGAATAGCGCCCGTCGTGCCGCCCCCGCCACTGCCGTTCGACCTCACGATGCTGCCGCCCGACAGCCCGACGGTCAAGACGATGAGCGGCCCGCCTGCCGACGCCAACGACGCGAACACGCCAGCGTGGCGCCGGGCCGACATCGGCGCCGCCAACGGGCACGGTAACGCCAGGTCGGTCGCTCGTATTCTCTCGGTCATCTCCCGCGGCGGTGAGGTCGACGGGGTCCGGCTATTGCGGCCCGAGACGATTGACCTGATCTTCCGCGAGCAGGCGAATGGCGTCGACGTCGTGCTCGGCGTTCCGCTTAGGTTCGGCATCGGCTTCGGACTGCCACAGCTCGACAGCCTGCCGTACGTGCCGGACGAGAAGATCTGCTTCTGGGGCGGCTGGGGTGGTTCGCTGATCATCATGGACGTCGGCCGCAAGATGACCGTCTCCTACATGATGAACAAGATGGGCGCCGGCATCGTCGGCTCTGATCGCAGCGAGAAGTACGTCTCGGCGGTCTACGGAGCGCTCGGCGGCTAGCTGTACTGACCACCGAGGTCGGCGAGGCTGGCCGCGGCGCCGACGCCCGCCACGGCGGCCAGGTATCCCGCCAGCATGACCGCGGCGACTTGGCCGACCGCGTCGTCAGTGGGCAGGAACCGCGGGTGATGCAGGCTCACTGCAGTACCGCTGCCCACAAACAGCATCAGGGTCGGAACCACCGCGGAGTAGTACGAGAAGTCGTCGGCGCCGAACGACCGGAACTCGGCGTCGACGGCGAAGCCAGCGGCGCGCAGCAGCGGCTGGCAGGCCGCGGTCAGTCGCGGATCGTTGACCAGCATGGGTTCGGCGGGCGTGATGGTCACGGCCCCTTCGCAGCCGTATGCGAGGCACGTGTCGGCCACGGTCTGAGCGACGGCAGCGCGCAGGAACTCCCGGTCTGCATCGGCCATGGTGCGGATAGTGCCCGCGGCCGTCGCAGTCGGCGGGATGACGTTCGCGGCGGCTCCCGCACGCAGCGTACCGACCGACACGACCGCGCCGTGTGTTGGATCGATGCGCCGGCTGACCAGGTGCTGCAGCGAAACGACGGACTGGCATAGGGCCAGGACGGGGTCGGCTGCAAGGTGCGGATAGCCCGCATGGCCGCCCGTTCCGGTGACGATGATCTCGAAGTCGTCGGTCGCGGCGTTGACAGTTCCGGCGGCGGCGGCGACAGTTCCGGCCGGGAGCTGGTGCTGGAGGTGCACGCCGATCATCGCGACGGGCTGTTGCGCGCGGAAGGCGGCGTCGGCGGCGATCTCACGCGCACCCGATGGCGAGGTCTCCTCGCGGGGTTGCAGCACTGCGAGCAAGGCAACGGGCAGCTTTACCTGCCGCGCGGAGCGGCCAACCGCGGTGAGCGCGGCCAGGTGGACGTCGTGGCCGCACGCGTGCATCGCACTCGTCGTAGACGACCACGGCGCGCCCGTCTCCTCGGCTATTGGCAGCGCATCAAGCTCTGCCCGGATGGCTACGGCCGGGCCCGTCGCTGGCCCGATCCGGATGAGCCGCCCGGTGCCAGCGACCACCGCTGCATCCGCCGCACCCAGCGCCCCGGCGACCGCCGCGGCCGTCCGGTCCTCCGCACCGGACAGCTCGGCGTCGCTATGCAGCTCATGCCGCAGGCCGACGGCCGCGGGCAGTTCGGCGGCGATGCGAGTCGACAGCGCTGACCCGAGTCCGTCGATCGGCTCCGGCGGCAGCGGCCCAACCGTCGAGATTGGCGCAGACGTCACGAAGCGCCCAGCTTGTACACGCGGCGGGCGTTGACCGATCCGATCATGTCCGCGACCCGGCTCGCGTCGGCGGCCGACCACAAGCGCTCGGCCACGAACGCGCCGGTCACAGCCGCGATGTCGCGGCGGAATCCGATGGCCCCCAGGTAATGCAGCTCTGGCAGGCCGAAGGCGTCGGATGAATACAGCATCTTGTGGAACGGGGTGAGCTCGAGTGCCTCAGCCAGCACGGCCGCGGACCGTGCGCCCACGTGGTTCAGCGCCTCGCCCACGTCGATGTACACGTGCGGGAACAGGTTGGCCAGCGCCGCGGCCTGCCGATGGTAGGGGTAGCAGTGCAGCAGCATGACCGGCGTTTCGGTCGGCTGGCTCGCCAGCAGGAAGTCGTGCAGGAGCGCGGGATCAGACCTTCCAAGCCGCGAGTCGGTGTCGCCGAAGCCAGTGTGAAACTGCACCGGCAGGCCGGTGCCGATCGCGGCCCAGATCCCGTGCCGGATCAGGACGCGGTCCTCAAGGCGCACCGGCGCCCCGCCGTCGATCTCGCGCAGCCAGCGGCCGGCCGCGTTCGCGACCTCGGCGGGTGCTGGTCGGCCTGGCTCCAGGGCTAGGCCGCCGCGGTAGGCGGCAACTGTCTTGAACCCGACGGCACCGGCGGTTCCCGCGCCGTGCACGGACGACGTGACGGCGTCGGCGTACCCCTCAGCAGGGACGCCCGAGCGGATCACGCGCTCGGCGAGCGACTCCAGCCTGACAATTTCGCGGGCCGACGTGCCGCTGAGCGCGACGAGCTGGTCCGGTGTCGTCACGGCGGCGCTCTGGTAACCGGTATCGACGAGCCACGTGTTGACGGCCGACGCCGTCAGGAGGCGCCTCGCCACCTCGGCGCTGCCGAGTTCAAGGCGCCGCCGGACGTAGTCCTCGGGCGGCGCGTGCGCCTCCAGATCCAGCACGGGCGCGCACCAGCGGCGGACCGCAAATCCTAGCTGCGTATCGAACACCGATGTGCCAGGCGGCGGTGGTGCGGTCGACTCCATCAGCCCGGACTCGATGGCGGCCACGTCCAGCTCGCCGGTCAGGATGCCGTGGACGTGATGGTCGACGAGGGCGAGGTCGACGACGGCGATGTCCGCCGTTCCCGTCACGTCAGATCAGCCACCGGTAATGGGCGATGACGTCCTGGTCCTTCTTTCCGTCGGACAACCCGAGCTCGGCCCGCCGCGACGCGGCGAAGGTGCTGATCAGCTCGTCGCCCGCGGCGGCGCGCAGCACGTCGTTGGCCATCAGGGCGGCGAGTGCCGCGGTAAGGCTGCCGGGAAGCCGGGCCGCGGTGTCCGCCTGCGGGTGGCCGGGCGCGGCCGGGTCACCGCTGACCTCAGGCGGCAGGCTGTCCTGACGGCTGGCCCCATCGAGCGCCACTGCCATCAGCGCGCCCGCGAGCAAGTACGGGTTCGCGCTGAGGTCGAAGCACTTGAGCTCGACATTCGCCGCGCCGGGAGTGCCCGGGCTGCCGGCTACGAACCGAACTGCAGCTTCCCGGTTCTCGTGACCCCATACCTGGAACACGCCAGCCCACCGCGACGGCTGGAGCCGCAGGTACGACGACGGCGAGGGAGCGCCGACAGCCAGCAGAGCCGGCAGGTTGGCCAGCAGGCTCGCCAGGATAGACTCCCCGACACCCGTCAGTCCATGTCGGCCGGTGCCGCCGGCCAGCAGGTTCCGGCCGTCGCGCCAGAAGCTGGCGTGCACGTGCCCGCCGTTGCCTACGTTGTCGCTCACGACCGCGGGCGCGAACGAAGCCCGGAATCCGTGCCGCGCCGTGACCGCCGCGATGACGAGCTTGACCAGAACGTTGGTGTCGGCCGCCGAGACCGGGTCCTGCGCAGCAACCGACACCTCGAACTGCCCGGGCCCGTACTCCGGGTGGATCTGCTCGACGCGTACACCGGCGGATTCCAGGCTCTCAAGCACGTCGCGGACGTACTCGGCGGCGTCGAGGAACCTGCCGAGTCCGTAGCCCGTGCCACGGAAGGCGGGCTCGAAGTCTTCGCTATCGAGCCCGACCATCCACTCCACTTCGATCGCCATCAGCGCGCTGATGCCCTGGGCAAGCCCAGCGGCGACCTGTGCCCTTGCGAACGTCCGCTGGCAGTTCGCGTAGATCGAGCCGTCCTGCTGGAACCTGTCGCCCGGCGCCCACGCCCAGCCCTCGGGGTCGCGCAGGGCGACGAGCCCGTCGAGGTCGGGCACCATCCGCAGGTCGCCGTCCGGCTTGTCCAGCGGCGACGCCGGGTCGATGCCGCCGTCGCTGCTGAACGCGTCAATCACCGGCGAGTAGCCGACCCCGAACCGGGCCGCCTTGGCGAGGGCGACGAGCGGGACGACCTTAATCCGGGCCGCCCCGCTGTGGTCGACGAAGGTGATCGCGACGCCGGAGACCTCTTCAGCGAGCTGGCGCTGCAGCACCTGCGCGCGCTGCTCATCCGCAGTGCGCTCGGTGTCCTCGCGCGTCAGGCTGAACGGTCGCGGCATATCAGTCCACCTTCGCCGCGGTCAGCCCGTCGGCCTTGAGCAGCATCTCGCCTGCCTTCTTCGTGGCGGCCGGCCGCGCCAGCACCAGGCCGATGCCGATCACCAGCCAGGCGATCGCGACCGACGGTCCCCACCACGCCACGCCGCTCGGCAGCGGCCAGACGTTCCGGAACAGGGTGTAGCCCAGCACGATGATGCCGAGCACCGGGATGATCAACTCCCACGCGCGGACCTGGCGCTGGCCGGTGAAGAACACCAGTCGGACCATGCCGATCGTAGCGAGGACGTAGACCACCAGCAGAATCAGCGTGCCGATAGTCCCGGACTGCAGGAACAGCCCGAATGGGGTGCCGCGCAAGCCGAACCAGGTGAACGCGATCACGACGTAGACGGCGAGCACGACCACGGCCGACGACACGACCGGGGTTCGGCGTCCCTCCGAGACGCGGCTCAGGCCGGAGGGCAACACGCCGTCGCGGCCCATCGCGTACACCAGCCGCGCCGCGCCGACCGTGCAGGCCAGCGCGCAGCTGAAGGCCGAGACCATGGCGCCGACTGTGATGACGTTGCCGAGCCAGGACGCAATATAGGCGGTGCCGAGGTCACCGATCAGCGACGAGGAGTTGATGAACGCGGTGACGCCCTTGGCGGACGCGCCGAAGCCCATCACCTCGACCGCCGTAACGAGGAAGAAGTAAATCCCGCCGAAGATCGCGACGCCGAGAATGGCGCGCGGGATGTCGCGGTTTGGCCGCTTGGTTTCCTCGCCGAGGGTAGACGCGGCTTCGAACCCGGCGAAGGACAAGAAGCCGAACACGATGCCGAGGAACACCGTCGACAACCCGGTGCCGCTTGGGACGCTGAAGATCTGGCTGGTGACGCCCAGCTTGCCGGGGCCGGAGTGGCCGAGCAGCTTCACGAACACGATCGCGATCACGAGGACGATCAGCAGGACGGTGACCGCCTCGGCGACTAGCAGCACCCTGGTCCCGTTGCGGGCCGGCGTGATCGCGAGGTACCAGATCAGCACCATGGCGATGGCGCCGATCAAGAACCCTGACCACGTCGGCGGGTTATGCCAGATGCCGAGCGCGTTCAGGAAGTTGCTCGCGAACCGGCCCCCCGCCATCGAGGTCACCACGCCGTAGAACGTGTACGTTCCGGCCAGGGCCCAGCCCGAGATCACGCCCGCCGACGGGCCGAGCGTCGCGCCGACGAAGCCGTAGACCGAGCCGGAATGATGGAAGCGCTGGGTCAGCCGCACGAAGGTGTACGCGACCAGCAGCACGCCGACGAAGGCGAGCGCGAAGGCGACCGGCGTTGCGCGACCGATGGTGGTCGCCGTGCCCTGCGGGTTGATGCTCGCCGCCATCGACGGCGCCATCAGAGCAAGGGAGATGCCGATGGCCTCCCAGACGCTTAGGTTGCGGCGGAGCTTCGGCTGCCCCGCGACGAGCTGTTCGGCTGCCGGACTTTCGGTCGCCATGGAGGCACCTCCTTTGCGTGCTATCCGCACTGCGACTGTAAGGGGCGCGGGGGTAGACACTCAAGAGATGATCTGCGTGCTCGGTGATGCCCACCTCGACGTCGTCGTCCGGGTCGCGGGCCCATTCGCGGAAGAGACCGACACGCCTGCGGCCACGTCGGTTGGCGTTGGCGGCCAAGGCGCCAACGTAGCGGCGTGGGTGACGGCGCTCGGCGGCCGGAGCCGGCTTATCGCCACGCGCGGCACCGACCTCGCCGCTGACCTGGTCGGCGCCGAGCTGGTCCGGCGCGGCGTCGACCTAGTCGGGCCGGTCTTGCCCGGCAGCACTGGCGTGGTCGTCTCGCTGTCGGACAACGGTCACCGGCGCTCGATGCTGACCGACCGCGGCGTCGGAGCCGACCTAGCGGCAGCGCAGATACGGCCGGACTGGCTCGCGGGTTGCGATTGGCTCCATGTCAGTGCGTACGCCTTCGCCGGTGAGCCGATGCGCGGCGCTGCTATGGCGGCCGTGAGCGCGGCCCGCGCCGCGTCGGCCCGCGTCAGCGTCGACCTGGCGTCGACGGCCATGATCGAATCCCTCGGCGTGGCACCGTTCAGCGCCATCGTGTCCGCTGTCGCACCTGACGCTGTCTTCGGGAACGGGGCCGAGGCTGCCCTCCTGGATGGCGTGTTCGCGGCCGACAGCCTGATCGTTAAGCTGGGCCCTGGTGGCGTGCTTGCGGGCGGGACGCACTATCGGGCGCTGCCCACCGATCCGGTCGATGCGACCGGAGCCGGCGACGCGTTCGCGGCGGGGTACCTGCTCGGCGGCGTCGAGCTCGGCCTGGCCGCGGCGGCCCGGGCGGTAGCGAAGATGGGGGCGATGCCGTGACCTTTG
>Ga0126373_10001464_pt1 | contig 16823 bp, 16 predicted proteins | sample PanSoiMetPlot_11_FD_92545 | JGI IMG/M metagenome (GOLD analysis project Ga0126373, IMG submission 92545) | Tropical forest soil microbial communities from Panama - MetaG Plot_11 | ecosystem: Environmental > Terrestrial > Soil > Tropical forest > Bulk soil | place: Panama | collected 2016-02-17 | reverse complement strand
TGGACAGGCTGGTACGGATTCCGGGCGTCGGCAAGAAGACAGCGGAACGCATCGTCCTCGAGTTACGAGACAAGTTGCCCGCCGCCGAAGGCGACGGACAAACTCCTGCCGAGCCACCACTCTCCGCGCTCGATGAAGACGTGTTCTCCGCTCTGATGAATCTGGGGTGCGCCAGACCCGCCGCGGAAGCGGCCGTCCGGAAAGCCCGCGCGAACGGCGCGCCGGACCAGTTTGAGCCCCTGTTCCGCAAGGCGCTGGAACTGGTGCGCTGATGCCGCGCGACGACAGCGCCAGACTCGTATCGGCGTTCGGGAGCGAAGAAGATCAGCAGTTCGAAGCCGGACTTCGCCCTCGCAGGCTCGCAGACTTTACCGGTCAGCCGCGTCTCAAAGAGAACCTGCAGATCGCGATTGACGCAGCGCGCAAACGCGGTGAAGCGATGGATCACGTGTTGCTGTACGGCCCGCCGGGGCTGGGAAAGACGACGCTCGCGTCGATCATCGCCCAGGAACTCGATGTGCCCTTTACGCAGACGTCCGGACCTGTGCTGCAGAAAAAGCTCGATCTTTCCGGGATTCTGAGCGGAATCCAATACCGCCAGGTGTTCTTTATCGATGAGGTTCACCGTCTGCTGCCCGATGTAGAGGAGATGCTCTATTCGGCCCTCGAGGACTTCCATCTCGACATCCTCATTGGAACTGGTCCGGGCGCGCGCACACACTCGATTCCTCTGCAGCGATTCACGGCAATTGGAGCGACGACGCGGCAGGGGCTGGTCAGCGCTCCGATGCGAGGGCGTTTCGGGCTGGTTCTGCGGCTGAATCATTACGATGTTCCGGCTTTGACCCAGATCGTCGAGCGTTCCTCGAAGCTTTTGGCTACGCCCATCGAACCCGGCGGATCGGAAGAAATTGCCCGCCGCTCGCGCGGCACTCCGCGCATTGCGAACCGGCTTCTTCGGCGCGTGCGGGACTATGCTCAGGTGCGGGCGCACGGACACATTACCCAGATCATCGCCGAAACCGCGCTGGATCTACTTGAGGTTGACCGGTTCGGGCTTGACGAGATCGATCAAAAAATCATGCGCACGGTACTCGAGAAGTTCGGCGGCGGGCCCGTCGGCGTGAATACGATCGCAGCCTCCATCGGCGAGGAGCCGGAGACCATTGAAGAGGTCTATGAACCCTATCTGATTCAGCTGGGCTTTCTGCACCGGTCTCCGCGCGGACGAATCGCAACGGAGGGAGCCTTCGACTACTTCAAAGTCGCCCGGCGATTCGGAGGGATCGAACGGCAGCCGGAGCTGTTTTGATTAAGACGTATCTGGCCTTGGGGTCGAATCTCGGCGATCGGCTCCTGATGCTGTTAGCGGCTCTGACCCGTCTGGAAAGCCCGGAATTGAAGCTTTGCCGCGTGTCGCGCGTTCGCGAGACTGAGCCGGTCGGTTTGAGAGAGCAGCCGCGGTTTCTCAATCAGGTGGCGGAGTTTGAAACGAGTCTTTCGCCCGTCGCTCTCCTCGAACGCGCGCAGCGTGTGGAACGAGAGATGGGGCGGATTCGGACGGTTCTCAACGGGCCGCGCACGATCGATATCGACATTCTGCTGTACGGCGACCAGGTCGTACAGGACCCGGGACTGGAGCTTCCTCATCCACGATTTCGCGACCGCCGTTTCGTGTTGGAACCTCTGGCCGAGTTGAATCCCGGTCTCAACGATCCGGTGACGGGCAAGCCAGTCAGCGAGTTGTTGAGTGGGCTGGATGCGGGAAGTTCTCAAGAACCGCCGGGTCGGCTTTGGGAAACTTCATCTTCATTGACTTAAGCTCATCAATGATCGTCTCCGCCACCGCGAAATTGCGAAACCACTTGTGATTCGCTGGAACCACGTACCAGGGCGCGTACTTTGTGGAGCACCGGGAAATCGCGTCTTCATAGGCATCCTGATACTCGTTCCAGTAGGTCCGCTCGTGGAAATCGGCGACTGAGGCTTTCCAGTTCTTTTTAGCGTCGTGCAGCCTTTCCTCGAAGCGCTTCTCCTGTTCGTCTTTCGAGATGTGAAGGAAGAATTTCAGGATCACCACGCTGTTCTCGGAGAGCGCTTGCTCAAACTCGTTGATCTGCGAGTAGCGCGCGCGCCAAACCGTTTTCGGCGCCAGCTTATGGACCCTTGCGATCAATACATCCTCGTAGTGCGAACGGTTGAAAATCCCGATCGCGCCTTTCGGAGGAACCGCCGCGTGAATCCGCCACAGGAAGTCATGGGCCAGTTCCTGTGTACTGGGTTGTTTGAAGCTAGTGACGGCGCATCCCTGTGGATTCACTCCCGACATCACGTGTTTGATTGTGCCGTCTTTGCCGCTTGCGTCCATTCCCTGCAGCACGACCAGTAGGGCGCGCTTTTGCTCCGCGTAGAGAAGATCGTGGAGATCCTGTAATTCCGAGACGTGACGCGCCAGAGACTTCTCGGCATGTCCCTTTGAAACGCCGAACGTCGTATCGGGCGGATGATCTTTCAAACGGAAGCGGCCGGATCGGGCGCGGAGTCCTTTAATCATATTTCTCGTAAATCATGCGTTTACGATCGAGGCCTAACGCCTTCAGTCGCATCCGCAATTCATCGACCATCTCGCGCAGTCCACAAATATAGACATCGATGTCCCGGCGATCGCCGAGAGCTCTGATCACATGATCGTGAACGCGGCCCGTGAGGCCGGTCCAGGCTGGCGTGGGACGGGTTAGCGTCGGCGCATAAGAAAAGTTCGGGACACTGGCCAACGATAGCCATTCATCGTTATAAAGCAGGGTCTGCTCGTAACGCACGCCGAAGATCAGCGTGAAATGTTGATCCGGATGCTCGTGAAGCTTCGCGTGAATCATCGAGCGAAACGGCGCTATACCCGTGCCGGTCGCTACAAAGAGTGAATCCGATACGGGGCGGCGGAGAATGAACGCTCCGTACGGGCCCCTAAATTCGATCTCTCCGCCGGTTTCGAGCCCGAACAGAAAGGGCGAAAAATGTCCTTCCGGAACCAGGTTCGCGCAGAGCGCAAAGCGTGAACTGTTCGGTGGCGAAGCGATGGAGTAAGCCCGGGTAATGCTGTTGCCGCCGATTTCCTGCGTGAGCGAGACAAATTGTCCGGGGACGAATCTGCAATCCCATTCGAGCGCTTCGAACTCGAAGTGTCGGGTGTTGGGCGCGATCTCCCGCGACGAGACGAGGCGAGCTTTCAACGCACAGCCTCTCGGGCGCGATCGACCAGAATCCGGTGGAGTTCGGAATGTCCATCCAGCGGAGGCGCGACACGGATCGAAACGCCGTGTTCCCGGGCCAGGGATTCCACGAGTTTCGGAAGATCCCTTTGCAAGTGGATCCCCAGGGTCAGGAAATAAGGAAGCACAATGATGCTTGTGGCTCCTGCGCCGGCTAGCTTCGACACCGCCTGATTCAGGCGGGGCTCCGCCTCGAGAAACGCGGTTTCGTAGTTTTCCCATCCGCCGGATTTTGCGGCATCGGCGGCAACGGCTCGCACCGCTTCGTTGGCCGATTCCACGCTCGATCCGTGCCCGAAAACGATAATCGCGCTGTCCATGATTAGAGGATGATCAGCGGTTCTTCCGGGTCGCCGATCTCTTCGGCAGACGGTGAGTCATTATTCGCCAACCTGCGGATCATATCGATGAAGGCGCGGCTGCGCTTGCGACCGTTGTTCGTGTGGACCTCAAGCCTACGGAGAAAGATCAGCAGCTTGAGAACAGTTGAATCGCGGAGGCCGGTGTTCGCCCCGATAGCCTCCCGCTCCCGTTGCCGCACAGCCTCTATGTCCGTCATCACCGCTTCGTAAATCGCAGCGGCGTAAGGGTTCGTCGGCCGAGTCTCATAGTAGATGCCCGTCGACATCGCCTTCTGAGCGCTTACGAGAGCCACGAGGGCTTCGCGCGCATCATAATCTGTCACGTTTGGGAATTCGTCCATGCCTTCCCACAGGGCTCGAGTCAGAACGTAGAGATACCGCTCATTGCTTTCGAGAAACGAATCGTCGATCTGCGTGTCGGGTTCGGGCATCTGATCGGCGGCGATTTCTGGAGCGCGCTCATGCAGGTGGGCGGCGCGCAGATATTCGCAATCGAGTGGGCAGTCCACCGACTGTTCACGTTCTGTCCCGCAACAGACAGCGCAGATATCGCCTCTTACTCCGGGACAAAAGCGCTTCCGCTTTCGCACGCCGCAGATCGCGCAATTCACGCTCTTAGTATAGGAAGTGAATCATGCGCACGTATCTGTTTCTGAAAGTCGTGGTGGAACACGACACGAAAGAAAGCCCCGAAAAACTAGGCTCCGAACTTTGCCGCCAACTGGAGAAGAATTTTGTCGTGCGGCGGGCGGAGTTATCGAGCCACTCGCCCGCGGAAGACTGAAGCCGATCGCACGCGCAGTTTCGCATATAATCGTTCTCACTCCATGAAGATTCTGAGACTGATTCTCTCCGCGCTGCTTCTGTTCGCTCTGGCCGCCCTCTCGTTCGCCGCCGATCTGAACGGCAAGTGGAAAGGCGACCTCAAGATGCAGGACGGCAGCAATCTCGAGATCAGTTTCGTCTTTAAGGTCGATGGGGAAAAGCTCAGCGGTACAGTCACGAATACTTTTGGAGAAGAGCAGATCACCGACGGCGTGATCAAGGGCGACGCGATTTCATTTGTCATCCTCGCGGGTGGCGGTCAGTTCCGGATTGTGTACAAGGGCAGGTTGACCGGGGATGATCTGAAACTGACGGTTACCGTGGGGGACTTCGGCGACCAGGAGATGGTCGCGAAGCGAACGGCGTAGCGTCCGCCTAAGCCTAGTCCAGATGAAAAATCTCTTCGAGACGAAGGAGGCCTTCGTCCGGGCGGCGTCCTTCGAGTTTTTCGAAAAATGGCGCCATTGACGCCTGCCAGCGGTCGTTGACTCCCTTCCCCGCCATCGCAGCGCGTGCAGCTTCGAAATCGTGTGTCTCCAGATACCCGACCAGCAATCCGTCATCGCGAAGGAAGAGCGAATAGTTTCGCCAGCCCGTTTCGGTCAAGGCCTGCCGCATGTCAGCCCAGACTTCGCGGTGACGTTGTTTGTATTCTTCGAGGCGATCTTTTCGGACCCGGAGGAGGAAACAAACACGTTCGGTCATATGAATCCAGCGCGCAAACCTAATAAACTTCGAAATCCACCGAACGTCCCGCACCCGCGCCGCTCGAATCGGCGGCAACCACCAACAGCCGGTGCGGTCCGGGCGTTAATGATTCGAGACGCAACTTGAAATCAAAAGGAAAGCCGGCGCCGACGCGGCCGCCGGCATGTAGCGCGACCGTGCCGAGCGCGCTCTCGACGGCGTTCGTTGCGGCGTTCAGCAATTCGATCCTCGCGCTGCGCACGCTTTCGCCGTACGTCTCTCCGTACACGAGCAATTCGTCGGTTTTTGAGAAGCGATTTGTGGCGGCGGGTAAGACCCTGACATTGTTTGCGATCAGCGGTGCGCCGTCGTCAGTCAAGAGCTTTGCCGTATCGTCGGAATTCAGATCGGTAGCCGCCGCCTTACCGAGCGCCAAAGAACTCAGTTGGAGGCGCTTTCCATCCCAAGGATCGATCGCGAGCGCCGTCGAGGCCTTTCCGAAATTTTCACCCGCGCCAAAAACAACTTCGATTGTATGGTCGCCACACGGCAACTTGAATTGCTTTTCATAGCGCCACGGTTTGCTGAGAAACTCATTGACCTTCGAGGAGTCCTCCAGGTCAACGGCGACGGTGTCGCCGAACCGCGCAGCGACCGCGCCATCGGGCGAGCGGGCAATGCCCAGAAGGTTCGCTTCAGCCCGGAAGTGGCCACGGTCCTTCACGATCCGGAATGCTCGGGCCGGCAGGTCGATCGTCGCATGAACCCGCACTAGATTGGCGGAGAGATAAAAATAGACCGCGCGCATTGGCGCCGCGGTCAGGCTTTGATTCTGAAATTCACGTTCCAGATCGCGTTCGGCGTCAGCCCCGGCTAACGCATTGAGCGGTTTCTGCTCGCAGTAACCGGAGCGCGCCCGCACCTCTGCCGGGAGGTCTACCTTCACTCGAATCGAATGACAAGTTCCCGGTTCATCGGTACGGCTCGGCGTATAGCTCACCAGATAGTACTCGCTTCCCTCGTGTGCGATTCGCGCCAGACCTCCAGGCAAATCGTTCGTATTCACGACGAAGAATCCGCCGGTCCGTGTGGCCAGGGCGCGGAGAACCTGCTGCCGTTCGGAAATGGTCGTGGGCGTGACGACTGCTTCCGGAGTGCCCTGAAGAGGAATCCGCCCCGAGAACGCTGGCGCGGAAAATCCGGGATTCCTGGGCGAGTCACGTGAGAGCCCTTCGATATCGATGGGATAAACGGCGACGTCCGCGCGGTTGCACGCATCGACGGCTGACGCAAGGTCGCTTTCCAGACCCGAGGTCAGGCGGAAGCCCGGAGAGAGAAACGCAATCAGCTTTCGTCCCGGAAGATCTGCGACGTCACGCGCGATGCTGCGTAAGGCCATCAACACGCTTTGAGGTTCGTATGCGGAACCGGCGCCCGTGCGGGGCGTGGTGGTGGCGCCATTCAGCGCCGCCAACAGGCTCGGAGCGTCCGAGGTGAAGTTCCGGGACACAGTGAAACGTGAGCCGAAGTGCGCGACAGCCGTAAGGCGGCCGGGTCCGGCGGCGCCTTCGATCAACTTTGCGGCCGCCTGGCGCGCGTAGTGTTGTTCTGCCGCATCGGAATGCGCATCATCGAATAACAGAATCAGGTAGGAATCCGCCGATGCGCCGCCGGTCTTTGCGCGCTCGATGCTGGCGATCTGCTGCTCGTGGTTGTCCTCCCAGATGCGGAAATCGCGGGCGCTGAGGTCGCGAACGTATTGGCCATGCGAGTCGCGAACAACAACATCAACGACAACCTCACGAGTCTGGCTCCGCAGGGTCGTCTCGTTCTGGGCCCTCGCCAACAAACCGAACGCGAGCAGAAGCGGCAGGGCGCGTCTCACGGAATCTCGACCGCCTTACTGCGAGATCCCAGCGCATGGCCCTCGTCGTCCCTTGCGACCACTCGGACCACGTAAACGCCGGGGGGCGCCTTGAATTCGACATTCACATTGATACCGGAGTCCAGTCTATGCTTCAGCGTCTCCTGCCGCAGGCGCAGGTCCAGCTTGCGCGAGGCCCCTTCAATGAGTTTTCCGTCCCGATCGAACAGGGTGAATGCGAGACGTAACTGATCGACGCTGCGGTCCCCATCCATGCGGTAGTGAATGCCCCTCACGTCCACGTTCGCGTGAACTTCCATCAGGGCTTCCGTCTCACTGGTCTTGACGAATTCCGTGCGCACTGTAATCGGAATCGTCTTCTCATCAGTCCGGGAGAAGATCGCTTCGGAAATCTCATCCCTAGCGCTTTCCTCAGCGCTCACCGCGTGAGTCGGCGCGTAGTAACCAGGCCGCGCTTCCACGTTCAGGCTGCTGCCCTTGCGCAATGCGACCTTGAGTGGATGATAGGTCCCGTCGTTCGACAGATTCTGGGGCGAAAAGCCGAGAACATACCAGACATCCGCCGAACTGCCCGTGCGATTGAATCCGCCCTCCAGATCGTTGTTGTTGCGAATGACCGTTCCGCCGGTCGAGTTGGCCAGTTGGGTCATGGAATCCGATTCCTCCAGCCGGGACCAGCGCTCATACTTCTGCCGTTCAATAATTATCGTGGGCTGGCCAGATACGGTATGGACGCTCGCGTCTACCGTATATGTGGGCAAACCCCGGATGTCCACGGCGCCGATCACAACGTCATTTCGGATAGCGCGGTCGATCAGCCGAGCCTCCACCCGCATCTTATCGGTGAGTCTCAGATATCCGGGGGTCCCCAGCACCAGAATCCGTTGCCCGGGCGCGGAACTCAGTGCTCCGATCGCCCGGTCGACAGCGTCCAACGTGAGCCGCGTGTCCTCATCGCCGGTCGCGAGAATGCGTATGGCAGTGTTAATAGCCACGTTTTGCGCCGGACCTACGGGCAATGAAAGGCACTGTTCGGCCTCTGCGGTCGCCAGGGCGAGGGTCTGCAAGTCGTTTTTATTGCGGACCAGATCCGCCATATAGTAATTCTCGTCGGGACAGTCCTCGGTCCGCGAGCGGTGGGGTGTGATGCGGCCCAGAGCCTCATGCACTTTTGCGAGGTCATTTGTGAAATCCAGTGAGACCGAGCCACTCGTTGTAAAGACGGCGATCCGCTCCGAAGGGCTCAGCGTCTTTTGAATATTTCGTTCCGCCGCCGCGCGGGAACGCGCTAAGTCCCCTGCGTCGCCGTGGATGTCATCGAACAGATAGGCCACAAAGCGTCCGGGAGGGATCAGAGAGGCGCCGTTGCCCGACGGTCGATCGGGCTCCGTTTCGCGAGAATCAATTGCTCTCGGCGGCGCTGCTGCGTGCTCCACTGAGAACCGCAGGATTTCCTGTGCTCTGCCGCGGTCGCGAAGCTGGAAATCTTCCCTTTGCAGCGAACTCACAGCCTTACCGTTTTTGTCGCGAACGACAACGGGTACGAGCACGAGGTTTACCTTCGATTCGAAAGTAAACGGCGTTTCACTCGACGAGATTTCCCGGGTTGTTTGAGTGGAAGCAGGGTCCTGGCATGTGGCGACCAGAGGGAACAGCAGGCAGGCCGTGCTCAATGGCCCGGTGGAAAAGAGTCGCATCCAAACGAAAAAGGGCAGGCCGGTAAGCCTGCCCTTTTTCGCGAAGATCCGCTCAGAATGTAAAGCGAACCGAGATGACTCCATGCCGGGCAGGCAGGGCGGCTGTGGTGATTGTCCCGAACGCAGCGTTCGTGTTCGCTCCGCCCGCGGTACACGCTCCGTTAACCGCATTGCAGTTGAGGGACAGATTCATGCTCGGGTTACCCGGATTGAAGTGGTTCAGCGCGTTGAATGCCTGGAAGCGGAGTTCGAGAATCTTGTTCTCGCCCCAGACATGGAACTGCTTAAAGAGGTTGAGGTCCCAGTTCTCAACGCCGGGTCCGTAGGTCATCGTCGGTTGGGCATTGCCGATGCCAAGTGAATTGACCGGCGGCAGCCCAAACGCCGAAACGTTGAAGTCGTACCACAGCGGAGCCGCCGCGGTCGGGGTCTGACTCGAATTGAATAACGGCCCATTTTGCTGACAGCGGAACGGGAGACCGCCAGTCGGGGTCCCGGTCCAGTAACCGATCGGGGCGCCGTTGGCCGAGCAGGTAACAGCGAGCGCTGAGCCATAGTAGAAGGTCAGGATTCCCTCAATGTTCCAACCGTTCGTGAGCAGGTCGACTGCTTTGTTATTCCAGTATTTTGTTGCTCCGGGAATTGCGTAACCGAAGGTAACGTTCGCGGCCTGCGGACGCGTGCCGCCGCCTGTCGTGTTGTTCACGCCCGCGACGTTGTAGTTCAGGTGGTCCTGCGTGTACTGATATCGCGTGTACGCCAGCGTCTTGGACCAGGTGTAGTTTGCTCCGAAGTGCAGGTTCTTGCCGACGCGCTTGTTGATCTGCGCCTGGAGCGCATTGTAGTTCGATTCGCCGTTCTGGGTGTACATCTGAATCTGGGCCCAGCCGGGATACGGGGCGGCCAGGGCGCGAATCAGATTTGCCGAATAGAAGCCGCCCGTACCACCGTTTGCGCTCGTCGGATCGAGGTATTTGGTGACAGGACCGGGCGAGCCGTTATTGGCGGTGGGAGTCCAGGTCGTCAACGGTGGTACCGCGTTCAGATCGATCCCCGAAGTATTGGACGAGTTGTTCTGTACGAACTGGTGGTGCGCCACGTTCGCGACATAGGAAACATCGATAACGAAGCCCTTGCCTACATCGTGCTGGACCCCGATGCTCCAGTCGTAGGTCGACGGCGGCGGATAGGACAGCGGTCCTCCGATAGTAGTTTGGGGCGTAAAGACCAGCGAAGAGGACGACAGGCTGGAGATATTCGTGTTGAGGACGATCGGAGCCAGGAAGTGCGTCGGAGCCGCAAGCGGCCCGATGCCTACGCCGGTCGCGCCCAGGGTATCCACGCCAAACGCGCGGCCGTAGAAAATACCGAAGCCGGCGCGGAGGGCGGTCTTGCCGTTCCCAAACACGTCATAGGCGAATCCGACGCGCGGAGCAAACTGCAGGGACGGCGTCTGGAAAAACGTACCCGATCCCGAGGCTTGCTGGACGATTCCGGAGAACGGGCTCCCGTTTAAGCCCGCCGTACTGCCGGGCGCGAACGTGCCCTGCTGCGCATAAGGATAAGTGGCGCCCGTCTGCGGGTTAATAGACGCTTTATTAGCCGCGGGGCAGCTTGCATTCGCCGCGACGGCCACAGTGCAGATCGGGAAGAGAAGTTGTCCCTGCTTGGACGCGCTGTAGGCGGAACTGTTGAAGATTCCCAGGGTCTGGCCCGGCGCTTCATAAAGCGCGCCGAGGCGCTGGAAGCGCACGCCGATATCCGCGGTCAGCCGGCGGGTGATCTTCCAGTTGTCCTGAATGAAGAATTCGTTCTGCTTGTAGCGCGCCCGATTGATCTGTTTCAGGTTGTCCTGACCGTAGCCGTAAACGTTCCCGGTAAGCGCGTTTGAGAACGGGTTGCCTGTATCAACGGGGCTGCCGAGATCCGAACCGAAGAAGTACGTGCCCGCGGTGTTGTAGACCGAATATACGCTGACGTTGCGGGCGTCGTGCTCGAAATAGTATCCGGCTTTGAACTGATGGCTCCCCTTGATCCAGGTGATGTTGTCGGTAAAGGTCAGCAGGTTATCGGTTCCATCGAAAGGCCACCGACTATCGAACCCGAAGCTCGGAAGGTTCGGAACGCCCGTCGGCGCCGAAGACGCGCTGAAGCCGTTCGGAAGGCCAAAGTTCACGTTCGGCAGCAGGTTGAGGTAGTTCGGTCCATTGCCGAAAATCGTCGGCAGCGTCAGAGTCTGTCCGTTAGATGTGAGCGGCAGCAGGCTCTTGTTGTAAAGAGTGTCATCGGTCTGAACGTTCTGCTGGTGCGCGCGGTTCTGGCCGACCGTAGCCTCGTTGATCAGATTCGATCGGAAGGTATGGATATATGTGGTTGCGAAGCCCGCGGACGGAATGAAATAGCTGTGCGGAAACTGGCCCCATCCGTCGCCTGCTGCACCGAGGATTGCGCCGAAACCCGACTGCGCCTGATAATCCTGCAGCAGGCGCACGAACATCGTGTCCTTGCTTGCGATGTTGTAATCGACGCGCAGGATCTTATCGGTGCGCGGGTCCGTATTGCTCAGAACGTCCGTAAAGTTGTACTGGCGCTGGCCGGTCGGATCGGTCGTGTTGGGCAACGGGAAAAGATTGAGCATCGTAGAGCCGATCTGGTTGAACCGGCTGGGGGGGATGATATTACCCGGAAAACATCCGGCGCTGCTGGTCGTCGAGCAGGTCAGACCGGTGCCAGGATCCCGGATCAGAATCGGCGAGCCGTTCGGATTGACCGTCTGCGAGAAATCGCCCGAGCGTTGAGCCATCGTGGGCATCGTGTACTTATTCACTGCCGTGCTCTGCGTGTTCCAGAGTTTGTCGAACGAGAAGAAGAAGAAGAGGTGATTGCGGTCTTTGTTGAAGCGAACGCCCGGGATCCAGATCGGACCGCCGATCGTGCCGCCGGGATTCTCATAGCGGTACCGCGGTTTGGCTATGTTCAGTTCGTTGTTGAACCACTCGTTCGCATTGAACTGTTCGTGGCGATAGTAATAGTAAGCGCTGCCGTGAAATTGCGCGGTGCCGTTCTTGATGGTGACATTCATCTGGCCGCCGTTGCGCGCGCCATATTCGGCGTTATAGTTCCCGGTGAGCAGTTTGACCTCGCCGATCGCATCGGTGCTCGGCGCCTGATAGGTGTTCTGACCCGGCGCGCCCGAGTCCTGAGCCGCCATACCGTCGAGAGTAACGAGTACCTGGCCCTGCTGTCCGCCGTTGACGATGGAATTGCCCGCGCCCCAGCCGCGCTGATCGTACGTGTTCAGATCAACCACGCCCGGCAGGCTCTTGATGATGGCCTGGAAGTTCCGCCCGCGGATCGGAGTCTCTTCAATCTGTTTGAGGTTCACGTCCGTAGAGTGGTCGGAGCTGTCCGTAGCGACGCGGGCGGCTTCTGCCTTGACCTCGACCGAAGTGCTGACGTCGCCCACTTCGAGTCTGACGTTGTGGAGATCGACTTTTTCGAGCGTCCCGACCGTGATGGCATTCTGCACATACGTCTTGAAGCCGGTCTGTGTGACCTTCAGATCGTATTCGCCCGGGAAGAGGTCGGGGAACGTGAAGGTACCGTTCCCAGCCGTGGTGAACTCACGCACCTGCTTCGTGACTTCATTGGTCAACTGAACCGCGGCGCCAACGATCAGTGCGCCTCCCGGATCAACGACTGTGCCTGCAACGGAACCCGTTACGGTCTGGGCGTTTGCGGCCGGCAGCATGGCCAGCAGCGGAAATAGGAGAGGAACAAGCGCTCTGATCGCCTTCATATTGCGGAACCCCCTGAACTCCGTAATTGCGAAATAGACAAACCTGATGTCGCCCTTTGGTTCTTAGCCGCTCGGGCGATTGTAACGTTTCAAGTGTTATAGCTATATCACTTTTTTTTACCGGTGTGAATCAGTTTTTTGGCGTTTTGTCGTCGCGCATCGGAAAGTGTCGGGTCAGATAATCGATAATCTGGCGTCGTTCGCGAAGGTTGGCTTGGGCGCCCTTTTCGATCATTTCATCGACCAGTTCGGTCCATCCCCGCCGAGTGTTGTTCGTGCCGATCACGACCTCAGGGGCATGGCAAGTCCCGCAAACTCTGATAACGATAGCTTTTCCCTGCGTGTCGGGTAATTGTTCGCCGCCGCTCGCCGTCTGGAGCAGGAGGAGCAACGGCAGAAGGTCGGACCATCTTCCGATCACTTTGGAATCTTACTCGAGGAGTATTGGATATGATCGAGCGGCATGAGACGAATCGGTATCGTGCTGGCGTTGTGGCCTTCCATGCTTTTGACAGCGGGCGACTGGCTGACTTATGGCCACGACCCGCAGCGCACGTCGTGGGCGTTTGAAGAGACGAAGATCTCGGCCGAGAACGTCTCGAAAATGGGACTGCTTTGGAAGTCGCAGCTCAAGAACGAGTCGTTCATGCTGAATGCTCTGACGACGCCTGTGGTCGCCAGCGGTATCTCGACCGCGAAGGGCGTTCGAAGCGTAGCGTACGTTGCAGGTATCAAGGGGAATGTCTTCGCCCTGGACGCGGAAACCGGCGAAGAACTCTGGCAGGTCACGCTGAAGTACGCGGTGCTGCCGGGCCAGTGGCAGTATCAGGGCACATTTCTTTGCCCGAATGGCATCACGGCGACCCCGGTAATCGACAAAGGCTCGAACACATTATTTGTGATCGGCGGGAATGGGTCGCTCTACGGGCTGGATCTCGGGAGCGGCGCGTTTCGTTACGGCCCGGTACAGTTCGTCGCGCCATACGCGAAAAGCTGGAGCCTGAACCTGGTAGACGGCATTCTCTACACGACCCTCGCCCAGGGTTGCGGCGGTGGCTTGTCGGGAGTCTACGCGATCGATATCCGCGATCGGCACCGCCCGGCGATTCGGCAGATGCTGCTCTCCAACACAAACACAGCCGGTATCTGGGGAAGCGGCGGTCCGATAGTCGGTACGAACGGAAAAATCTACGGCGGAACGGCGGACGGGGTCTTCGATCCCGTCGCAGGCGACTATTCGGATACCGAGATCGCCGTATCGATGAGGGATTTATCGCTGGCCGACTACTTCCTGCCCCTCAACTGGCAGTACATCCGCAGAAAGGACTTTGATCTCGGCGCGGCCAGCCCTGTCTTCTTCGGATGGCGAAACCGGCATCTTCTCGCTGCGGGCGCCAAAGAAGGACTCCTTTATCTGCTGGACGCCGATAACCTGGGAGGCGGGGATCATCAGACCGCCCTGTACATCAGCCCGCGTTATGGAAATGACAAGGCAGTCTGTTGCGAGGGGCTGGGAATCTGGGGCGGCATGTCGACCGCGCGCGATACGAACGGCGACACCTGGCTGATCGTTCCGATGGGAGGTCCGCCCGCCGAAGGCGCGAAGTTCCCGGCCTCAAACGGTCCCGCGCCACATGGAAGCCTGATGGCGTTTCAGGTGAAGCCGGACCCGAAAACGCAGGATCCCGTCCTTCAGCCAGTCTGGGTCTCCGGGGACTTCGACGGTCCTGAAGTGCCCATCATCGCGAACGGAGTCGTGTTCGCGCTGAGCACGGGATCGGACGAGGTTCAGCGCGGCGGTACCGAGAAACGCATCAAGGCCGGACATCCAGCCGTATTGAAGGCCCTTGATCTGAAGACCGGCAAGGAACTGTATAACAGCGGCTCGACGATCACCTCCTGGGCGCACTTCAGCGGGCTCGCGGTTTCGGACGGACGAGTGTTCGCCGTCGATCACGACTCCAACGTCTACTGCTTCGCGATCAAAGAATAGTTACTTTTTCACGACCGAGATCGTGATTTTCGACGGGTATTGCGCCGAATGATGGATCACGTTGTGCGCCACCACGCCGGTGGCTTCATCGTAGTTATTGCCGCCCGTATTCAGATTGCGATCGAATCGCGGGAAGTTGCTGCTCGAGATTTCGATGCGGAGCCGATGGCCCGGACCGAAAAAGTTGCTCGTGGTCATCGGCTGCAGCGTTACCGGATAAACCTTGCCCGGTTCCATCCACGCCAACGGCTTGTCGTAGCCATCGCGGTATCGGAGCCGCTGGATGGTCTCGTCCAAATTGAAAGCGCGTCCGTCGGGGTAGACGTCGATCACTTTGACGGTAATGTCGGTATCTTTCACGTCGGACGAAACGTACACGGTCGGCTCCAGTGGCCCGCTCACTTCAACCCCTTCTTTGAAAGGCTCCGATGTGTACACAAGAATGTCGGCCCGGGCTTCCATCTTCCGCTGATCGAACGAACCGCCCGTAACTGCATTGCCGGTGCAGCAAACGTTGCCCCCATATGACGGAACAGGGTTCATTGGATCGTAGGTGAACCGGTCCGGTTTGTCGGCATCGGGGGCGGTTGTGACAAGCGCGCCGTCACCGTTCAGGCTGTTCGCGCTTCCGCCGCTCGAAAGGTAATAGGTAACCGGATGGGCGCCCGCGGGCGGCCATCCGTCGGCCGACTGCCATTTATTCAGACCCATGGTGAAGTACTGGATTTTTGGCGTCTTCTCGAGAATGTGGTTCTCCTGGCCCTTGAGGAAGCGATCGAACCAGCCGTAGATAAGCGCGTCATAGTCGAGCCGCGCATCGCCCATCTCCCGTTCGCCGACCATAGTGTCCTCGGTTGCGCGCGTGTATCCGCAGTGGAGTGTGGGCGCGATAACTGCGTATTGCTCGTGTGCGACTTCGCCGCGCGCGGTCTCGCGGACGTGATTGTAAGCCGCGAGATTCGGTCCGACGGAGACATCGTACCAGGACATGAACCACAATCCGGGCACGTTGATCGGCATGTTGTCGTGCCAGAGCCCGCCGCGGCGCCAGGCAGGATCGTTCGGAGCGCGCTTGATCATCGCGCCACCGGTGGAAACCTCAGCGCGATCGGCGAAGATGCCGGCGGGACCGCCTGCCGCTTTCATGATGTCGGCTTCGGGCAGATGCGCGAGCGCCTTCGACCAATCGACCGGCGGCATCTGTGGCGCGAGGTCAAAGTATTTGGACGCCTGGATCAGATCCGCCTGCGAGGTGTTGGCCGGGAACATCGGGCGTACCTGATTCTGCTCACCGTAAAGCCACGCGATGAAGAGCATCTGAACCGCTCCGCCGCGATACCAGTTGCCCTGTTCATAATAAGGTCCGACTCGGCCCACCCCGGCGCCGAAACCCTGAACATTCATCGCAGCGAAGCCCGGGTTCCCTTGCGCCGCAACGCCCAGTTGCCATTCCGCAGTAGAGGAGCAACCAGTGGTTCCGACCTTCGCGTTGGACCACTGCTGTGACGAAAGCCAGGAAATCGCGTCGTCGCCATCGCTCAGCGGAGCGCCGAGAATGTCGTAATTGCCTTCGGAGAAGAAGTGGCCGCGCTCGTTCATCTCCACATAGGCATAACCGCGCTTCACGGCAGTCAACTCGGCGGTCAGATCGCGCGGCGCCCCGAGTTTCACATCCCAATAGTTGAAATTGTAAGGAGTTCGGACAAAAATGATCGGATACTTCTTGGTTGTGTCTTTCGGGCGGTAAACGTCAGTCGCCATCCGTTTGCCGTCGCGCATCGGAACCATCACCTTACGCTCGATGATCGCGAGAGACTCAAGTTCTCTCTCGATCGCCTCCCGCTTGCCGACGAGTTGCATATCGCGCGGGACGGCGGGTTGGCAAAAAACAGGAAGACTGAGCGAGAAAAAAGCGAGCAGGCGAGACGAATGGCTCATTGCTATACCCTTCTGGAGATTAATCCAGAACAGTATAGCGACGGATTACTGGCCGTGAATCCAACGGAAGAATTGGTTGTGGAGGGCCAGCAAATGGGAACGGACGGTCATGGGATGCTCGCTCGCGAGATGCAATACGTCCGTCACTTTTCTGCCTGTGGAAGGCTGCTCCATCAAGTCAACTCGAACTGCCCGATCATCCGGCGTTAGCGTCACCTCTCGCGTCGCAGCAAAGGTCGGCCCGTTGCCAGCGGCGGGCTTAAGAACGATTGTGTAGGACCCAGTGTCGCCGCGCCTTACCGCGAGATCATAGGCGAACAGAGGCTTTCCATCCTCGCCCTGCAGGACCCGATGGATCGTTTGCCCGT
>Ga0126373_10001463_pt1 | contig 16824 bp, 13 predicted proteins | sample PanSoiMetPlot_11_FD_92545 | JGI IMG/M metagenome (GOLD analysis project Ga0126373, IMG submission 92545) | Tropical forest soil microbial communities from Panama - MetaG Plot_11 | ecosystem: Environmental > Terrestrial > Soil > Tropical forest > Bulk soil | place: Panama | collected 2016-02-17 | reverse complement strand
CGCTTTCTCCAGAGTGCGCGTCGCACGCGCGCCCACGTCCTCCGGCGTAAAAGTCGCCTTGGCCTTGGCCGCCTCGTTAATTGCCTCTTCAAGATCGCCACGAGTCGAGTTGCACCGATCGAGGATGCAAGATTTGTCGAGATGAATATGAGTTTCAACGAAGCCCGGCGAAACTAGCCGACCGCCTGCGTCGATTGTCGGTCCGACGGTTGGGATACTGCGCTCGATCGCCGCTATCTTTCCGCTTGATATTGCGATGTCGGCAAGCGCGTCGCGCCCTGGGAAGCGCGCTCGTTTCAAGACGAGGTCCATGGTCCATTCTCCCATTCACATCGACAGATCGTATCGGTGGTCAGGCGCGCCCAAATAGGCCTGAACCAAACTAGGATCCCGGCCAATCTCAGCTGCATTTCCGGAATGCTTCATAGTGCCACCCTGAAGTACATACGCCCGGTCCGCCACCGAAAGCGCTAAGACGGCCATCTGGTCAACGAGCAGAATCGTCGTCCCTTCATCCCGCAATTCCGCCAGCAGACCGTAGAGGTCGTCAAGCATCCTTGGAGCTAGCCCGAGCGACGGCTCATCGAGCATCAGAACGCGCGGCCTCGCCATAAGCCCACGCGCGATCGCCAGGATCTGCTGCTCGCCTCCTGAGAGCGAGCCGGCACGCTGGTTGCGGCGTTCGCGCAGTTGCTCAAACCGGGTTAGCAGCGCATTCAGCAGACGGTCCTGATCCCGCGCTCCGCATCCAAAACCGCCCAGCCGGATGTTGTCAATGACGCTGAGCTCGGGAAATACTTGGCGCCCTTCCGGCACCAATACCAGGCCGCGTGCGGCGACGCGACTAGCCGGCAACCGATGGATCTTCTCGCCGAGCAGCGAGATGTCGCCGGAGGTCGGTTGAAGAAGACCGCTGAGCACCCGCGTTAATGTGGTCTTGCCCGCGCCATTGGCGCCGATCACGGCCACCACCTCGCTGTCGTCTACATGCAGCGTCACGTTACGCAAGACGGTCGCCGCGCCGTAGCCGGCGGACACACGCTCCGCGCGCAATGCAGGCGTGGGAGACAATGCAATCGCGCGTACGCGTTTGCGATCGACCGACTTGCTCCTCCCTAGATAGGCCTCCAGAACCGCGTCATTGGTTGCGACGTGTCCGGGGGGACCCTGTGCGATCTTGGCGCCAGCGTCGAGCACGACCACGTGGCTCGACACTGCCATGACTAGCTCCACGTCGTGCTCGACCAGAACCACCGCGATACCGGCCTCCGCGACCTTCCGCAGCAAGTTGCGAAGCTCTGCCTTGTCGGCGGCGCTGAGACCGGCCGCAGGCTCGTCCAACGCCAGCAACCCCGGTCGCGTTGCCAGCGCACGGGCGATTTCGACCAGACGCTTGTCCACGTGCGACAGCGCCCCTGCCGGCTGGTCAAGCGACCCCCGATATCCGACAAACGCCAGCAAGCTTTCTGCGAGCTCCCGCCGATCCGGATCGCGATCGGTCAATGCGAACGCGTCGAAACCTAACCGCCCACCACGAAGGGCGACGAGGACGTTGTCGAGAACTGATAGGGTCGCAAACAGCTGGCTGGCCTGGTAGGTGCGCGCGATGCCGGCTCTTGCAATACGATACGACGGCAGCGCGACGACCTCGGTATCGCCGAGTTGGATTGTTCCCGCATCTGGTTTGTAGAAGCCGCAAATCAGATTGAGCGCGGTTGTTTTGCCGGCGCCGTTCGGTCCGATGACACTGGTGATCTCTCCAGGACGCGCCCCGAAACTCAATCGCTTGACCGCCTGAACGCCACCGAAGCTCAGAGTGAGATCGCGCACCGACAGGCGGCGTCCGACGTTGCCTGATGTTAGGAAGCCACGCACGTCACGCCGCAACGCGGGTGTGTCGTTTGTCCCGGGCTTAGACCAGAAGCGACCGAACAGACCGACGAATCCTGTTGGTGCGATTCTAAGCACGACGAGCATGAGCACGCCAACGAACAGCAGCCGGTACTGGCCGAGCGCAGACAGCGCCTCCGGCAAGAGCACGACGATGACCGCTCCAATCAAGGGCCCGAATACAGTGTCGGCGCCACCAACCATGACGACGAGCAGAAACAGGATCGATTGGAAGAACGGGAACGAATCCGGACTGATGAAGTTTGCGAGCGATGCGAAGACGCCACCAGCTATGCCGGCCGTCGCAGCTGAGATTCCGAACGCGGTGTTGCGGATCACGATGGGGTTGAGACCGATCGAAACGCTGGCGATCTCCGAATCCCTTATCGACCGCATCGCTCTGCCCCAAGCGCTCGCACTCAGTTGGCTAAACAGGAGGGTCGCGAGCACCGTCAGTGCGAGCACCAGGTACGCGATCGCGCGGTCGGAGAACTCGATCCCGAACAGTCTGGGCGCAGAGATGCCCGAAAGCCCGTTCCAGCCGCCCGTCAGCCCACTCCATTCCGCCGCGCCTTGTTCGACCACGAAGCCGAATGCGATGGTGACCATGGCAAGGTATGGACCCCGGACTCGAAGCGCCGGGACAGCAAGTAGCACCCCGACGGCACCGGTGATTGTTGCGGCGGCCAACAAGGCCACCCAGAACGACCAACCGGCGTTCGTCGTGAGAATTCCAACGACGTAGGCCCCGATGGCATAGAAGCCCACGTGCCCAAGCGAGATTTGACCCGTAAGCCCAATGAGAACATTGAGGCCGATGCCAACGATCGCGGTGAGTCCGACTATCGCGATCACATAGAGGCGGTAGCCGTCGCCGGTCGCGATCCCGGTGATCGCGGCCGTAACCACGACGGCAAGTACGGCACCGTTGCGCCTCATATTTTCTTGACCTCTGCGCGTCCGAACAGGCCGTCAGGTCTAAGTGCGAGTGCCGCGATGACGAGTGCGAAGGTGACGATCTGGGTGTAGGTCGACCCCAACATGGCGGTGATGAGCGTCTCAGCAACACCATAGATTAGCCCAGCCAGGACGACACCCCAGGCATTGCCGATCCCACCGAGGATCGCGACCGCGAATGCTTTAATGCCAAACAGCGTGCCCATCGTCGAGGAGATCGCGAATAGCGGCGCGACCAATATGCCGGCAATCCCAGCGAGACATCCTGACAGCGCATAAGCGCCCACGATGAAGCGCTCAACGTCGATGCCCATGAGTCGCGCCGCGTCCTTGTTCTGGACGACCGCAAGCAGCGCCTTCCCGATGCCCGTGGACTGAAACAGCACCTGCAGGCCCGTGGCGATTAGGATCCCGACAACCGGAATGATTGCCTGGAGGTACTGAATTTTTATTCCAGCAATCGAAAAAGCGCCGGTCGTGAGTATGCCGGGCGGCATGCCTCGCGGGTCCTTGCCGAAGGCGAAGAGGACAACGTTGTCCACCACGATCCCCAGCGCCACTGTGGCGATGAGCCAGGAGTTGGAGCCGCGCTCCACGAAGGGGCGCACCGCCACGCGCTCAACGAGAATACCCCACGCGGTACACCCAACAAGTGCAAGCGCCACGGCCACCGAGAGCGGCCAGCCGAACGTAACCCAGACGGTAAAGCACAACACGGCGCCCAGCATCATCGTACTGCCCTGGGCAAAATTGACGGTATTGGACACCGCATGGGTGACGTGGTAGCCGAGCGCCAGCAGCCCGTACATGCTGCCAAGGCCCAGACCGGAAATTAATGCCGAGGCCACCAGCATGGACTGCACACCGCCATATGCTCGTCGGCGGGTCCTGCGGCCGCCACGCGGATCAGTTCACCGGAACCACCTTGTCGCCCACATAGTGGACCATAATGTAGTCCTCAGGTCCGAGCGCATCATGATTGCCCGGCGTGAACGGCTTCGCGTAGGTCTTGATCAATCCCTCATAAGGTTGCTTGAGGTCCTCGAGCGCCGTTCGGACGGCATCTGGATCAGTTGAGCCCGCTTGTTCGATGGCAAGTGCGAGAAGCCGCATGGCATCATAGGCATTCGCGGTTCCGACCGGTGCCACGATGTCCTCCGGCCCCTTAATCTGCGGATATTTCTGCTCGAGCGCCTTCAGCACCTCTTGGCCGACCGTTCTTTGCGCACCGAAGAAGCTGTAGGTTTGGATGAAATAGGCCTCGCCGGCCGTCGGTTCCCGCCAGCTCCGGGAAGCGCCCGCCGGAAATGCCCCAGTGCGAGACGACTGGGGCGGTCCAACCCATCCGCTCGCGCGATTTCATCACTTGGGCACCCGGAGGTGCATTGACTACGAGGATGATTACATCGGCGCCAGCGTCCTTAAGGCGTGCGAGCTGCGGAACCATGTCGACGTCGTTGTTCTCGAACTTTTCGATGCCGGCGATTTCCACGCTAGGATCGGCTTTGCTGGCCGCAACTAAACCCCTCTCGTTCGATTGGCCCCACGGGTTGTTGATGAGCATGAGGCCGGCCTTCTTGGCGCCTAACTTGTCGTGAGCATACTTGAGCAGTTTGACGTCGACGAGATCGTCGACCGCCGACACGCGGAACACGTAGTTCGGGGTGGCGCCGTTACGGGTGATCCCGGTTCCGGCAGCCCATACGCCCATGAAGATCCTCTTTTCCTTGTTCACCAGCGGCACAATTGCCAGCGAGACCGGGGTATCGATGCCCCCAAAGAGTGCGACGACCCCTTCCTTGAAGATCAGCTCGCGGGCCGAGGTCAGTCCCTTCGGAGGCGTCGATTCGTCGTCGCGCTGTACCAGTTCTACCCTGCGGCCGCCAAGGAGACCCCCATCGGCGTTGATCTGGTCGATTGCAAGACTCAGGCCACGGGTAATCGCTTCGCCCGACTGCGCCGAGGCACCCGATAGCGCGGCGACGTGCCCGATTCGGATTGGGTCTGTGGACGCAGCGAATGCATCTCCGCAGAATATAAAAACCAGCGTCACGACAAGGGAGATCAACAACGGCTCATTCTTTGCAGACCGCAATACGCTCATCGCAGCCTCCAGCTCCTAAACCCGGCGGCGACCGCAGAATAGGTTCGTTTCTCGCTAGTGCGGACCATGCGAACCTTTGGCGGCGGGAAATAATATAGCACGAAAGTAATTGCCCCTACCACCCATGATGGCGATAAAGTTTTGACGACCATTGTTTATGACTCGGTGAGGCCGTCCGATTGTAAGCCGCGCCCCGAAACGAGGAGCTTTCAACGGACTGAGCGCTAACACTGTGCCGCACGGCGGGGCCAATGACAAGCGGTGTTCCGAACAGTCGCCGGAAGAGTGCCGCGGAAAGCGCTCCGAAATTGCTCCGGACAGCGAATCGTACAGCAACGGTTTGGAGGTCGACGCAAACACCAATTGCCGGGCCGCCCCAGCGGACTACCGGTGCGACCCATTTGAATAACGCACAGATCGAAGCCTGGATTCTACCCGGAGATACTCGCTGGAGGCCACAACCTCTACTGCTTGCCTGCGGTAGCTCGCTCCCACTCCAAGAACTTCTGAAAAAGAAGTGGGTCGACACCGGCCGGGACCGCCGCGGAACCGTGCGGCGGCGGCGACCCCCCTGACGAAGCGGCTAGCCCGGATGCCTGTTGGCCTTTGTAGGTTTCGAGCCAAGTCTGGGCCGGCTCGAACCGATCCCACCCCTCCAAGGTGGCGGCGAGAGCAACTTCACGCCATTTCGGATGTCGCGGCGGCTCGCGAAAGTCAGCAATCCGTGGGAAAAACGCTTCCACGAATCTCTGCACGCGTCGGTAGCGGTCGGTATTCCTTGGCCAATTGTAAGCGATAAGCACAGCCCCAACGGCGATCGTGTCGATCGATTGCCCGGACGGAATCAAATTCGGATAGTCTTCATGGCCGACAGACGCCGGAAGGTAGTCAGCGGTCAGGGCTGGCACGTATGGAATGGGTAGCAAGTGCAAACCGTCTTCGGGGCTCAACCGCAGGATCGACCGAGCAGGTTTTCCGGCGATTAGAACCGTCGCTGCAATCTCGCCCTTTCTCAGCTTTTCCAAGGCGTCGGTCTGTGACATGCTGACTTCTTCGACCTGAAGACCAATGCGCTTGAAGATATCGCGCACCGAATAACTGGTGCCGCTTCCGACCTCGTCAAGATTGACTTTTCGGCCCCTTAACTGCTCAATTGAGCCGATGTCGGCGCCAACGAGCAGATGTGCCTCCTCATTAAACAACTTTGCAATATAAACAATCTTCTTGTCGAATTTGCCGAGCTGTTCGTTCGAACGGCGGAAATTATTAAGAATGTTGGTTTGAGTGAGACCGATGTCGACCCCCTTGAGAGAGCGAACATCTCGGATGTTCTGAGGCCCGCCAATGCCCGCGATTGGTAAAATTCGCAGCCTATTGCCGTCATTGAGCACCGCCGCGAGATCGTACGCCATTTGCAGGTAGGTGTCGTCCGAATTGGGACTCCCAGATATAATGCCAACTGTATTTTCGTTAACTTGTTCATCGGTATAAACGCCGACACCCGCCCAATATTGCCCCATTTTCTCAACATATGAGGACTTGGCTTCGACCTCTTTCGTCGTAGGATTGGTCCACCTGAGGTCGACCCAGCCGCTCCCTGGACCTTTGACGACGGCGATCATTTGTTGGATTACGAATCGTCCATCTTGATCTTTAAAATCAATCAAGTTTTTCCCGACCAAATCCGCCTTGGCTCCATGCGCCACGACGACTCCACTCATATCGTACACGAATGGGTAGAGATCGCGGTCGTGAAAGATCCTTGCTTGGGCTGTGACCGCTTTGAAAGTGGCTTCGGCACCGTCCCTTCTAAACTTATCTTGTACGCGCTTCACCATCGCTATCGCTTCTTCCCGCGTTCCGAATTCTCCAGCCAAAGCAGGGCCGAACCCTGCAAAACTAAGGACTGCTATCAAAAGCACGAAGATAACGCGCAACATAACTTCCTCCTCCTCGAAACGCGCAATGCCCACGACCCGGCCGTCATACTTTTGGCCATGTCAAGCCTGCCCGCAGAATTCGGCAGGCACATGGCTGGAAGGCTCCTATTGTTGGAACCGACCTAAGCGATTAACGGTTCTCAGCGATCCATTCCGCAACTGACTCAAACCTCAGCAATTATCGCTACGTCTGGCCAGTTTCTGTTTGGTTTTGGCGCTTGAACGCGCGCTGCAAAAGCAAATCCCGAAACCCACAATATTCATGGGTTTCCGAGGAACGGCGGAAGGCGGTTACATTGCTAAAGGCGATACCCTGGGTGTGGCTACCCAGATCGGCCCCGCTTAGTGAAGCGATGCCTGGTAACTTTGATTAAGGGGAATGTCAATAGTGTGTCGTGATGCTTTAAGGAGCAGGGCTCTTTACGCGAGCAAGGCGGGACGGCCACCGGGCCGTATCAAACACTGGAATATTAGGGCGGCACCACTTAGCGATTTTCAAATGAAGTTGACAACTCTTGGAGCACCAGTTTGTAAAGCCCCACAAATCCATGGCTAGCCGCGCAGTTGCCCAGCTACGCTGTCAGAAGGTCGAGACTCGATATACCACCGTGATCGAAGCAAAACCTAATGCATAGCACCCTGATCTCGCGGCAACGCTCGAAAAACGCAAAGATTACCGTTCGAACATGTTTGAAAAATGGTCGCGCCGAGACCCCATAGCGAGCAAATATAGGCTTCCTCGCCGGCGGGCGGTCGCACCATTGCTGTGCGTTCCAATCGGACCATTTGCCTGACCCCAGATTCGAAACAATCGGTTCCTTGCCATCAGGCGTTGTCCACGTAATGGCATTGCCGGATCAGACGAGCCTCGATGCTGGCATTCCCGACGCGATCGTCACGCCGTTTTTCTCAACATTTCCAGCCTGGTGCGCCTCCCATCGGCGCCCACCCGTTGCGGCTGCCAGCAATCTAGGCGTCGTGCCGATGCAATCCAGAGCTGCAGTCCAGTCCGAACCGCCAAATTGCCCGCCACGTCCTCGAAACGCGAGCCAAGGACTTTGTGGCGGTTACGTGCAAGTCGGTTAGCAGTCGCCACGCCTGTAAGAAGCACTGTGCCAACCAAGAATCGCTTCCTGGCTTACTGCTATGCTACCCAGCAAGACGACGAGCGTCTCATCGGCGAGTGACCCCACTATTGTGGCCGACAGAAGGTCGCCGCTGGGGGTCGGTCACGCACAGGAAACACCGGCGGGCCAGGACCGCGATCGCTTGTGGGGGCCGGATCACGGCATAAGTGGCCGTTCCGTTCTCATAATCATATTCGATAAGGTGACTTCGGAAAAAAAATCCCAGTCATTCGCCACGCTTGCGCGGTTCGGCATTGCCCAGGCGGCCGCGCTCTTCGTGCGGCCAGCTGTTGGTCATTGGTGGCTGAATGCCCCGAATGCATCTTTTATCGGCCGTACCCTGATCGATCTTGGGGTCAGCGATTGCGACGGCAAAGTTCTTGTTGCAGGGCTCCAGGTGAACGAAACGCCGTCCCGGAGCGCCACGGCGGTCGTCGCCGGCAGAGTCGCGGCGAGAACGCGGGGTTGCAGCCTGCGCGGCGTCCTTGGCGCGACGGCGAGCTGGAAACCGGTCGCATTCGGCAGAGTCGACAAGCGGATGACAGCCGCCAGCGGTGACGGCGGCCGGTTCGCCACTGCGGGAGGAGGCGGGGACCGAATCCCCACCGGGGTAGGTGATGCTCGGGCGGCGCATTGCGGCGGCGGACCGTTCGCGATCAGAGGCGACGACAGGCTAGACGAGGGATTTGTCGTGGCCGGCCCGCCGAACCGGGATGAACCGTCGGCGCCGCCCGATCGTCGGTAGTTTTGCTGATGGCAGATCCCCGTGCGCTGCCCCTTCGATCTTTGACGACTGCTCGGCGCAGGACCAGCCGATGGGCCGGAGAAGTCGTTCGAGTTCAATTCCGTTGCGCCAAGCGTGCCAACACGCTTGGCACGGCGTCAAAGCGGTCGAATTTGTAATATTGATTACTATCTTGTGTTATTTTCCTCGGATATACAAACTTTTAACCTCATTTTGTCTCAACTCAGTCAATTTGGCTTTTACAGATGGATGAGAAAATAGGCGCCGGTAAATGACGACACATTCCTGTATGACCCTTTGGCTACGGCAGAAGCGACGACAACCCGCAATAATTACAGGCTTTCAGGGAAGAGTTACGTGGTGGCGCGAACGCCGGATGCTTGATTGGCTAAGCTCGCCAACGAGCCGCTAGCCACTCCGTGCAAACACGCCGCCCCAACCGGCCGCCAGTTAAAATCTACTTCCTGATGACCAAGTTGTTCCGAATCTCGGTAAGGGGGTTGGTTCTGGGATCCAGGCGCGAACCCAGGAGGTCATCGCGAACGGCATGAATAATCACACGATCAACCTCGGCGGCCTCGCGATTCTCATCGCCGATTCGAATTCGTACCTGCGCCGGATTACTCACGGAATGCTGCGCGGCTTTGGCGCCAATAAACTGTTTGAGGTCGAACACTATTTAGGCGTTGTCCAGGTACTGACCGGACAGAAAATCGATGTCATGCTTTGTGACACGAGACTTCCTCCGGAAGGCGGCCTGTCGCTCACTCGCACTATCCGTCGGACGCTGGGAAATGAAAATCGAACCATGCCGATCCTCATGATGACCACCGATTCACGCGAAGCAACGATCAAAATGGCGCGCGACGCTGGAGTAAACATGGTGATTGCCAAGCCGATGTCACCAAAGGCTCTTTACGACCGTCTTGCCTGGATCGCTTTCACCCCGCGCAACTTTGTCGACACCGAAACTTATTTTGGGCCGGATCGGAGGTTCAAGATCGAAGGCTATCCGGGCGGCGTAGGGCGTCGCAGGGGAGACCAGGCAGTTCAGGTCGCCGAAGAAGTCGGCCCGGCTCTCGCGCAGGACGACATCGACAGCCTTTTTGGCGCCGCCCGTAGCGGACAAGGACAAAGCTGATGACAAAAAAAACCGCTGCCGCAGCGCGCATTTTCTTCGTCGATACCCGGTTTCAGAGAATGGCGCGGCGACCCGGCGGCGTTCCCCGTGAGAAAGCCATCGCGCGCGCTCAGGTCTACATCGAAGAACTGAAGCCCGAATTCGCCGATTGGCTCAATAAGAAACTACAAGAAATGGCAGCGGCAGTGCGGCGGATAGAAGGTGATGCATCCCAACTTGATGAGGCGTATGAAAGCTGTTGCCAGTTGCGGGATGCCGGAGCGGCTATGGGCTTCGAACTCACGACGGTCATTTCTAACAATCTCTGCGAGCTTCTTGAAGCCATTAAGGCAGGCTCCCCATATCACAAGGAAACGATGGAATGCCATATCGATGCGCTCCATCTGACCAGTAAGGCCCCCTATTGCAATTTGCGCGCAGATCAGGTACCCGAAATGACTCGCGGCCTACGCCGTGTCGTCGAGCGTGCGAATACTTCTCCATCCACGTCATCAAAATAAATATCTAGCAGTAGAGACGGGGCTTATGAGTTTAGCCGCTCGAAACGGGCTGTCTTGGGTCGCTGACGCGACCGCGGGCCACCTAAACGTCGCCTGTCAATGCTAGCGGTTGAGCTGGTCCAGACGCTGATCTTCCCTTTCCTGGCCTCCTGATGTGCTGCCGAATCAATTGTTTGTTCCGTCCTACGGTCGACCCGATCCCCGGGCCCAAAAATTGCTGACACACGAAATTCCGGTCTCTATCCGCACGCCGAATGTATCGCACTCTTGCCCCAGATAAAGTCAACGGCCCGGAACACCGCATATTTCGGTGGAATTGATATCATCATGTGCACATGATCGGGCATGAGAGACATCTCGCTTCAATCCAGCTATCTTTGTCGTGTCAGGTTACGGAACATCTCGTGGAAGTGCCTGCGGGGCTACTCGTAGAGCGTTTTGCTTTGCGTTGCACTTGTCCACTTTGCATGGCGTCTGGACGCAACGGGAGATAGCATCAAATCAGTCAACGAAAGGCGATCCGGACTTGTAACGTTTGCGTTGGAATTCGATCACTTGTTGCGCGGTCCTAGGCTTCAGTCGCATGAAGCCGGCCATACATTGTTCGAGCGCTTGTGCGGACATGCCGCGCTTGCCGGGACGAAGTAGAAGAACTGCTTTCGCAGTGAGCCACGACAACCCGATAGCCTTCGCGATGACAAGAATGATTTCCGAACGATCCTCAACCATCCCACGCTCGACAACCTCGATCGGCAAATCGCTCAGAATCGCGAGCGCGACGGTCGTTTCCTCGAATTTGCCTGCACGTGCAAACGCCTCTATGACACTTTCGTCAAGCCGACCCGCCGCCCGCGATGATTCGACGAGCGCGCGCGCGGCAGCATAGTCCTTCGACCCGGCAATGGCCTTCGCCTGGATCGCGGTTGTGACCTCAGCGACCGCATTTTGAATTTCGCTCGCGTTCTGCGGGTGGGTAGCCTCAAGGGCGATCCGGACGGTTTTCGAGGCGGCGCTCAACAGCTTCAGAAAATGATGACGGGGAATTTCGGGTCGCGAGCCGACCGATTGCGTGAGCTCGTCATCTCCTGCGGACCGCTTAACGAGCCTGATGTATCCCGCTTCGGAGAACTTGGCTCCCGTATTCTGTACCGCGCTAAGCGCCACGTCCCGATTCCCGCGCTCAACAAGGACGTCAGTGACGGTCTCCGCGAGGAGCTTCCGCCGCGAAATCGCGAGCAGGTGTTGCTGGCTCTTGGTGCTGGCGTTCTCGACGAGCGTTGCGTTGTCAATTCTCTCGGACTGAGCGAGTACCGGGCCGGCCACATCAATCGCATCGTCGAACGCTAGTGTTCGGATCACAGTAAGCGGGGCATTCGAGATCGCGGCGAGTCGATGAGCCAGGGCCGCGCGTGCGGATATCTCGATGTCGGCGATAAGACGGCTGAAAACGCCATCGAACAGCGCAACATGATCCTCGGAAAAGTGGCCGGAGCCAAAAACGAAAAGATCTGTAACGCGTTGAAGCGTACTAATGCGCCGTTCGGTGGAACCGTTCGAGAGGGCTTCTTCCAGTTCATCGATGAAAGCAATGGGGGTAGGCATTGATGGTCAGACCGGAGTTGATCAGATTTGGTTCACGATACGACCGACGGCCATAATGCCATCTCACTCAGTTGTTTGTCCGTCGGTCCTTCGAACTCCCTTCCTATAAAGAACACGCGTCCTTAAATCGTTCTTAACTCCTGCAAATAAAATGGGACGATCAAGTTTACGTTAAAAAACGACGTCCATATCAACTTCCGCGATGATCGATTCCGATATATGTGGTGCTGGAATTATCTCCAGGTCGTCTTGCAGACGCCGCGCGAGACGGTCCCTGAGATCGGCGACTGTAATTGCGGCAATTACGTCCTGTCCAAGACGGGCACGTTCCTCGCCTGCCAGCGGCAAAGCATTCGTCGATTCCGCATAACGCGCAAGCGCGTCGCCGAGCGCCTCGAATTCCTGCTTCAGGCGATCGAAGGTTTGAAGCGTAACAATCAGTTGCCGGTCCGGACGGCCATTACTCATCACGAGGTCCGTCACTCGACCAGCGGTCTCTTCGAAACGCAAAACGTTATCGAGCAGAAGTGCAGCGAAGACGGAAAGAAATGCCCCAACATCATTGGCGGAGGAATCCTGAACCTTCACAGTCGCTTCCCTTTGCTCTCAGTATTGCGTGCACAGCCGTCATGACAGCTTTCCGATGACTTGCTCGATCTTCTGACGCAGAGTCGCCGGTGTGAACGGTTTGACTAAGTAGTTATTCACACCGGCCTCTGCCGCTTTAACGACGAGTTCCCGATCGCCACGCCCTGTAAGCAGGATAAACGGAATCTTGCGCACGACCGGGTGGCCGCGTACGGCCCGAAGAAGGCCGAGACCGTCCATCTCAGGCATATTGAAATCGGAGATGATCAGGTCGAGAGGCTGAAGGGAAGCAGTTTCCATTGCCTGGCGACCGCTATCAGCTTCATGTATATGCCGAATTCCGATTTCCTCCAGAGTCATGCGCGTCATTTTCCGCATGCTGTTCTGATCGTCGACAATGAGAACCTTGAGTGCTACTGCGTTAGGCATTGTCTTTGCTCCTCATCAGCAGTTCCACCCGCACTCACGACGCATCCAAATTGCTGATGTCGTCAGTTGGGCACAGCCATTGCGGCCGAGGACCGTTTCACAGATCTGGCAGTGCCCGAAGAGGGACTTGCCCCAAGATCCCACAGTTTCTCGACGTCAAGGATGAAAGCGACACGTCCATTGCCAAGAATCGTGGCGGCGGCAATTCCGGGAACAGCGCCATAACTTTCCTCGATGCTCTTGATCACGACCTGCTGGTGCCCACATAACTCATCCACGATGAGACCAAATCGCGAATCCTCACCCGCCTCGGTAATGATAACAACGCTCTCGTCGGACTCACCCTCCGTCGAGCTTATGTCTAGCAGATCGCTTAGATGAAGCAGGGGTACAAGATCGCCGCGGAGCTGCAACATCCCGCTCGTGCCAATTAGGTTGCTTATGTCCGAGCGAGCGGGCCGCAAGCACTCGATGATTGCCGATAACGGCATGACGTAGGTGTCTTGGCCGACCTTTATGACCATGCCATCCATCACCGCCAAGGTTAGGGGCAAGGCAAGTTGAATGGTCATTCCCCTGCTACGTATCGACTTGAGCATGATGCGGCCGCCAATTTCCTGGATATTTCGTCGGACGACATCCATTCCAACGCCGCGGCCGGAAATGTCGGACACCGTTTCCGCCGTAGAAAATCCAGGCAGAAATACGAGGTTGTTCATCTCGTCTTCGCTGAGTGTGGCATCGGGATTGACAAGCCCCCTTTCCCTCGCTTTCTTGAGCACCCGCTCCGAATTGATGCCGGCTCCGTCATCGCTGACTTCAATGACGATTCGACCTCCTCGATGCTCGGCGGCAAGCCGGATCGTCCCTTCATCACTCTTGCCGACTGCCAGTCGCTCCGCGGGTGATTCGATACCGTGATCGACCGCGTTGCGGATAATATGGGTCAGCGGATCCCCAAGGCGCTCGATAATCGACCGATCGACCTCAGTTGTCTCGCCGGACATTTCTAGTCTGATTTTCTTGCCCGTCTTTGTTGAGAGTTCGCGGACAAGTCGGGGCATGCGTTGAAATACCGAGCCAACGGGCTGGGCGCGCATCGACATCACGCTGTCCTTGAGCTCTCGGGTATGGTGAACGACCTCTTCGAGAACCTGCGATAGCCGGCCGCTAATCCCTTCCGGAAGATCTTGAACAATCTGCCCCAACATCGCCTGGGAAATCACTAGTTCCCCGACCATGTTCACCACGCGGTCGATTCGTTCGAGTTCGATGCGGGTCGTGGTCGCGGCAGGCTTAGCGGGCGGGACTCGGGCTCCGCTTGCCGACTCCGCAGTTTCGCTGGACGTGGAGGAAGGCGTGGAATTTTGGGGCGGTCCACCGGGTAAGGGCGCCGCGGCTGCGGCAATGGCGTGCTCGATCACGCGTGGAGGCGCCGCAGTGCTCTCGGTCGTATCTTCGGATTCCGCAAGGATCGGCTCCTTGATCTCGAGCTCGCAATCACCGACAACAAACTCGAAGACCTCTTCGACCTGCGCCGACGTCGCCGTCGTTCGCAGCGTGCCCGTCCATCCAATATAGGGGTGGTCGCATTGCAGCTCTGCCAAGGGAGGCAGCGCATCCGTCTCCGCGATCAAATCGAGCTCGCCCAACTTGCGTAGTTCGCGCACAATGTAAAGGGGCTCGTTTGCCTTCTTGAGCATTTCCGGCTTCGGCCGGAACGTAATCGTGTAGGATCTGATGCCGTCCGAGCAGTCGAAGGCTTCGGCGCGCACCGGCGTAAAGTCAATTCCGTCGAGTCCAGCAGAACTATCCGCCGCAGTGGTGGGGTCATCAACCTTGTCGCCTTCAATGAGCCGTTCGAGCGACTTGCGGCATTCGCTGACCGAGCCTGGTGCGATCGTTTCTCCGGAGCGTGACATCTGGACGAGGTCGGACAACAAGTCGCTTGCGACCAAAAGCACATCGACAACGTCAGGCTCCGCGGCCAAGCTGCCGCGCCGAATGCAGTCGAGCACTGTTTCGAAAACATGCGCAAATTCGACGAGTGCGTCGAATCCAAACATGCCGGCGCCCCCTTTCACCGAGTGAACGCCGCGGAAGACCGCATTGATCGTGTCGTCTGTGCTCTGGCCTTCTCTAATGTCCGTGAGTCCAGCCTCGATTTGCTGCAGGAGCTCACTGCACTCATCGAAGAACGTTCGCTTTAATTGGTCTAGAGCCACCATGACCTACGGTCCTCAACTGGTTCCGGGCCCCGGCTAGGGAGCAACCTTGCGCAAGGTTGCGACCAACCGATCCGGATCGAATGGCTTTACCATCCATCCGGTGGCGCCGGCGCTGCGTGCAAGATTTCTCTTTTCCGCCTCGCTTTCCGTCGTGAGCACGAGGATCGGGGTAGTCTTGTGGTCTGAATTAGAACGCAGTCGGCGGATCACTTCGTATCCGTCCATCCTGGGCATATTGATGTCGGTAATAATTACATCTACCCGTTCCCTTCCGAGGACATCGAGTCCGTCCTGACCATCGACCGCTTGGAGCACGTCAAATCCGGCATCGGTCAACGTGAACATGAGCATGTCGCGCATTGTCTTGGAGTCGTCGATCGTTAGGATTCGCTTGGCCATGTCACTCTCACTCGGTTGATCCTCGCCGGGTTGACAAGCATCATTCGGTATCTCGCCCTGGCCGGACATAGGCGGTTGCATGTTCTCGACGCTTTGGTGCTGAGTCCGGGCATGGTCCGGCATCCAATCAAGAGCAAGGTCTTCAAAGGCGCTGACGAACGCGATCGACGGCTGTTCGATCAAAATCCCATCGTAAGTCCCGATCGTCGCAAGGATGATCTGAATGCAGGGATACGTCAGCGTCTCAACTGCCGATGCGTCGATACGGAGCGGACCCCCGCCGTGCAGTCGCTGCTGCATCACCGCGAGAAAACCTTCGGCTGCAGCAAGATCGAGGATCTCCGGCAGTTTCAATGGGCCAATATCCACACTGCTGTTCATGAGTTGATTCCATGCAATTTCGAGCCGATCATACGGCACCGGCCACGCGGTTCGGACCGGTTTCTGGCGTCTTCGATGTGGTTACGGCATCGCAGGCGTCGAGTATTGCATCTGCCATGTGCGCCAGCGAATATTGGCGCATCACCGCGCCCAACTCGAAGGCGACCCGCGGCATCCCGTAGACGAGCGACGACGCCTCGTCCTGACCTAGTGTGATGCCACCCGCTTGCCGTAGCTCCAGCAGCCCCTGCGCGCCGTCCTTGCCCATACCTGTGAGGATCGCCCCAATAGCGATCCGGCCAGCGACGCGCGCCACCGATCGAAACAGAACGTCGACGGATGGCCGATGTCCGGAAACCCTGGGCCCGTCTCCCAGGCAACACCGATAGCGGCCACCGGTGTATGCCAGCTCCAGGTGATGCGAGCCCGGCGCGATGTAGACATGGCCCGGCTCGACGACTTCGTTGTGTAGAGCTTCGGAAATCGTCATCGCGCATTCCCTGTCGAGGCGCTGCGCGAAGGCGGCGGTAAAACGTGGCGGCATGTGCTGACTAATGAGGACGGGTGGGGATCCAGCTGGCAGGCCCATGAGCAGCAGCTTGAGCGCCTCCACACCACCGGTCGACGCGCCGATCGCGATGATCTTCCCGGCAGCGCCGGCCGGTCGCTCGCGCCGCCGCGGACGCACGGGCGGCGCGGCACGGCGCACGCCGACGCGGATATGGGCTGCGGCCTTGACCTTTGCTTGCAGTTCGCCGGCAACGTCCTCCATGGCGGCAGCGCTATTGCTCGT
>Ga0126373_10001462_pt1 | contig 16826 bp, 13 predicted proteins | sample PanSoiMetPlot_11_FD_92545 | JGI IMG/M metagenome (GOLD analysis project Ga0126373, IMG submission 92545) | Tropical forest soil microbial communities from Panama - MetaG Plot_11 | ecosystem: Environmental > Terrestrial > Soil > Tropical forest > Bulk soil | place: Panama | collected 2016-02-17 | reverse complement strand
TGGCGCCCTCCTGCGCCGGAGACGGGCATAACAGATTCACCCTCTTTGGCCACCGTCGGGAGCGGCGTGCCATCGAGATTCTGAGAGAAGACCGCCGATTTTTTGGCGGTTTTCTTTTTTAAGGGCAAGTTTCCATGAGTCTCTTCGATTTGCAGTAAGCTGCCTCGGTTTTCGCCTAAAGACGAATTTCTTCATCAGGGGCTAAGCAAAGTGCTGCACAGAGATTTTGTGCCAAGGAGCCTAAGTGTATAAGGCTATTCAAGCCGAATTTGGCACTTGACTTGCATCAATCTTTGTTGCGGGTGTGTCAGCGACTCGCGTTCGTGTGCGAACAATCGCTTGAAAGCATATTGATTTAAGGTAGACAGCCTTCTCGTCAGAGTTTATCGGGCCCTCGGCATCTAACCGCCGGCAATAGGCGGATCAGTTCCGCAGGAGGATGCACCCCATGAATCTCTACCCAAAGCTCATCGCCTTAGGGACAGTGTTGGTTGTGGGATCCGCTTTGGCGTCGGCGGACACAATTGGCCTCAATAGCATGCCCGGGAACGGGGCGGTTAACAGCGGCACTGTTGCTTACACTGGTGGTCCTCTGTCTGGGGGTCCGACCACGTCTAACATTTCGCCAGCTACTGGTGCAGTATGGCATCTGGCTTTGCCAGGCTCGGAGTGGGTATCTATCGATCCCAAGTCGGGTCCTGACGGCGGCCAGGGCCCTGGAACGTTTGATCCCAACGGGACCTATATGTACACGTTCTCGTTCACAATCAATACCGCCAACATGTATTCGTTCACTGCTCCACTGGAGTTACTGGCTGACGATACGACGAATTTGCTGGTGAATGGCGTTCTGGTTGTGCCACCCGGAACGCTTGGTACAAATGCACATTGCGCGGATGGCCAGCCAAACTGCGTAAATCCCTATACGCTGACGGCTGCTCAGCAGGCCGCGTTCCTCGCGGTCATCAACTCGAATACCACAGGCAATATCGTTCTTACGTTTGACGTGATGCAGACTGCTTCCTTCTATCAGGGCTTGGATTTTGCTGGTAGCCTGACTGGGACTCCACGGGTTATTCCTCCTGTCCCGGAGCCGAGCACGCTGCTGTTGTTGGGAACTGGACTCATCGCTGCCGCGGCAGCTGTACTCAGAATGCGCCGCGTCTATTAGTTTGTCTGATCTGCGGAGGTTGTCGGGAGCGACCTCATGCAGGATCAAGAGACAAAAGGAGCCGACCAGAGTTCTTCTGGCGGCTCCTTTTTGTTGCGTTTCTGTGGAAGCAGAGCAGTGCCTGAAGGCTTCGGTCGAGGCTTGAGAGCATTAGACGCGGCTTGCTTCGGTCACCGCCTCCTGGGCTCGATTGACATCGAGATACCACTCCACCGTGCGGCGGAGGCCTTCGTCGAATCCGACTTTGGGCTGATAGCCCAGTTCAGTCCTGGCACGGGTGATGTCGGCGAGAGAGTGATTGATGTCGCCTTCGCGGGGCAGACCATAGATCGGAGGCTCTGTGAAGCCGAGTTGGTTGGCGATCGTCTGATAGACCTCGTTGAGCGTATGACTGCCGCCGGTACCGACGTTGAAGACGCGACCGGTGGCGACTTCGCCGGGGGCGTGGCAGGCGAGCAGATTGGCGCTTACGGCGTTATCGACGTAGGTGAAGTCGCGGCTGGTGAGTCCATCGCCAAAGATGGTGGGAGTGATGCCGGCCATCATCTTGTAGGTGAACTGTGCGATGACTCCTGAGTAAGGAGAGTCGGCGGACTGCCGCGGGCCGAAGATATTGAAGTAGCGGAGGCAGACCCCTTCGAGTCCGTAGGCGCGGTAAAAGGCCTGGATGTAGTACTCGCAGGTGAGCTTTTGGACGGCATACGGGGAGAGAGGATTGGGGGTCATGTCCTCTTGCTTGGGCTGGGTGGGCTGGTCTCCGTACGCGGAGGAGGACGCTGCGTAGACGATGCGGCGGACCTTTGCATCTCGGGCCGCGATGAGGAGATTGAGGGTTCCGTTGACGTTGGATTCGTGCGAGGTGAGAGGATCCTTTACGGAGCGGGGGACGGAGGCGAGTGCTCCCTGATGGAGGATGAAGTCGACACCATCGCAGGCGTCGTTCATGCCCTGGATGTCCTGGAGGTCAATCTGCTGGAAAGAGATTGCGTGCTGGATGTCTTCGAGATTAGCGAGGTTTCCGGTTGAGAGATTGTCGATGCCTCGCACTTCATGGCCTTGCTCGACGAGTACATGAGCCAAAGTTGAGCCGATGAAGCCTGCGATTCCGGTGATGAGATAGCGCGCCATTTATATGCTCCGCCCAGAGAAGTTCCTGGCGTGTTGAAATGCGTCGGTCTTCGAAGATTTTATCCTGCCTCTCGACCGGGGGTCCCGCTTCTACTTCGAGCCTCACTAGAAAGGATGCCAAGATTCAGGTTGCCTGTTGCATTCGTATTCGTCTATGCGACTTTTGTGCAGGAGTAATAAATAGATGGTTGGAGGGTTCGAGGGCCTGAATGCTGTAGAGTCCGAAGAGGCCCATTGAATGCAAGCGGATTGCGCACGATGAATATTTCACGAATTGTCCGTCTGCGTGACTAAGAATAGTGTGCGTCTCATGAGACTGGAGAAAGGTATTCCGGCTAAAGGCTGGATGCGATAATTGAAGCATGCCGACTATGAGCGAAGTTGTTTTGCCGCAGATTGCACGTGAGCGCTATGAGCGTCTGGAGGCGCGCACAGCAAAGGTTGGGGTGATCGGGCTGGGATATGTTGGGCTTCCTTTGTCACTGCTTTTTTCGGAGGCGGGCTTCAAGGTGACGGGCTTCGACATTGATGCGAAGAAGGTGACTGACCTAGAGGCGGGACGATCGTATATCTTCCGGATTCCGGCCGAGGAGATTCAGGCGGCGCAGAAGAATGGGCTGCGCGCGACGACGGATTTTTCGCGGCTGTCGGATATGGACGCGATCATCATGTGCGTTCCTACTCCGCTTACTGAGCATCGTGAGCCAGACCTGAGCTATGTGGAGAACACGGCGAAGGCGGTTGCGCCGTGGCTGCAGGAAGGGCAATTAGTCGTTCTGGAGAGCACGACCTATCCGGGGACGACAGAAGAGTTGATGATCCCGATTCTCGAGGCGGGTAACCGGGTTGGGCTGAAGGTTCAGGGTAAGGGTGGGCAGGAGGAGCGGGGAGTTTTTTACGCAGCGTTTTCGCCGGAACGCGAGGATCCTGGTAATACGTCGGTCGCGCGGCACAATATCCCGAAGGTTGTCGGCGGACACGAAGAGATTGCGACTGAGCTGGCGGCGACGCTTTACCAGGGAATCTTTACGCGAGCGGTGCGTGTGTCGTCGACGCAGGCTGCGGAGATGACGAAGCTGCTCGAGAATATTTACCGATGCGTCAATATTGCATTGGTAAATGAACTGAAGGTTCTCTCGCTGCGGATGGGCGTGGATATCTGGGAGGTGATCGATGCGGCTTCGACGAAGCCGTTCGGGTTCCACCCGTTCTATCCCGGGCCTGGGCTGGGCGGGCACTGCATCCCGATTGATCCGTTCTATTTGAGCTGGAAGGCGAAGGAGTACGACTTCAACACGCGGTTCATCGAGTTGGCCGGCGAGGTGAATGAGGCGATGCCGGCGCATGTGGTGCAGTCGGTGGCCAAGGGGCTCAATCAGCATAAGAAGGCTCTGAATGGGTCGAAGATCCTGATGCTGGGGATGGCTTACAAGAAGGACATTGACGACCTGCGCGAGTCTCCGTCGCTGACGATCATTGAGTTGCTACGAGAGCAGGGCGCTGAGGTGCTGTATAACGATCCCTACTTCCCAACGGTAGGACGAGGGCGGCACTACAACCTGAACATGACCTGCACGCCGCTTGAGGATCTGGAGCAGTACGATTGCGTGCTGATTGTGACGGACCACTCCGACTACGATTACGAGGACATTGTCGCCAAGTCGCAGTTGGTAGTTGACTCGCGCAATGCGACGAAGGGTATAAAGTCACCGAAGATCGTTCGCTGCTAATCTGCGGCGAGATGTGATGACGAACGAGAGGAAGAAATTCCTCTCGTTTTGTTTTTTAGAGGGACTCGCTTCTGATGGGGTATTCGCCTTGCTCGAGAATTGGGTGTTTACCGTTGCTCAGGCGGTTCCAAGGTCCAAGGCAGGACATGAGAACGATCTCAGTGCGGAATGCATCTGGTTGGGACCTGGGCGCCGTTCGGAGCACGTTGTAGGGTTCACCACCGTCGGGAGGATTAATTCCTCCGTAGAAGGAAAAGGCAGCTTTGAATCCTGCGGTGCGCGCGATTCTCTGTGTTTCGGCGGTGAAGTCTCTGCGTGTTCCGTTGGGGTAGGCGAATGATGTGACAGGAAGGCCGAGATTCTGCTCAAGGATCGCCTTGGATTCGCGAAACTCCTCCTGCTGTTCGACATCAGTGAGCCGGCTGAGGAGCGGATGGGAGCGGGTGTGCGAGCCGATCTCCATGCCCGCGGCGGCAATCTCCTTCACTTCGTCCCAGTTGAGAAATCGTCTCTGTGGCATCGGAGGCTTGACCTGGGCTTCAGCGCGCAACTGCTGCATGAAAGCGGCAGGGTCGTGATTTTCTTCCGACTTGTATGCTTCTACGAGCTGCCTAATGGCCTCTTCTCTTCCAGTGCGGAGATCGACAGTGATCGGTGAGCTGGATTGGATCGACAGCGAGGGCAATCGTGTGTTGCGCACCAAATATGCGATCTCATCCCACCATGGGAGATGGGATGTGCCGATGAAAGAAGTAATGACGAAGAAGGCTGCACGAAGATCGTGTTGCTTCAACAGTTGAAAGGCGAGCTCGTAGTTGTCGATGTAACCGTCATCAAAGGTGATGATGGCGTGAAGGCGAGTGAGTTTCTTCTTCGTCTGCATGAGTTCAGCGAGTTCATGCGGAAGAAGGGTAGGGATGTGGCGTTTGATGTACGAGAGCTGGTAGTCGAACTGTTCAGCAGTTGCCGAGAAGAGGTCGCGGTTGTATTCGCACTCATCGCGATTGCCGATGCGGTGGTGACTAAACACAACGAGGCCCGGCCGGGAGGGCAGCTGTTCAAATGCCCAAAGCAAGCCGGCGCGAGAGGCGACTTGAGAGATTCTGTCTTGATAACGCATGCAAAAGCTTCCCGGAAGAGACTGATCGCGCGATCCAGTTAATGGCCCATCTGACGAGGCCCTTGTGTGCAGAAGAAGAATACGCCTACGCGGATGCTTTCGAACTCCAATTTCGTATTAGATAAGGAAGCGGTGCAAATCGTTGCATCTATCGGCAAAATCTCAAGTGATAGAGAAGGCAAGTTTATTGAGCTGCGAGGAGCCTTCGATAGGTCTGCGTGGTTCGGTACATCATAGCATCGAGCGTGAATTCCTCTGCAGCAAGCGCCTTGCCTGCGATGCCCATCTCGCTGGCTCGGGTGGGGTCGGCGAGGAGTCGCTTGATTGCGCAGGCGAGACTTTCAGGATCTTCGGGAGGCACGATAAAGCCGGTGACGCCATCTTTTACAGCCTCTGCGTTGCCTCCGACGTCGGTCGCGACAATTGGGAGAGAGGCGGCCATGGCCTCAACGATAGCGTTAGAGAATCCTTCGCTGCGTGAGGGCAATACGAAGACGTTCGCGTTGGCCAGGTGATCGCGAAGATTGGAGATGCCGCCTGTGAAGTGAAAGTGTCCCGTGAGTTTGAGATTGTTTACGAGCGCCTGGAGCTCGGCGAAGTAGTCGGGCTCCAGGACATCGCCAGCGATGCTGAATCGAGCCCCTGGGAACTGCTGAAGTACGGAGGCTGCTGCCTTGATGAAGATATCGTGACCTTTGACACGGCGAATGTTTCCTACAGTTGTAACGACGGAGCTATCGTTGCTTTCGGAGGTAGAGGGGGTGTTCCAGGCTGAGAGATCAAGACCGTTGTAGACGGTGAGGACGCGGTTGGGGTCTATGTGGTCGATGTCGATGCAGTGTTGACGGACAAGGTCGGAGACGGCGAAGACGGCGTCGGGCAGTCCAGCCATGAGCCTGTATGCGACATGGTGTTTTTGGGTTCGAAGGATTCCCATGTCGCGGCGGCTCCAAATGAGCTTTGCGCGGGACATTGCCTTGGTGACGAATCCTGCCCAGATGTCTGAACTTTCGAAGAAAGTCTGAACGACCTGGACCTGTTGCTGCTTGAGGAATCGCCCGAGGTGGAGCGCGGCTTGCATAGCCCGGAGGTCGTAGGTTTTCTCCAATGGCAGGAGGTAGATGGGGCAGGGCGGTGAATTGAGCGCCGCGGTCTCGGGGTCGGCCCTGAAGGTGAGGATCGAGGCGCGGTATCCGTACTTCGGCAGAAGGGAGGCCAGCTTGAGGGCGATTCGTTCCCCTCCCCCAAGAGCCTTGGGGAACTGATCGACGACAAGGAGGACGTGCGGCAACGTCGTGTTGGTCTGCTCGGCGGCGTTCTCCGGAGATAAAACCGTGATCATTGGGACGATGCTTACCTCGTATGAGAATGGACGTGATGCGGGACCTTCAGGACCACAACGGCAACACTTATCTCACCGGTATGCCATGTAGGGATTCACCCCAGCGACGGATTCGGCGCTCTCCAACGCGGGTGTTTCGTATGTTTGAGGGAGAGAGCGCGCGCGTGCCGCTGCGCCGAGGAGTGCCCAGAGCAATCCATTGATCTCGAGATAGGTCCAACGATCACCAAAACAATTGGATATGAGGTTGCAACACACGGCGAGGAACAGTCCGAGCCCAAGTCCCTTGTAAAGCGGATCTTCCGCTTTTCTGAAGAGTTGGAATGGCATGATGACAATCTGCGCGAGCATGATCAGGACGATGAAGGCGCCGATGATTCCAGTCTCCAGCATGACCTTGACGTACCAGTTGTGCGTATCGCGGAGGTTGTCCTTGTGGAAGCCGTACTGGTAAGTTGCATAGCCGGTTCCGAAGATTGGATTGTGGATGATGGTTTCCTTAGCTGCGGTCCAAAGGTCCACTCGCTCCTGAGCAGATTTCTCCAGTTGCCCGTTGGAATTCTCTGTCATATTGACGCGCTCTGTTACGGCGAGTGGTACGACTAGCTGCCAGGTAAAGAGGAAGACAGCGACGACCAGGATGAGCTTGCGATCCTTCAGGAGCCCGAGAAGCAAGGCTCCTGCGACTACCGCTATGTAAGATGCGCGGGAGAAGGTGTACATCGTCGCGAAGAGTGTAAGGGCTACGAGGCCATAGCCGAACAGTTTGTATCTTTTGGTTTTGACAAACTGCAGGAGTCCCCAGAAGAAGATTCCGAACTGCGAAAGGAAGGCGGCAAGTCCGTTTGATCCGGCGAAGCCGAGCGGACCGCCATCGCGCTTATCTTCATCAAAGTGGGTCCATGTTCTGGACATGCTGTTTGCCAGCGACGTTCGATCGATGACGAGCAGGGACAGCGCACTGACGATAAGGACATTTCTGAGCGATTTGCGGTCTTCGATGACCAATCCGGCGGCGACGAAGACGAGAGGGATTAGAAGATAGTCCTTCCACATCATGAAGTTATCGTCGGAGAGCCACAAGGGCGGCGGTGCGTTTCCAAGAGCGGTTCCCAGCCACATGGACAGGTAGAGATAGGTGGCAAAGACCAGCCATGTGAGATAGAGCCCTGATCTTGGGAGACGCTTTCCATGCATCAGGGCGCCAACTATGGTCACAAAGATCATGATGGTGAGGATGTTTCCGCCCAGCGGATAGTCGAGGAATTTGTCTCTCAGGGTGCGGTAAGGGAGCAGCGGGATGATGAAGTAAAAGGTGTAGAGTGGACGTCCAGCGAGCGCGACGAGGCACAATCCCCAGCAGACGATGTAGGCGACAACCGGAATGTAGTGTCCTAACCCTGTGCCGAACATACGAACTCCAATTGCAATCTCGGTGCCAAAGCGCCGAAGGCCAGCGGTTCCGCTGGCAAATATGTTACCGGACCCAGACCCTGTTTCGTCCGGTGACGAAATTGTAAAACGCCAGAACGGCAGCTGCATTAAGCATTACAAAGGTGCTGGCGATTGCGACGGGTTTGAATCTTCGAATTGCCGGGCTGAGGGTGCCACACGCAGCTCCTAGATAGAACAACACTTGTAAACCGAAGATCACCCGATAGAACGGGGTGGGCAGCATTGCCGAAGCAATCAGCATGAGGATCAAGAACAAAGGAACGAGCAGTCGCAGAAGCTTGTGACTTACGAAGCGGAAGAGCAAGGGATTGGCCGGGGAGAGTATCCACGGTGAGAGACGAAGGAGTTGATAGTTTCCGGTTAGAGTACGGACTTTTCGGGCGAACTCTTTACCCTTTTCTGTGAACAAGCGGTCCCTGGCTATTGCGGTGGGCTGAAAGATGACTCGCTTACGCGCGCGGGCTACGTTCATCGGAACAAAGACATCATCGAGGATGGTTCCGGGCGGAATCTCCTGAAACAGGTTGCGGCGGATCGCGTAGATGGCTCCGGTGACTCCGATGACGGAGCCGGTCGCGGACTCGAGTTTTCGGACGATTTTTTCGATCTTCCAGTAGATGCCGAGGGCATTTGAGGAGGGAAGGCCGTCCGCGCTCTCGAGAAGGAGCTCTCCACTTACGGCTCCGACGTCGGGATCGGCGAAACAGCTGACCAATTCTGAGATGGCGTTTGGATCTACGGTTTGCCGAGCATCGAGGAAGACGAGGATCTCACCGGTTGCCTGCGCGACGGCTGTGTTCAAAGCAGAGGCCTTGCCGTTGGAGACCTCCAGGATCACGGGGAGGACCTCGTCGCTGTGCTCTTTTAGAATCTCCGGGGTGCGGTCGGTCGAGCCGTCGGAGGCGATCACGATCTGGAGAAGGTTCCTGGGGTAGTCGAGGTGCCTCAGGTTTGCGAGCTTCGTGGGGAGATTGGCCTCTTCGTTTCGCGCAGCAATCACGATGGAAACGGATGGTGTGATGGACTGGCTGCGAATGGGCGGTGTTTTGAAGCGGGCATAGAGCCAGAGCCAGACCGCGTAGCCGAAGTAGGCATACGCAGCGAAGGCAAGCGAGAGCCAAAAGAGGACCGTCACTGTCCGCTCCGGAAGAACTTTGTGACGAACATGTGGGCGATGGCTTTGCCGGCCATAGGAATCCGCATTTCAATGATACGGCATCGAAAGGGGAATAGAGCGTGCTACGAAGGTCGTATGTTGCTAGCACTAAGAGCGTCTTGGTTGCTGAGATACACTAAGGTCGCCCTGGAGCAAATGAATTGCAGCTGCGTGTTAGGCATATTGCACGAAACGTGATGTCGAATTGGCTTGCGACCGTAGCTAATATGGCGGTCGGTTTTTTTCTCGCGCCATTTATCGTTCATCATCTTGGAAATGTCGCTTATGGCGTCTGGGTCCTTGCGATCTCAGCGGTCAACTATCTTGGCCTGCTCGATCTGGGAATGCGGAGCTATGTCCTCCGGTTTGTCTCAAAGGGACGGACAAAGGGGGACCATCAGGCTGCTTCTGATGCAATGTCGGCGGCTCTGTGGGTGCGCATGCAGATCGGTGTTCTGGTCTTGCTTCTTAGTGGTGCGCTTGCTGCAGCATTTCCTTACATGTTTCACATTCCGCCGGAGATGGCCCGGGATGCCCGCATAGCCGTCATGATTATCGGATTCAACACGGCTCTGGGCATGACAGTCGGCGTGTTTGGTGCTGTTCTTTCCGGGTTGAACCGCTATGACCTGCAGAGTATTGTGACCCTGGTACAACTGTTTTTTCGCGCTGGGGGCGTCATCCTCGTCCTGCGGAGCGGACACGGAATCGTTGCGATCGCCATTTGCGAGGGCATCGCGGCAGTGGTGAGCAACTCGCTGCTTTTCGTGATCGCGCGCAGGATCTATCCAGAGTTGCGGGCCCGGCTGACCAGACCCGCCCCGCAGGTGTTGCAGCGGCTCTGGTCTTACAGCTGGTATGCATTCCTGATCACGATTGCGGTTCAATTGGTGTACCAGACGGACAATCTGGTTGTCGGGGCGTTCGTCTCAGCCTCCGCGGTTACTTATTACTCGATCGGGAATTCACTATGCCGCTTTACCGACCAGCTGGTTGGCGCTATGACTGTGACGTTCGTGCCTGCCGCGAGCACGTATGAGGCGGCTGGCGATACGCCGAGGCTGATGGGGCTCTACCGCAATGGTACGCGCGCGATGATGACCATCTCTCTGCCGATTCTGGTCACGTTGATGACACGCGGACGAACCTTCATTGGTCTATGGATGGGTCCGCAATATTCCCAGAGTTCGGGAACGGTATTGATGATTCTGGCATCCGGGCTATTCTTTGCGATGTCGAACAACACGGCCAGCGCTATCGCCTATGGAGTCGAGAAGCACAAGATGATGGCCAAGTGGGCGGTGTTTGAGGCGATCGCGAATCTTTCGCTGAGCATCATTCTGGCGCGCAAATTTGGAATCTATGGGGTGGCGATCGGTACGCTGATTCCCAGCCTGTTTGTGCATCTCTTTGTGTGGCCGATGCTTTTCTCGAGGTTTCTGGATCTTGGAGGACCGAGGGTTGTGTGGGGAGTCTGGGGGCCGATGTTTCTGGCTGCGGTTCCGTTTGCCGTCGCATCCTATGCGGTGAACGTGATGTTTCCGCCGCACAACCTTCTGGTGTTTCTCCTGCAGACACTAGCGCTGCTGCCAATCTTCCTTCTCGCGGTTGCAGTTGTGTTCAGGGTCTATGTTCGAAACCAGGTGCTCCCACGAGTGCGCTCGCTGTTCCTCGCGGAGACGAGATAGAACTCATTCTTTTGGGAGATATTCGTGGCAGGAGCTTTTGATCGAAGACCAACGGTTGCGCACTTCATGCCCTGGAGCGGGATTGGCGGAGTTGAGATCGCGACGCTGCGTATGACCGAGGCGACGATGGGAAGATTCAATAACGTCGCGTTTTGTCTTGAAGATGCCCACGAGTTAAGGACGCGATTCGAACGACTGGGAGTTGAGACTGTAACTTATGCGGCTCCGGAGCCGAGCCTTAGGCATTGGGGCAGCTATTACAAGGCTTCGAAGGTTGTCGCTGGGCAGCTTAAGCGGATAAATGCCGATATCGCTCACTTCTCGGATGAGAAGGCGGCTTATCACAATAGCCTTGCTGCTTACCTTGCGCGGACTCGCAACATTTGCCACATGAGAGTGACCTATTCGCATTTGAGTCTGAGGCAGCGCCTGTGCCTGTTGCCTGTGCACAGTTTCATCTTTGTTTCGAAAGAAGCGAAAGAGAGCTTTCCTGTTGAGCTTGCGAAGGACAAGGCCCGCGTTGTTTATGACGCCGTGGAAGTTCCCGAACGCGAAATGGGAGACTCCGACGTCGCGATAAGAGCAGAGTTCAACTTGCCGGCAGAGACCCCGTTGATTGGGATGGTTGCGCGAGTGTCTGCGCAAAAGGATTACTTTACGCTGGCGGCGGCAGCCTCTGAGGTGTTGGCGAGACATCCTGAGGCCCGCTTCCTTGTGGTAGGGGATAACTCGCTGGTTGACCTGAATCGTCGACATTACGCCAAGGTTGCGGAAAAGTTAATGGAACTGGGAATTTCGGACAAATTCATCTTCACGGGACACCGGGACGATGTGCCGAGGTTGATTTCTGCCATGGATGTGTGCGTGCTTTGCACGCACAGAGAAGGCTTTCCGTTGAGCATTCTTGAGTGCATGACGATGAGGAAGCCGGTTGTTGCGACGAAGGTGGGGGGCATCCCGGAAATCATCCAAAGCGGAGTAAACGGGTATTTGCACGAGCACGGAGACAGCACGGAGCTCGCGGCGATTCTGGTCTCCTTGATTGAAGATCGGGATAAGACCAGGCGGATGGGCCTGGCGGCTTGCGATCACGTGCGAAAGAACTATGCTCGGGCAAAGTATGTTGATGAAATGTCTGCCGCATATTCGGATGTAATGCGCTAGTATTTAGGCGGGAAGCAGCCCAGAGCCGTAAGTTCGCATCTTGAATATTGGAGCGCAAATTCAACGAGGGATACCTAGACTTTCGGGAGAATCCGGAAGCGCCAGGAGGCCATGTTGTGATGCAAGCTGGATCCAATTCGGCGGTGCTTTCTACGCCTGTGGTCAGTGTCGCGATCACCTCTTACAATAGCGAGGCTGTGATCGCGAAGGCGATTGAGAGCGCTCTTGCGCAGCGGACGGGGTTTCCATTTGAGATTGTGATTGCCGATGACTGCTCTACGGACGGAACAGTTGCGGTGGCCGAGGCGTACCAGGTGAAGTATCCGAACGTTGTTCGAGTGTTGGCACGCGAAAAGAATGTCGGAACCCAACGCAACTATTACGACTTGTTTGAGCAATGTAAAGGGAAGTACATTGCCTGGCTCGACGCCGACGACTTTTGGACTGATCCCGAGAAATTAGCGATTCAGGTTAAGGCGCTAGAAGACGATCCGTCTGTCGCGGTATGTGGACATTTTGTCCGGTGGGTTAACCCGGCGGGTGAAGTTGTCCGCGCTCGGTTTCCTAATGTGTCAGCCGGGCGTCATGGGATGGCACAGATTCTGGTCAAGAACTTTCTTCCGTCGCCGTCAGTTGTCTTTCGCAACGGCCTTCACCGGAAACTGCCTCAATGGTACTTTGAGATTTCTCCAATAACGGATTGGCTTCTCTATGTCGTCGCCGCTCTCACTGGTGACATAGTGCTGTTGGAGCGGGTAATGGCTGATTACACGCTGAACCCGACGAGTGCTTTCTGGAGCAAGGGATATCTCTTCCTGCATACGGTTAATGCAGACTTCTACGAGCGCGTTGAGAGCGTTCTTCCGGCCAAATTCCATCGCATTGTGAGGCGGTACAAAGGAAAGCAGTACGAAGAGATTTCTTATATTTTGCGAAAGCAGGGTTTGTTTTCGGAATCTCGGAAGGCTGCGGTGAAGGCGTTTTGTTCGCCTTCATCCCTGGATAATTTCGGAAGCAAGGGAAAGTCACTGATTGCTTCGCTGGTGAGGGAAGCTGAGTGGCGCCTGAAAGGTGCACAAACTGTCTCTCAAAAACAGTAGAGTTTAAAAGCAGATTGCTGGTTGGATTGGAGTCCTATGTTCGTCAGGCCATTCGCTCTGGGTGCGCATTCTTTGGCTGTTGCATTACTTTTCCTTTCGACCGGGCTTATCAACAGCAAAGGCGGGATTGCCGAAGGGCAGACTTCAACTGCAACTCGGACGTGGTTCATTCGGCCTGATGGCGGCGATCGCAAGCAATGTACTGGTAAGGCAGATGCCGCTTATCGTGGCAAGGGCAATGGTCAACCCTGCGCTTTCAAGCACCCGTACTACCTGTTCACCACTGATGAGTACAACAACAAGCAGTGGGTTGTAGAAGGCGGCGATACGATCTTGATTCATGGCGGCCCTTACCGCATGGGATACAGGGGGCCGAACCCGAAAGATATGTGGGGCTCGTGTCCGGGTGATCCGTACAGTTGCTCGATGCCTCCGATTCCCTCGGGCACGCCAGATCATCCGACGAGTCTTCTGGGAGAGCAGCATGGTAGTTGCAAGCAGAAGACGGAATTGTATGGCGGCTATGCACTTGGGGCCATCATTAGTCTGCAGGGCTCGAAGAACGTCGATGTTGAGTGCCTTGAGCTGACTGATCACGGCCAATGCACGCGGGCTGGGGCGGGATATCCTGCCACGGAGGGGTGCAGCAACTCGTATCCGCTCTCTGACTTCGCCAGCGTAGGTATCGTGACAGATGCAGGAACGGCGAATGTCACACTGCGTGATCTTGATATTCATGGGCTTGCCGCCCGAGGAATACTTGGGCCGATAGGCGGCGAGATCGTTGCTGAGCGCGTGAGGATCGCCTTCAATGGCTTTGCGGGGTGGGACTTCGATGATGGCAACGGGACAAAGAGCGGTCCGAACGCCGGAGTGAAGGCATCGTACCTGACTGTTGAGTGGAACGGGTGCAATGAGGAGTATCCGATACGACATGAGGTTCCGGCGTTCAGTTGTTTCGATCAGGACCATGGCGGATACGGAGATGGAATTGGCACACCAGGTACACCGCTGAACTTCTCGTGCGATCATTGCACGTTCCGATACAACACGCAGGATGGGTTTGACCTGTTGCACACGAGCGGAAGCCTGATCTCGATTGCGAATTCGAACTCATACGGAAATATGGGACAGCAATGGAAGATGGGAGCGATGCGGAAGGTGGTTTTTCAAAACAACCTGACCGTGCATAACTGCAAGAGGATGTCTGCTCCGATGAAGGGGGCGCCGGACAACTATAGCCGCTATCTCTCGCTGTACTGCAGGGCAGGTGGCGACGGGATCGCTTTCAACGTGACAGATGGCGGCAGCTACATTCTGCAGAACAATAGTTTCGCAGGGTACGGCTCGACGAGTTATGACATCGAGTGCTCCGGGGGCTGCTCCACGGCGAGTATTGTGTATCAGAACAACCTCAATATAGGGATCAAGAGCCCGATCGACGGAAGAGAACCGGGGGTGTTTTACCTATCAGAGGTACCGCATGGAGTGTTCAAGTCTGTCGACCACAATATCTACTTCAACATGCGTACCTGCCCGTCCGGGCGGACAGAGCGTTGCGTAGACCCTAAGATTGCGAGTCTTCCTGAATGGAAGGGCGAGAGCAGCCTGGATGGCATTGATTTTCACTTGACGAGCGGAAGCCCGGCGCGTGGAGCCGGTGTGGCTGTGCAGGGGCTTAGTGCTGATTATGATGGGGCGCCAAGGCCGAATGGTTCAATTGATATCGGGGCGTACCAGTACCGGCCTTGATCTGTTTGGGGGGAGTGATCGAGGGCTAGCGCTATCGATCACGATGTGCCCTGAAGATCGATCCACGTAATTTGTAAAGTGCGCGCACCGGAGCAGGCATGACACGCAGCACGGTGATGATCGCGGCGAGCTTGGCGGTCTTATAGTATTGGTTCGCTGCCTGAAGGTGAGAGATTGCGTCAGGGACGCGTTGTTCGTTGAGGGCTATCTTTCCTTTGAGGGTTTCGAGTTCAGCAGTCTTCTGAGCTTTTGCGGCGAGGAGTTCCTCGTGCTCTCTGGAGTCCGGTGGCCAGAGGCTAAGCGCCTTGCTCAGAACCTTGATATTGTACTGAGCCATGTTGGTGGTGTTTGCTGACAGACTTGTAGCGTGCTTCCTGTAGCGAACCAGGATTTTTCGGTGGTAACCGATTCGATGACCTGCAGCCGTCAAGCGAAGCCAGCAGTCGAAGTCCTCGCAGGAGCGGAGAGTTTCATCGAACAGTAATGATGCCAAGACTGACCGGCGCGCAGTGACGGACACGAAGACGTGGCAGCGTCGGGTGATGATTGCGGAGGCAGTGGCCTCTCCAACGGAGTCGCACACCTCCATGTATTCCAACCCATCGTGGATGTGATCTCCGAAAAACCTGGCGTTGCAATAGACGAGGTCATATTCGGGATGGTTCTTGAGATAGCCTGCCTGCACCTGCAGGTAGTCGGGCATCCAGATATCGTCCGCATCGAGTAAGGCGACAAGATCACCTGTTGCCGCGCGAATTCCTGTATTGCGGGCTCCGGCGAGACCTCGGTTTTCCTGCTGAAGGTAAACGATGTTTGCACGGTAAGGTGCCAGAACTTTCTCGAGCGCAGGTGTGTCGGGCGAGCCATCGTTGACCACGATCACTTCAAAGTTCCTGTAGGTCTGAGCGAAGACGGACTCGAGAGTTTCTTTAATATAAGGTGCAGCGTTGTAAGCCGGGATGATGATACTCACCGAGGGCATTCCAGGGGTTTCTTCTACCTGATTCAAAGCGGCTTAACCTTTCATGGCGTTGCTGCAGCTTGAGTGGTCGTATACATTATGATTCATAATCGAGCCGGCATGCGGTGAATGGCTCACACTTTTGTGCATGAATCATCTCTCGGAACAACAGGTGCGCCCTCATATCCGCAGGCTTCACCTTCTCTATCATGAATTGCGACCCGCGGGCAGCCGCTACTCTTATGTGGTCGAGACGGGCGAATTTGAAAAACATATCGCGTTGTTTGCGCAGATTCGTGAGATGAGTGGCGCGAAGCTGTGGCCTGAGGTGACCTTCGATGATGGGCACATCTCAAACGTCGAATTTGCCCTGCCGGTGTTGCAGCAACATGGAACGAAAGCGCGGTTCTTCATCACGGCCGGCTGGACGGGAACGAGAACCGATTACATGGGGTGGCAGAACCTGCGATCGCTTCTTGATGCCGGACAGATGATTGGCGCCCATGGCTGGAGTCATACCCTACTTACTCATTGCAACGAGGGTGAGTTGCAAACCGAGTTACGCAAGGCGAAGGTGGCTCTGGAAGACGGGTTGGGAGTGGCCATTGATTCGATGTCATTGCCAGGGGGCCGCTATAACCGTCGGGTGCTTGCTGCATGCCGCGAGGCCGGCTATGTGCACATTTACAGTTCAATCCCGAAGTCGGAGGAGTTGCCATTGGGCGAGATGGTGGGCAGATTGAATGTACGAGGAGACATGAACCTTGAGTGGATAGCGAATCTCCTTACCCAAAAGAACGACGTTTTGGTGAATCTGGAACGCCAGTATCAAATGAAAGCAGCGGCCAAGGCTCTGCTTGGTGACCGGTTGTACGAGAAGGTGTGGGCGGTTCTGAACCGGAAAGGTGATGAGGCTACGGCGAATGAAGATTCTCCACGTTATCAGTAGCGGAGGAATGTATGGCGCCGAGGCGGTGATACTGAACCTCTCTCGTACGTTGAACGAGAGCTCGCACTGTGGTGTCCTGGCCGTGTTTGCGAACTCTAAGAACGTCAATT
>Ga0126373_10001461_pt1 | contig 16832 bp, 17 predicted proteins | sample PanSoiMetPlot_11_FD_92545 | JGI IMG/M metagenome (GOLD analysis project Ga0126373, IMG submission 92545) | Tropical forest soil microbial communities from Panama - MetaG Plot_11 | ecosystem: Environmental > Terrestrial > Soil > Tropical forest > Bulk soil | place: Panama | collected 2016-02-17 | reverse complement strand
GTCAAAATCCTTCGTCGAGAGCCCAAGCGCCGAGGCCAGTTTTTTCCTGTCGAGTTTTGCGGGCTTGAAGAGCGCTTCCTTCTGCGTCATGGTCACTCGATGCGGGCGTCCATCCTTGAAGCGGATTTCCACCGGCAGTACGCCCGCACCGGTCTGCTGCAGAACGTGTACCCCACCTTCTTGCGCCGGAACGACGCCAAGCTCCGCGAGCAGGAACCACGTTCCAATGACCGGATGTCCCGCAAGCTTCAGTTCTTCTTTTGTCGTGAAGATGCGCAGGCGTGCCAAGGCTTCTTCATCGGTGGGTTTTTGTACGAAGACCGTTTCGGAGAGATTCATCTCGCGCGCAATCGCCAGCATCTGGTCGTCGGAGAGTTCGTCGCCGTCGGTGAAAACGGCAAGCGGATTGCCCGCAAATCGTGTGGTGGTAAAGACATCGAGCGTGTGGTAGCGGTGTTGCATGGCAGATTCCCGCCGAGCGGCCTTGTTCAGAGGCGCTGGAGCTCGGCGACCGTCCTTTCGTTCGTGACATTGCCGGTGTTGAGCGTGGATTTCGGTTCGAAGAGCACCACGTGAACTTCTTCCTCAGCAACGGGGAGATGCTCCACACCGTGCGGCACGATGAGGAACTCGCCCTCCCGGATAACCGCTTCGTGATCGCGGAATTTCATGCGCAATGTGCCCTTGGTCACCAGAAACATTTCATCCTCACGCTCGTGATGATGCCAGATGAATTCGCCCTTAAGTTTCGCGGCCTTCACGTAAAAATCGTTCAGCTCCCCGATGATTTTGGGGCTCCAGCGATCGGAGAAGCTCCGGAACTTGTCCGCAAGATTGATGGTCTTCATGGGTGCCTCCTTAGAGGTTTTGAACCAGACCGGCAACGTTCGAAAGAATGCGGCTTGTCGTTTCCTGCTTGCCAGTTTCCGAATAAATCCGCAAAACGTTCTCGGTGCCTGACGCGCGGACCATCACCCACCCCACTTCGCCGAGGTACAGTTTGATGCCGTCCAGGTTCTCCCTTCGCACAACGGGGAAGTCCACCAGGGTGCTGACCTTGCCGTCCGAAAAATGCGCGATGGCTTTTTCCTTCTGGCCCGCCTTCAGCTCCAGGTCCACGCGCCCGTAGTGATATTCGCCGAAGCTCGCGTGTAGCGCGGCCAGCAGTTCGCCAAGCGACTCCCCGTGCCAGGCCATCAATTCCGCGAGAAAGAGAGCCGAGACGGTGGCGTCGCGCTCGGGAAGATAAAGGCTCGTGCCGATGCCGCCGCTTTCCTCGCCCCCAATCAGGATATTTCGTTCGAGCATTAATTCACAAATATATTTAAAGCCGATCGGCACTTCGTGGAGCTTTCGGCCGAATTTGGCGGCGAGTTTGTCGATGAGCTTGGTGACAGAGAAAGTTTTTGCAATGTCGCCAGGAAGATTCCGCATCCCGGCGAGATGCCAGACCAGCAGCGCCAGAATCTGGTGGGGATTGACGAACGCGCCGGTGCGGTCAATAGCGCCGATGCGGTCGCCATCGCCATCAGCGCAGAAACCCACGTCATATTTACCCCCGAGCACAGCTTGCCGAAGCGCTTCGATGTGCGGTTCGATCGGCTCGGGATGCACCCCGCCAAAGCGCGGGTCCCGCGTTCCGCGGATTTCATCGCAAGAAACGCCGTTGCGGCCGAGCAGCTCCGGCAGCAAGCCCGCGGCAGCTCCATGCATGGGATCGAAGATGAAACGCAATCTGGCGTCGCGCAGACGCTGCCAATCCACTAGTTTTTCAAGCGCACCGAGATAAGGCGCGCGCGGTTCGAGGGCGTGAATCAAATCCTTGCGCGCCGGAAGTGGCGGCACGCCTTTTTCCAGGACGGCAGCAAGCTCTTTCTCAATTTGCGAGACGATCGAAGGAAGCGCGCTGCTCCCGTAGCTCGCCTTGTATTTGATACCGTTCCAGCGGTAGGGGTTGTGACTCGCAGTGATGACGATGCCTCCGGCGGCTTTTTGGTGCCTCACCAGAAAGGAAATGGTCGGCGTAGGGCAAGGCTTGTCGGCGAGCCAGACGGGTGTTCCGGAAGCGCAGATGACTTGCGCAACCTCAGCTGCCACGCGATCAGAAGCGTAACGGTGATCGTAGCCGACAATCACGCCCTGGCGCGCGTCCTCGCCGCGAACCACATAGCGCGCAATCGCATGAGCCACGACGCGGGCGTTCGCGAACGTAAAATCTTCCGCGATAATGCCGCGCCATCCGTCCGTGCCGAATTTAATCTGAGGAGTCATTCGTGAGGAAAAGTATACGCGACCCGAGCTGTTGCCTGCCAACAGCCGGATTGGCTGGTCAGGTCACCTTTGGCTTGTTTTTGTGTTAGCCAGCGAACGATAAAGATTATTCCACCGTCGCCCGACTCGGGTGTGCTTTTCGTGACGGGCCGCGGTCCTGTTTTCTCAAGACGTTGGGCTCGCCACGGGTCGATGACAGGCTTCTATCATTTCTCCATCGAAGGGCCGATCCGGCTCCCGAACAGCGGCGCGGGCGTCCCGGGCGGAAAACTCGTTGGGTCCCGTGGCCCGCCCTATAAGAGTTTCGTGAGTTTTAGTTGCTCCAGGTGTTTCACGATTTTGGCGACGTCCTGGGCGCGGTCGCGCGCGCACAGGAGCAAGGCGTCGGGCGTTTCCACGACGACCAGGTCACGGACACCGATGGCCGCAACAAATTTTGAAGGCGCCCACAAAAAATTGCCGCTCGAGTCGAGTGCCTGGCCTTCGCCCGCAAGCACGTTCTCGCCGGTTTTCTTCGCGAGCAGTTGATAGACCGCGGCCCAGGAGCCGATGTCGCTCCATCCGATTTCGGCGGGAAGGACGAAAACGCGCGGCGGACCCGCGGTGCGCGTCGCAGGTTCCAAAACCGCATAGTCCACGGAAATATTTTGCAGCTTTTGATAGATGGCGCGCAGCTTGGTCTGGTAACGACGCGTGCCGATGAAGCTCGCGAGATCTTCGAGCGCCGCGTGCGTCTCCGGCAAGAAGCTTTTCAGGTTGTCGAGGAAGGTGGAAATGCGCCAGAAGAACATCCCCGCGTTCCAGTGATATTTGCCGGAAGCCACATATTCGACGGCAAACGGCAGCGCTGGCTTTTCGGTGAATCGCTTAACGGCAAAGACAGCAAAGCCCGCTGCGGTAATCGGCTGGCCCATGCGTTCGATGTAGCCGAAGCCGGTTTCCGGCCGAGTTGGCGGAATACCAAGAACCACCATGCGCCCGGGCTCGCGAGCAACGTCTAGCGCCGCGGCAACGATCTTTCGATATTCTTCGGGCTGCGCGATGTAATGATCTGCAGGGAGCACCGCAAGTAATGCATCGCCCCGCGCGGTATGACGTGCGTGAATCGCGGCAAGCCCGATGGCCACTGCGGTATTCAAACCCTTCGGCTCAATCAGCACTCGCTTGCGGGCAGCCGCGGGAACCTGCTTTCGAACCGCCCCAGCCTGCACGGCGTTAGTGACCGTCCAGACGCGTTCGGCGGGAATCAAGGGACGTAGCCGCGCGACGGTTTGCTCCAGCATGGTTTCCTTGCCGACGATATTCAGAAGCTGCTTGGGAGTGCGGGTTCGGCTCCGAGGCCAGAAGCGCGTCCCCCGCCCCCCGGCAAGAACCACCGCATGCGTGACCAATTTTTCACTGGGCATCGAAAATACTTCCTAATCAAAAACCGTCTTTTCAATTTCTTGCCACGGATGATTTTGCTTGAGACGGTCGCGCAAGGCCTTCAAATCGGGAACATAGCTCCTCAGCAGTTTCGTGGGTTCCTTGGGGTTTATTGGCAAGGTCCCCAGACTTGCGGGAATCAGCCAGCATTCACCGCGCTGGTACCTTGCCGGGCCGCCGTTCCAGGCGAACTCGCCGCAGCCCGTCAAAATGACGTACAAATCAAAGTGTTGGTCACTCGAGGAGGCTTCCATATGTGCCGTGATTTTCCAGCGCTCGGTTGCGAAATGCGTGCAAGCCGCCAGAAGCGCTTTTTGTGACCCGGGCGGAGGCAAGGCGAGCCGCGGCAGTTTGCCGAGAACCGGCCGAGCAAAATCGATTACCTCTAGAGCTTTCTGGATGTGCAATTCTCTGGGCCTCCCGTGAGCATCCACCCGGCCGTAATCGTAAATGCGATAGGTTAGATCGGAATATTCCTGAATTTCACAAAGCATCATCCCGGGCCCGATGGTATGCGGCGTGCCCGCCGGCACGAAAAATGTATCGCCCGGTTGCACGCGCCAACGAACCAGTATCTGTTCCAATCTTTTCGTTTCGATGGCATTCACGAACGTCTCTCGGCCGACCTTCGGCATTAGTCCGGTGAGAACATCCGCTCCGGGTTCGGCGGAAACCACATGCCACATTTCCGCTTTCCCGCGTCCACCGGCGGCCTTTTCTTGGATGGAGGCGTACGCGTCATTGGGATGCACCTGGATGGACAGCTTGTCGTTCGGAAAAAGGAATTTCACGAGGATCGGGAAATAATCAGGGTCAGTGAAACGTGTGCCGCGCCATTCCGGCGGCATCGCCCGCCATGCTTGACCTAGGGTTTTTCCGGCGTAAGGGCCAGTAGCAATTTTGCAATCGATACCCGTTAGCCAGGCTTCGCCGATCGGGTCCCGCAAGTTTGTTTTTTCAGGGAAAAGAGGCGCGAGCGAGCGCCTCCCCCAGATGCGCTCCACAAATTGCGGCTCGATGCGAAATGGCTCGGGCTTCACAATCTATGCAGCGGCTTCCGCGCGTGCGAAGAAGCGCTCGAGGCGGGCGAGACCTTCCTCGATGCGTTCGATGGAGGTGGCATAGGAAAGCCGCAGATGGCCCGGCGCGCCAAACGCCTCGCCTGGAACGAGCGCCACATGCGCACGGTCCAGGAGCATCCTGGCAATCTCCGTGTCCGACTTCGCCAGCGAACGGCCTCCGCCGTTTGACAGGTGCGCTGAAACATTTGGAAATGCGTAGAAGGCGCCGCCGGGCCATTCGCAGGTGACGCCAGAAATCGCGCGCAGGCCCTCGACAATACGCTTGCGCCGCTTCGCGTATTCCGCGAGCATCACCGGCACGGTGTCCATCGTACCGGTCATGGCTTCGAGCGCTGCGTATTGCGCGATGGAGGTGGGATTCGACGTGGACTGGCTCTGCAGTTTAATCAGCGCTTGAATCAGCGCCTCCGGCCCCAGCGTATAGCCGATACGCCACCCGGTCATGGCAAACGTTTTCGACATCGAACCGATGATGATGGCCTTTTCTTTCGCGCCCTGGGCGCTGGCAATCGAGTAAGGTTTGTTCGGCTCGTAAGTGAAATGCGAATAGCACTCGTCCCCCATCAGCCACACGTTGTGCTTCTTGCACACGGCGAGGATGCGCTCATATTCTTCCGGGGGCACCACCCCGCCGGTGGGGTTATTCGGCGAATTCACAATCAAAAGTTTGGTCTTCGGGGTAACCGCCTTTTCAATCGTCGAAGCGCGAACCGTGAAACCATCTTCGGGTTGCGTTTCGACAAACACCGGGGTTCCGCCCGCGTACTTGACGATGTCCGGGAAGCTGACCCAGTAAGGCGCGGGGATGATGACTTCATCGCCCTTCTCGACCAATACGCTCATCACATTGAAGATGGAATGTTTGCCGCCAACGCTGACGACGCATTCCTTGGGTTCGAACGACGAGCGCAACTCGCGGTTGTGCCACGCGCAAATCGCCTCGCGCAACGGCAAGATGCCGCCCGCCGGCGTGTACTTCGATTTGTTCTCTTCAATGGCCCGGATGGCGGCCTTCTTGATGTGATCCGGCGTGGGGAAGTCCGGCTCGCCGGGGCCGAAATCGGCGATGTCCACGCCCTTTGCTTTCAGCTTGTCCGCTTCGGCGATGACTGCCGCCGTTGGCGAGATTTGGATACGGTTGATGCGGTCGGTGAGATGCACCTCTGACTCCTCCGGCTGATGGCAGATGTTCGATCAACAGTTTACAGGCAGGACGCAGTAGGGCAAGCACCGAATTGGTATGGTCCCGGAGGGAGCGGCCGTCGCGGGTAGTCGCCCAGGTGAGATCCCTTCGACCGCAAGGCCCGCCGAGTGCCTAAGCCAAAAGGCCCTGCTCAGGACACCTTGGCTCGCAGCCGCTGCTCGACAATGGAGGGTACCAGTCCCTCGAGCGGCCCGCCGTGCCGGGCGATCTCGCGCACGAGTTTGGAGCTTAGGTAGCTATAGGGCTCCCCCGGCAGCATAAAAACGGTTTCCAGGCGCGGCTCGAGTTTGCGGTTCATCAGCGCCATCTGCAGCTCGTACTCGTAATCGGAAACAGCGCGGATGCCGCGAAGGATCACGCCGGCGCCGCGTTTGCGAGCGTAATCGATGAGCAGCCCTTCGAACACGTCCACTTCGACGTCCGCCCATCTCTTGGTCACTTCGCGCAGCATCTCAACGCGCTCGGGCACGCTGAACAGCGGTTGCTTTTCCGTATTGCGCAGTACGGCCACGATCAAGAGATCGAACATTTTTTCGCCGCGCTCGATCAAATCCAGGTGGCCGTTGGTGACCGGATCAAACGACCCCGGATAGATGGCAATCGACGTTTTCATCGCAATTCCGCAGTTGGCGTAAAGGCGGGGCTATTCTAACTCAAGGCAGCGCGGAAGCGCGACGTCGAAACCCCCCGGTGGAGCGGCCATCCGACTGGCTGGAGCGGAACCCTTCGAAATCCTCTTCGCAGAACCAGCAAGATGTGACAGTATGCGTAGCCGCTGCTACATAGCGGAATTTCATTTTCTTCTTATTTTTGACCGGAGGGATTGGCCAGATCATGGTCTTCGTTCATTACTTCGCTTTGCGAGGCTTCCTTTTGATACTTCTAGGCGCGCTTCTGATTGCCAAACCGGCCGGCGCCCAGCAACCGGCTTTGAAGCTCATGCCCATGCCGTCGAGCGTGCAGGCGGGAACCGGAAGCTTGCGTGTGGACTCTTCATTTTCTGTCGCGTTGACCGGATTCACCGAGCCCCGCCTGGAACGCAGTGTGGAGAGATTCCTCCAGCAACTGGCGCGTCAAACCGGGATTCCACTGAACTTCAAACCGGCCAAGTCCGGGCAAGCGACGCTGGTGATTCGCACAGATCACCCCGGCAAAGAAATCCAGGAAGTGGGCGAAGACGAATCCTACTCGCTCGAAGTGACCCCCGCGGGAGCAAAGCTCACCGCGCCGACGCCGCTCGGAACGCTCCATGGATTGCAGACTTTTCTGCAGCTCGTGGATGTTTCAAGCGATGGTTTTCGAGCGGGTGGGGTGACCATCGAGGATCGGCCGCGCTTTCCCTGGCGCGGACTGATGATCGATTCGGCGCGGCATTTCATTCCGCTGGAAGTGCTTCGCCGCAACCTGGACGGCATGGAAGCGCTGAAGATGGATGTTTTCCACTGGCACCTCTCGGATAACCAGGGCTTCCGCGTCGAAAGCAAGAGATTTCCTAAATTGCAAGAGCTCGGCTCCGACGGACTCTATTACACGCAGGATGAAATTCGCGATGTGATTGCTTACGCGCGCGATCGTGGCATCCGCGTGGTGCCGGAATTCGATATGCCGGGCCATAGCACATCCTGGTTTGCTGGCTATCCCGAACTGGCAAGCGCACCTAGTCCTTATAAGATCGAGCGGCGCTGGGGCATCTTCGATCCCGCCATGGATCCCACAAAGGAGAGCACCTACAAATTCCTCGATCAATTCATCGGAGAGATGGCCAACCTTTTTCCCGATCAGTTTTTTCACGTTGGCGGCGACGAAGTGAACGGCAAGCAATGGGACGCCAACAAGGAAATCCAGCAGTTCATGCGCGCTCACGGCATCCAGAACAATCAGACCCTGCAAGCCTATTTCAACAAGCGGCTCCAACCGATCGTCGAAAAGCACGGCAAGAGTATGATCGGTTGGGACGAAATTCTCGATCCGACCTTGCCGAAGGACGTCACCATTCAGTCCTGGCGTGGCCAGGCTTCGCTGGCAGCCGCCGCGAGGCAGGGTTACCGCGGAATCCTTTCAAACGGCTACTACCTCGACCTCGGCTGGCCTGCCTCGCGGCATTACGCCGTGGATCCGATGAGCGGCGACGCCGCCAATCTTTCGCCCGAAGAACAAAGGCGGATTCTAGGCGGCGAGTCCTGCATGTGGAGCGAATACGTCGACGCCGAGAACATCGATTCGCGGATCTGGCCGAGAAACGCTGCCATCGCCGAGCGCCTCTGGTCTCTGCCGGACACGCGCGACCCCGCTTCGATGTATGCGCGCTCGTATTTCATAGCCACGCGGCTGGAGTGGCTCGGCCTGACTCATAGAACGTCCTATTGGCGAATGCTCCACCGCATCGCAGGCGCCGCGGCACCCGAGGAGTTTGCCGCGCTCGAGACGCTGACCGCGCAACTCGAGCCGGTGAAGGACTACACGCGGGAGCAAACTGCTCCGGCCGAGCCGTCCAGCCTGACGCCTATGAACCGAGTGGTGGACGCCGTGCCGTTGGAGAGCGACGCGGGAAGACGCTTCGGTGAGCTGGTGGACAGGTTCATTGGGACGTCCTGCCTGGATGCCGATGCCGGAGCGCGCCTTCGTGCGCAGCTCACCGCCTGGCGCGACAATGATGCCAGGCTCGAGCCGCTCGCCGAGCGTTCGTTCCTGGTCGGTGAAGTGGCCATGAGATCGCGAGACTTATCGGCGCTTGGAGCCATGGGCCTTGCCGCTCTGGACGCTATCGCGAAGCGGCAGCCCGCATCGGAGGCCTGGAAGACGCAACAACTTGCCACCATCGAACAACTGAAGAAACAAAAGGCGCAGTTGCTGCTCATGCCTGTGCCCGCTGTCGGCAGGCTCGTCGAAGCCGCCGGCGGAGGAACTTGCATGGGAGTGAAGTAAAAAAAGGTTCAATCCGCGGTAAAAGGCAAGTTATGGCAGACGCCATCGCCGGAATCGTGGAATGTCTGACTTTCTACGGGAATGAATTCCCAGTGGTATTTCCCGCGAGACAGGGTGAGTTTAAGGACGCCGTAGGTCGTCCAGTTCCGCACCTCGCTGTTGGGAGTGGGCACGCCCAGCGGGCTGTGGCTCCTTCCTCCCGTTCCCACTACGATTTCGCGGATTCCACGCACGGGATCCACATTGCCCTGCGGATCCTGAGGGGCAAACCGCTCGTAGGAGTGTTCGTGGCCAGCAAGAACCAAGTCCGCGTGGGCGGCATAAAGATCCTCCCAGAATGGCCTCAGCTCTGGGTGCAAGGCGTGGCTCTTGAAGACGCCGCTGCTAAAAAGAGCGTGGTGCCCGTAAGCTAAAATGCAGGCATTGCGGTATTTGGCAAGATCGCGCCGCAGCCAGGCTTCCTCGGGCGAGCCTCGGTCACACCCGCCGATCGCCTGGACATCGCAATTGGTGTTTAGCACCACGATGTGCCAGTCGCCCAAATCATAACTGTAGTAGCCTTTGCCGACCGGGCCGGCCTGCGCACCCCAATACCCGAAGTAACCGATGGCGGCGCGATCGCCATAGTCGTGATTTCCCAACGCGGGTTGCGTGCGGTCCTTAAACTCACCCCAGGTCTTGTCATAGCAGTTCCGAAACTGATCGGGGCTTCCTTTCTCGTAGGCCAGATCCCCGGCGGCAAAGACCGTGCCGGGAATCTGCTCAATCAGCTTGGCGGTGGCCTGTGCGCCCTCTAGATGCTTGCAGGTGGCGATGTCGCCCGCGCCCACCAGCGTAAAGGTTCGAGCGGGCTGCTCTGTTTGGGCACCGTTCTCGTACCCTTTCGCCTCGCGAGTCACACGAGTACCGGCTTGCGGGCGAAGCACCAGGAGCAGCGAGAAAGCGAGGCTCGTGACCGTTCCAATTCGAGAAACCTGCCTGACTTTCCAGTTCTTCCTCACCGAGAAACCCTTCCCGTTTGGCAGACTATCATGGGGTGGTGGAGATCTTCTAAAGGGCCGCTTGTCGCGCAGGCGAGGATTCGGGCGAACAGGGAAAAGGCCGAGGAGGAGACGGCAGAAAATAAGACCGTTCTGGTCCCATTGTAATACGTTAGAAACAAATGGCTTATACAGACGTTGTTGTGTCAATGGCGTTGACTTTGGCCCGCGGGAGGAGCTATAGTATAAGTGCGACTAGAACGGTCGCATATGTGGGGGAGGCTGGAGGAAGAGTCCCGGCTCGATGTTCAAGCTTTCCAAAAAAGCCGATTACGGGTTGATTGCCGTAAAGCACCTGGCGCTGCATCGGCGCGACCATGCTTGCAGCGCTAACGAGATCGCCGACGAGTACGGCATCTCGGCCACGCTCATGGCCAAAGTCCTCCAGAAGCTGGCCCACAAGTCTATTGTGGCGGCCAAGCATGGTTCCAGTGGGGGATACCAGTTGTTGAAAGAGCCGTCACAAATCAGCGCTTTGGACGTGATTTCCGCAATTGACGGGCCGGTGCTGATTACATCGTGCGTCACCAACCACGGCGACTGCGACGCAACGCAACGATGTTCGGTAAAAGAGCCGTTACGGCGGGTGAACGAGAGCATCTTAAGTGTGTTGGGCTCGGTCACCATTGCGCAGATGAGTGAAGATCCGCACGAGCCATCGCTCGTGGCACTGCGGACTTAGGAGAGGGACATGGCCGTTGAACTGCCGATTTACATGGACAATCACGCCACGACCCCGGTCGATCCCCGGGTGCTCGAGGCCATGCTGCCGTATTTCACCGGGAAGTTCGGGAATGCGGCGAGCCGCAACCACTCCTTCGGCTGGACCGCCGAGGAAGCCGTGGAAAACGCGCGTCAGCAGGTGGCCTCGCTGATTAATGCCACCTCGAAGGAGATTATCTTCACCAGTGGTGCCACGGAATCCGACAACCTGATGATCAAGGGCGTCGCGGAGATGTTCCGCGAAAAGGGCAACCACATCATCACGCAGTCGATCGAGCACAAAGCGGTGCTCGACACCTGCAAGAACCTGGAAAAACACGGTTTTGAGGTGACTTATCTGCCGGTCCAGCGCGACGGGCGCATCAGCCTTGAGGATCTGAAAGCGGCCATCAAGCCGACGACAATTTTGATCACCATCATGTACGCCAATAACGAAATTGGCGTGATCAACCCGGTCGCGGAGATCGGCAAGATAGCCAAGGAACGCGGGATTTTCTTTGCCGTGGACGGCGTGCAGGCGGTGGGCAAGATTCCGGTCGACGTCCAGAGAGACAACATCGACCTGCTGGCTATTAGCGCGCACAAGATTTATGGGCCTAAGGGAGTCGGCGCTCTGTATGTGCGGCGCCGCAATCCCCGCGTGCAGCTCTCCGCTATCATCGACGGTGGCGGGCATGAACGCGGTATGCGCTCCGGCACGCTGAACGTGACCGGTATCGTTGGCCTCGGTAAGGCATGCGAAATTGCGCAAAAGGAGATGCCGGAAGAGAGTGTGAGGCTCCGCGGCCTGCGCGACCGCCTGAAAGCGGGCCTGGAGGCGAAGCTAGACGAGGTTTATGTCAACGGCTCGATGGAACACCGCCTGCCCAACAACCTGAATATGAGCTTCGCCTACGTGGAAGGTGAGTCGCTGCTCATGGGCATCAATGACGTGGCCGTATCGAGCGGTTCGGCGTGCACGTCGGCAACCCTCGAGCCCAGTTACGTACTCAAAGCTTTAGGTGTTGGTGAAGACCTCGCCCACACCTCGATTCGATTCGGTCTCGGCCGTTTCAATACCCAAGAGGAGGTCGACTACGTCATCGAAAAGATGGTGCAGGTCGTGACCAAGTTGCGCGAGCTGTCGCCGCTCTATGAAATGGCCAAAGAGGGAATCGACATCTCAAAAATGAAATGGCAAACCGCCTAAAGGACTGAAAGACAGAATATGGCAAATGAAGGAACAATTCGGATTCATCGCTCCATCGCGGGGACGGGTGCGGCTTTCCGCGTCACCTTTGTGCCCTACGATGCGGAGGCAGAGGAAGGCGGAGAGCGCTCGTTCCGCGAACTTCAGCAGGTGCGCGCTTTCCTGAAGATGCTCGGGCTCGGAGCAGAGTATATTAGGGATGCTCTTCGCCAGCTTACCGCGGGTCGTTCGGCTTCGCTGCCAAACGTCACGCTCTCGGAAAAGGCCGTGAAGAGCGCGGGTTTCGTAAGTCTCGAGAATCTGGCAAGGAGCAACGGGTAATGGCATACAGCGACAAAGTAGTGGATCACTACAACAATCCCCGCAACGTCGGCAGCCTCCCGAAGAACGATCCCGACGTCGGGACCGGGCTCGTCGGCGCGCCCGAGTGCGGCGACGTGATGAAGCTGCAGATGAAGATCAATCCGGAGACGCAGGTCATTGAAGAAGCCAAGTTCAAGACCTTCGGGTGCGGGTCGGCCATCGCCAGCTCCTCGCTCGCGACGGAATGGGTGAAAGGCAAGACCGTCGATGAGGCGCTGGCCATCAAGAACACCGACATCGTGCGCGAGCTTTCGCTTCCGCCGGTGAAGATCCACTGCTCCGTGCTCGCCGAAGACGCCATCAAGGCCGCCATCGGCGACTGGAAGAAAAAGCACGGCGCGGAAGTGCCGGCCGCGGAAAAGGCTTCGCATTAGGATTGGCTCTGGGCGCACCTACTGCCGCTCCGGCAAAAAGGGGCGGCGAGGTGGATCGTCGAGGGACAGAAGCGAAGCGAGCCCGTGTCGGTTCTGGGCGATTGAGCGCTAACGGCTTTAGAATGAGCACTTACACAAAAACAGAAGACGGGATCCCGAAGGTCGGCGCGATCCACTTGACCGAGCGCGCCGCACAGAAGATCCGGACGCTGCTCGAAAAGGAAGGCGTGTCTTCGAAGGTGGGCGGGCTGCGCGTGGGCGTGCAGGGTGGCGGCTGCTCGGGATTGTCTTATGCCATGCGCTTGGATACCCAGCCGCGCGATCGCGACAAAATCTTTGAGGAGCATGGCGCGCGCATTTTCGTGGACGCGAAGAGTTTTTTGTACCTGAATGGCACGACGCTAGAGTACGAAGAGACGCTCATGCGCCAGGGATTTGTGTTCCAGAATCCCAACGCGGCGCGGAATTGCGGCTGCGGCAGCTCTTTTACGGCGTAGTAGCACAGACCCACCTGCCGCAGGCAGGCTTCCGTCTGGCTCTTCGCCCTGTTTAGCTCCAACGGAGGAGTTGCAAAGGCGGGTTTGACAAGTGGTTGGCAGCCGCGCTCGCCAGCCACTTTTTTTTGTGCCCGCTCCAGGAGTCCCGGGAAAAGTCATGAGCACGGTTCCGACATCTGCCGAAGCGCCACTGGTCTGCTGGAACTGCCACGAGCGGACGCTCGGCCCGCATTTCTGTTCGAGCTGCGGCAAGCTGCTGCAGTTGCCGCAAGGCGTTGACTACTTCGCTTTGTTCGAGATGCCTCGGCAGCTGTGGATTGACAGGAGCAGCCTAGAGCAGAAATTCCTGCAACTGAGCTGGAAGCTGCATCCGGACAAGTTTGTAAATGCGAGCGAGCAAGAGCGCGAGCTTTCGCTCAGGCGCAGCTCGGAATTGAACGACGCGTATCGCACGCTGAGCGAGCCCGTCGCGCGCGTCGAGTACTTACTGGCCATCGAGGGTGAGCGCAAAGAGGGCGAGAAGAAGCAGCAGGCGCCTCCGGAATTGTTGGAAGAGGTTTTTGAGTTAAACGAATCGCTGGATGAATTGCGGGAAGCAAAAGCCTCGGGAGAAGATTTGGCGGAGCTCAAAGCGAGGCTCGAAGCCGCGGAGAAGAGTTTTCAGGAAAAGCTGGCTGAAGTGGATGGCGAGCTGCAGGCCGCCGCGCGGGAATGGGATGCAGCGCTCGAAGCTGACCGTGCGACGAGGAAGAAAATCATGGCGCGGCTCAATGAGCTGCTGAATCGCCGCTCCTACATCCGGAATTTGGTCACCAACGTCGCCAAAGAGTTGGCGGAGGTTTGATCGAGGCATGGGGCGAATCGTCGGAATCGACCTGGGAACGACGAACAGTTTGGTCGCGTACGCGGATGCGCAGGATGGGCAGCCGAAGTGTATCCCGGGCCCGTATGGATCGACGCTGTGCCCGTCGGTGGTGAGCATTGACGCGGACGGCAGCATCGTCGTGGGTGAACCCGCGAAGCGACGGCTGCTGACGCAGCCCGAGCGCACGATTTATTCCGTGAAGCGGTTGATGGGGCGCGGCGCCGCGGACGTTCAGAATGAGCTGAAGCTTTTTCCATTCCGCATCGATCCTACAAGCAAAAACGTCATTCGCGTCCGGCTCGGAGAAAAAGTCTTCACGCCGCCCGCGATTTCCGCGCTCATTCTTCGCGAACTGAGAAATTGGGCGGAAGCGTTTTTCGGTGATGCAGTCGACCGCGCGGTCATCACCGTGCCTGCTTATTTCGACGATGCGCAGCGGCAGGCCACGAAGGATGCTGGGAAAATCGCTGGACTCGAAGTTCTGCGGCTGGTGAATGAACCCACGGCTGCGGCGCTGGCGTACGGGTTGCACGAAAAACAGCGCGGGCGCGTCGCGGTTTACGACCTGGGCGGCGGTACCTTTGACATTTCCGTACTGAAGCTCATCTCCACGAGTGAAGGCGAGATCTACCAGGTGCTATCGACCAACGGCGACACGCACCTCGGCGGGGACGATATCGACAATCTCTTGCAGGCCTTCGTTCACGAGCAGATTCTGCAGCACGATCAAATTGACTTTTCGCCGCAGGGCGAACTGGCACAAGAACTTCGCAGGGTGCTCATCAACGTAAAGCACCAGTTGTCCGAAGCGAAAACGGCCATGCTGCGCTTCGCGCTGCCGAATGGCAAAGTCTTCACGCGCGAATTTACGCGCGGCGCGCTCGAGGCGCTGATTCGCCCCGTGGTAGAGCGCACCATGGGTCCGGTGAAGAAGGCATTGGCTGACGCTCAACTTAGACCCAGCGATATGGACGAAGTGGTGCTGGTCGGCGGCGCCACCCGCACGCCGCTTATTCGCCGCACGGTCCAGGAATACTTTGACCGCAAGCCGCACACGGAGCTGAATCCGGATGAGGTGGTTGCGCTGGGTGCGGCGGTGCAGGCCAATATCCTCGATCGCGGCGTGAAAAACATGCTGCTACTCGACGTAACTCCGCTTTCGCTGGGAATTGAGACGTATGGCGGCGCCGTCGGAAAAATCATCCCGCGCAACTCCACGATCCCGGCGAGCGCGCAGGAGCTTTACACCACCGGTGTAGACAATCAGACGGGCATCGACATTCACGTCCTGCAGGGCGAGCGCGAACTGGCAAAAGACTGCCGCTCGCTCGCGCGGTTTACGCTGAAAGTACCGCCCGCCCCGGCCGGGCTGCCGCGCGTCGAAGTGAAGTTCCTGATCGATGCCAACGGCATCTTGCAGGTCGGTGCAAAAGATTTGCGTACCGGCGAGCAGCACTCCATCGAAGTGCAGCCGAGCTATGGCATCAGCGATGCGGAAATCGAGCGCATGCTGGAAGAATCAATCGAGTATGCCGAGCAGGATTTCGCGGAACGCCAGTTGATCGAGGCGCGCACGGAAGCGGAATCGATCCTGACGGCGACCGCCAAAGCGCTCGCGAATCCGCAATCGGCGAGCTTGAGCGTAGAAGAACGTGCGAGCATTGACGCAAGCGTGGCAGCGCTCAAAGGGTGCGCGGCGGGCAGCGACTACAAACTCGTCCGCAAGCGCATTGACGATTTGAATCACGCAACCGAGCACCTTGCGGAGCTGTTGATGAGCAGCGCGGTCTCGACGGCGCTCGAAGGGCGGAAACTCGCCGAAGTCTGAGATTCTTTGTAGTGTGCAGCATGCCGCGCACAAGCGCGAGGCCCCTTCGACTTGGGCGGACGCTTTAACGCTCCTACCGAGCGAAGGGAGGAAACGCTCTTTGATGTGCGAGAGGCCCTGAAGAACCGGTGGGAGGAATTCCATGGGCGGAACCAATCCATACATTGAAGAAGTCAAGTACAAGCCCGCCACGAAGAAATACAAGGTAACGTTTCTTCCCAGTGGCAAGACCGTTGAGGTGGACCCGGAGAAAGTCCCGTACGGGCACAATGGCCTGCCGGGCAGCATCCTGGACATTTCCGAAGGCTTCAAGATGGGTCTCGACCATGCCTGCGGCGGTGTGTGCGCGTGCTCGACGTGCCACGTGATCGTGCATCAGGGCCTCGAATCGTGCAATGAAGCCACGGATGGGGAACTCGACGAGCTGGACGAAGCGCCAGGCATCACGCCGAAGTCGCGGCTGGGCTGCCAGACGGTCCCCGACGGAACGACGGATATCGTGGTAGAGATTCCCGACTGGAACAAGAATTACGCGAAAGAAGCGGATCACTGAGGGGAGCGTGACGGATGAGTCGTAAGGGTGACAACGTTTCGTAGGAGAAGCTCAATGCCGCAGACATTTACCTGGGACAATTTTGAGGATATCGCCATCGCGCTGGCCGATAAGTATCCGGACACCGATCCGCTGGCCGTCCGCTTCACGGACATGCACAAGTGGATCACCGAACTCCCCGGCTTCACCGGTGATCCCGCCGGATCGAACGAATCCAAGCTCGAAGCGATTCAAATGGCCTGGCACGAGGAGTATCAAGATCGCCAGGGCTGAGACCGGAAACATCGGAATTCGAAAAACAGGGAATCGAAACTGGCGGAGATTCGCGTTCGGGTTGCGAGGTGAAGATCTCAGACTTCTTCGGAGTCCGGCCGAGAGCTGCTTGTCCGTATCGAAGAATTCTCTTATTCTAGATAAAGAGACTCACCCCGCAAAGCGTGGCGCTATGGTGCAACGGTTAGCACGCGGCCCTTTCAAGGCCGAAATACGGGTT
>Ga0126373_10001460_pt1 | contig 16833 bp, 15 predicted proteins | sample PanSoiMetPlot_11_FD_92545 | JGI IMG/M metagenome (GOLD analysis project Ga0126373, IMG submission 92545) | Tropical forest soil microbial communities from Panama - MetaG Plot_11 | ecosystem: Environmental > Terrestrial > Soil > Tropical forest > Bulk soil | place: Panama | collected 2016-02-17 | reverse complement strand
TCAGGTGGCAGCGGTCGGGGCACCGCATCCTCGCGGGCTTGATCAACGAGCAGGTGCATCACGGCGCAGAGATCAGTCTCCTGCGGGATCTCTACCTTTACCGGAGCTCGCTGACGACGAACTCGCCGTAACGAAACCATCGAGCGCGGGCGGGCCATCGAGCGCGGGTGGGCCATCGAGCGCGGGCAGGCCATCGAGCGCGGGCAGGCCATCGATGCTGACGGTGTTCTTCTCCACCCGATACGCCGCATGCTCTTCGGCCGTCTTCGTTTCGTTGTAGCGGATCAGGGTGTCGCGCTCGTCCTGAACTTCCATCAGCGGCACGCCGTACCCGCACGAGTCGGAGATCCGGTCCAACTCGACGACGATGATGGCGCGGATCGCAGCGCCGTGGACGGCGACAGGGAAATGCTCCGCCAGGCCGTCCCATTCTGAGTCGCCCGGCAGCACCGCCCGCCCGGACCCGTACAGGCGGAGGACCTTCGCCTGCCGGTCGAATGAGCAGAACATGATCGTGATCCGGCCGTTCTGCCGCAGATGGGCGATCGTCTCCGATCCGCTGCCGGTGAGGTCGAGGTAAGCCACCCTTCGTGGTCCGAGCACCGCGAAGGTGTCCTGGTAGCCCTTGGGGGAGACGTTGACGTGGCCGCCCGCGTCGCCCTGGCCGCCCGCGTTGGCGTGGGCTCCGGCATTACCGTTGCCGCCAGCACTGAGGTTGCCGCCAGCATCATCGGCGATTACATCGCCTAGCGGGGGTAGGCATGGCGCAGTAGCCACGAAGAAGACAGATTGCTTACCGATAAACTTCCTGAGCCGTTCGTCCAGTTCCGGGTAGAGCTTGCCCATGTAACCTCCTGGGACAATTCTCCATCAGGAGAGCGAGCGCTAGCCAACCGGCGCTGCTGACGCCGCCAACAAAGGGAGGCCGTGTGTCCGACCAGACGGGTTTGCCCGACCTGGCCGTATCGGAGGTCTTGGCCGTCCACCACCGGGCGGCGGTCGACGCCATCGAACGGGCCTATGCGGCGATCCCGCCCGGCGACAAGGTCCGCCTGGCCAAGCAGACATCGAACTTGTTCCGGTTCCGCGCCGACGGGGCCGGCCATGGCCTGGATGTCTCGCAATTCGCCCGCGTCATTGAGGTGAACCCGCAGGCACGGACAGCGGTTGTCGGCGGCATGACGACTTACGAGGACCTTGCCACCGCAACGCTGAAGCATGGCCTGATGCCCCTGGTGGTGCCGCAGCTCAAGACGATTACGCTCGGCGGCGCGGTGTCCGGGCTCGGAATCGAATCCACTTCCCTGCGCAGCGGCATGCCGCACGAGTCCGTGCTCGAGATGGAGATCCTGACCGGCGACGGTCGCGTGATCACCGCGACGCCGCACAACGAACACAAGGACCTCTACTACGGCTTTCCCAACTCCTACGGCACGCTGGGCTACGCGCTGTCGCTGACCATCGAACTGGAGAAGGTAAAGCCCTACGTTCACCTGCGCCATTTCAGGTTCTCCGACCCATCCGAGTGCATGCAGGCGATCGCCCAGGTGGCCGAGGAGGGTAGCTACCAGGGGCACCAGGCCGACTTCATCGACGGAACGGCGTTCAGCCTCGACGAGCTCTACCTGACAATCGGCGCCTTCAGCGACGTGGCTCCGTGGCGCAGCGACTACACCGGGGAGCGGATCTACTACCAGTCGATCCGCGGTCCCAAGGAAGACTTCCTTACGATCAGCGACTACCTCTGGCGCTGGGACACTGACTGGTTCTGGTGCTCGCGGCCGTTCGGGGTCCAGCGGCCAGTGATCCGGCGGCTGTGGCCGCGTCGGTACCGGCGCTCAGACGTCTATCGCAAGCTCGTCGCCCTCGATCGGCGGTACAAGCTTTCGAGCCGGCTCGACTCCAGACGTGGAAAACCGGCTAGCGAGGCGGTGATTCAGGATGTGGAGATACCGCTAGATGAGTCGGCCACGTTCCTCAAATATTTTCTCGAGGACGTGGGCATGAGCCCGGTCTGGATGTGCCCGCTGCGCCTGCGGGGCGATCAGACCTGGCCGTTGTACCCGATGCGTCCGGGCCAGGTCTATGTGAACTTCGGATTCTGGGGCGCCGTGAAGCTGCCAACGGGCCAAGGCGACGGTTACTACAACCGGCGTATTGAGAACAAGGTGAGTGAGCTCGGCGGGCACAAGGGGCTCTACTCGACTTCCTTCTATCCGGCGGAAGAGTTCTGGCAGCGATACAACGGGACGGAATACGCCAAACTTAAGCAGGCTTACGATCCGCAAGGTCGGCTCGCGGATCTGTACGACAAGTGCGTTCGCGGCGCGTGACGCCGTGCTAACTGAGCGGTCGACGCCGTGCGAACTGGGCGGCTGACGCCGTGCTAATACCGGGCTAATTCGGAGGTCACACATGTCGCTGGCTGAGGTGTTCGAGCGGGTCGCGGGCCCGGACGCGCCAGTCGAGTTCGAGGCATTTGACGGCAGCAAAGCCGGTCAGATTGGCTCGCCGATCAAGATTACGGTGAAGTCGCCGACCGCGGTCGGCTACCTGGCGCAGGCGCCAGGGGCGCTCGGCCTAGCCCGGGCCTACGTGTCCGGGCACCTGGACGTGGACGGCGACATGTATGTCGCCCTAGCCCGGATGGCCGCCGCCCAAGAGCTTCAGATGACCCTGGCCGAGAAGCTCAACTTGCTACGCGGTCTGGGCGGCGTAAAGTCGCTGCTGCCGCGTGTCCCGCCGCCGCCGCAGGAGGTGCGTGTCAACAGCCGGTGGCTGATCGGCCGGCTGCACTCCATGACTCGCGACGCCACCGCGATCTCGCATCACTATGACGTGTCCAACACGTTCTACGAGTGGGTGCTCGGGCCGTCCATGGCCTACACCTGCGCCTGCTACCCGCGCGAGGACGCGTCCCTGGAGGTAGCGCAGGCCACAAAGTTTGACCTCGTTGCGCGCAAGCTCGCGTTGCAGCCGGGCCAGCGCCTGCTTGATGTGGGCTGCGGCTGGGGCGGAATGGTGATGCACGCCGCGAAGGAATATGGCGTGCGAGCGCTTGGCGTCACGTTGTCAGCTGAGCAAGCGTCTTGGGCTCAGCGTGCCATCAAGGAACGTGGTTTGTCCGACCTCGCCGAAGTCCGTCACCTCGACTATCGAGAGGTGCCTGAGACCGATTTCGACGCGGTCAGTTCGATCGGACTTACCGAGCACATAGGAAAGGCACAGCTTCCTGCCTACTTCTCGCTGCTGTACAGCAAGCTGAGGCCGCAGGGTCGACTGCTGAACCACTGCATCACCCGGCCGGACAACTCTGCCCCGTCGCGGGTGACCGGCGGTTTCATCTACCGGTATGTGTTCCCCGACGGCGAGCTTGAGGGACCGGGTTACCTGGTGTCGCAGATCCACGATTCAGGCTTCGAGGTCTGGCACGAGGAGAACCTGCGCGAGCATTACGCCAAGACACTCGCTGCCTGGTGCGCGAACCTGGATGATCACTGGGACGAGGCAGTCGCGGAGGTCGGCGAAGGCACGGCTCGGGTCTGGCGGCTGTACATGGCCGGATCGCGGCTCGGGTTCGAGCGCAACCAGATCCAGTTGCATCAGGTGCTCGCGGTCAAGCTCGGACCGGGCGGATCGTCGGGGATGCCACTGCGGCCGGACTGGGAGCCCGCCCGCGACCTCGGCTAGCGCCGGTAGCTTTCGGCCACAGTGAAGGCCAGGTCAAGCGCCTGACTTCGGTTCAGCCGGGGATCGCAAGCGGTCTCGTATCGCTGGTGCAGGTCCTCGGCGATGATCTCGTGACTGCCGCCTACGCATTCGGTCACGTTGTCACCGGTGAACTCGATGTGGATGCCGCCTGGGTGGGTGCCAAGCGCGTGGTGCACTTCGAAGAAGCCCTGGACCTCGTCCAGAACGTCGGTCAGGCGCCTGGTCTTGTGGCCGCTGGGCGCTTCGAAGGTGTTCCCGTGCATGGGGTCGCAGATCCATGCGACCGGGACGTCTTGGTCCTGGACTGCTTTGATGATCGGCGGCAGCAACGTGCGGATCTGTCTGGCCCCGAGCCGGGTGATCAGCGTCAGCCTGCCCGGCTCGCCGTCTGGGCTGAGCGTCTTGATCAGCCCGCGAACGTAATCCGGCGTCGCGTCAGGTCCGATCTTGACGCCGATCGGGTTCTGAACGCCGGCTGCAAACTCAACATGCGCTCCATCCAGATCCCGGGTCCGGTCGCCGACCCACAGAAAGTGTGCAGACAGGTCGTACTGGCTGCCTGTGCGCGCGTCGACCCTGGTCAGAGCCTGCTCATAGGGGAGCAGAAGCGCCTCGTGACTGGAGTAGAACTCAACCGTGCGCAGTTCCTCGGGCTCGGCTCCACAGGCTCGCATGAAGGACAGGGCGCGGTCGATCTCGCCCGCTAGGCGCTCATACCGCTGACCGGATGGGCTACGCCGGACGAAGTCTTGGTTCCAGGCGTGGACCTGATGCAGATCGGCGTAGCCGCCGGTAGTGAAGGCACGGCACAGGTTCAGAGTTACGGCCGAGCAGTGATACGCGCGCACCATCCGGTAGGGGTCCGGGGTCCGCGCCTGTGCGGTGAAGTCGAAGCCATTGACGGCGTCGCCCCTGTAAGCGGGGAGTTCGACTCCATCCCTTACTTCTGTTGCCCGCGATCTGGGCTTGGCGAACTGGCCGGCCAGCCTGCCGATCTTGACGATCGGCACGCTCGCGCCATAGGTAAGCACGACAGCCATTTGCAAGATTGTTTGCAGCTTGGCACGGACTGCATCGGCAGTCGCACCTGCGAACGTCTCCGCGCAGTCGCCGCCTTGCAGCACGAATGCTTCGCCCCTGGTCACCGCGGCCATCCGGGCCCGCAGCAGATCGCATTCGCCCGCGAACACCAATGGTGGCAGTGCGGCGAGTTCGGCCACGACGTCGTCGACTCGGGCCGGGTCGGGCCAATTCGGTTGCTGGGCGGAGATCACGCTGTCACGGTACTCGGTGGACAATGGACTAGTGGAGTCGCAAACCGCACACAGTGCGCGCCGGGACATCATCCTGCTCGGGTCAACTGGGTCGATCGGTACGCAGGCAGCCGACATCATCAGCCGCAACCCGGACCGATTTCAGCTGACTGGAATCGCCGCCGGCGGCGGTAATCCGGACTTGCTCGCGCGGCAGGCCATGGATCTCGGTGCCAGTGTGGTGGCTGTCGCCAAGCAATCCGCCGCGGCCGCAGTCCGGGAAGCGCTGGCCAAGTTTGCCTCTTCCAACGGCAGCCGGCGCAAGCTGCCCGAGTTGATCGCCGGACCGGATGCCGTGGCGGAGTTGGCTGGCCGGCCCTGCGATGTCGTGCTCAACGCTGTGACCGGAGCGGTTGGCTTGTCCGCGACGCTGGCCGCGCTAGAAGCCGGCCGGGTGCTGGCGCTGGCCAACAAGGAGTCGCTGATCATGGGCGGGCCGCTGGTCGCTGACCGTGCAGCGCCCGGTCAGATCGTGCCTGTCGACTCTGAGCACTCCGCCATCGCACAGTGCCTGCGCGGCGGCCGTGCGCCCGAGGTCAACCGCCTGGTGCTGACCGCCAGCGGCGGCCCGTTCCTGCACCGCAGCAGGGATGACCTTACCTATGTGACGCCGGCGGATGCGCTCGCGCACCCGACCTGGAACATGGGACCGGTCATCACGATCAACAGCGCGACCTTGGTCAACAAGGGCCTGGAGCTGATCGAGGCACACCTCTTGTTCGGCCTCGGGTTCGACCGGATCGAGGTAGTCGTGCACCGCCAGTCGGTCATCCACTCCATGGTGGAGTTCACCGACGGTTCGACGCTCGCTCAGGCAAGTCCGCCGGACATGCGGATACCTATCGCGCTGGCGCTGGGCTGGCCGGACCGGGTACCGCACGCCGCTCCCGCGGTGGACTGGACTGCTTCGCACACCTGGACCTTCGAGCCGCTCGATGAAAAGGCGTTCCCGGCCGTGCCGCTGGCCAGGGAGGCCGGATCCGCGGGCGGGACGATGCCAGCCGTATACAACGCTGCCAATGAGGAATGTGTAGCTGCTTTTATGGGCGGCAAGATCCAGTTTGCAGGAATCGTCGATACCGTGGCCCAGGTAGTCTCAGAGCATCACAGCAAAGCTGGGAACGCCGTTCAGCTCGCAGATGTTCTAAGTGCGGACACGTGGGCTAGGGAGAGGGCCCGTGAGCTCACGGGATGATTGATGGGAGAAGCCGCTTAATGAGCCAAAACGGGCAGGGGCTTCTCCCTGTTCTTAAGCGGATCCGCATCTGGGTGTTTCTCGGCGGCATCGTTGTGGTGTTCTTCGCAGTTTCCACCCAGCGGCTCGCCTTCCTGCTCGGCATCCTGATCTTCATAGTCGCGCTGCTTGGCTCGGTGATGCTGCACGAGCTGGGGCACTTCCTGACGGCCAAGAAGTTCGGCATGAGGGTCACGCAATTTTTCATCGGCTTTGGCAAGACGCTGTGGTCGACGTTCCGCGGTGAGACCGAATATGGCGTTAAGGCGCTGCCGTTCGGTGGCTTTGTGAAGATCACGGGCATGACCTCGCTCGAGGAAATCGATACCGCCGACGAACCTCGATCGTTCCGCAACCAGCCAGGCTGGCAGCGCATCATCGTGCTGGCCGCCGGCTCGTTCATGCACTTCGTGCTGGCTCTGTTCTTGCTGTTCATCCTGGCCATTGGCATCGGTCAGTCCAACAACAACACCAACATCGTTAGTTCGATCTCGGCCTGTGTGCCTGCGTCGAACAAAGCGCTGTACAGCAACACCCCCTGCGCGGGCCACAACCTTGGTCACTCGCCCGCCAAGATCGCTGGCATGAAGCCGAATGACAAGATCGTTTCCATTGACGGGCAGCCGATCAGCACCTGGAAGCAACTGCACCAGGCACTCGATGGCAAACAACCCGGCGCACCTATACCCATGGTGGTCGAGCGAGGCGGAAGGCAGTTGACGCTGACTGTCAAGCTCGCGGACATTCCGAACCACTCCACGCCCTATCTCGGCGTTGAACCTGCCGTGCTCTACCAGCGGCAGAGCGTTCTTGGTTCGCTGAAGTTCGCCGGCACGCAATTCGCTGACACGCTGACCTCATCGGCCTCGGCCATCGCCCACCTGCCAGCCGCGTTGCCCGACCTGTTCTCAAAGAACCGTTCCAATACCCCCGCCGGTCAGGTCAGCAGTGTCTATGGAGTCGGCCAGGTAACAGGCGACGTGGTGGGCGCCAGCGGTGTGCCCTGGCAGACGAAGGTCACGTTCGTGCTGTTCATCGTGGCCTCGCTGAACATCTTCGTCGGCGCGTTCAACCTGCTGCCGTTGCTCCCGCTGGATGGCGGGCACCTGGCGGTTGTGATCTACGAGCGGATCAGAGCGTGGTTCGCGCGGCTGCGCCGTAAGCCCGACCCGGGTCTGGTGGACATCCAGAAGCTGGTGCCTGCCAGCGTGCTGGTATTTGCCGTCCTGGTGGGTATTGGCACACTGCTAATAGCGGCTGACATTTTCAATCCCGTGCACATACCGGTCTAGAGGGCTCATCACATGACTGTTGATCTTGGATTGCCCCAGATGCCGCCTGAGCCACTGGCTCCTCGTCGGCAGTCGCGCCAGATAATCGTCGGCAAAGACAAGCACGCGGTGCCGGTCGGCGGCGGTGCGCCAGTCTCGGTCCAGTCCATGACGACGACGCTGACGGCCGACGTCAACTCGACGCTGCAGCAGATCGCCGAGCTCACAGCGTCTGGCTGTCAGATAGTTCGGGTCGCGGTGCCGTCACAAGACGACGCCGACGCGCTGCCGGAGATCGCTCGCAAGTCGCAGATCCCGGTGATCGCCGACATTCATTTCCAGCCGAAATACGTCTTCGCTGCCATCGACGCCGGCTGCGCAGCTGTACGGGTCAACCCCGGCAACATCAAAGCGTTCGACGACAAGGTCGGCGAGATCGCCAAGGCCGCGTTGGATGCGGGCACGCCGATCAGGATCGGGGTCAACGCTGGCTCGTTGGACAAGCGGCTGTTGTCCAAGTACGGCAAGGCAACGCCGGAGGCGCTGGTGGAGTCGGCGCTCTGGGAATGCTCGCTGTTCGAAGAGCACGGCTTCCGGGACATCAAGATCTCGGTGAAGCACCACGACCCAGTGGTAATGATCAACGCCTACCGGCAGCTTGCTGAGCAGTGTGACTATCCGCTGCACCTAGGCGTCACTGAGGCCGGGCCCGCGTTCCAGGGCACCGTCAAGTCGGCGGTCGCATTTGGGGCGCTGCTGGCCGAGGGCATCGGCGACACGATCAGGGTTTCGCTGTCAGCGCCACCGGTCGAGGAAGTCAAGGTAGGCATCGCGATCCTGGAGTCGCTTGGCCTTCGCCAGCGCGGCCTTGAGATCGTGTCCTGCCCATCGTGCGGGCGCGCACAAGTGGACGTGTACACCCTGGCTGATGAGGTCACCGCTGCGCTCGACGGCATGGACGTGCCGCTGCGAGTTGCCGTCATGGGGTGCGTCGTCAACGGTCCAGGTGAGGCCAGGGAGGCCGACCTGGGCGTGGCATCGGGCAACGGCAAGGGACAGATCTTCGTCCGCGGCGAAGTCATCAAGACAGTGCCCGAATCGCAGATCGTGGAGACCCTGATCGAGGAGGCCATGAAGCTGGCTGCTGAGATGGAGCCTGCAAGCGACTAACTCCGGGCCCTAAGGCGTCAGATGCATCGGCCTAATTCGGGGGCCGCCCGCGCGGCGGTGCCATTGTTGGTTAGCACAGTGCTAGCTGGGGCGGCCGTTGCCGCCTGCACGTCGTCCGGTGGCTCGGCCGGTCAATCGGGCGCCTCGGCGGCTGCAGCTGCGGCAAAGCTCGACTGGCATCCCTGCCCCACCTCCGGTGCCGGCGCACCCGAGGGCAAGCACATGAAATGCGCCAGCCTCCAGGTGCCGCTGGATTACAGCAATCCTGGTGGCCGGAAGATCACGCTGGCGCTGTCGGAGATCCCGGCGACCGCGCCCGTCGGCGCCAGAAAAGGGGTGCTGCTGGTCAACCCCGGCGGACCAGGCGCCAGCGGTACCGCGTTCGCTGCCAACGTTGCATCCGGGCTAAGCCCCGGTGTCGCCGCTCAATACGACATCGTCGGCTTCGACACGCGTGGCGTCGGCGCATCGATCCCGTCCCTGCACTGTGAGCCTTCGTTCTTCTCCGGCCCAAGGCCCAACTACGTGCCAGCAAACCAGGCTGCGGAACAGGTCCTGCTCAATCGCGCACGCCAGTACGCGGCCGCCTGCGAAAAGAACTTCGGCTGGCTGCTGCCGCACATGACAACCCAGGACCTGGCCAGGGACATGGACTCGATCCGGCTCGCGCTTGGTCAACGGAAGATCAACTACTACGGCGTGTCCTATGGCACCTACCTCGGCCAGGTGTACGCCACTATGTTCCCGCACCATCTGCGCAGGATGGTGCTGGACAGCATCGTCAACCCGGACGGCGTCTGGTACGCCGACAACATCCAGCAGGATTATGCGTTCCAGGGCCGAATGGACGCCTTCGAGACCTGGCTGGCTAGGCACCACCACGTCTATGGGCTCGGATCCACCCCTGCTCAGGTACAGGCAACCTACGCTGCCACGCTGGCCAAGCTGGCGAGCCATCCGATCAACAGTCCGGGCGGCCCGATCATCGGCCCGGATGAGCTGACCGACACAATCCTCACTGGCGGCTACGACAACGCCTACTGGCCATACCTTGCAGCCGCGCTATCGAGTTATCTGCATCATGGCTCGGCGACGGAACTGACGACGCTGTACCAGCAGATCGGCAAGCAAGGCGAGAACGAGTTCGCGGTGTACCTGGCAGTCCAGTGCAGCGACGTCAGCTGGCCGCGCAACTGGGCGCGCTGGGACGCCGACACCAGGAGGGTTTACCGGACTGCCCCCTTCCTGGCGTGGGACAACGCCTGGTTCAACGCGGCCTGCGCCTTCTGGCCGGTACACGGACCCGCCGAGCCGCTCAAGATCGGCGCGGCTGGCCTGCCGCCGATCTTGCTGTTGCAGGGAAGCCTGGATGCTGCCACTCCCTATCACGGTGCAGTGGTGGTCAGGAGGCTGCTGCCTACATCGCGGCTCGTCGTGACGGTGCGCAGCGGCAACCACGGTCAGTCGCTGTCGTATCCGCCCAACAATTGCGTGAACAATTACGTCGACCGCTACCTGGCTTCGGGACGGTTGCCGACGGGCACGGGCCTGGTCAACGCGACGTGCCCGGCGACGCCCGCACCTAAGGCATAGCCAGGAGTCGTCAAGCCGTTACTCTTGAAGAGTGCTGCGCACTAGGCCATGGCGTTCCACGTCGCTGCGGCTACTGACTGATCGCGATCGCGACGAAGTACTAGCAATCTGTGACCGCGATCCTGTAGCTAATGTGTTCGTCAGCTCACGTATCCGGGCGGCCACCCTGGACCCCGCCAGGCTGGGCGGCCAGGTCTGGGGCTATGCCGATGGTGGTCAGCTCACCTCGATCTGCTACTCGGGTGCCAACCTGGTCCCCGTCGAGGCGACGCCAGATGCCATCACTGCCTTTGCCGGCAAAGCGCGACTACAGGGCCGGCGGTGCTCGTCCATCGTCGGGCCGGCCGAAGCAGTGAGCCAGCTCTGGGAACTGCTGTCGCCGTGGTGGGGCACTCCGCGCGACATCCGGCCAGTGCAGCCAGTCATGGCGATCTCTAGTCCGGGCCCGATCGAGCCTGACCCATTGGTGAAGATGGTGCGGCCGGCTCAACTCGACATCGTGCTTCCGTCGTGCATCGCGATGTTCACCGAAGAGGTCGGGGTGTCGCCGATCGGCATCGACGGTGGCGCTGCCTACCGCGCTCGGATGGCCGACCTGATCGCACAAGGTCGCTCGTTTGCCCGCATCGAAGCCGACGGCACCGTCTTGTTCAAGGCCGAGGTAGGCGCGGTCTCGCCGCAGGTGTGCCAGATCCAGGGCGTCTGGGTGCCGCCGCAAGCCCGCGGGCAGGGTCATGCGGTCCGCGGCATGGCCGCCGTCGTCCGGGAAGCGTTGCGACAAGCGCCGGTTGTCAGTCTGTACGTGAACGACTTCAACGCCCCTGCTCGCGCGGCATACAAGCGCGTGGGCTTCACGCAGGTGGGCACGTTCATGTCGGTCCTGTTCTAGGCCGCGTTCTAGCTGGAAACAATTGAGCTGCAGTGATTGCTTGACAGTGTTAGGCTGCTGCGCCCTTGTGCCAGCCACGTTCCGTTTCATTAACCCCACAACCCAGGGAGCTGAGCCATGCCACCGGCCGGTCCATCTGCGACGGAGGCCGTAACCGACGATGTAGCAGCAGTGCTCGCGGCCGAACGCGAGCACCTTAGCCGCTCACGAGATTTCCTTGACCGGATGCGAGAGGACGTCCTGTCGATGAAAGCTATGGGCGGTGACCGCGTTTCCGAGGAATACCTGAAGCGGGACCTGTATCGCAGGGCCGAAGCCCTGCGTGACTTGCCGGACACCCCGCTGTTCTTTGGCCGACTCGATTACTCGGCCGGGGAACATTTTCATGTTGGCCGCAGGCACGTGCACGACCCGCACGGCACGCCGGTCGTGATCGACTGGCGGGCGCCAGTATCCAGGCCGTTCTACCGCGCGAGCCAGTCCGATCCGATGGGACTGGATCTGCGTCGCAGGTTCGGCTTCGCAGGCGGCGACCTAACCGCGTTCGAGGATGAGCAGTTCGGTCCGGCGCCGCACGCCACTGCGACGAGCAAGATCCTGATCCAGGAGATCGAGCGGCCCAGGTCCGGCCCGATGCGCGACATCGTCGCCACGATCCAGCCGGACCAGGACGACATTGTGCGAGCTGCTGTAGACCAGACAGTCTGCGTTCAGGGTGCTCCCGGCACTGGTAAGACCGCCGTTGGCCTGCACCGAGTCGCCTACCTGCTGTATGCGTACGCTCAGCGCCTTGGCCGCGGGGGAGTGCTTGTGGTAGGGCCGAACAGCGCGTTCCTTGCCTATATCCAGAACGTTCTGCCCGCGCTGGGCGAGCTCGATGTCACTCAGGTCTCGGTGTCCGAGCTGATCGCGCCGGTTCCCGTTCGCGGCACGGACACAGAGCGCGTCGCGCAGATCAAGGGCGACGCCCGGATGGCCACAGTCTTGAGCAATGCGCTGTGGGCTCAGCTCAATGAGCCGGCGGAAGCCTTGCTGCTGGTCCGTGGATCGCGCAGGTGGCGTGTACCTGCTTATGAGATCGCCGAGCTTGCGGCCGAGCTGCGGACTCGCGGAGTGCGATACGGAACAGGCAGGCAGATGCTTTCCCATCGGATCGCGCACGTGATCTTGACCAGGATGGAAGCATCTGGCGAGACCTGCGACGACCGAACGCACGAGGCGGTCAGGCGGTCCCGGCCGGTGCAGGCTGCCGTCGATGAGGTATGGCCCAAGATCGATCCGGTCCGCCTGGTCTTCCGGCTGCTATCCAACCCGGACCTGCTGGCCAACGCCGCAGAAGGTGTTCTCGATGCCGCCGAGCAGGCAGCCATCAGCTGGCGGACAGCACCGCGCGGCCCCGGGTCGGCGCGATGGACCGCCGCCGACGCAGTGCTGGTTGACGAAGCTGCGGATCTGATGGAGCGAACGCCGAGCTTGGCCCACATCGTGGTGGATGAGGCGCAGGATCTCTCCCCAATGCAGTGCCGCGCCATCGGCCGACGCTGCACGACTGGCTCCGCCACCGTGCTCGGCGACATCGCCCAGGGCACCACGCCGTGGGCTACCAGCACGTGGGAGCAAATGCTCGGCCATCTCGGCAAGCCCGAGGCAGATCTTCGCGTGCTCGATACCGGCTACCGCGTGCCGCGCCAGATCCTGGACTTCGCATCAAGGCTGCTCGCTCACATCGCACCCGATCTGCACCCGGCTTCGTCGGTGCGCCAGGATCCTGGGGCGCTGATAATCGAGGAACTCAGCCAGGCAGGTCTTTCCGCCGCGCTGATCGAGGCGAGCAGAAATGCGCTGCGACGGGACGGCTCGGCGGCGGTCATCGCCGCTGACGAGCAGGTTCCGGCGATCACGAAGGCGCTAGCGGGCGCGAGCGTGCCGCACGCAGTTCTGGAGGGAGCGGCCGGCAGCGACGAGATCACGATCGTGCCGGTCACGTTGGCCAAAGGCTTGGAGTTTGACCACGTGATTGTGGTCGAGCCGGCTGCTATCGCTGCCGCAGAAGCGCGCGGCCTGCACCGGCTCTATGTCGCACTGACTCGCGCCGTCTCGAGGCTGACGGTCTTGCACGCGGAGCCCCTGCCAGCGGCTTTGGGCGCGCGGCTCACATCTCCTTAAGGACGCTCGTCATCAGCGTCATGGAGTCATCGAACGACAGCGCGGCGGCCTGCAAGTGGTGGAAGAACAGGTTGTACCTGTCGACCTCGGCCATGTCCTCGATCCAGAGCGCACCGGTTGGGTACCCCAGGCACACCACGTCGGGGTCGACCGGGTCGGGAAATGAAAGCACAACGAATGGCAGGTCCATCGCGACGTGGGCGCCGCCGCTGAAGGGGATGAACTGGAGAAACACGTTCGGCAGGTACGCCACTTCGCGCATGTACTCGATCTGTACTCGCATCACTTCTGGCCCGCCGACCTGACGGCGAAGAGCTGCCTCGTCTAGCACGAACCAGACTTTTTGCGGGTTGGCCTTGGCCAGCCGCTGACGCTCCATCATCAGCGCGACATGCCGGTCCAGCTCGTTCTGTCGGCTCCCGGCATTTCCCGCCGCAAGAATCGCCCTGCTGTACTCCTCGGTTTGCAGCATGCTCGGGATGCGGCTGACCTTGTAGATCCTGATTTCCGAGGCCGCGCTTTCCATGCCCAGATAGGTCGCCAGATGCGGCTGGACGGTGTCGCCATAGGCGTGCCACCAGCCTTTCTGCCGGGAGTCCCGGGCCAGTTGCACGAGGCTCTTGCTCTGATCGGGGCTGGCGCCATAAATCTCCAGCATGTCGCGGACGTCTCTGGGCGACACAGATACGCGCCCGGTCTCGACGCGACTGATCTTGGAGGCTGAGCATTCCATGAGCTCGGCAACCTCTTCGCAGGTCAGCTTCGCTGCTTCGCGCAGTCGCCTGAGTTCGGAAGCCAGCCGGCGACGCCGGACTGTCGGGCTGTTCGCGCTCGTCAAGAGTGACCTCCGGCCGCTTCATCGCGGTGAACCTACTGGGCGGTGCCAATCAGTCTGGAGGGAACCTCGCCGTTGCGTCCACCGACTCATCCGATTTCAAGAACGGCGTTCGGCTTCTCATTGGTGCGAATTTCCTTATGCATGTTGCACGACTCGGCGCGGGGATGCATTCTGAAACGGCCGTCATTACTCTATGCGGCGCTTCAGCTACCAGGGGTGACAAAGTGGCGATGGAGGCGTACCTCGAGAAGCTCGATGGCCTGGGTAGGTTACTGGTGCAGCACGGCCTTCGAGCAAGGCTCATAGCGCCGCCAGGACGCCTGCCAAGCCTGCATGTGGTGAACCCGGTAGCGTCGGTCCTCGCTGAGGACGTCTACGCGGGGCCAGGTCAGGACGGCTTGTGGTGGTTCTGGTGGTCATGGGCGGAGCGGATTGCGGCAGGCGAGGACGTTGAAGGCGCCGCGGTCATCATCGAGCATGTCCTGGCCGCGAACAGCTGAGCTAATCGACGCGCAGGCCGGGGAAGGCCTGCGGGTTGCCGCTCCAGGCAACCGCCCGCAGTGCCGTGGCGCGAGTCTGGCGCGCGGCGAACTCGCGCACTGACGGGCTGGTGACGGCGACCAGCGCTATGTACTCCTGTGTGACCCGGTTCTCGATATCGATCGCAAGTGCACGCGCTGTGGCTGCGGAGTGCACCGCCACAGGTAGCTGGTATGAGACCGCCGACGGGATGGGCTTCCAGCCCGCCGCCGTGATCATGGCTGTCAGCTGATCGCGGGCGACCTGGTGCGCCACCCAGTCCGCACGAGCCTGGCGCTGTTCCGCGCCGGATAGATGGGCGCCCAGAACGCCGTAGCCGAAGCTGGCCGCCTGTTCGGCGGCGAGTGCATCCTGCAGCGCCCGAAGTTCGGCCGGACTCACGGTCGGCCTGCCTTGAGATTCCGCAGGTACGGGACGTGCGTAGCTTCGGACGCTGCGATGCTGGCAACTAGCTGCGCAAATGATGGCGGCAGGCCATCAAGCTGGCCGATGAGCCGATCCGATGCGGCCTGCTCGGCGTGTTCCAGAGCGGCGAAAAGGTCTTCGGTCGAGGTAGGCAGCTGGGCAGGCGCCGCGCCGTGCGGCAGCGGCGTGTTCTGAATGAGGCGCGACTTGAGCTCGTCTAGGTGTTCGGTGTGCTCGCGCGCCACTCTCGTGAGGCCCGTCACCCGCACCGTTTGCGGGTATGTCGGGTGCGTTCCGACGGTGATCTTGAGCGTGTGCAGGGCCGCTGCATATCTGGCAACCATCTGCTCCTCGGCAGCGATGGCCGCGCGCAGAAGCCTGATGTCGGCCGGCGGCGGTGGCGGGGTGCCGAGTACCTGGACGCCCTTACATGCGGTGAGCGCCAAGGGAAGGACTCCAGCGGACGCCGCGAGCACCATCCTCCTGTTCGGAGCGGGATTGTCGCCAGCGGTCACAGCGCTAATCCTCCCGACTCCCGTAGGCGGCTATCGATGCAGCACGCCGTGTCCCGGTTAGGCTAGTTGAGAAAGCACGCCGACAACCAAGTCGACAACAGAGCGCGTACAACAGCACAGGTCGCGGGCGAGGAGGTCGTCATGCACGGTGGCTCCCGTCATGGATCGCAACCCAAGACTGTCCGCAACGGGGCAACACCCCGGAGCAGGACAGCGGATGCGAATTCCGGGCGAACTCACGTGCCTGCGCCAGATGCCGACCGGCTGGAACGCCTGCTGTCGCCCGTGGTCCGGGCTATGAACATGGACCTGGAGAGCATCCGCGTTACGGTTGTCGGCCGGCGTCGGCTACTACGAGTGGTAGTCGATGCTGATGGCGGGGTCAGCCTGGATGACATCGCCCTTGCGAGCCGCGAACTGTCCATCAAGCTGGACGCGGCTGCCGCGATGGGCGAACTGCCCTACACCCTTGAGGTTTCATCGCCGGGTGTCGACCGGCCGCTTACTCAGCCACGGCACTGGCGCCGCGCCGTGGGGCGTCTGGTTGTCGCGCCGTATGGCGACAGCACGGCCGAGGGTCGAATCCTAGGTACCACTGAAGCTGGCGTGACGTTGGATCGCGACGGCGTCACTTGCGAGTACACCTACGCCGAACTCGGACCTGGCCGGGTTCAGATCGAGTTCGGCCATCTGGATGACGGCAGCACCGGCGACTCGGACGCAGGCGAGGAGGACTAGGTGGACATTGACCTGAGCGTCCTGAGGAGCCTAGAGGCAGAAAAGGACATCTCGCTCGATCTGGCGATCAAGGCGATTGAGGATGCGCTCCTTGTGGCCTACCACAAGACCGACGGCGCAGCGCTGACCGCGCGTGTCGAGGTGAACAGGAGCAGCGGGCATGTGACTGTCTGGGCCAGACAAGCCGAAGCCGATGGAACTCCAGGCCCGGAGTATGACGACACTCCTGAGGGCTTCGGCCGGATCGCAGCCACGACAGCGCGGCAAGTGATACTGCAACGGCTGCGCGACGCCGAAGACGAACTTACCTTCGGTGAGTACGCCGGCCGGGAGGGCGACGTCGTCGCGGGAGTGATACAGCAGGGTAAAGATCCGCGCGCGGTTCTGGTGGATTTGGGCAAGCTGGAGGCGATTCTGCCGCCGACAGAGCAGGTCCCCGGCGAGCGCTAC
>Ga0126373_10001459_pt1 | contig 16835 bp, 18 predicted proteins | sample PanSoiMetPlot_11_FD_92545 | JGI IMG/M metagenome (GOLD analysis project Ga0126373, IMG submission 92545) | Tropical forest soil microbial communities from Panama - MetaG Plot_11 | ecosystem: Environmental > Terrestrial > Soil > Tropical forest > Bulk soil | place: Panama | collected 2016-02-17 | reverse complement strand
GCTGCAAGCGGCAGCGGATCGAAGGATGGCAACCACCGGGCGATGAGCGCTCGCGCGAAGAGCGTGCGCCCGCGCGTCGCGAAGCGAGGCTTGCGTGGCGACTGCCACCTCGCCCTTGGGGCGGGCGGTGGCAGTTGCCGAGGCGCACATGAGTCGGCCCCTCGAACTCATACTTCGAGGGGTCGGCGATCCCGGTTGTACCTCCCATTCGGCACGATGCGGTGGAGGCTCGCCAGCCTCCGGGTGAATCTCGCGCGACGTCGGGCGGTTCGAATCAGGCGCGTGGGTCGTGGCACAATGTTGCGCTGAGTACCGGCTGCGAGGACGGACCCTCTCACCGTCCCCGGGCCAGTCCACCCGGTCGCACGCATCTCGCGAGCCCCACGCGTACGGTGCAGGGCGTCCACAACCACCTGGAGCACATACACCCGTGGCCACCAAGATCAAGCTCATGCGTCTGGGCAAGATGCGCGAGCCGCACTACCGCATCGTCGTCGCCGATGCCCGTACCAAGCGCGACGGCCGTTCGATCGAGACGATCGGCGAGTACCACCCGAAGAGTGATCCGTCACTCATCAAGCTCGACAGTGAGCGCGCCGCGTACTGGCTCGGCGTCGGTGCGCAGCCCACCGAGGCTGTCACCGCCATCCTGAAGGCGACCGGCGACTGGCAGAAGTTCAAGGGTCAACCCGCCCCGGAGCCGCTGAAGATGCCGCCCACGAAGCCGAGCAAGCTCGAGCGCTTCAACGCGGCGCTCGCTGACGTGCAAGGCGTCCCGGAAACCGAGGCCACCACGCCCAGGAAGCGCGCGGCCAAGAAGGCCGCGCCGAAGGCCGAGGCAGAGGCAGCGGCGGAGGACGCAGCCGAACCGGCGCCGGAGGGCTGACGTGCTCGAGGAGGCCCTCGAGCACCTCGTCCGTGGCATCGTCGACCATCCGGACGACGTACGGGTCGAGATGGTGAACAACCGGCGCGGCTCCCGGTTGGAGATCCGGGTGCACCCCGACGACCTCGGCCGCGTCATCGGCCGCGGCGGGCGTACCGCCAGGGCATTGCGCCAGGTGATCACCGGTGTCGGCGGCAAGGGCATTCGCGTGGACGTGATCGACGTCGACCAGCACTGAGGTGGCCGGCGAGGGCGAGTTGGTCGTGGTGGGCCGCATCGGACCGCCGCACGGGGTGCACGGCGCCGTCGTGGTGCAACCGTTCACCGATTCGCCCGACGAGCGATTCGCACCGGGCCGCGTGTTACGGACCGACGGCCAGACGTTCACCGTCGCGTCGTCGCGCTGGCAGGGCCGCCGGCTGATCGTCGAGTTCGCGGGCATCGCCCATCGCGACGCTGCCCAAGCGCTGCACGGCACCGAGCTGCTGATGCCGGCGGGCAGCCGCCCCGCTCTGCACGACCCTGACGAGTTCTACGACACCGACCTGATCGGTCTCGCCGCCACCGCGGTCGATGGCACGGCGCTGGGGCCGGTGCGCGATGTCGTGCACGCTCCGGCCGGCGATTACCTCGCCATCGAGGTGGACGGACGTGAGCGGCTCGTACCATTCGTCGCGGAGATCGTGCCCTCAGTCGACGTCGCCGGTGGGCGAGTCGTCGTCGATCCTCCAGACGGGCTGCTCGAGCTATGAGGATCGACATCGTCACGATCTTCCCGGAGTATCTGGTGCCGTTGCGCCAGTCCCTGCTGGGCAAGGCGATCGAGCGCGGGGACGTCGACCTGCGCGTCCACGATCTGCGCGCGTGGACCGACGACGTGCACCGCGCCGTCGACGACGCCCCGTACGGCGGCGGACCGGGCATGGTGATGTTGCCGGAGCCGTGGGCTCGCGCGCTCGACGAACTCGCCCCGGCAGGCGGTGCCCAGCCTCGGCTGCTCATTCCATCGCCGGCGGGTCGGCCGTTCACCCAGGCGATGGCGCGCGAACTGGCGGATGAATCGTGGCTGGTGCTGGCCTGCGGCCGATACGAGGGCATCGACGCACGCGTCGCGGAATACGCGGCGCAGCACATGCGGGTGGACGAGGTCAGCATCGGCGACTATGTCCTGGCCGGGGGCGAAGCCGCGGCGCTGGTCATCGTCGAGGCGGTGAGCCGGCTACTGCCCGGCGTACTCGGCAACACCGAATCGGCAGCAGACGATTCGTTCAGCGATGGCTTGCTCGAGGGTCCGGCATACACCAGGCCCGCACAGTGGCGGGGCCTGTCCGTCCCGGACGTGCTGCTGTCCGGTAACCACGGCGAAATCGCGCGCTGGCGGGGCGAGCGGTCCCGGCTGCGCACCGAGCAGCGCCGCCCAGACCTGCTGCAGTAGCGCCCGGTTTCGCGTCGGCGAGTCGCGTATGGCACCATCGAGTGGTTGCCCAGCGCCGGTGGGGCGTGTGGCGGCGACTCCTGTAAGCGTCGGCACGACAGACATGCACGCCGGCCACGAGCACACACTTCGAAGGATGCGAGACCGATGAACACGCTCGACACCGTGGATGCCGAGTCGCTGCGTTCCGACATTCCCGATTTTCGGCCCGGCGACACCCTGAAGGTCCACGTGCGCGTGGTCGAGGGTTCCCGTTCGCGTGTCCAGGTCTTCCAGGGCGTCGTAATCCGTCGGCAGGGCGGCGGTCTGCGCGAGACGTTCACCGTCCGCAAGATCAGCTTCGGCGTCGGCGTGGAACGCACGTTCCCGGTCCACACGCCCGTCATCGACAAGATCGAAGTCGTGACCCGCGGCGACGTACGACGGGCCAAGCTCTACTATCTGCGCGATCTGCGCGGTAAGGCCGCCAAGATCAAGGAGAAGCGGGAGACGGTCGCGCGCTGAGCCGCTGGCGGGCGACGAACGGATGGCCGACGAGCAAGCGCAGCGTGGCGCCGGCGGGGGCGACGCCCGCGCGGGCCAGCTCGAGTCCGATGATGCGGCGCGCAATGGGGACCCCGCGGACGCGCCGACAGTCGACCGTTCGGCGGAATCGCATGCAGTCGACAATTCGGCGGAATCGCAGGTAAGCGATAGGACAGCCGATTCGCCAGTCGTCGACGACGCGCACCGGGCTGACGGCCCCCTGACAGTGCAGTCGCCGGCCGAGGCAGACGGCAAGGCGGCTCCCGAGGGCGAGCAGTCGGACGCAGCTGCACCGCCTCCGCCAAGCGAGCCTGCGCCGGGCAAGCCTGCGCCGGGCGAGCCTGCGCCGAGCGAGCCTCCGCCGGGCGAGCCTCCGCCGAGCGAGCCTCCGCCAAGCGAGCCTCCGCCGCGCTGGCAGTTCTGGCGGCGGCGCCGGCCGGAGAAAAAGCACAAAAAGGCGCCCTGGTGGGAGCTGCCGGTCCTGATCGCGGTGGCCATCGCGGTCGCCGTATTGATCAAGACCTTCCTGATTCAGCCGTTCTACATCCCGTCCGAGTCGATGGAGAAGACGCTGCACGGCTGTCCGGGCTGTTCCGGCGATCGGGTGCTGGTGAACAAGCTGATCTACGACGTGCGCGACCCACATCCCGGCGACATCGTGGTCTTCCGCGCACCGGCCGACTGGGACGAGGAGCCGACCCCCAGAGCGCCGGCGAATCCGTTCGTCAAAGGCATCCGGTGGTTCGGGCAGCTCATCGGCTTCGTGCCGCCGGACGAGAAGGACCTGATCAAGCGGGTCATCGCGGTCGGTGGGCAGACCGTCCAATGCTGCGACGCGCAGGGCCGCGTGCAGGTGAGCGACAACGGCGTCAACGGCCCGTGGCACTCGCTCGACGAGCCGTACATCTACCAGAACACGCCGTGGGATCCGAGCAATAAACCCGGTCACGTCCAGTCCGGGAGCGCCGACCAACGCACATTCGGCCCGGTGACGCTTCCGCCCGGCCGGCTGTGGGTGATGGGTGATCACCGCGGGGACTCCGCCGACTCCCGCTTCCATTGCCTTGAGGAGTCACCGACCGACCACAAGTGCGGCACGTCGGACACCACCGTTGCTACGAGCTCGGTTATCGGTAAGGCGGTACTGATCGCCTGGCCGCCGTCGCGGTGGCGCACGCTCGGCACGCCCACCACGTTCAAGCACGGCGCCGCTGCCGCGCTGCCCGCTGCGGGCGCGGCGCTCACGGTGCTGCCGGTATTCGCGCTGCGGCGGCGACGCCGGCGTCGCTGATGGAGGCCGTGGTCCACACACGGGTCGCAGGCCGGGTACTGCTGATCGACGAGGCCTGCCGGGTACTGCTGATCGAGAGCAACGTCGACGTCGGTGTCGAGGCCACGCACTGGATAACGCCCGGGGGTGGGACCGATCCGGGTGAGACGCCGGCGCAGGCCGCGACGCGCGAGCTGTATGAGGAGCTGGGCGTGCGGGCCGAATTGGCCGCCGACGCCGTGCCGGACCACAGCGACCGGGAACGCTTCACGTTCAACGGCGGTACCTACGATCAGACCAACCACTACTTCGTCGTTCGATTGCCGCCCGGCACGCCCGTGGCAGCGCGTGGGGCGGATGACATCGAGCAGTCCGTCCTGGTCGGTGAGCGGTGGTGGACGGTTGCCGAGCTGCGTGCGTCGAATAAGGCGATCTATCCGGCCGGACTCGCCAACCTGCTCACTCGACTCTGCGACGACCAGCCGGCCACGCCCGCGTAACGTCATCGCTGCTATGGCTCGTCGTCTCACCCCGGTCTCCCTGCCGGTGCCGCCGCCGCGGCTGATCGTGCGCCGCGACACGGGGCTGTCCGCTTATGAGACGGCCCTGGAGCGGGCCGGGTTCGCGCTGGTTGCCGGAGCCGACGAGGCCGGTCGGGGTGCCTGCGCGGGGCCGCTCGTCGTCGCCGCCTGCATCTTGGCGCGTGGCCGGCGCGGTCAGATCGATGGGCTGGCCGACTCCAAGGTCCTCACGCCGGCGGTCCGCGAGGCGCTGTACGCCGAGATCGTCGGGCGCGCCGCAGCGTGGTCGGTCGTCGTGATCCCGGCACGCGAGGTCGACGAGCGCGGCCTGCACGTGTGCAACCTGGCTGGGATGAGGCGGTCACTCGCCACACTTCGGCCCGCTCCGACCTATGCGCTGACCGACGGCTTCCCGGTGCCCGGTCTCGGCGTTCCGTCCACCGCAGTGTGGAAGGGCGACGCTGTCGTGGCATGCATCGCAGCGGCGTCGATCCTGGCCAAGGTCACGCGCGACCGCATGATGGTCGAGATGCATCAGCGCTGGCCGGAGTACGAATTTGCGCAGCACAAGGGCTATGTGACGCCGGAGCACGCCGCCGCGCTGCAGCAGCACGGGCCGTGCCCGGAGCACCGCGCGTCCTATGTCAACGTACGCAGGGCGGCGGCGCGCCTTTCCCTGCTGGAGAATGGATGGGTCGACGCGGTCCCGCCGGTGGACCGCGCAGAGGAGATCGCATGAGTGGTCGTGAGCGACGCTCGCGGGGCGAGGCAGCTCCGTGCGCGCCCGATACGGCGACCCGTCCGTTTGCGGCGGAAGGAGGCTCGGTCGATGAGCGCTGAAGATCTCGAGAACTACGAGACCGACATGGAGCTACAGCTCTATCGCGAATACAAGGACATCGTCGGCCAGTTCAGCTACGTGGTCGAGACCGAGCGGCGTTTCTACCTCACCAACGACGTCGACCTGCAGCCGCGCAACGTCGACGGCGACGTGTACTTCGAGCTGACCATGCGCGACGCCTGGGTATGGGACATGTACCGGCCGGCACGCTTCGTCAAGACGGTGCGGGTCGTGACCTTCAAGGACGTCAACATCGAGGAGCTGGAAAAACCCGACCTCGAGCTGCCAGATGCCAAGAACGGGTTCTGAGTCGTTGTCAAGTCACCTATCCACAGGCGCGGTGGTTATCCACAGTCTCGCGTGAGCCGCTGAGCTCGGGGGTCGCGGCAGGCAGCGTGGAGCCATGCGCGCCAAGGATGCCGTCGGGCAGTACGGGCAGCAGGTCGCCGAGCGTTACCTGGTCGAGTCCGGGCTGACCCTCGTCGCCCGCAACTGGCGCTGCCCCGACGGCGAACTCGACATCATCGCCACGGACGGCCCGGTCCTGGTCTTCTGCGAAGTGAAGACCCGCTCGTCTACGGCCTACGGCGACCCGGCCGAGGCGGTGCTGGGGGCGAAGGCGCGCCGGCTGCGGCGCCTCGCGCTGCGCTGGCTGGCCCACCAGCAGGCGTACGGCGATCCGCGCTTCTGGCCGGAGCTGCGGTTCGACGTGGTATCGGTGCTGCGCCCACCCCGCGGCGCGACCAGTGTCCGGCATCTGCGTGGAGTGCTCGGATGGTGATGGCGCGCACGCTCGCTCTGGCGCTCTCGGGTGTCACCGGCCAGGTCGTCGAGATCGAAGCCGATCTTTCGGCAGGCCTGCCCGGACTCACGTTCACCGGGCTGGCCGACGTCTCGGTCGTCGAAGCGCGGGATCGCATACGCGCGGCGGTCCTCAACTCCGGCGCCGAGTGGCCGAATCGGCGCATCACGATCGCACTGCTGCCCGCCGATGTGCGCAAGGCCGGCTCCCGCTTCGACTTGGCACTCGCCGTGGCCGTGCTGGCCGCCGCACAGGCCGTCCCGCGCGACGCCATCGCCGGGCTGGCGTGGGTCGCCGAGCTTGGCCTCGACGGTCGGCTGCGAGCGGTCCGCGGCGTGCTGCCGGCCCTGGTTGCCGCGCGCCAGGCCGGCGTCCGGCGAGTCGTCGTCGCCGAAGCGAACGGTGCCGAGGCGGCGCTGGTCCGCGGCGTCGACGTCCGGGCGGCGGGCACCCTCAGCGAGGTCATCGCGTGGCTGCGCGATGAAGGACCCGTCCCGCCCGCCGCGGTGCCCGGCGGTGAGGCGCCGGTCACCCGAGGCGCCGACCTCGCCGACATCGCCGGGCAGCACACCGCGAAGCGCGCCCTCGAGGTATCCGCAGCCGGTGGTCATCACCTGTACCTGCTGGGACCGCCCGGCGCCGGCAAGACGATGCTCGCGCAGCGACTGCCGGGCCTATTGCCGCGCCTCGACGACACGGCCGCGCTTGAAGTAACGGCCGTGCATTCCGTCGCCGGCTGCCTACCTGAGCGTGCCTGCCTGCTGCGGTGCCCGCCGTATCAGGCACCGCACCACACCGCGTCGGTGGCCGCCCTCGTCGGCGGCGGGTCCAGGCTGGCATTACCCGGCGCGATCTCGCTTGCCACCCGCGGCGTGCTGTTTCTCGACGAGGCGCCCGAGTTCCGCTCCGCCGCGCTGGAGGCGCTACGCCAGCCGCTCGAGGAGGGGCATGTGGTGCTGCGACGCAGCCACGGCGCGGTGACCTACCCGGCCCGGTTCCAGCTGGTTCTCGCCGCAAATCCGTGCCCGTGCGGCAGCCGGCAGCGCGAATGTACGTGCGCACCGGCCCAACGACGGCGCTACCGCCTACGGCTGTCCGGTCCGCTGCTCGACCGGATTGATATCCGCCTCGCCGTCGATCCGGTGTCGCGTGCCGAGCTGCTCGCTGAGCCGGCCGGACGCCAGTCGAGCGCCGAGGTGGCCGCACGCGTCCATACGGCGCGGGCGGCGGCCGCCGAGCGCTGGCGCCCTTCGGGCTGGCAGACCAACGCAGAGGTGCCGGGCGGCGTGCTGCGCCGCCAGCCGTGGCGGCTTCCACGCGCGGCGCTGCTCGCCGTCGAGCGGCACCTCGACGCCGGTGAGCTGAGCGCCCGTGGCTTCGACCGGGTGCTGCGCGTCGCGTGGACCCTTTCCGACCTTGCCGGCCGCGTCACACCAGGGGCCGACGAGGTCACCGAGGCCGTGTTCTTCCGTACTGGCCGCTCCGCGGCGTGGGCGGCATGAGCGCCTCGTCGTCGGAGTCGGTCAGCGACGAGGTGCTCGTGGCTCGGGCGTTCCTGTGCCGGGTCGCGGAGCCCGCATGTGTCCCCATGTGGGACTTCGTGCGGCGCGAAGGCCCGCTCGTAGCGGCAGCGGCGATCCGGAGCGGTGACGTACCGGACGAGGTCGCGGCTGCCACGGCGGCGCGCCGAGCGTCCGCCGATCCCGAGGCTGATCTCGAGGCGGGCGCCCGCCACGGCATGCGACTGGTCGTGCCCGAGTCGCCGGAGTGGCCGCATTTCGCGCTGGCGGCGCTCGAGGCGGCTGTGCTACGTCTCCTGCCGTCCTATCGCGCGGGCTCCGCGCAGCGCCGGGAGGGGGGAGATCCGGTGCCCCCGCTGGGGTTGTGGGTGAAAGGCCCCGTCAATCTGGCCGCGGCTGCGGTTCGGGGCGCAGCGATCGTCGGTTCGCGCGCGGCCACCGCATACGGCGAGCACGTGACAGCCGAGCTGTCATACGGCCTCGCCGCACGCGGGTTCGACATCGTCTCGGGCGGCGCGTACGGCATCGACGCCGCCGCGCACCGTGCCGCCCTGAGCGCCGAAGGGCAGACCATTCTGGTGTCGGCAGGGGGACTTGATCGCCCGTACCCGCCAGGCAATGCCGCATTGCACGAGCGGGTCGCGGCAACCGGGCTGCTGGTCTCCGAGAACCCGCCCGGCGCCGCCCCGCACCGGCATAGGTTCCTTACCCGAAATCGCCTGATCGCATCGCTGGCCACTGGCACCGTGGTGGTCGAAGCAGCGAGCCGATCCGGCGCGCTGAATACCGCCCGGCACTGCCTTTTGCTGGGGCGCACCCTCATGGCTGTTCCGGGGCCGGTCACCTCGCCGATGTCGGCCGGTTGCCATGCGCTGCTGCGCGGCGACACCGCAGAGCGGACCGTGCTCGTGGCGTCCGTCGAACACGTACTCGAGGCGATCGGCACCGCGGGAGAGGGAATCGACATGGGGTCGGACGATGCCGCGACAACCCCGGACCTGCTGCGGCAGCGCATCGACTTGCTCGACGCCCGGGCACGGCGAGTATTCGACGGGCTGCCTGTCCGCAAGCCCGCCCGTGAGGACGAGCTGGCGCAGCGGGTGGGGCTGCCCGCCGTCGAGGTGATTCGCGCGCTGCCGGCGCTGCGACTTGCCGGGCTCGTCGAGTCCACCGACGAGGGGTTTCGCCTAGCGGCCGCGTTTCGCAAGCGGTCACCGCCGCCTCGAATGCGGGTTGCCGGTCCGGATACGGCCACCGCCGTCAACCCAGGCCCGGGCGCGCCTACTTGACCCTGCACCCGATTGCTCGCACGGTCGGGGCGTGGACCCGCGACCAACGGACTCCGCCTCGGCCGAACGCGGCAGCGCAGTGCCGGCTGAGCGCCGGGTCCGGGCCGCTGATCTGCGTGTCACGTTGCCGCCGGCGATGCAGGACGCGCTGTCGGGGTTCGAGCGGCACCTGCGTCTGGAGCGCAACCGCTCGCCGCACACGGTGCGGGCGTACGCGGGCGACCTCATCAGCCTGCTCGAGCACCTGCGCCGGCTGGGCGGAACCCGGGTTGCCGACATCGACCTACGGGTGCTGCGCAGCTGGCTGGCGATGCAGCGCGCCGGCGGCGCGGCCCGCAGCACCCTCGCACGCCGCGCCGCGTCGGCCCGCGCTTTCACGGCGTGGGCGCGGACGGCGGGGCTGATCGAGATCGACCCAGGGCGCTCGCTCGCCAGCCCGCGCCCGCATCGCACGCTGCCGCACGTGCTCGGCGTCGACGAAGCCGGCGCGCTGATGGACCTGCCCGCTGACGCCTCCGCCGTTGGGCGACGGGACCGGTTGATCGTCGAGCTGCTGTACGCCACCGGGATCCGGGTCGGCGAACTGGCGCGTCTCGACGTCGACGACATCGACCGGCACCGCCGCGTGGTGCGCGTATTTGGCAAGGGCAGCAAGGAGCGCACTGTGCCGTATGGGCCGGCGGCCGAGCGAGCGCTCGACGGGTGGCTGCGGTTGGGACGTCCCGAGCTCGCTCGACCCGGCAGCGGGGCCGCGCTTCTGCTGGGCGCACGAGGAGGACGCCTCGATCAGCGCGCCGTGCGGCGCGTCGTCCACGAGTACGCCCGGCAGTTGCCCGGCAGCCCGGATCTCGGACCGCACGCCCTGCGGCACACCGCAGCCACGCACATGGTCGACGCCGGCGCCGACCTGCGCGTGGTGCAGGAGTTGCTGGGCCACGCGAGCCTCGCCACCACGCAGATCTACGCGCACGTGTCGGCCGAGCGACTGCTGCGCGCATACCGACAGGCGCACCCGCGCGCATGACCTGATCGTCGCATCGGTCCGCCCGGCACATCCCGGTCCGCGTCATCGCGGCCAGGGCAGCAGCCGCACCGGTCCGAGCGGGCGCAGCAGCAGCAACGGATCGAGATAGACGTCGCCACGCCGAGCGCCCCAATGCAGACACCGCCCTGGCGGCCACGCCCCGTGCTGTCCGGACACTCGCCCGATCGGCTGGCCGCGCACCACGGCCTGGCCCGCTGCGACGAAGGCGCGTACCGGCTCGTACTCGGTGCGAATGCCGTCCGGATGGGCGATGACGACCACGCCTCGCCCAGCGACCGTGCCGGCAAAGGTGACCAGCCCCGCACCAGCAGCGAGCACCTCGGCGCCCGGCGGCGTTCCGAGATCGACGCCGCGATGCCCGGCCGAGTACGGCGTTGGCGGCGGCTGGAAAGGCCGCAGCACCCGCAGCGGACCGGCGATTGGGGGCGCATAGGCGGTATCGGACGGGGCGTCAGCGGCGGCGAGGCGCATTGCCATGGCTCGGGGTCGGAACCCGGTGACCGCGGCGCCCGATCGCGCGGGCAGCAAGAACACCGCGGGCCGGACGAGCGCAGCGGCCGCCGATCCCGCGGGCAGCAAGGGCGCCGCAGGCAGTACGAGCACCGCGGACAGCGCGAGCACCGCGGCCGGCACGAGCGCCGCGGCCGGCGCGAGTCGCAGGGCTCGTCTGCCGTATCTGACACTCATACGGGCCACACTGGCCCACCGGCGTGCGGGGAAGGTGGCCCGTCGCCGAGTTGTGGATAACGTGGCTGGTCGTCCACAGGCCTTGACAAATCACCGCCGAGTCCCGCCTAGGGATGCCACCGCTCAGCGAGTAGGGAGTTGTTCCGATGCCCACCGCCTCCTTAGGCGGGCACTCTCTGTCTCGTCCGACGGAAACGTCGCTGACAGGAGGATCACGATGCACCACTTCCCGACGACGGCGGCGCAAGTCGAAGTCACGTATCGTCACGAGCGCGACACGGCACAATTCTGCCCATCGGGTGGCCGATCGCACCGATCCGAACGGGGTGTCACCCGTCGGGTGCGCCGGCAGTGGCATCACGATCAGGCCGCCTGATGGCGGGCGCGGCACCCCTGACCGCGACCGGATCGGCAGCGGTGAGCCGCGCAGCCAGGACAACTGCGCCCAATAACGGCACGCAGGCCAGCGATTCGGAATCGGCACATCGACGTTTGTCGGCGCCAACCGTCAAAATTGCAGATGTGCCCCGCCCGACAACCCCCCTGATAGGCCGCGCCACCGAACTCGGCATGCTGGAGCGCAGCGTCGATGCAGCGACGGCGGGCGCCGCCAGTGCCGTGCTGCTCTCCGGTGACGCCGGAGTGGGCAAAACCCGCATCTTGGCTGAGCTAACCGCGCGCACCGAGGATGCCGGCGTCCTGAACCTCATCGGGCACTGCATCGACTTCGGCGATGCCGGGCTGCCGTTCGTACCGTTCAGTGAGGCATTCGGGCGCCTCGCCGCCAGCAACGTCGAGCTCAGCGACGAGCTGGTCGCCGAATATCCGGCCATTGCCCGGCTGATGCCGACGCAGCGGGTGATCAGTGCCCCAGCGGCCGACCCCGACGACCGGATCCAGCGCGGCGTCCTCTTCGAGGCGGTACTAGGCGCCTTATCTCGGCTGGCCGAGAAGTTCACCGTGCTGCTCGTAGTCGAGGACGTCCACTGGGCCGATCAGTCCACGCGTGATCTGCTCGGCTTCCTGCTGGCGCGGCTGCGCGATCAACCGCTGGACATCGTGATCAGCTACCGAAGCGACGACATGCATCGGCGCCACCCGTTGCGGCGCGCCGTCGCCGAATGGGCCCGGCTGCCACGCGTTGAACGGCTGCACTTGCCCCCGCTGAACGCCGACGAGGTGCGTGAACTCATCCACTCGCTGCACCCCGGTCCGTTGCCCGAACAGGATCTGCGACAGATCATCGATCGCGCCGAGGGCAACGCGTTCTTCACCGAAGAGCTGGTCGCCGCCGCGGTTGAATGTCCGCAGCAGAGCATGCTGCCCGCCGAGCTGGCTGACCTGCTACTGGTGCGTCTCGACCGGCTTTCCGACGAGGCGCGCCGCATCGCACGCGTCGCCGCGGTGGCCGGCCGCCGGGTGTCGCATGCATTGCTGGCTGCGGTGGTCGACGTGCCCGACGACCTGCTCGATGCTGCGCTGCGCGAAGCCGTCGACGCGCAGATCCTCGAACCCCGCGGTGACAGCGGCTACGGCTTCCGGCACGCCCTGCTCGCGGAGGCGATCTACGACGACCTGCTGCCCGGCGAGCGGGTCCGCATCCACGCTGCGTACGCCACGGCGCTCCAGAAGGCGGTCGACGGCACCGCCGCCGAGCTTGCCCGGCACGCCCGCGAGTCGCACGACCTGTCCACCGCCTTCGCAGCGAGCATCCGCGCCGGCGACGAGGCGATGACGGTCGGAGCCCCGCAGGAAGCGCTGCGCCACTACGAGGTGGCACTCGAGCTGCTCCCCGCGGTCCCCGAGGACGACCGGGTCGACGAGCCGCAGCTCGCCGTGGCGGCTGCTGACGCCGCCGTCGCCGCAGGCCATCCGTATCGTGCCGTGCACCTGACGCGGGAGGCGCTCGACCAATACCCGGACGACGGCGATCCGCGGCTGCGCGCCGAGCTGCTGTACGGGCTGGCGACCGCGTCGGTCGCGGTCGACGGCGACTTCGAAGTGTTCACCGCGACGTCCGAGGCGCTGCGCCTGGTGCCGGCCGACCCGCCGAGCACCTTCCGCACTCGTATCGCGTCGCTGCATGCGCACGCCGCGATGGCGCTCGACCGCCTCGACGACGCGGAGCGGTGGGCGAGTGAGGCAGTTGAGGCAGCCATCGCACTCGGCCACCCCGAGGCTGCCGCCGACGCACAGACCACCCTCGCGATGCTGCACCGTCGCGCCGGCGAGCCGGCCGCCGCAGCACGGGGCCTCGCGCAGATTGCCGACGAGGCGCGCCAGGCAGGCGAGGTCACCGCGGAGCTACGCAGCCGCTACAACCTCGGCAGCCTCTACTACGACCAGGGCGATCTGCCCCGGGCCATCGAGGCTTGGGACGCCAACATCGGCCGAGCGCGCGACTTCGGACGCCCATGGACGGCATACGGTCTCGAGTCGCGGGTTATGGCCAGCGTGGCGAGACACGTCAGCGGCGACTGGGACGTCAGCGCCAGCCTGGCCCGAGTGGACGGCGAGTCGCCGCCGGCGCTCGCCGAGGCGATGCTCGCCGCCGCGGGCATGGCGGTCGGCGCAGGACGGGGGCAGACGGCCACGCTCGAGATGGTGCCGGTGCTGCGACCCTGGTGGCAGCGAGACGGGCTGATCGCCGTCCTGTCCGGTGGGGCCGCCATCGACCTGTACGTGGACGACGGCAAGTCCGAAGCGGCGCTGCGCGTCCTCGACGAGGTGGTCGCGATCGTCGGCGAGCTGTGGCAGCAGCCCTGGTTCCTGGGCCGGATCCGGTTCTCCGCGCTGGGCCTCGCCGCCCTCTCCAGCGCCGCGGCGAGTCAGACGACAGAAGACCGCGCCGGCTCGGTCGAGCGGGGCCGCGAGCTGGTGGCGGCAGGGCGCACCACACTGCAACGCGGCCGGCCGTTCGGTGGCCGGCTGGGCGTCGAGGGCATTGCCTGGCAGGCACGCATGGAGGCCGAATGGGCGCGGCTGCGCTGGCTCGGCGGCGTCGAACCGCCGGCCGTGGACGAACACATCGGCCTGTGGCAGCGCACCGTCGAGGCCTTCGGGTACGGGCACGTGTTCGAGCAGGCGCGCTCACGTGCCCGCCTCGCCGCTGTGCTGCGCGCAGCCGGACACGCCAGCGAGGCGGCCGAACAGGCGAGCCTCGCCCGCGAAGCTGCCCGCAATCTGGGCGCCAGGCCGCTGCTCGACGAGCTGCGTCAGCTCGGCGAGTCGCGTAGCCCCAGCGCTTCGTCGAATGCGCTGACCCAGCGCGAGCGCGACGTCCTTGCGCTGATCACCCAGGGCAGCACCAACCGGCAGATCGCCCGCCAGCTCTACATCAGCGAGAAGACCGTGAGCGTGCACGTGTCGAACATCCTCGCCAAGCTCGGCGTGCGCGGGCGCACCGAGGCGGCGGCGGTCGCCCGCCGCGACGGCCTGCTGAACTGACGCGGAGGCCCACGAATTGGGCGTGGCGTACGGGTAACGGCTAGACTTCGGTGTAGCGACCCCCAAGGGGGTCGACTTCGCGTGCCCGCCCGCAACACGGGTAGGCGGCCCACCTCGGTCCGACCGGTCACTCCGGCCGGCAGCACCTGGGCCGCGACACCGGGCACCAGGGCGGCGGGTCACCCGGCCCGTCCGCGGCAACCGAGGAGCGCGCCGCGGCGCGCACGCACAGCAAGGAGGACGACCGGCATGGCCGTCGTCACCATGAAGGAGATGCTCGACTCCGGCGTTCACTTCGGGCACCAGACCCGGCGCTGGAACCCGAAGATGAAGCGCTACATCTTCACCGAGCGCAACGGCATCTACATCATCGACCTGCAGCAGACGCTCTCCTACGTCGACAGCGCGTACGAGTTCGTCAAGGAGACCGTCGCCCACGGCGGAACGGTGCTGTTCGTCGGTACCAAGAAGCAGGCGCAGGAGGCGATCGCCGAGCAGGCCACCCGCGTCGGCATGCCCTACGTCAACCAGCGCTGGCTGGGCGGCATGCTGACCAACTTCGCGACCGTGTACAAGCGGCTGCAGCGGCTCAAGGAGCTCGAGTCGAAGGAGCAGGGCGGCTGGGAAGGCACGGCCACCAAGAAGGAGCAGCTGATGCTCCAGCGGGAGAAGGACAAGCTGGAGCGCACGCTGGGCGGCGTCCGCGAGATGAGCAAGGTGCCCAGCGCCATCTGGGTCGTCGACACCAAGAAGGAGCACATCGCCGTCGGCGAGGCGCGCAAGCTGGGCATCCCGGTGATCGCGATTCTCGACACGAACTGCGATCCGGACGAGGTCGACTACAAGATTCCAGGTAACGACGACGCCATTCGCTCCGCCGCATTGCTCACTCGGGTGATCGCCGACGCCGTCGCCGACGGCCTGGTCGCCCGCGCCGCGGCCGCGGCCAACGCGGGCCGCGACGAGAAGCCCGAGCCCGGCCAGCTCGCCGCCGACGAGCCGCTCGCGGAGTGGGAGCGCGACCTCTATCAGCCGGCCGGCGCCGGTACGGCCGAGACCGACGCAGCCGAATCCTGAAACGACGTTTCGAGAACCGAGGACACCGACAGACGATGGCGAACTACACCGCCGCTGACGTGAAGAAGCTCCGCGACGCCACGGGCGCGGGAATGATGGACAGCAAGCACGCACTCGAGGCGGCTGACGGCGACTTCGACAAGGCCGTCGAGGTCTTGCGCATCAAGGGCGGCGCCAAGGCCGCCAAGCGCGACGAGCGCACCGCCTCGAACGGGCTGGTCGCCGCCGCTGAGGGTGCAATGATCGAGCTGGCCTCCGAGACCGACTTCGTCGCCAAGAACGAGCAGTTCCAGACTCTTGCCGGCGACATCGTGGCCCACTTCGCGAACTCGCATGCCAGCGACGTGCCGTCGCTGCTGGCCGAGAAGCTGAAGGACGGACGCACGGTTGCCGAAAACATCGAGGCGCTCGCCGCAGTGATCGGCGAGAAGCTCGAACTGCGCCGTGCCGTCAAGGTTGACGGCCAGGTCGCGACCTACCTGCACAAGAAGGCATCCGACCTGCCGCCGCAGGTGGGCGTCCTCGTGCAGTTCACCGGCGACGACCTCGCGGCCGCTCGCGGCGCCGCGATGCAGGTCGCGGCGATGCGGCCCCGGTATCTGACCCGTGACGACGTGCCGGCTGACGTCATCGAGTCCGAGCAACGCATCGCCGAGGCGAAGGCCCGCGAGCAGGGCAGGCCCGATGCGGCGCTGCCCAAGATCGTCCAGGGCATGGTGAACGGCTTCTACAAGACGAATGTGCTACTCGAGCAAGAGTCGGTGCAGGACACCAAGAAGACCGTTAAGGCGCTGCTCGACGACGCCGGCGTAACCGTCACCGGGTTCGCACACTTCGAGGTGGGCGCGGCCTGAGCGGCCTCTGCCCAGACCGATAGGGCAGGATCACACGCACACCAGCGCGAGAGGAGCGGCCGCCGATGACCGATGAACCGACGGCGGCCCCCCTATCGCAGGGCGGCTACCGCAGGGTGCTGCTGAAGCTGTCCGGCGAGACGTTCGGCGGCGGTTCGGTCGGCGTCGACCCCGATGTGGTCCAGTCGCTCGCCCGGCAGATCGCCGAGGTGGTCCTCGCCGGCACGCAGGTGGCCGTGGTTGTCGGCGGTGGCAACTTCTTCCGGGGTGCCGAGCTGTCTCAGCGCGGCATGGACCGCGACCGCGCCGACTACATGGGCATGCTCGGCACGGTGATGAACTGCCTGGCGCTTCAGGACTTCCTCGAGAAGGCGGGCGTACCGACCAGGGTGCAGACGGCGATCACGATGGGCCAGGTGGCCGAGCCGTACATCCCACGCAGGGCTGAGCGGCACCTCGAGAAGGGCCGCGTGGTGATCTTCGGTGCCGGCGCAGGCATGCCCTACTTCTCGACGGATACCGTTGCCGCGCAGCGCGCGCTGGAGATCGGCTGCCAGGTGCTGCTACTCGGCAAGAACGGTGTCGACGGCGTGTACGACGCCGACCCGCGCACTCATCCGGATGCAGTCAAGTTCG
>Ga0126373_10001457_pt1 | contig 16842 bp, 13 predicted proteins | sample PanSoiMetPlot_11_FD_92545 | JGI IMG/M metagenome (GOLD analysis project Ga0126373, IMG submission 92545) | Tropical forest soil microbial communities from Panama - MetaG Plot_11 | ecosystem: Environmental > Terrestrial > Soil > Tropical forest > Bulk soil | place: Panama | collected 2016-02-17 | reverse complement strand
GACGTCGCTGGCCCGGACATCATGATGTGCCGGAAGGTTCAGATGCGGCAGAAACGGTTCCGATGATGCGTGATGAATGTCGCGAGCTTCCGGCGCCGGAAGCTTTCGGATGATGCCATCCGGCCCCAGGGTTGAGAGAAGCTCGAGCTGCCTGCGGCGAGAGGCCTCGGCGCGGTGGTCGGTCAGGTTGGCGATCTCGCCCCGCGCCGGCCCCGCGATCGCGGCATGCGGCTCGTCAACAAAGCTCTTCAATCCTTCCGAAAGCCAGTGATAGCGGCGGGCCTGCCTGAGCTCGCCGTTCATGCCTTGCTGCACGACGACCCAATGACCCTCGTCGGTGACGATAAACCCGTGCAAGTAGAGCTGAAACCCGTCCTGCACCGCGGCGCTGTCGACCTTGGCCACCAACCGGCTGGCTGTTGCGAGCGCCGACCCGTCGAACCCCGCCTTCTCGCCGATCACGACGAGTTCGCGCGGCGTCTGCCGCGAATACCTGCCGCGCCCGCCGCAGACATGGATGCCTAGCTCGTTTCGCAGGGGCGCCAGCCCGCGCTTCAGCGCCCCGATCACACTCGTCGTGATCCCGGAGGAGTGCCAATCCATGCCCATTACAGCCCCGAAGGATTGGAACCAGAACGGATGAGCGAGGCGGCGGAGTAATTCGTCGCGTCCATAGTGATAGACAACCGCTTCGCTGATCACGGCGCCAACGCGGGTCATGCGATCGGCGAGCCATCGAGGAACTTGCCCGCCATGCAGCGGCAAATTGGCGCTGCCAGCTCTTTGAGCCATTCTTTGGATCGTCTCCAGGTCCCAATATCATTTTATGTTATGGTCTGGATCCAGCTGTTGCTAGGTGCGAGGAGAAGCGGGTGCGCATCGCCGTGATCGGCACGGGCGGTATCGGTGGCCCCTACGGTGCTTCCCTCGCCAAGACCGGGGCGGATGTGACTTTCGTTGCGCGCGGCGCGCACCTCGCGGCGATGCGCGAAAACGGGCTTCGTATCGAAGGGGACCGCGGCGAGCTTCTGATCCGGCCGGCTCAGGCGACCGATGATATCGCGAGCATCGGCACGGTCGATATCGTTCTGTCCTGCGTCAAATTGTGGGATGTCGACGGGGTCGCCGAGCAAATCCGCTCGATCGTCGGGCCGCTGACCGCGGTGATCCCGCTGCAGAACGGGGTCGACGCCGCCCAGCGAATGATCCGGGTTTTGGGAGAGGCGCCGGTGATGGGCGGCATGGCGTTCGTCACCGGCACGATCATCGCGCCTGGGGTCGTCCGCCAGACCGGCTCGTATCAGCAGATGACCTTCGGCGAACTCGACGGCGGGGTCAGCGAACGCGGGCAGCGCCTGCGGGACTTTTGCGCGGCGGCCGGGTTCGAGGGGGTGCTAAGCCCAGACATCATGGTTCCGATCTGGGAAAAATTCATTCTGCTGGTGCCGCTGAGCGGGCTCAATGCGCTGACCCGGCAGCCGCTCGGAAAATGGCGTGAGGATCCTGACCTGCTGGCGCTTTATGAGGCGGCTTTATCCGAGACCGTGGCTGTCGGCCGCGCCGAGGGGATCAGGCTGCCATCGGACATTGTCGACAAAACGCTCGCGACGATGCGCTCCATGCCGCCACATCACACCACCTCGATGGGCAATGACCTGCTCCGCGGCAACCGGCTCGAGCTGCCCTGGTTCGCCGGCAAAGTGGTGGAACTGGGCCGCCGCCATGCCATCGCAACGCCGGCCAACGGCTTTATCTTTGCGGCGCTCAAGCCGTACACAAACGGGGCGCCGGGGTAGGGTAGGCTCCCCGCTCCGAGAGCGTAAGTAGCGCCTTGTCAGTGGAGCCCGCAGGGCGACGCGGCAATCCCCAGCTACACAAGATTGCTTCGCTGCGCTTGCGATGACTAACTCATCTATTGCCAAATTTGGCGGTGGCAATCGCTTGCTTGCAGCGTTCGGAATAGCCGGCAATGTGGTCCTTCATGCATGCCTGGATACCGCCGGCGCCGGGCTGAACGCCCGAGCAGGTGCGTTGAACGTCCGCTCTACAGGCTTTGACCACCGTGACATTATTCAGCAGCGCTTGCCGGCAGGGCTCGGAGAACTCGCCGAAATGCTCTTCGACGCACGCCTTGATCCGTCCGGCGCCCGGTTGAACCCCGGCGCAATGCTGCTCGATATCCGCATCGCAGGCTTTGCGCACTGCCGCCTCCTGTGCGATGGCCTGGGCCGGCGCAGCCAGAAGAAGGGAGATCAGAACAAGGCTGATTATCCCCTTCACTCGTAATCCTATTCCTCGGATATCCCCGCCTGCCGCAGCCCCTTAAAATACGTGGCCTCCGCCAAAGCGCGAATCTTGGGTTCGTCAAACCACGCCGATTTCTCCACTTTCGCTAGGCTGGAATACATTTTTCTCAGTCTCTGTGCTTCGGCGAGCTCCGGCCGGGCGCGCTCAACGTCACCCTTTAGCGCGTAAGCCGCCGCCAGGTAGGCATGAACGACAGCCAGCCGAGAGTTCTCGCTTTCCGCCTTTTCCAGCGAGGCGATTGCCTCATCGGTCTGCCCCTCAAGCAACTGTATGACGCCCAGCCGCCCGTACCATGGGGCAATGCCTGGCCCGTAAGGGCTGAGCCGGATGGCCTCCTCGAAATTTTTGCTCGCTTCGTCTGGCGATCCGGTCAAAAACTTGCACCAGCCGAGATGGGCATAGGCCGCAGCGCGGCTGCGATCCAGCGCAATCGCTCTCTCGAATTCGGGGATGGCGTCTTTGCAGCGCGATTGCGCGAGCAATACCAGACCCTTCGCATAGTGCGCGGGGGCAACGTTGGGCGATGCCGCCAGCGCCTGCGCCGCCAACCGCTCCGCACGTTTCAGATCGACGTCCGGGAAGTCGCTCAGCTCGTCGATCACCCGCACCGTCAGCGCGGTTGCCAGCCAAGCCGCCGCATCGGCCGACTTCGGGTCGAGCGCCAACGCCGTCTCGAAGAATTTGACCGCTTCGTCAGTGTTTTCTCTGGAAAGCGGCCCTTCGTACAGCGCGGCGCGGCCGTGCAGCAGATAATCGAGCGCATCGGGGTTATCGGTCGGGCGCCGCGATTCAGCGATCGCGAGCTGCGACTGTAACGAAGAGGCGATGCGCTGCGTGATCTCGTTTTGCAGCGCAAACAAATCGCCGATATCTCGATCGAAGCGCTCAGCCCACAGATGCGCGCCGGTTTCTGCATCGATCAGCTGAGCATTGACACGGACTTTGGTGCCGAAACGCTGCACGCTTCCTTCGAGGACGTAGCGCACGCGCAGCTCGCGGCCGACGCGCTTTGCGTCTACCGGCTTTCCCTTATAAGTGAAGGCGGTATTACGGGCGATCACCGTGCTGCCCTGGATGCGGGCTACGTCAGTGGTCAGGTCTTCCGTGATACCGTCTGCAAAATATTCTTGCTCAGGATCGTTGCTGAGATTGGCGAACGGCAGCACAACGATCGATAACCGCGGGGCCGAATAGGGCTGCGCCGGCGCGCCCGGTGCTTCGGCTTGCGGCAGCCGGGGTTCAGAATACTGGCTCGACAGCCGCCACCACATCGCCCCTGCACCGGTAAACGCGGCGACAACGAGTGCGGCGAGAATGGGCGTGCGCGACGCTCGCCATGCCCGGACGAACGACCATCCTTCTGTGGTTCGGGCAGGCGTCGCACCGATGCTAAACGCCCGCACCGGATCAGCGATGTTTTTGAACCGCCGCTCCCCGAGTGCGGTCAATGTGACGGGGAGCTTCGTGCCGAGCTGGTCGCGCACTGCGCCGGAGAGGCAAATTCCGCCGGGTTCGGCGAGCGCCTGCAGCCGCGCGGCAATGTTGACGCCGTCGCCAAAAAGATTGTCCCCTTCGACGATGACGTCTCCCAGATGCACACCGATGCGGAATCGCATCCGCTCGCCAGCCGGACGGTTCTCGTTCTCCCTGACAATCTCTTGCTGCACTGCAATCGCGCATTCGACGGCTTCGACGGCGCTGGCAAAATCGGCGACGACGCTGTCACCCGCGGTATTGAAAATGCGGCCGTGATGGGCGGCAATCAATCGATCGAGGATCGTCCGGTAAGCCTGCAGCCGCCGCAGCGTGCCGACTTCGTCGAGCCCCATTAGCCGGCTGTATTCGGCGACATCGGCCGCAAAGATCGCGGCAAGCTTTCGTTCGACCACCTGACTTTCTGCCACCACTACTCCCTAAGACGCCGGCACCGTCGCCAACTCGTTTTGACACGAGCAATATAACAGCTATTCCCGCTTTGTTCGATATCGGCGAATCTCGCAGACAAACCCGCCCCGGAAAAACAATAGATGACGACCAGTACCGACGGCTATGCGCTAGATATTCCTTACTTGCGGGACTTCAAACCGATGCTCGCTCCGGCATGGCTGGACCTTGCGACGCTCGTGGCCGGGATCGAGCCTCCTGCGCGACTGAAAGATTTCACTTGGTGTGACCTCGGCTGCGGCCAAGGGGTTACTGCCGTCATGCTGGCCGCGACGCACCCCCAGGGCGAATTCCACGGCATCGACGCCATGGCGGTTCATATCGACCATGCGCGCCGGCTGGCTCGGCATGCGGCAATCCCGAATGTTTGTTTCTACAATACCGATTTTGCCGCGGCGCTGGACCTTGAATTGCCCCAGTTCGATTACATCGTCGCGCACGGCGTCTATACCTGGATCGATGCGGAGGGTCAGGACGCGCTGCGTCGGTTCATCGATCGGCGGCTGAAACCGGGCGGCCTCGTTTATCTCGGCTACAATGCGATGCCGGGCTGGGCATGCGATCTGCCGTTTCAACGGCTGATGCGCGAACTCGCCCTCGGCTTCCAGGGAGACATCGCCGGGCGCGTTGCCGCAGCGCGCGAGGCTGTCTGCGCACTCGCGAAAACGGATGTCCCCGCGCTGGCGAGAAGTTTCGTCGTGCGCGAGCTTGAGCAACGGCCGCAAGACTACGCTACCGCCTATCTCGTCCACGAGTTCATGCCGGCGGCTTGGCAGCCGCTCTATGTGACCGAAGTACGGACGGCAATGGCGACAATCGGGCTGGCACCGGTTGGTTCGGCGACACTGAGCCAAAACTTCGATCGGCTGGTGCTGAGGGCCGAGGCGCGCAACGCGCTTGCCGCGATCACAAATCCGGACGCTCGCGAGCTCGTCCGTGACTTCTTTCTCGACCAGCGCTTCCGATGCGACGTTTTCGCCCGCGGCAACCGACGGTTCGATTCCGCGGAGCGCCTTCACCGCCTGCTATCAGCTACTTTCGGCCTCGCTCGTCCTGCTTCCGCCATCAGTTACGCGACGACGACACCTGCGGGCACTTTGTCCTATCATACTGCGGCGGCCCGGGCGATTGTCGGCGCACTCGCAAGTGGTACGCGCGCTCTCCTTGGGAACCCTCCCCTGAACGGGACGCCAGTCCAGACGGTCGACGCTGTCCTTGCCTTATCCGCCGCCGGAGACATCATCCCGGTCGAACGGGGATACGCCACGATGGGTGAACTCAACCGAATCTTATGCAACCGGGTCGACGGACCCGAAGAGATCAGGTGGCTGGCGCTTCCTTCCGGCACCGCCGTAGAAGTCGACCGCGCTCTGCTCGCCCTGTTGCGCGACACCGGCGATGTCAACGAGACCCGTTTTCCCGGCTGGCGCGAGTTCCTCGCTGCCCACGGTCTTAGGCTGGCGTCAGGCTGACGTGCGAGGATCAAGCGCGTCCCGCAAGCCGTCGCCGATGAAGTTGATCGCCAGCACCGTCAGAAAAATCGCTGCGCCGGGAAACAACGCCCAGTGCGGGGCGATGTCGAGATAGTCCTTGGCGTCGAACAGAATGCGCCCCCACGTCGGAATGTCGGGCGGGAAGCCGAGCCCGAGAAATGAAAGGGTCGATTCGGCGATGTTCGCGGCGGCGACATCGATCGTTGCGGCAACGATGACAGGTCCCAGCGAATTCGGCAGGATGTGCCGCACCACCAGGCGCAGGCTGCTCATCCCCAGCGCGCGCGCCGCCTCGACGAACTCCTTCTCGCGCAGCGACAGGAACTGCGCGCGCACGAGCCGCGCCGCCGGCATCCAGCGGAAGCCGCCGATGACAGCGACGATCAGGATGAAGGTGCCGAGCTCGGGTCCGACGAGCCGGGTCAGCGGCTGGCGAAACAAGTAGATGATCAGCAACAGCAGCGGCAATGGAGGCAATGACAGAAACAGGTCGGTGAGCCACATCAGGCCTGCATCTACGGCGCCGATCGATATCCCGGCGATCGCGCCGACGAACGTGCCGGCGACGATCGCCACCATCATCGCGGCGAGCCCGACGGAGAGCGATATGCGACCGCCATAAAGCATCCGGGCCAGCAGATCCTGACCGAGATCGTCTGTGCCGAAGGGATGCGCCCACGAAGGGCCGGCGAGCTGCGCGGCAAAATCGATGTCGTTGATGGGTACTCGCCACAGCAAGGGCGCAAGCGCGACGGCCAACAGCATCAATCCCAGAATGGCGGTGCTGGCGACGGCCAGCCGGTGGCGGCTGAAACGGCGCCAGGTTTCGTTGCCGCGTGAGATCCCCTCGCCGCGAACGATCCCCTCCGGCGTGGCGCTAGCGATAGGCGATGCGAGGGTCGAGCCAGCCATAAAGGATATCGGCGATCAGGTTGAAGAGGATCACGAGGCACGAAAACACAAAGGTGACCGCCATGATGACAGGCGTGTCGTTGGCGAGGATCGCGCTTATCAAGAGCGATCCAATGCCAGGAACGCGAAAGATCTGTTCGGTGACTATGGCGCCGCCGAAGACCGCCGGCATCTGCAATGCGACAAGCGTTACCACCGGGATCAAGGCATTGCGGAGGACATGCTTCACGACGACGATGCGCTCGGGAAGTCCTTTCGCGCGGGCAGTCGTCACATAGTCTAGGCGGATTACCTCAAGAACAGCAGCACGCACATAACGCGTCCAGGAGGCGCCCTGAAACAGGCCGAGCACCGCTACCGGCATTATCGCCTGCTTGAACTCCTCCCAAAGCCAGTGCCAGCCGCTGGCGGCGATATCGGCGCGGTAAACGAATGGCAACCAATCGAGATAAATGCTGAACACCAGGATGAACAGGATGCCGGTAAAGAAGGTGGGCAGCGAAAAGCCGATGAAAGCCAGGGTATTGGCGATCTGATCGAAGATCGAATAGGGCCGGAGGGCCGACAGGACGCCGACCGGCAATGCGATCACCAGGCCCAACAGCTGCGAGGAGCCGACCACAAGCAACGTGGTCGGCAGGCGCTGCAGTATGAGCTGATCGACGTTCATCCGGCTGACGAACGAGAAACCCCAATCGCCATGCAGCATGGCCAGGAGCCAGCGCAGGTAGCGCAGCAGAACCGGATCATCGAGCCCGAATTTCGCACGCAACGCTGCGCCGATCTCGGGCGGCACATTGGGATTGGTCGTGAGCTCCCCGAACGGATCGCCGGGGGCGAGCGCCAGGACGGCGAACAGCACAATGCTGATGCCGAGCAGGCTCGGGACCGCGATCAGCAGACGCCGGAGCAGATATCGGCTCACAGCCCAATCCTCGGGTGAGCCGCAGTCAGGTCTCGCGGTACCAGTTGCGCAGATCCCATAGCACGTTGTCCCAGCCGCTCAGACGGGCTCTGAGCTGGCGTGAGATCCCCGAGACCGCCAATCGATGGACGACCGGGATCACACCGGGGTCGCCGACCACCATGTCGTTCATGGAGATGAGCAACGCTGCCCTTTTCACCGGATCGAGCTCGTTCTCGGATGCCTGGTACGCCTTGTCGTAGTCGTCGTTACGCCAGCGGCAAATGTTGCGCCCTTGCCATTTGTTATCTTTCGCGGCGATCTCCGAGGAGAGGAACTGGCGCATGAAGACGCCCGGGTCCGGCGCGTTCATGCCTGTAGTATACATCTGCACATCGCAATAAAAATGCCGGTAGGTGTCCGGGTTTCCGGTGTCGGACGAAAAGTAAACCGACGCCGTTACCGATTTGAGCTCCATCTCGATGCCGGCCTTCTGACAGGCCTGCTTCACGATCGCTTGGGTTTTCTGACGCGGCGCGTTGACCGAAGTCTGGAAAACGAGCCTTAGCTTCTTGCCGTCCTTGGCGCGAATGCCATCTTGACCACGCTTCCAACCGGCCTCGTCCAGCAGCCGGTTCGCCTTGTCAATATTGAACTCCCACTGCGCGTTCTTTGACGCAAAACGCGACGGATTGTTGACGAAATTTCCGGTGGCTCTGCCAGTCCGCCCGTAGATGTGCTTCTCGACTGACGCACGGTCGACGAGCAGTTTCATCGCTTGGCGGACGGCAGGATCGGTGAACAGCGGATGCTTTGTCTTAATACTGGAGCGCTCGCCGTCGACTTCGGTCCACGGGTCGGTGCTGTTGAGCTGAATATGCTCGATGTTGCCACCGGGGACGATTTCGACGCGGCCCTTGGCGTTTCCACCATTTTCCAGCTTGAGCAGGATCTCGTCCTCGACCTGAAGGTTCCACGCATAGTCGTATTCGCCGGTCTGGATGACCGCACGCGCCGCCGATACGGCATCGCCGCCCCCCTTCACTTCTATCCGGTCGAAATAGGGCCGGTTAGGCAGATGGTAGGAGGGGTTACGTTCGCCAATGACCAGATCGCCGGGCTTGAAATCGACGAACCGGTAGGGACCGGTCCCGACCGGCTTTAAATTGTTGGGTGCGTCGCGTGAATTAGCGCCCTTGTAGGCCTCGAACAGATGTTTCGGAATGATCATTCCAAACTGGCCGACGAAAGCGTCCGCCCAAAACGGCGTCGGCTTTGCGAAATTCACCCGGACCGTTAACGGGTCAAGCTTTTCGACCTTGATGTCCTGATAGCTGCCAATCGTCGTGGCGGCCGTCGCCGGGTCGGCAGCGTATGCCCAGTTGAACAGGACATCGTCGGCGCTGAACGGGTGGCCGTCGTGCCATTCCACTCCCTTTTTGAGCTTCCAGGTGACCGACTTACCGTCCGGCGCGACCCCGCCATTCTCGATTTCCGGGATTTCGGCGGCGAGCACCGGCGACAGATTGCCGTCGGCATCCCACGCGGCGAGCGGCTCGTAAAAAATGCGCGAGCCCTCCTGGTCCTTCGTCCCCACCGCGAAATGCGGGTTGAGCAGGGTCGGAGCCTGCCAGAACAGTGTCTTGAGCAGCCCTCCGCCGCCGGCTTTGGTCGGCTTGTATTGGGTCTCCCCCGGCGCCTGTGCAATACCGGCGCTAGCCAGCAGGAGGCTCGCAAACGGCGCCGATAGGCCGAGGCCCAGCATCTTACCCACAAGTGCGCGGCGCGATACGCGCCCTGCCTTCGCTGCGGCGATGAGTTCACGCAGCTCCCGCTCGTTCATCAAAAACCTCCCTTCCCCCCGCAATCACGTCTCGCGGTACCAGTCCTTCAGATTCCAGAAATCATTGTCCCAGCCGCTCGGCGTCGCCTTCAGCTGGCGCGAAACTGCCGCCACCCAGCGGCGATTGACGATCGGGATGACCGCCTGGTCTTCCACCACGATATCGTTCATTTTGATGATCAATGCGGCGCGCCTGACCGGGTCGAGCTCCACTTCGGCCGCCCGGTATATCTTGTCGTACTCCTCGTTATGCCAGCGCGTCGCATTGCGGCCCTGCCACTTGTTTTCCTTGGACGCGATCTCCCACGAGACGAACTGCCGCATGAACCCTCCGGGATCCGGCTGCCGCATCAGCACCGCCAGCATCTGCAAGTCGGCGTAGAACTTTCTTGCAGTATCCGGATTTGCCGCGTCGGAAGAGAAAAAAACCGACGGTGCGATGGATTTTAGTTCGATCTCGATCCCCGCCCTTTGGCAGGCCTGCTTGATGATCGCCTGAGTTTTTTGGCGCGGCGCATTGATCGAGGTCTGAAAGACGAACCTCAGGCGCTTCCCACCCCTTGCGCGTATGCCATCGGCTCCCCGCGCCCAGCCGGCCCGTTCCAGTAACTGGCTGGCTTTATCGATATTGAACTCCCAATGCGTGTTCTTTGAAACAAAGCGCTCGGGTGCATTGACGAAATTTCCGGTTGCAGCCCCTGCGCGTCCATAGATGTGGGCCTCTATCGAGCCGCGATCGACGAGCAGACTGAGGGCTTGCCGCACCGCAGGATCGCTTAGTGACGGATGCGTGGTCTTTGCGCTCGAGCGTTCGCCGTCAACCTCGGTCCAAGGATCGGCGTTGTTGAGCTGGACATGTTCGACGTTGGCGCTCGGCACGAACTCGACGCGGCCTCTTGTGTCGCCGCCGCTTTCGAGCCTGTGGAGGATATCGTCCTCCACCTGGACATTCCACGCATAATCGTACTCGCCGGTCTGAACGACGGCACGTGCCGCCGACACCGCATCACCGCCGCCTTTCATCTCGATCGTGTCGAAATACGGCCGGTTGGGCACATGATAGGACGGGTTGCGCTCGCCCTTGACCCAATCGCCCGGTTTGAAGTCGACACAGACATAAGGGCCAGTTCCCACAGGCTTCAGATTGGCGGGCGCTTCCCGGGAATTGGCGCCCTTGTACGACTCGAACACGTGCTTTGGAACGATCATGCCGGTGCCGACGAACGCATCCGCCCAAAACGGCGTCGGCCTTGCGAAGCGAACGCGTACCGTGAACGGGTCGGGCTTTTCGACTGTGACGTCCTCGAAAGTCCCGATCGACACCGATGCAGTGGCCGGATCGGCCGCGTATTCCCAGTTGAACACGACATCATCGGCGGTGAATGGCGCGCCGTCGTGCCATCGCACGCCCTTTTTCAGCTTCCAGGTCACCGACTTGCCGTCGGGTGCGACCCCGCCGTTCTCGATGTCCGGGATCTCGGCGGCGAGCACCGGCGCCAAATTGCCGCCCGGATCCCAGGCCGCGAGCGGCTCGTAGAAGATGCGGCAGCCCTCCGAGTCCTTCGCGCCGACGGAAAAATGCGGATTGAGCGCGGTTGGCGCTTGCCAGAACAGCGTCTTGAGCGCTCCGCCGCCACCCGCTTTGGCCGGCTTGTATTGGGTTGCAGGCACCGGCTGCGCCAAGCCGGCACGGGCCAAGAGCTGGGTTGCGAGCGGGGCGGCCAGTCCGAGGCCGACCACTCTTTGCAGGAGGGCGCGGCGCGATATGCGGCCCGTTTTGACGGCTGCGATGAGCTTCCGCAGCTCCTGCTCATCCATCGCGATCTCCCGGCCGGCGGCTATCGGTCTTACTTCGTCGCGCCGGACGCCGCACCGGCGCGTCATCATACTATGCTAGCACCCGAGCCATGCAGCGGCCATTGGCGTTGAGACGGAACGAGGCAGATATCGACAATAGACCCAGATGCCGGCTCACCTCTTGTCCTCGCGAAGCGATCGGTTGATTATGCTTATCTGGCAATCGGTCGAAGAAGGAAAGACCTATGCTGACATGCGAAGAGAACGAGCTAGTGACGCGGATAGGACCCCAGACCGCTATGGGCGACGTAATCCGCCGGTACTGGGTCCCGGCCTTAATGTCCTGCGAATTGCCGGAGCCGGACTGCGCGCCCGTGCGCGTGCCGCTGCTCGGCGAAAAGCTCGTGGCCTTTCGCGATACTCAGGGCCGCATCGGGCTCGTCGACGAGTTCTGTCCGCATCGCCGCGCCTCGTTGTGGTTTGGACGGAACGAAGGATCGGGGCTTCGCTGCGTCTATCACGGCTGGAAATTCGATGTCGAAGGCAAATGCCTCGAACAGATGAACGAACCAGAGCCGTTTTGCCACAAAGTGCGGCTGACCGCCTACCCGACAGTCGAGATTGGCGGGCTCGTCTGGGCTTATATGGGGCCGCGAGAGAAGATGCCGGCGCCGCCGGCCTTCGAATGGACGCAGGTGCCGGAAACTCACCGGCATGTGTCGAAGGTGTGGGAAGAGTGTAACTGGCTGCAGGCGCTCGAAGGCGGCATCGACACTTCGCACGCCCCGATCCTGCACCGCACAATTACGCGAAACACAAACCGTCCCGGCGTTCCGGTGCAGGGGCCGTTTGTCCGCGGCAAGGCGCCGATCCTCGAAGTAGATCTTACTGATTACGGCTATCGCTATGTCGGTATCCGCCCGCTCGACGACGACAAGACCTATGTGCGTTCCTATCACTTCGTGATGCCGTTCACGCAGATCCGGCCGCAGCAATTGGGCCGCGCGCTGGGCGGCGGCGACCGCACCAACATCGCCGGGCACATTTGGGTGCCGATCGATGACGAGAACTGCATGGTCTACAACTGGATGTACAGTTACGGCGAAGAGGGGCTGAGCGACGAAGACCGGATGGAGCGAGGCAACGGCAACGGTCCCGATTATGTCGAGCAGTCCGGCGAATTCCGTTCTTTCCGCAACAAGCGCAACGATTGGATGCTCGACCGTCGCGTGCAGAAATACGAGACGTTTACCGGCATCGACGGCATCAACACGCAGGATCGCGCGCTGCAGGAGGGGATGGGGCCGATCGTCGACCGCTCGAAGGAACATCTGGGCCCCGCGGACCGCGCGATCATCGCGACGCGGCGGTTGCTGTTGCAGGCAGTCAAGACGGTGCAAGAAGGTGGCAACCCTCCCGGCGCCGACACCAGCTACTATTCGGCGCGGGCGATCGAAAGGATTTTCCCGCGCGAGATGACCTGGCGTGAAACCGTGTTGCCGGAAATGTATGCCAAGGACATCCCGGTCGCCGCGAAGTGAATGTGCGTGGATGACGCTGACAAGCCCTCCCCTTGATGGGGCGAGGGATGGAGAGGGGGTGAGCGCAGCCGCATCAACTGAGGGCGTCCTCGACGGGATCACCCCCCGCCCTGACCCGTCCCCATCAAGGGGGCGGGAACGCTTTGACGATCCTGCTACCGGACGGCACCAGTGACGAACGGAAAGCCGCCTGATACGAGCCCGTACAGGCTGACTAGCAACTCGAGGCCGATAAGGCCGATAATGTACCACTCCAAACGAAGGCTGCGCTGATTGTGGACGAGCTCGATCAGCGTGCCAGCGGTTTCACTGATGAGCGCAAGTTTTCTCTCCATCGCTCGGGAGCGCTCGACCAGTTCGTACTCATCCTCCAGGCGCGCATAAAGGCGCTCGAGCTCGGGATGGTCCCAAAGAACGTCCGGCTTTTCTTCCACCTCCACGCGCCCCACCATGCGGTGTTGGGTAAGGAGGACATCGCCGATCTGCCGCAACAGCTCTTTGGCCTGTGCGCCCGGCCGGCCCTTGCGCTGCAGTCCCACGGCAAGCGGCTCGATGCGGTCGAAGACATCGGCAATGCGCGCTTCCGAATGACCGAGCACGAGGCTTTTTGAGAGCACATTGGCGATGATCTGAAGACGTTCGGGAGAGGCCTCCTGGAGCACCACAGCGCTCGAAGGTTCGATCTGGTCCTCCCCCGCCGGGTTCACGCGCACTTGTGCCTGATCGGTTTCGGGGGTTTCAAGCGGTTCGTGAATTCGTGCCCGCAAAGAACGTACGACTTCGTCCTCTTCAATAGCGGAAAGTCGAGCGAAGACGGCAACTCCATAGCGGAACAAGAAGGCGGTGCCCTGACGGCCCACGCGCAACGTAAACGGGTTTATTGCGAGGGTGTCGTCGCGTTCAAGACCCCGCGTTTCCAGCCGCTCTCCGAGCAGCAGCGCACGCACGGAAAGAGTCTCCTCCATGCTTGCGCTGCTATGACGCTGGCCGGCGGCGTTCGGCCCGGGACATCAGCAGGCTGGCGAGCGCCACCAATATGACTACCGCGACAAGGAATAGCGTCGCGAGGGCATTGACCTCGGGGCTGACCCCGAGGCGGACGCTTGAGAATACCGCCATCGGCAATGTCGTCGCCGACGGGCCGGTTACAAAACTGGCGACGACCAGATCGTCGAGCGACAGCGTGAACGCGAGCAACCAGCCGGAGACCAGCGCCGGGCTGATGCCGGGAAGCGTGACGCGCGCCAAGACGGTCCACGGCCGCGCACCGAGGTCGAGCGCCGCCTCTTCGAGAGCGCGGTCAAATCCGGCCAGCTGCGCACGCACCAGCACCGACACAAAGCAGGCGCCAAACGTGGCATGCGCGATCGTGATCGTCAGGATGCCGCGGCTTGGCCAACCGAACCAAATTTCGCAGCCGACAAACAGCAACAGCAGCGATAGGCCGAGGATTACTTCGGGGACAACCAGCGGCGCCAGTAACGAAAACCCGAACAGCAGCCGGCCGAGAAACCATAAGAAGCGCGCCATACTGAAGCCCGCAAAGGTGCCGAGCACAAGCGCCAGGCTGGCGGCCATCGTCGCGACTTCCAGGCTGGTCACCGCCGCATTGCGAAACCCCTCATCGTGAAACAGTGCGGCGTACCAATGGGTTGAGAAGCCGGCCCAGACGGTGACAAGGCGTGACGCATTAAACGAGTAGACAACCAGCAGCGCGATCGGCGCGTATAAAAAGCCAAAGCCGAACATCAGGACGGCGCTGCGCAACCAAGCTCCACGGGAGCCGCCAATCACTACGCATGCTCCTACATACTTAAAATCGTTCATCACCGCCCCCGCGCGGCCGGCCTTGCGGGCCGTTCCGGGGGTGACCCGGTGATCCACGCCTTCCGCGTCGCCATGCGCGAAGGGTCATGCGCCGCGTGCCCGCTCGAGAAGCCGCTGCGCGGCGAGCAGCGGAACCGCCAACGCCGCGACCAGCACCACCGCTACTGCTGCAGCCACCGGCCAGTCGCGATTGTTGAAGAATTCGTCCCACAACACTTTGCCGATCATCAACGTATCGGGGCCGCCAAGCAGGTCGGGAATGACGAACTCGCCAACGGCCGGGATGAGCACGAGGAGCGAGCCGGCGGCAATCCCAGGCAACGTCAGCGGCAACGTCACGCCGAGAAAGGCCCGCCACGGGCGCGCGCCGAGATCGGCGGCAGCTTCAACAAGGTTCTGATCGAGCGCCGACAAGCTACCGTAGAGCGGCAGAATCATGAACGGGAGATAAGAGTAGACGAGGCCGAGTCCGACGGAGAACTGGTTGTTGAGAAGCGGCAGCGGCGCCGAGATCAACCTCAGCTTCATCAGCAGCCCGTTCAACAACCCGTTCGGCTCGAGGATCGCAATCCAAGAATAAACGCGGATCAGAAAGCTGGTCCAAAACGGCAGCATGACCAGGAACAGCAGCAGTTGGCGCTGCGGCCCGCGGGCACGGGCAATCGCATAGGCGATCGGATAACCGAGCAGGAGGCAGAGTAGGGTTGCCAGCGCGGCGTTTCCGAGCGAGCCGATATAGGCGCGCATGTACAGGTCATCACTGGCGATGAGCGCGAAATTCGCGAGCGTCGCCTGCAATTTGAAGCCGCCGGCACTGGCAAATAACGGCTTGTAGGGCGGTATCCCGAGCGTGCTTTCGGCGAGACTGATCTTGACGACAATCACCAGCGGCAGCAGGAAGAACAGTGCGAGCCAGAGAAACGGCACGGCGATCAAAGCGAGCCGGCCAAGGCGTCCCAAGCCGATCATTCCGTGAGCACCACGCCTTCCTCGGCCGGCCACTGCGCCCACACGGCTGCCCCGCGATCGAAGCGACTGGCCGCCGGGCCCGACAAGTAGGCTTTGAGCGCCCTCCCCTCCCCGGCCGAGAGATGCACGATCGAACCCCCGCCCAGATAGCCGATCGATGCGACCCTCGCGGCGATCGCAAACCCGGCAGGCGCTGCGCCCGATAAGACGAGTTTCTCCGGCCGTACCGCCAAGCTCGCTGCAATGCCTTGCGGCAGCTCAGTGCTCTTTGGCAATGGTATTGGTTCGTCGAACCCTGCTGCCGCGAGGGCTGGGCCATCGGAGCGGAGGGTCACCTCGCCGTCGAACAGGTTGACCTCGCCAACAAAGTCGGCGACGAAACGGGAATTCGGCCTCTCGTAGATCGTCGCGGGCGCGCCAATCTGCACGAAACGGCCGCGGTTCATCACCGCCACCCGCGAAGCCGTACTCAGCGCTTCTTCCTGGTCGTGCGTGACGATCAGGAAGGTGATCCCGACCTCTTCCTGGATGCGCGTCAGTTCCACGCGCGTTTGCGCCCGCAATTTGCGGTCGAGTGCCGCCAATGGTTCATCGAGAAGCAACAGTTTGGGGGCCTTGGCCAGTGCCCGCGCCAATGCCACGCGCTGAAGCTGACCGCCAGACAACTCGTGCGGGCGCCGTCGAGCGCAGTCCGACATCTGCACGAGCGCGAGCATCTCCTCGACGCGGGCGGCGATGCGCCGGCGGTCCATTCGGTCCTGCCGCAAGCCAAAGGCAATGTTGGCGGCGACATCCATATGCGGAAACAGCGCATAGGCTTGGAACATCATATTGACCGGCCGCGCATAGGGCGGCAGTGCCGTAACGTCGAGGCCGTCAATCAAGATGCGTCCGCTATCGGGAGTCTCGAATCCGGCAATGATCCGCAGCAGCGTTGTCTTGCCGCAGCCCGAGGGTCCCAATAGCGCAAAGAGCGCTCCGCGATCGACCGTCAGTGAGATGTTATCGACTGCCGCAGTGGCGCCGAAGCGCTTTGTAACGCCAGTAATCTTGAGCAGTGCCATTGCGGCGGCTGCCCCTTTCGTTCAGCGGCCGGATTTGAGGCGCGTCCAGGCGCGCGTGCGGGCCCGTTCGTAAGCCGGGGACGCAGGCATATCGACATAAAGCCTGCGGCGGATATCCTCCGGCGGGTACACCGCGGGGTCGTCGCGGATCTCGGGTTTTACCCGCGCGGTCGCCGGCGGGTTCGCGTTCGGGTACCAGACCGCGTTGGTGATGTCGGCGATAGCGGCCGGGCGCAACAGG
>Ga0126373_10001456_pt1 | contig 16850 bp, 16 predicted proteins | sample PanSoiMetPlot_11_FD_92545 | JGI IMG/M metagenome (GOLD analysis project Ga0126373, IMG submission 92545) | Tropical forest soil microbial communities from Panama - MetaG Plot_11 | ecosystem: Environmental > Terrestrial > Soil > Tropical forest > Bulk soil | place: Panama | collected 2016-02-17 | reverse complement strand
GGAATTGATGATCACGAACATCTCGGTGGCGAAATCCTCGCTGCGACCGTCGAAGATCACGCAGGGCACGCTGATGGTGCGCGCCTCGCCGGGACGATCGTTGCGGTAGAAGTGCAGTGCGGCCAGGCGGTGCTGGCCATCGATGATCAGGTATTTGCCCTTGGGCTCCTGCAGGTGGCCCACGCTCTCGAAGCCCTGCACGGGTTCGAAGTTGAGGCGCTCGTTGGTGAATAGCAGCACCGTGCCCGGGATGGGTGGCTGGCTCGCCGCGGTTTCATAGAAGTTCTTGAGGGCCGTCACCTTGGCGCGCCCGAGCTGGCGCTGGAAGGCCTTGTCGGAGTGCTCGATGTGGCCGATGAACTCGGCGATCTCGTCGCCGCTGGTGGCGCTTTCCGGCGCAATCTGCTCGCCCTCGCCGTAATAGCGACTGATGAACCGCACCTTGGCTAGCAGGTCCTCCACGGGGTAGGCCGCGAAGTAGAACACGCCGTCTTTTTGTCGGACCTGGGTGGCAAGCATGGAATTTCCCTTCTTGTGAGGGCGCCCATGATAAAGAACGCTGCGGTTTTTTCCCACCGCAAAGGGATAATTGCGCCTGGAATCAGCCGCTTACCGAAGCAAGCCGTTGCCGTTGAACTTCTAGTTGCTCCAGGGATGCGCGCAATTCGGCGACGCGGGCGCGCTCCTTGTCCACCACCGCGGCGGGGGCACCCTTCACGAAGGATGGGCTGGTCAATTTTTGCTCACAGCGCTCCAGGTTGGCGCGGGCCTTGTCGATCTCCCGGCCAAGCCGTTCCCGTTCTGCGCCGAGGTCGATGAGGCCTGCGAGCGGCACCAGGATTTTCAGGTTGCCGAGCAGGGCTGTGGCGGAAGGCGGAGCCTCCCCCTCCAGGAAGCGTATGCCCTCGAGCCGCGCCAGGAAGATGAGGAAGGCCCTGTGCTTCTCGGCGCGGGCCCGGTCCTCCTTCGAGGCGTCCTGCAGGATAACCGGCATGGGCCTGGCTGGGACGATGTCCATCTCCGCCCGAATGCGCCGCACACCCAGGATGAAATCTTTCAGCCAGCCGAGCTCTTGCTCCACGGCGGCATCGCGCCTGAAGTCGCGGGTATTGGGGTAGGGTTCGAGCATCAGGCTCGGACCATTCTTGTCGGTCAGGGGTGCCACCTTCTGCCAGATCTCCTCGGTGATGAAAGGGATCAAGGGGTGCAGGGCACGGAGCAGGGCTTCCAGCACTGTTGTGAGCGTGTGGCGCGTACCCCTCAGGGCCGCAGCGCTCGCTCCCTCGTCCTGCAGCACGGGCTTGGAAAGTTCCAGGTACCAGTCGCAGAACTCATTCCAAGTGAACTCGTAGAGCGCTTGAGCCACCAGGTCGAAGCGGTAGGATGCAAACTCCTTTTCCACGATTCGAAGTGTTTCCGATAGGCGCGATTGGATCCAGCGGTCCGCCAAGCTGAACTCCATTTCGCCGCCGTTCGCCCCGTTGTCATGCCCCTCAGTGTTCATGAGCACGTACCGAGAGGCATTCCACAGCTTGTTGCAGAAGTTCTTGTAGCCTTCGCAGCGCTTCAGGTCGAAATTGACGGTGCGACTGTAGGTAGCGAGTGCCGCGAAGGTAAAACGCAGCGCGTCGGCTCCGACGGCGGGAATGCCTTGCGGGTAATCGCGACGTATGCGTTTTTCCACTTTCTCCCGTTGCTGCGAGATGAGCAACGAGGAGGTGGACTTCGTCACCAGTTGTTCGAGGCTGATGCCGTCGATGAGGTCCAGGGGATCGATGGTGTTGCCCTTGGACTTGGACATCTTTTGGCCTTCGGCATCTCGCACGATGGCGTTGATGTAAACCTCTTCGAAGGGCACGCGCTTCGTGAAGTACTGGGTGGCCATCACCATGCGCGCCACCCAGAAGAAGATGATGTCGAAGCCCGTGATCAGCACGGAGGAGGGCAGGAAGGCCTCGAATTCCTCCCACTCCTTTTTGCGTTCCGGCGTGTCGCCCGGCCAGCCCAGAGTCGAGAACGGCCAAAGCTGTGAGCTGAACCAGGTATCCAGCACGTCCGGGTCCTGGCTGAGCCTGCCGACGGGCTGCATCTTGGCGTGCTTGAGGGCATCCGCCTCGTCTTCGCCCACGAAGATGTTTCCCGCCTCGTCATACCAGGCGGGGATCTGGTGTCCCCACCAGAGCTGGCGACTTACGCACCAGTCTTGGATGTTTTCCAGCCACTGGATGTATGTGGTGCTCCAGTTCTCCGGGACGAATTTCACGGCGCCGGAGCGCACCGCTTCCAGCGCCGGCTCCGTAACGGCCCTGCGCGCTTTGTCGCTGGTCAGGTCCAGGAACCACTGGTCCGTCAGCATGGGCTCGATGACCGCGTCGGAACGCTGGCTGATGGGCACCATTAATTTATGTTTCTTGATCTCCACCAGGAAGCCAGCAGCTTCCAGGTCAGCCACCACTTTCTTGCGCGCAGCGAAACGGTCCAGGCCGCGGTAGGCGGGCGGCGCGTTCTCGTTCACCTTCGCGTCCAGGGTGAAGATGGTGATAAAAGGCAGCTTGTGACGCTGAGCCAGAGCTTGATCGTTGAAGTCGTGGGCCGGGGTGCTCTTCACCGCGCCGGTGCCGAAATCCTTGTCCACGTAGTCGTCGGCCACCACTGGGATCTCGCGACCCGAGAGTGGCAGCTTGAGTTTCTTGCCCACCAGCTTCTTGTAGCGTTCGTCCTCCGGATGCACCGCCACCGCCACGTCACCCAGCATGGTCTCGGGGCGGGTGGTGGCTACCACCACCCCTTCGCTACCGTCCGCTCCCGGATACCGGATCAGCCACAGGCTGCCGTCTCGCTCCTCGTTGTTCACTTCCAGGTCGGAAACTGCGGTTTGCAAGACCGGGTCCCAATGCACCAGCCGCTTGCCGCGGTAGAGAAGGCCGTCCCGGTACCACCGCACGAACACGCGCCTGACCGCCGCCGAGAGTCCCGGGTCCATGGTGAACCGTTCCCGCGACCAGTCCATGGAGGCGCCCAGGCGGCGCATCTGGCGGGTGATGGTGGAGCCGGATTCCTCCTTCCACTCCCAGACCTGCTTGACGAATTTTTCCCGGCCCAGGTCGTGGCGCGTCAGCCCCTGGGCCGCCAGCTGGTTTTCGACGATCTTCTGGGTGGCGATGCCGGCATGGTCCGTACCGCCCTGCCACAATACCCGCCGGCCGCCCATGCGGTGATAGCGGATCAGGGCGTCCATGAGCGTCTGCTGGAAGGCGTGCCCCATGTGTAGGGTGCCGGTGACGTTCGGCGGCGGGAGCAGGATGCAGTAAGGCTCACCCTCTCTTGAAGGTTTGAACCAGCCGTGTTTTTCCCAAGTCTCGTACCAGCGGCCCTCGATGCCGCGGGGTTCGTAGGCTTTCTCCATGATTCCGGCCGGATTTTCTTAGCAGCGCCGCGTCGCGCGGCTCGTGCGGGGATTATATCAGCGGGACCGGTTCACTCTTTTCCGTTCTCTTTCAAAGCCTGTTCCACGATGGCCGGGATCTCGTCCCGCAGTTTCTCCCACACCTTGTTGACCAGGGTGGCGTGGATTTCCGCGGAAGCTTCACCGAGGAGTTGGTCGGTGAGGGCGGCGATGCGCTCCGTGAGCATCCCGGCCAGCACGTCCTGGGGGATGGCCACGACCGGCGGGGCGGCCGCCGCGGTCGGAGGGGGGACGGCCGCGCCGGGCGCATCCGCCGAAGCCGCCACCACCTCGGTGAGGACCGGGATGTCCAGGCTGGGGGGAATGCGCGTCTTGCGGGTCGGGGCCATGGCGGTCAGAGCTTGTGGGTTTCCAGAGGATAGCCCCGGTCCTTGTAGTAGCGGAAGCGGTCCCGGCCCTCGGCCTTGCGGCCCGCGTCGCCGTCCACCACCTCCGCCACCCGCTCGAAGCGGCCCACGAAGGCGGGCACGGCGGAATCCAAGTTGATGAGCAGGTGGAAACCGTCGGCGGGCTCCGTTCCGCCACCGATGTGCACCGCCGCGGCCGGATCCTCGCCGGCCAGGCAGTGGGGCAGGAAGCTGCGGTCACGGAAGGTCCACATGAGCTCGTCCAGTTCCCGAGCCGCGCCCTCACCGGGCACGTGCACGAACACCCGGTGGCCCATGCCGAAGGCCTTCTCCGCCAGCCGACAGGCGAACAGGGCGCGGCTGCGCGGCGCCGACTCGTCCAGGATGTAGAAATCGACCTGGGTCACGCCTGCTCGAGGAGGTACTGCACCAGGAGCGGCACTGGGCGTCCGGTGGCGCCTTTCTCAGCACCACCCTTCCATGCGGTACCGGCGATGTCCAGGTGCGCCCAGGTCATATTCTTGGTGAAACGCGACAGGAAGCAGGCGGCGGTGATGGCGCCGCCTTCGCGGCCGGCGATGTTGGGGAAGTCCGCGAAGTTGCTCTTCAGGCCTTCCTGGTACTCCTCATAGAGCGGCATGGGCCAGGCGCGGTCATCGGCCTTGTCGCCGGCCTGCTTCAGGGACTGCACCAGGCGTTCGTTGTTGCCGAACAAGCCCGAGACCACGTTGCCCAGCGCGATGACGCAGGCGCCCGTCAGGGTCGCCATGTCCACGATGGTGGCGGGCTTGAAGCGCTCGGCGTAAGTGAGCGCGTCGCACAGGATCAGCCGCCCCTCGGCGTCGGTGTTGAGGATCTCCACCGTCTGTCCCGACATGGTCGTGACGATGTCGCCGGGACGGCTGGCGTCGCCGCCGGGCATGTTCTCGGCGGTGGGCACCACCCCCACCAGGTTCATCTTGAGCCCGAGCTGCATGGCCGCCTTGAGGGCGCCGAACACGCTCGCCGCGCCGCACATGTCGAATTTCATCTCGTCCATGGAGGCCGAGGGCTTGATGGAGATGCCGCCGGTGTCGAAGGTGATGCCCTTACCCACCAGCACGTGCGGTTTTTGCCCCTTGGCTCCGCCCTGGTATTCCATGACGATCAACTTCGGCGGCAGGCGGCTGCCGCGTGCCACTGCCAGCAAGGCGCCCATGCCGAGCTTCTTCATCTGCGCGGCCTCCAGCACCGTCACCTTGAGCTTGCTGCCTTTGGCGAGCTTCTTGGCCTGCTCCGCGAGATAAGCGGGGGTGCAGACGTTCGGCGGCAGGTTGCCGAGGGTCTTAGCCAGGAACACGCCCTCGGAGATAGCCTTGCCCACGCGCAGGCCTTCATCGGCCGCCTTCATCTGGTCGCGGGAGCCGACCAGCAGCGTCAGCTTCTGCAGCGAAGGCTTGTGCTTTTCCTTGGCCTTGCCCTTGAATTCATCGAAACGGTAACCGGCTTCCTCGGCGGCTTCCACGGCGTGGCGGGCGAGCCAGTAGGCGTCGGCGTCCTTGACAGCGAGCAGACTCAAATTGCTCACTGCTTCCTTCACTCCGGCTTCGTTCAGGGCGCGTACCGTTCGCAATATTGCCTTGCGGTAACCGCGCGCAGTCAGATCCTTTTCGGGGCCCAGGCCCACCAGCAAGACCCGCTCTGCGCCGGACTTCGGCACCTCATAGAGCATCAGTGCCTGCCCCGCGCGCCCCTCGATGGCGCCGCCCTGGATGATCTTGCCGAGATAGCCGTGACTCGCCTGATCCAGCGCCTGGGTCGGCGCCGGCAGCTTGCCGCCTTCAAAGATTCCCACGACGAGGCAGGGCGTGGCGTGAGTTTCGCCGGCGGTCTTCACGGAAAAGTGCATGCAGGTCTCCCCTAGGAGGATTCAGGTTGGCAACGCCGCTGGCGTATCATGTCCGCGAGCGGTGCGCCTGTCCGCAGGAGCGGGGCGCGGGCCGCCATTTTAACCCATCGCCATCGCATTGACCGGAGCGCGTCGGACGCATGATACGCATCGTGGACCGCTATCTTGCCAAGGAAACCGCGCTTACCGTGGGCGCGGTGACTGGCGTGCTCATGCTTATCTTGTTGAGCAATAAGTTTGCCGGGCTCCTGGGCGATGCGGCCGCCGGCAGGCTGCCGCGGGAGACTGTGTTCGTGCTGCTGGGGCTAGCCTCCATCAAGTTCTTCGTGGTGGTAGTTCCGGTCTCGCTCTTCCTAGCCATCATGCTGGCGCTGGGGCGCCTGTACCGCGACAGCGAGATGACCACGCTCATGGCCTGTGGCGTGGGTCCCGCCCAGGTCTACCGGCCGCTGATGACCATCGCACTGGTGGTGTCGGCGGGCCTGGCGGTGCTTTCGCTCGAGGTCTCGCCCTGGGCAGAGCGCATGACCCACATCGTTAACAGCACCGGCACCCACAACGCCCAGGTGGGGAGCTTCGAATCGGGCCGGTTCAAGCTGGACGAGGATGGCCGCGGCGCACTCTATGCCGAGCGGGTGAGCCAGGACGGCCTGCAACTGCATAACGTCTTCATGCAGGGCCCGAGCGGCGACCAGTCGGCCGTGGTGGTCGCCGACGAGGGGCACCGCGTCGCCAATCCCGATGCGCCAGGCAGCGGCATGCTGATCCTGGACAACGGCTGGCGCTACGAGGGTAACCCGGGCAGCGCCGACTACCGCATCGTGCGTTACGCCGAGCATGGCATCAACATCCAGCCGCCCAGGCCAGACAGCGGCCTGGATTCCTACGACGCCTATCCCATCGGAGAGCTGCTGCAGATCAACGATCTCCAGGCCGCATCGGAATTGGAGTGGCGCGTCTCGGTGCCGCTTTCCGCGTTGCTGTTGACCCTGTTGGCGGTCCCCTTGGCGCGCACCTCGCCGCGGCAGGGACGCTACGGCAGGCTGCTGGTGGCGATCCTGGTGTACGTCATCTACTACAACCTCGGCATCCTGGCGCGGGTCTGGCTGCAGAAGGGCGTGACGCCCCGCGCCATCGGCATGTGGTGGGTGGACCTGTTGTTCGCCGTCGCGGTGGGAGCGCTGCTGCTGCGGCAGTACGGCAAGCAAGGGCTGTTTGCCGCGCGCTGGAGTCTGCGCACATGAGATTCAAGCGCATGGACGTCTACATCGCTAAGACCATCATCGTCAACGTGATGCTGGTGTTGTTCGTCTTGACCGCGCTCGCCAGCGTCATCACCTTCGTGGGCGAGATTCACGACTTGAGCGGCAGCTATACCATCTTTGAGGCCGCCCGCTACACCGTCTACAAGATGCCCGGAGGCATGTACGACATGTTCACGGTCGCGGTGCTCCTGGGCGCGCTCCTGGGCCTGGGCGATCTTGCCAGCCACAACGAGCTCACCGTGATGCGGGTGGCCGGCGTTTCCGTGATGCGTCTCGGATTCTCCGCCATGCTGGGCGGGTTGGCACTCGCCGCGCTCTGCGTCCTCATCGGTGAATTCGTCGTGCCCAACAGCGAGACCGGCGCGGAGAACCGGCGGGCGGCGCTGGTAGAGTCGAAGACCAACGTGCTGGGTGCGGGCGGCATCTGGGCGAAAGACGGGTCGAGTTTCGTGAACGTGCGGGTCATGACCGATCGGCACACGGCCCACCGCATCTACATCTACGATGTGAACGGGCAGCGGCAACTCAGCGGCGTCACTTTCGCCGACACGGCACTGTTCGGGGATGGCGAGCCGCGCTTGCAGGACGTGCGCGGCACGCAGCTGAGCGTCCAGGGTTCAACCGTGTTCCAGGTACCCAAGGAATCCTGGCAGACGCTGCTCAATCCGGACATCATTAACCTGTTTGCCGTGGACACCGATACCCTCTCCGCCAAAGGTGTCTACGATTATCTGGATTACCTGCGGGCCAACCACCTGGACGACCGGCGCTACGTGGCGGAATTCTGGGCGCACATCGCGAAGCCGGTGGGTCTGCTGTTGATGCTGATCCTGTCGCTGCCGTTCGTGTTCGGGCCGCTGCGCTCCTCCAGCACCGGCCAGCGCATGCTGGTGGGGATGCTCGTGGGCATCGGTTTCTACGTGTTCAACAGCATGTTCATGCAGACCGGAGAAGTGTTCGGCTTCAGCCCGCTGCTTACCGCCTGGCTGCCGACCGTGTTACTCGGCACTATCAGCATTTTTGCTGTCCAGCGCATTAAATAGTTCAGCGGGACGGATTGGAGATTTCGCTGAAGGAGGGGGCCTTCACAAGTTCCGTTCCTGACAGTCGGTCGTGCCAGGTTTTCCTTTCCGCATCCCATAGCGACCACCAGAACCCCATGCCGACGACGACCCAAGAGAGGATCGCCGTGGTGTAACGCACGAAAGCCTGTTTCCAGCTGACTCGTCCGCCGCCCGCCGAAGGCTTGAGTTTCACCCGCCAGGCCAGCATCCCGAGGGTTTGGCCACTGCGCACCCAGAAGCCCGCGAAGAACAGGTAGCTGATGGCGAGCAGGTAGAAGCGGTAGAGCAGTTCCGCCGCGGGATGATCGGGAGTGACTGCACCGTGGGTGAAGGGCAGTACGAGGGCGCTCCCCAGGAACCAGAGGGCCGCCACCACTAATGAGTCATAGGCGCCGGCGGCGAGCCGCCGCCACAAGGGGACGCGGGTGTACTCAGCGTCGTTCATTGGAAAGGACGGGAATCAATTGGCGCTCCCTGCGGGATTCGAACCCGCGTTTAAGCCTTGAGAGGGCTCCGTCCTAGGCCTCTAGACGAAGGGAGCGTCGGGCCGAAAGGGAGTGGTATTATACGGACGCGCTGGATTAGCTCAAGTTCGGCGCCGGCAGCCCCTTAAGGAGGGGACGCAACGGAACATGAGCCCACAGGAACCTCGCCCTATCCACCCCGTCATCGTCCCCCGCGCAGAACACAACATTTCGCGGGCCAACATCTCCGAAAACGCCCTGAAGGTGCTCTACCGGCTGAAGAATGCCGGTTACGAGGCCTATCTCGTGGGTGGCGGCGTGCGCGACCTGCTGCTGGGCCGTGAGCCCAAGGACTTCGACGTGGCCACGAACGCCCGCCCCGAGGAGGTGGAGCGGGAATTCCGGAATTGCCGGCTCATCGGCCGGCGTTTCCGCCTGGCCCACGTGCGCTTCGGCGAGGAGATCATCGAGGTGGCCACCTTCCGCGCCAGCGGCGCGGCGGACACCGACGAGGACGCCGACCTCACCCACGACGGCGGCACCGGCCGCATCCTGCGCGACAACATCTACGGCACGGTGGAGGAGGACGCTGAGCGCCGCGATTTTAGCGTCAATGCGTTGTATTACGACATCCGCGATTTCTCGGTGCGCGACTACGTGGACGGCCTGCCGGACCTGCGCGCCGGCGTGCTGCGGCTCATCGGCGATCCGGAGCAGCGCTACCGCGAGGATCCGGTGCGCATGCTGCGCGCAGTGCGTTTCGCCGTGAAGCTGGGATTCAAGCTCCATCCCGCCACCGAGGCGCCCATCGCGGAACTTTGTCCCTTGCTCGCGCACGTGCCGCCGGCGCGCATGTTCGAGGAGATTCTCAAGCTCTTTATGTACGGGTTTGGCGAGCAGGCCTTCGAGGACCTGCGTCACCACGGCCTCTTCGCCCAGTTGTTCCCGCGCAGCGATGCAGCTTTGGTGGTGGAGGAGCAGGGTTTCCCGCAGGTATTCGTCGCGAAGGCTCTCGCCAGCACCGACGCCCGCGTGCAGCAGGGTCTGCCGGTGACGCCGGCCTTCCTGTTCGCCGCGCTACTCTGGGAGCCGGTGCGGCAGCAAGCCAGGCAGTTGGAGGGCGAGGGGCTGCATCCCGCCGAGGCGCTGCGGCGGGCATCGGGGGATGTGGTAGCCGAGCAGGTCAAGCGCGTGGCGCTGCCGAGGCGCTTCTCCACCCCCATGGCCGAGATCTTCCAGTTGCAGACGCGCTTTCATCAGCGCCAGGGCAAGCGTCCTCAGCGTCTCATGACCCATCCGCGCTTCCGCGCCGCCTATGACTTCCTGGTGTTGCGTGCCCAGGCGGGTGAAGTGGAGCTGGAACTGGCGGAGTGGTGGACCGCCCTGCAGACCGGCAGCACGCCGCCGGTCCCGGGGTCCGAGGCTGAGCCGCAAGCCGCGAACACGCCCGGCAAACGCCGCCGCCGTCGCCGCCGCCGTGGTGGCCGCGGCCGGGGAGGCGCGCCGTCGGCGGAGCCGGGGTCCACCTGAAGTGAGCGCCGGCGTCACGGCTTACGTGAGTCTCGGCTCCAATCTGGATGAACCTGCGGGCCACGTGCGCCGCGCCTTCGACGACCTGACCAGATTGCAGGACACCGCGCTCACCGCCCGTTCACCTTTATATAAGAGCGCGCCGCTGGGTCCGCCGGACCAGCCGGATTACATCAACGCCGTCGCGGCCATCGAAACGGGGTTCGCGCCGTTGGATCTGCTGGCGGCCCTGCGGGCCATCGAGGTGCGCCACGGCCGCAAACGCGACGGTAGCCGTTGGGGGCCACGGGTTCTCGATCTCGACCTCCTCTTGTACGGCGACTTGGTGTTGAACACGTCGGAACTCACGTTGCCCCATCCCGGCCTGCACGAGCGCGCTTTCGTCCTGTATCCTCTGAGTGACATCGCTCCGGCGCTTGTGATTCCGGGACGGGGCGCCTTGTGCGGGCTCCGCGAGCGTCTGCGCGATCCGAGTATCGTGAGACTGGAGAACTAGGGGATGAGCGAGCAGTCCCGCTACCTGGTGGTGGAGGGGCCCATCTGTGTGGGCAAGACCAGCCTCGCCATGCGCCTCGCCAAGACCTTCGGTGGCGAGCTGATGCTGGAGCGGGCGGAGGAAAATCCCTTCCTGGAGCGTTTCTACCGCGACCGCAAGAACGCCGCGCTGCCCACCCAGCTTTCCTTCCTATTCCAGCGCGCCCGCCAGTTGCAGCAACTGCGCCAGGGCGACATCTTCCAGCCGACCCGCATTGCAGACTTCCTGCTGGAGAAAGACCCGCTGTTCGCGAGCCTCAACCTGGATGACGAGGAACTCAAGCTCTACGAGCAGGTGTACCAGCACCTGACCCTGGACGCGCCGCGCCCGGACCTGGTGATATACCTGCAGGCGCCGGTGGATGTCCTTTCCCAGCGCATCGTGCGCCGTGGCATCGGCTACGAGCGTTACATCCAGCAGGAGTACCTCGCGCGGGTGGTGGACGCCTACGCGCGCTTCTTTTACCACTACGCTTCCTCGCCGCTACTGATCGTCAACGCCGCCGGCATCAATCCGGTGGAAAGCGAAATGGATTACGAGCTGCTGGTGAAGGAGATTGGTCGCGTCAAGAGCGGCCGGCACTTTTTCAACCCCGCCCCGGCACGTTAATAACGCCTGGATTCCCGCCGCTTATGGACATTTATAAGTGGCACGGGCATCCTGAATAGCCCTTGGGAAAACCCTATGTACATCCAACCCAACTCGCCTGACGCCAAGCCCGTCACCCTGCCGATGCTCGCGCGCATGAAGTCCGAAGGCGAGAAGATTGCCTGCCTGACGGCCTACGACGCGAGTTTCGCCGCGCTCCTGGATGGGGCGGGGGTGGACGTGGTGCTGGTGGGCGACTCACTGGGCAACGTGATCCAGGGGCATTCGAGCACCGTGCCGGTCACCGTGGACGATATCGTCTACCACAGCAGGAACGTGGCGCGGGTTCTGAAGCGCGCCTTACTCATCGGCGACATGCCCTTCATGAGTTTCCCCACTCTGGACCGCGCCCTGGACAACGCCGCGCGCCTGATGCAGGAGGGCGGTGCCAAGATGGTCAAGCTCGAGGGCAGCGGCGCTCAGGCCGACATCATCCGGCACCTGGCGGACAACGGCGTCCCGGTATGCGCTCACTTGGGCCTGCGCCCGCAGTTGGTGCACAAGATGGGTGGCTTCGCGGTGCAGGGCCGACAAGCCGCCGCCGCAAGGCAGATGATCCAGGATGCACAACGACTGGAGCAGGCGGGGGCCGACCTGCTCCTTTTGGAACTCGTGCCCGCCGCCCTCGCCGCCAAGATCACCGCCAAGGTGAAAGTGCCGGTCATCGGCATCGGTGCCGGGCCCAAGGTGGACGGCCAGATCCTGGTGCTCTATGACATGCTGGACATCACCTCGGGCAAGCGTCCCAAGTTCGTGCGCAATTTCATGGCCGGCGCCAAGAGCCCCCACGACGCCGTGGCTGCCTACGTCAAGGCGGTGAAGAGCGGCGAATACCCCGCCGCCGAGCACAGCTTCGATTGATGCTTGGGGCTTCCGCGTGATCGTCGAACACAAGGTGATTGAGCTCCGCAAGCGCATCAAGCGCTGGCGCGAGATGAATCAGCGGGTCGCCTTCGTGCCCACCATGGGTAACCTGCACGCGGGCCACATCGCCTTGGTGAAACAAGCCCACAAGCTCGCCGATCGGGTGGTGGCGAGCATCTTCGTGAATCCCATGCAATTCGGCCCGCAGGAGGATTTCGCGGCTTACCCGCGCACGCCCGATGCGGATCGGCTACAGCTCGCCGTGGCGGGCACGGATCTGCTGTTCATGCCCGAGGTGGACGAGGTGTACCCGAATGGCCCGGACGCGGCGACGCGGGTGGAAGTGCCGGTGCTGGGAGAGATCCTGGACGGCGCGTCGCGACCCGGTCATTTCACCGGTGTCACCACCGTGGTCGCCAAGCTCTTCAACATGGTGCAGCCGGACGTGGCGGTGTTCGGCGAGAAGGATTACCAGCAGCTCCTGGTGATCCGGCGCATGACCGCGGACATGTGCCTGCCCATCGACATCGTGGGGCATCCCACGGTGCGCGAGCTGGACGGCCTCGCCATGAGTTCCCGTAACCAGTACCTGACCAAGTCCGAGCGTGCCGAGGCGCCGCTGCTCAACCGCGCACTGCGCGACGTCTCCTTTGCTTTGCGCGACGGCGAACGCGATTTCCCCAAGCTGCAGAAGCAGGTAGCGGACAAGCTCGCTGCCGGTGGCTTCCGACCCGATTACCTGGAGATCCGCCAGGCGGATACCCTGGCCGCGCCCCAGGCGGAGGACACCCGCTTCGTGGTGTTGGGCGCCGCCTGGCTCGGCAAGGCGCGGCTCATCGACAACGTAGCCCTGGACGTGCGCGCGCCCGAGGAGCGCACGGTCGTCTTGAGCCGACCCGAGAGCGTCGGCTAAAATATCCCCAAGCGCTCATCCATTCTGCGGAATCCCCATGCAAGTGACCCTCCTCAAGGCGAAACTCCACCGTGCCCGCGTGACTCATGCGGAGCTCGATTACGAAGGCTCCTGCGCCATCGACAGCCAGTTGCTGGAGGCCGCCGGCATGCTCGACTACGAGCAGATCCAGATCTACAACGTCACCAACGGCGAGCGCTTCACCACCTATGCCATGCGGGCCGAAGCGGGCTCGGGCATCATCTCCATCAACGGCGCCGCGGCGCACCGCGCCAAGCCCGGTGACCGCATCATCATCTGCAGCTATTGCCAGATGAACGCGGCGGAAGCCATGAACCACAAACCGCGCCTCATCTACCTCAACGAGCACAACCATATCACCCGCACTTCCAACGCCATCCCCGTACAAGCTGCTTAAGAAGCCGTCTTTCTGCCTCTGCGATGACAACCGATGCCCTGACAGGTTAAGTTAGGGCATGCCATCCATCACCCATTCCACCGCCTGGAAGAGACTCGCCAAACACAAGGCGAAGCTGCGTCATGCGCTCGCGAACGGCAGGCTGTGGGACGATGCGAAGCGGGTGCGGGCCTTCTCACTGGAGCTTGAAGGCTTGCATGTGGATTTTTCCCGCAACCTCATTACCTCCGAAACCCTCAAGCTGCTGGAAGGGCTCGCCGCCGCAGGCAAAGTCGCCGACTGGCGCAAGCGCCTGTTCGCGGGCGAGGCAGTCAACAACACCGAGGGACGCGCCGCGCTCCATACCCTGCTGCGGGCGGACGCCGGTAGCGTTCCCGCGGGCCTACGCGGCCAGGCCGCCGAAGTGCGCGATACCCTCGCACGCATGCGCGCTTTCACGGAGGAAATCCATCGCTTCGGCCGCTTCACCGATGTGGTGAATATCGGTATCGGCGGTTCCCATCTCGGCCCCGAGCTGGTGGTGGAGGCCCTGAAGCCCCTGGCGGGACCGCGGCTCCGGGCCCATTTCCTCTCCAACGTGGATCCGATGCACGCGGCGCGGGTGCTGAAATCCCTGGACCCGGCGCGCACCCTCGTGGTGGTCACCTCCAAGACCTTCACTACCCAGGAAACCCTGGCCAATGCCCACGCTGCCCGAGCATGGTTGGTGCAGGCCCTGGGGGAAGAGGCTATCGGCGAGCATTTCGCCGCCGTCTCCGCCGCACCCGGAAAAGCGCGGGAATTCGGCATCCGCTCCGGGCGGGTGTTCGCGTTCTGGGACTGGGTGGGTGGGCGCTATTCCCTCTGGTCCGCTGTGGGCCTGCCCATCGCCCTGAGCCTGGGCTTCGAGGTCTTTGAATCCCTGTTGCGCGGCGCGGCGCGCATGGATCAACACTTCCTGAAAACCCCGCCGGAGCGCAACCTGCCGGTGGTGTTGGCGCTGCTCGGCGTCTGGTACGCAAATTTCTGGAAGGCCGCGAGCCGGGTGGTGGTTCCTTACCGGCAGGATCTGCGCCTCTTGGTGCCCTATCTCCAGCAACTGGAGATGGAAAGCAACGGCAAGCGCGTGAACCGCAAGGGCGCGCCAGTGAAGTACGCCACCGCACCCATGGTCTGGGGCGACGTGGGCACCAACGGCCAGCATGCCTTCTTTCAGCATCTGCACCAGGGCACGCAACTTATCCCCGTGGATTTCATCGCGGTGCTGGAGGAGGAGAGCGGCAACCGCCGTCATCAGACCATGCTGCTCGCCAACTGCTACGCCCACGCGGAGGCGCTGCTGCACGGTCGGAGCCTTAAGGAGGCGCGCCGTGACGGTCACGGCGTCCTCGCGCCCCACAAGACCTTCCCCGGCAAGCGTCCCAGCAATCTCATCATCCTGAAGCGCCTGGACGCCGAGACCCTCGGCATGCTGCTGGCGCTCTACGAACACCGCACCTTCGTCCAGGCCTGTATCTGGGACATCAATCCTTTCGACCAGATGGGCGTGGAACTCGGCAAGCAACTGGCGGAAGGCGTATTGCGGGCGCTGGAGAGCGGCGACACGAGTTCCCTCCAGGATCCTGCCACCCGCGCCGCCGTGCAACGCTTCCGCCATGCCTGAGTTGAGCGCATCCCCGACGCAGTTCAAGCAGAGCGGTTATGCCGTGTTGCGCCAGGCGATTGCGCCCGCGAGCGCCCAGTTCATGGCCACCTACGCGCTGCTGCAACAGCAGTGGCCCGGCTACTACCAGCCGGAAGACATGTTCCGCGCAGCCCACGGCCGTTACGCCGACGCCATGAGCGAGAGCCTGCTTCTGGAGCTCATGCCTGCCATGGAGAAGACCACGGGTTTTTCACTCCTGCCTTGTTATTCCTTTCTCCGCATCTATGGACCTGGCGCCGTGCTGCCGAAGCACTTGGACCGGCCTTCCTGCGAGATCAGCGCCTCCCTGGCTCTCGGTTTCCAGGGGCCGTCGCTCTGGCCCCTGTGCGTGCACGCCGACGGCCAGGACAAGCCCATCGGCCTCGCTCCCGGCGACATGCTCGCCTACCGCGGGGCCGATGTGCCCCACTGGCGCGATCCTTTTCAAGGCGACTGGTGTGTTCAGGTTTTCCTGCACTACGTGGACGCAAACGGCCAATATGCCGATTTCAAGTTTGACGGCCGCGAGCGCATCGGGCCCTTCGACAAGGTCACCATGCAGCGCCGATTCCAGCGGGAGGCGAGCTACGCCCGCGGCGATGCACTCGTGTCCGTCCCCTCGGATGCGCCTTGCCCTTGCAACAGCGGTAAGTTATTCAAAGATTGTCACGGCACCAAGGCCTGAACGGGCGGATTTAATACCAGTTCGTGTCTGTCATATTTCTGCAATGACCCCGGCCGATACTCCGAAGCCTCAGTCATCGGGGGTCTTGAGCCATGCCTACTACGAACCTGTTCCTGAACGAATCCAATCCCCGGCAATTCTCCGCCGGTGAGAAGATTTTCAACGAAGGCGACGCGGGTGACTACATGTACGGCGTCATCGAGGGCGAGGTGGAGATCGTCCGTGAAGGCAAGGTAATTGACACAGTGGGTCCCGGCAGCATCTTCGGCGAGATGGCGCTCATCGACCACACGGGCCGCAGCGCCACGGCGGTCGCCAAGACGGATTGCAAGGCGGCTCAAATCAACGAGAAGCGCTTTTATTTTCTGGTGCAGCAAACACCGAACTTCGCCCTGCACCTCCTGCGTATCCTGACGGACCGCGTTAGGCATCATACCCACGCTTAGCCGCCCTTAGTCCACTCCATGCTGGGTCAGGGCCCATATCACGTGTTCGCGCACCAGTTCCGATACATCTGATTCGCGGCTCTTGAGCGCGCGCAGCACCTCCTCCGAGGTCGGAGCGTTGCCCAGGGCCACGGCGATGTTGCGGAGCCAGCCCTCGTAGCCCACTCGGCGGATGGCGCTGCCCTCGGTGCGTTTCAGGAATTCCTCCTCCGACCAGGCGAACAGTTCCGTGAGCTTCGGGCCATCGAGCCCGGCGCGCGGCGTGAAGTCGGTCTCCTTCGAGACCTGGGCGAACTTGTTCCAAGGGCAGAAAAGCTGGCAATCGTCGCAACCGAACACCCGGTTGCCCATGGGCTTGCGGAATTCCTCCGGGATCGGGCCCCGGTGCTCGATCGTCAGGTAGGCGATGCAGCGACGGGCGTCCAATTCATAAGGTCCGACGATGGCGCCGGTGGGACAGACGTCCATGCATGCCCGGCAGGTGCCGCAGTGGTCCGTGGCCGGCATGTCCAGGGGCAAGGGCAGGTCCGTGAACAACTCCCCCAGGAAGAACCACGAGCCGGACTCCTTGTTGATGAGATTGGTATGCTTGCCGAGCCAACCGAGTCCCGCGTCGCGGGCCAGGGCTTTTTCCAGCACCGGCGCGCTGTCGGT
>Ga0126373_10001455_pt1 | contig 16851 bp, 12 predicted proteins | sample PanSoiMetPlot_11_FD_92545 | JGI IMG/M metagenome (GOLD analysis project Ga0126373, IMG submission 92545) | Tropical forest soil microbial communities from Panama - MetaG Plot_11 | ecosystem: Environmental > Terrestrial > Soil > Tropical forest > Bulk soil | place: Panama | collected 2016-02-17 | reverse complement strand
CATGGCATCATGCGCGGGCTGAAACTGCATCGGCGAGATCTCAACCGCGGACAGCGCCGCGCGGAGGCAGTGCGCGTCGTCACCGCGGTCGGACTTGCCCCAGGCGTCCTCGACCGATACCCGCATGAGCTGTCCGGCGGGCAGCGGCAGCGCGTCGGGTTCGCCCAGGCGCTCGCGTTCCGGCCGAAGCTGATCATCGCCGACGAGCCGGTGTCGATGCTCGACGTGTCGATCCGCATCGGGTTGCTCAACTTGATGACGGCGCTGCGCGAGCAGGAAGGCGTGTCGATCCTCTACATCACGCACGACATTGCGAGCGCCCGCTACGTCAGTGATCGGCTGCTCGTGATGTACGCGGGGCACATCGTCGAGTCAGGGCCGGTCGAGGACGTCCTGGCCCGGCCGAAGCATCCGTACACGCAGCTGCTGCTGTCGGCGGTGCCTGACCCGCGCGCGCCGCTGTCCACCGATTCGGCCGATCAGGGCGAGCCACCGCGCGTGATCGATCCGAAGCCGGGATGCCGGTTCCGCTGGCGCTGCCCGTTGGCCATCGACGTGTGCGAGCGAGTGACTCCGGAGCTGCGGTTGCTTGCGCCCGGACACAGTGCGGCGTGCCACGTCGCTACGCCGGAGCCGTCGCTGAGCGAGCCGTGAAGATCGCGGTGATCGGCGGGGGAAGTACCTACACCCCCGAGCTCATAGAGGGATTCGCGGCGCGCGCGGACGTCCTGCCCGTGGATGAGCTGGTCCTGGAGGACATTTCGGAGGAGCGACTGGACATCGTCGGTGGCCTGGCGAGACGGATCTTGGCCCGGACAGGTCATCCCGCCCGGCTCGTCACCACTACCTCGCTCGACGATGCGGTCGACGGTGCGGCCGCCGTGCTTGTGCAGCTGCGCGTCGGCGGGCAGCAGGCGCGGCTGACAGACGAGACGTTGCCCGGCCAGTTCGGGCTGATCGGCCAGGAGACCACCGGGGCGGGCGGATTCGCCAAGGCGCTGCGCACCGTGCCGGTCGTGCTGGACATCGCGTCCGTCGTGACCAAGCGCGCCGCACCCGGCGCATGGATCGTCGACTTCACCAATCCGGTCGGCATCGTCACGCGCGCCCTGCTGGACGACGGGCATCGAGCGCTGGGGCTGTGCAACGTCGCGATCGGGCTGCAGCGTCGGCTGGCGTCGCGGCTGGGCGTCGAGCCGGAGCGGGTGCGCCTCGACCACGCCGGGCTGAATCACCTGTCGTGGGTGCGCCGCGTGCTTGTCGACGGGGTGGATCGCCTGCCCGAGCTGCTGGCCGACCCGATTGACGTCGGCTCGCCCGCGGAGCTGATGCGGACACTTGGCGCCATCCCGTCGTACTACCTGCGTTACTACTACAGCACGAACGAGGTGCTGCGCGAGGGCGGTGCGCGCCGGGCCGAGCAGGTAATGGAGATCGAACAGCAATTGCTCGCCATGTACGCGGACCCAGCACTCGATCGCAAGCCGGCGCTGCTCGACGAACGTGGCGGGGCGTATTACAGCGAGGCTGCCGCCGCACTCGTAACGTCGCTGCTGACCGGCGACGGCGCCCTGCACTATGTCGACCTGGGCAACTCCGGCACGATCACCGGGCTGCCGGACGAGGCCGTCGTCGAGGTGCCCGCCACGGTCGACCGTTCTGGGGCGCATGCCGAGCCGGTCGGGCCACTGGCGCCGGAATTGCTCGGTCTGGTGCAGGCGGTCACTGCCTACGAAGTGCTCACAATCGAGGCCGCCCGCTCGGGCGACCGCAGTACTGCGCTGCGTGCGCTCGTCGCGCACCCGCTGGTGCGGCAGTGGGAATCCGTCGTGCCGATGCTTGACGCGATCCTGGATGCGGGTCGGGCGTACCTGCCACAGTTCGCCTCTGCTTAGCATGGCGGTGCAGACCTGCCCGGCCGTTCGAGGCGAGGTCCGGACCTGCTCCGCCCGGCCGGACGTGGGGCCTGCGAAGCGCGACCCATAGACTCGAGGGGCCCTGGGCTCGTGTCTCAACCCCGACTGAGCTCGTGCATCTGAACAAACCCCTAGGAGCGAGCAGCGTGGTGAAGAGCACCGTCGAGAACGTGGGACCGACCCGCGTCAAGCTGGCCGTCGAGGTGCCGTTCGACGAGTTGAAGCCCAGCCTGGACGCCGCGTACAAGGCGATCGCCAAGCAGGTCCGCATTCCTGGGTTCCGGCCCGGCAAGGCGCCCGCCCGGATCATCGATCAGCGGGTCGGCCGCGCCGCGGTCCTGGAGCAGGCCGTCAACGACGCGCTGCCTCGCGTGTACTCGGAAGCTGTGCGGGAGAGCGGGGTGCGCGCGCTCGGTCAGCCGGAGATCGAGGTGACGAACCTCGACGACGGCCAGTCCCTGAGCTTCACGGCAGAGGTCGACGTTCGCCCGGAGATCACCCTGCCCGAGCTGAAGGGCATCGAGGTCAGCGTCGACGACGTCGCTGTCACCGACGCCGAGGTCGAGGAGCAGCTCGACGCCCTGCGCGAACGGTTCGCGAGCCTGACCGGCGTCGACCGGCCGGCGCAGACCGGCGACTTCGTGTCGTTGGACCTCTCGGCAGCGGTCGACGGCGAGGAGGTCGAGGGCGGCTCGGCGAAGGGGCTGTCGTATGAGGTGGGCAGCGAGGACCTCATCGACGGGCTGGACGCCGCCATTACCGGCAAATCGGCGGGCGACACGGCGACATTCACCACGACATTGCGCCAGGGCGATCATGCCGGGGAGCAGGGCGACATCACGGCGACCGTCAACTCGGTAAAGCAGAAGGAACTGCCCGGGGCTGACGACGAGTTCGCCCAGTTGGCCAGCGAGTTCGACACGATCGACGAGCTGCGCGCCGATCTACGGGAGCGGCTCATCCGCGCGAAGTCGCTGAGCCAGGGCAGCCAGGCCCGCGACCGGCTGGTCGAGAAGCTCGTCGAGTCAGCCGACTTCCCCGTGCCCGAATCGGCAGTGCAGGCCGAGGTGGGCTACCGCGAGCACGATGTCGTCCACTCGCTGGGCCACGACGACAAACTGTTCGAGGAGCTGCTGGCGAGCCAGGGCAAAACTCGTGAGGAGTTCACGGCGGAGCTACGGGAGTCGGCGGAGAAGTCGGTGCGCGCCCAGTTCATCCTGGACGCGATCGCGGACGCTGAGCAGGTCACCGTCGCCGATGCCGAACTGACCGAGTACCTGGTCCGCCAGGCTGCCCGGTACAACATGCCGCCGAAGGACTTCGCGAACCAGATCGTCGAGGCCGGCAACCTGCCCGCGCTGATGTCCGATGTGCGCCGCAACAAGGCGCTTGCCAGCGTGCTCGAGTCGGCGACCGTAACGGACGCGTCCGGCAACAAGGTCGACCTGTCCTCGCTGCCGGCCCCGGAGCCGAGCAGCCTGGCGCCGATCGATGAAGAGGACGTCACGCCATGAGCGAAACCGGCCCCAGCAGCCGGCGCTTGCCTGTGCCAGTCGATTAGGTTCGAAGAAACACCCAAGTTCGAAGGAAGGTCCGTACCGTGAGCCGCTTCGATCCGCAGCCAGTGCGCATCATGGAGATGCGCAGCCCAGGCGCCGGCATGAACCTCAACGACTCCGTATACGACCGGCTGCTCCGGGAGCGGATCATCTTCCTCGGCCAGCCGGTCGACGACGCGATCGCCAACCAGATCTGCGCACAGCTGCTGCTGCTCGCTGCCGAGGACCCCAAGCGCGACGTCAACCTGTACATCAACTCGCCGGGTGGCTCGGTGACGGCCGGCATGGCCATTTTCGACACCATGGAACTAATCGAGTGCGATGTCGCCACCTGGGCGCTGGGGCTCGCGGCGTCGATGGGCCAGTTCCTGCTCTCGGCGGGCACCCGCGGCAAGCGTTATGCGCTGCCGCACGCGCGGATCCTGATGCACCAGGGCTCGGCAGGCCTAGGTGGTACCGCGTCGGACATCAAGATCCAGGCCGAGCAGTGGAACCTCAGCAAGCAGGAGCTCGCGGAGATCACCGCCGAGCACACCGGCAAGAGCGTCGAGCAGATCATTGTCGACGGCGACCGCGACCGTTGGTTCACCGCAGCGGAAGCCGTGGAGTATGGATTCGTCGACCACATCGTGTCCCGCGCCAGCCAGGTCCCCGGCGGCGTCAGCCCGGCGGAATGAGAGTGAACGAGATGTCCGAGTTGATCAACCCCTCCGCCCGGTATGTGCTGCCGTCCTTCGTCGAGCGCACGAACTACGGGATCAAGGAGTCCAATCCTTATAACAAGCTGTTCGAGGAGCGCATCATCTTCCTCGGCGCGCCCATCGACGACGTCGTCGCCAACGACGTGATGGCGCAGTTGATCGTGCTGGAGTCGACCGATCCCGATCGCGATATCCAGATCTACATCAACTCGCCGGGCGGCTCGTTCACCGCGCTAACCGCCATCTACGACACGATGGTGTACGTCCGGCCCGAGATCCAGACGATCTGTATGGGCCAGGCGGCCTCAGCGGCTGCCGTGCTGCTCGCGGCCGGTACCAAGGGCAAGCGGTTCGCGCTCTCGAACTCGCGGATTCTGATCCACCAGCCCTCCGGCGGGACCGAGGGCCCGATGCAGATCTCTGACCTGGATATCCAGGCTCGAGAAATTCAGCGGATGCGCGAGCTGATGGAGGAGATCCTGGCCCGCCACACCGGGCAGACCATCGAGACCGTGCGCGCCGACATCGAGCGGGACAAGATCTTCACCGCCGAGCAGGCCAAGGAGTACGGCATGGTCGACGAGGTCATCACCACCCGCAAGCTGACTAATTGAACCCGGCAGCGGCGGATCCGCGTCTCCACCGCTCGCTCCGCTCGGGTGGATCCGCGGCTCCGCTCCGCGCCTCCGGCGCGGGCCGCGTCGCGGCGCCGGGGCTCTTCGCGCGAGTGCTCATCGCCTCGTGGTCGTCAAACCAACACCGCGCCGGGTCCGGGTGGAAGCGTTTTCAGGGGCTGCCACGGCACGCCGGTGGGGTTTGCGAGGGACTTACCGCGCCGCACCGGGTACCGTTCGAGGTCTGGGCACCAACCGACCAGAGGGGAACCAGTAGGCCGTGGCACGTGTCGGAGAGACGGGCGACCTCCTGAAGTGCTCGTTCTGCGGGAAGAGCCAGAAGCAGGTCAAGAAGCTCATTGCCGGTCCTGGTGTGTACATCTGCGACGAGTGCATAGACCTCTGTAACGAGATCATCGAGGAGGAGCTCGCCGAGACGAGCGAGTTCAGCTTCGACGAGCTGCCCAAGCCCAGCGAGATCTACGATTTCCTGAATAGCTATGTCGTGGGCCAGGACCAGGCCAAGAAGACGCTCGCCGTCGCGGTTTACAACCACTACAAGCGAGTGCAGGCGGGCGGCGAACCAAAGCCGCGCAGCGCCGACACCAACGTCGAGCTGGCTAAGTCGAACATCCTGCTGCTCGGCCCCACGGGGTCAGGCAAGACGTTGCTCGCGCAGACACTGGCCCGCATGCTGAACGTCCCGTTCGCCATCGCCGACGCCACCGCGCTCACCGAGGCTGGTTACGTCGGCGAGGACGTCGAGAACATCCTCCTCAAGCTCATCCAAGCCGCGGACTACGACGTCAAGCGCGCGGAGACGGGCATCATCTACATCGACGAAGTCGACAAGATCGCGCGTAAGGCCGAGAACCCGTCGATCACCCGGGACGTCTCCGGGGAAGGCGTGCAGCAGGCGCTCCTGAAGATTCTCGAGGGCACGACGGCCAGCGTGCCGCCGCAGGGCGGCCGCAAGCACCCGCACCAGGAGTTCATTCAGATCGATACGACGAACGTGCTCTTCATCGTGGGCGGGGCGTTCGCCGGACTGGACGCGATCATCGAGAACCGCATCGGCAAGAAGGGGCTGGGCTTCGGCGCGGAGCTTCGCACCAAGTTCGAGCGCGACCAGCGCGACGTCTTCTCCGACGTGATGCCCGAAGACCTAATGAAGTTCGGGCTGATCCCGGAGTTCATCGGGCGGCTGCCCGTGATCACGTCCGTGCGCCCCCTGGACCGCGATGCCCTCGTCCAGATCCTCATCGAGCCGCGCAACGCGCTGGTGAAGCAGTACGGCAAGCTCTTCGAGCTCGACAACGTCGAACTCGAGTTCTCCGATGATGCGCTCGAGGCGATCGCCGACCAGGCCGTACTGCGCGGTACCGGCGCTCGTGGGCTGCGGGCGATCATGGAGGAAGTGCTGCTGTCGGTCATGTACGAGGTGCCGTCGCGCGAGGATGTGGCCCGCGTGCTGATCACGCGGGAGACCGTGCTCGACCACGTCTACCCCACGCTCGTGCCGCGTGAGCAGCCCAAGCGCGAACGGCGCGAAAAGAGCGCCTGATTTAGATCCTGCCGCCCGACGCTGGGAGGCAACCAGGGGGACCCAACCACCGGGCGATGAGCGCTTGCGCGAAGAGCGCGCCGGCCGCGAGGCGGCCCGCGCCGAAGGCGTGGAGTGGGTCGAGGTGTGCGCCCCTTGTGGGCGCCGCCGAGAGACACCCCCCGGCGCACCTATTCGTAGTGGAGTGCTGCTAGAGGATCTAGGCGGGCCGCGCGCCGGGCTGGGAACACGGCGGCGAAGATCCCCACCACCACGGCCACCAGCACGAAAAGGACAAGCTGCGAGACGGGTACCACGAACGCGATGAAGTCCAGGCGAGTGGTGAGCAGCCCGGCGAGCAACAGGCCCACGACGATGCCCAGCACGGCACCGATCAGCGCTGTGATCACGCTTTCATGCCGGATCATGCGCCGCGTCTGCCGCCGCGTCATCCCGATCGCGCGCATCATGCCCAGCTCGCGGGTGCGTTCGAAGACGGTGAGCACCAAGGCGTTCACGATGCCGAAGATGCTGACGACAACCGACAGCGCCAGCAGCACGTAGAGCACATTGAGGATGTTCTTGATCGCGGCGCTCTGGTTGTTCTTGAACTCGTCGCGAGTGACCGCCTTCGCATTCGGGAACGAGGTGAGCGCGGCGTTCAGGGCCGCAGTGTTCGCATCGTTGACGCCGCCGTGCATCTGCACGAACGTGTAGAGGTTCTTCGGCTGCTCATAGTGGCGGTCGAACGTCGCGCTCGAGATCGTCACGGCCCCGAAGGGCGATCCGCCGGCGGGCGGGTGGAACGTGCCGGCCAGGTGCAGGTTGAGCAGCGCTGCGGTCGGCGTCTCAACGGTCAACGGCGAGCCGATCGCGAGGTGGTGCTGCTTGGCGTAGCTGTCCGTCGTGAACGCGCCGTCCGCGCCCAGGCTGCCGAACGTCGCCTGCGAGCCCTGCCGCCAGTCGAGACGGAGCACGTCGCCCGCCTGCGGGTCCACGGCAGTCAGCTCGATGTGCTTGCCGAACGCGCGGCCGTCACCGACCCGTACGCCCGCGATCGACTCGACTCCGGGCGTCTTGGCGACGGCTGCTGTCACCGTTGTCGGGATCGGGTCGAAGTTGTTCTGCGCGGTGATTGCGTAGTCGGCAACGAAGATGGCGTCGACAGCTTGCTCGAACGGGCGGATGATGCCCGCGGCGAGAGCGGCCATGAGGGTCACCAGCGCCAACCCGATCATCAGCGCAGCCGCGGTCGCAGCCGTGCGTTGCGGGTCGCGCTGGCTGTTCTCGCTGCCGATGCGGGTGGCCGACGGCTCGGTCAGCACGCCCGGGAAGTCGGCCGGCCACTCCGGCCGCCACCCCGAGACGGTGCGGCGAAGCATCATCGCCAGCACCAGGAGGAGCAGTAGCGGGTTGAGCACAGCGCCCCCGACGAATGCTCCAGCCCGGCGCCCGGTAGTCCCGGGTCCCCACGCGCCGTACCGCAGCAACCAGAACGGCAGCGAGAACAGTGGCCACACGACTGCGGAGAACGCGATCACCGCCCACCGGGCCACCGGATTGGCCGCCGCCGCGATCGGCCGCACCAGCTGCGCGGAGAACGTGGCGATGCCGATGAACACGAGGAGCGCGCCGACGAGCAACAGGGTCAGCACGCCGGCGGTGCCGAGCCCGTGCACGAACAGGCCGAGCAGCAGGAAGGCGAAGCCGAGGGCGGTGAGCAGGGCAGCGCCGAGCGGGCGGAAGCGGGCGTACCGACCCTGCGGCAGCTTGGCGCCCTCGCGGACGGCCGCGATCGGAGGCACCCGCGTGGCACGCATCGCGGGACGCAGGCTCGCGAGCAGGGTGATCAGCGTGCCGACGACCAGTGCCACCACGACCGTGCGGGTCCGGAAGACCAGGCCGCTGTTGGGAAGCGTGAGCCCGGCCGCGTCGAAGATCTTGAACAGGCCGACGGCAAGCCCCAGGCCGAGGAACAGCCCGACCACCGACGCGGTGAAGCCCATCGCCAGCGCCTCAAGGATCACCGAACGCAGTACCTGCCGCCGCGAGGCGCCAAGCGTGCGCAGCGTGGCGAACTCCCTGGTGCGCTGGGCGATTGTGATCGACAGCGAGTTCGCGATCACGAACGAGCCCACGAACAGCGCTATGCCGCCGAAGGCAAGCAGCAACGTCCGGAGGAAGGAGATGAAGCCGGAAGCGTCGGAGGCATCCTTCGACGCCTGCTCCGACCCGGTGCGCACCTGCGTGTTCGGCGGCAGGACCTTCGAAACCCCGGCGAGCAGTTGCGACGTCGAGACGCCGGGCTTGCCGGCGATCAAGATCTGGTCCAGCTTGCCCGGCTTGTCGAACAGCCGCTGGGCTGTGCCGAGATCGAACCCGGCGAGCGTGGCCCCGCCGAGCGAGGAGACCGACCCGAACTTGACGATGCCTGCGATGCGCATTCGCTCGACCGGACCGCGCGCCTGCACGCCGATCGTCTGCCCGACGCTGAGGTGCTTGCGCTGCGCCGTGGTCCTGTCGACGACCACCTCGTCCTGATGCGGCCAGGCACCGGACACGAGGGTCAGCACACTGAGGTCCGGCTGCGCAGGGTCGACGCTGAAACCGAGGTTCGGCGCGCCCCCGAACGAGATGGCCTTGCCGTTGCTGCCGATCAGGTGCGTGTCGCTCGTGACGAATCCCGACGCGGCGCCCACCTCGGGCAATCCGCGGACCGTGGGGAGCAGGGACTGGTCGAACGACGGCGGCGTGCTGCCGTTGCCGCCGCTCAGCGAGAACGCCGATTTCCCGGTGATGGCCGCGTCGGCGTTGCGGTAGGTCTGGCTGAATATCGAGTGGAACGCGTCGTCGATCGAATCGGTGAGTACGAACGTGCCGGACATGAGCGCGACGCCGAGCACCACGCCCAGCGCAGTGAGGACGGTGCGCAGCTTGCGGGCGAGCAGGCCACGCAAGGCGAAGGCGATCATCGGACGGTAAGGGTCTCGATGGCGGCGAGGATCTCGTGCCGGCTCGACCGCGGGAGCTCCTGCACGATGCGCCCGTCGGCCAGGAACAGCACCCGGTCGGCCATCGCCGCCGCCTCGGCGTCGTGCGTCACCATCACCATCGTCTGGCCGTAGTCCTCGACCGAGGCGCGCATCAGCTCGAGGATCTCCGCGCCGGTCGTCGAGTCGAGATTGCCCGTGGGCTCGTCGGCGAATACGACCGTGGGCCGCGACACCAGCGCCCGGGCAATGGCGACGCGCTGCTGCTGCCCGCCCGACAGCTCGGCCGGCCGGTGCCGTAGCCGATCGGAAAGCCCGACCCGGCGCACCAGTTCGTCGAACCAGCCGCGATCGGGCTTCTCGCCGGCAATGGTCAGCGGCAGTAGTAGGTTTTCGCGCGCGCTGAGCATCGGCAGCAGGTTGAAGAACTGGAAGATGAAGCCGATGTGCTTGCGGCGCAGCTTCGTCAGCGCGGTGTCGTCCAGCGTCGTGATGTCGGTGCCGTCGATGCGCACCGACCCGGACGTCGGTTTGTCGAGGCCGGCCAGGATGTGCATAAGCGTCGACTTGCCCGAGCCCGACGGCCCCATCACCGCGGTGAGCCGGCCCAGCGGAATCTCGACGTCGACCCCGCGCAGCGCCGCGACTGCGGTGTCGCCCTCCCCGTAGATTCGGCTGATGTCGCGTGCGACAACGACCGCGCCGTTCTGGCTGCCCATGTTTCCCCCTTGCGCGTGGGTTCTCAGGATGGCGTGCCGCGGGCCGGCGGGAAAGGGACTCTCAGCGGGATAGCAGCGTTGCCGGACGGGGCTGATACGCCGCGGCTCGTGCGAGCCGTCCGCCGCCAGCGATCGGCGCGAGCAGGCCCAGCAAGCCGGCCGCCAGGAACATCTGCCGCGGCGTGGCGACCCCGGCGAGCACGCCGCCGAGCAGGTACGCGCCGATCAGTGCCGCCGACGTAACGGCATTGACGGTGGCCGCAATCCGCCCGCGCGCCTCGGCAGGTGCACGGAGCATGATCATCGTGGACGTGCCGAGGTTGAGCAGCCCGTTCGCGGCGCCGCCCGCGACAGCCATCGGCAGGAGCCACGCGACGGTGGGCGCCGCAGCGTAGCCGGCCATTGCCAGCGACAGCACCGTCGCGCTGCAGACGATCACCCGCACGAGGGCGCGCTGGCTGTGCCACCGGCCGCCGGCCACCGAGCCGAGCAGCATGCCTACCGCCCAGATACCGCCCACGAGTCCGTACCACGTGGCCGAAGCATGCAGGGTGTCGCGGACGAGGAACACGTCGACGACGTTGACCATCGCGCCGAGGACGATGAACCCCCCGAGCAACGCGAGCAACGTCACGAGCGCACCGTCGTCACGGACGATCGCGTAGCCGCCGCGCATGGGCCCGTTGCTTGAAGCGGTCCGCCTCGTGCGCACCGCAATACCGGCGGCCGTAACCGCGAGGAACGTGGCCGCGCTGAGCAGCAACGGCACGCTTGCGCCGTAGCGACCGGTGAGCACTCCGGCGATCGCCGGAGCGACGATGCCTGCAGCGGTACGCGCCGACTGCGACAAGCCGAGGACCGTGGGCAGTCGCTCCGGGCCGACGAGTCCGGGAAGTAACGCTTGCCACGTGGCGCCGTTCACGGCCTGCCCGGCGCCGAGTACCGCGACCAGGGCGAGGGTGATCGGTACCCCGTGGACGCCCGCCAGCACGACGCACAGAGCCGCCTGCGCCAGTCCCGACCAGAGCAGCAACGGCCGGCTGTCGTAACGGTCGACCAGGCGTCCGGCCAGGGGAGCGCATGCGACGAGCGGCACCATGCCCGCCACGAACAGCGCCGCGACCGCGCCCGGGCCGCCGCCCGCGTCGTGCACCCGCAGCGTCAGCGCGATCAGAGCGGCCTCGTCGCCCAGCAGCGACACGCCTCTGGCGCCGACGCTGAGCCACAGGTCACGAGCAGATGTGAAAGACATACTGTGAAGTTATTATTTCAGAATCCAGCCGTCAAGACCTTTGGAGCGCGTACGGTGAGCGGCGTGGCCAAGCGGAACGGCAAACAGGTCGTGTTGTCCGATCCCCGCGCAATCAAGGCCCTGGCACATCCGGCCCGGTTAGCTGTCATCGACGAACTGTTCGCCGGCCGCGAGCTCACGGCGACGGAGTGCGCGCAGGTCGCTGGGCTCTCGCCGAGCGCGATGAGCTACCACCTCCGGGCGCTGGAGAAGTGGGGGATCGTCGAGCGCGCCGACGCGTCAAGTGACGGACGGGAGCGCCCCTGGCGCGCTGCCGGCGAGGGGCTGACGATCGATTCCGCCGAACCGCACGCCTCGGCTGCGGCCGAGTCGGCGATGGTGACCCGGCTCCTCGACCATGCCAGGCGTGACCTGCTCGACTGGCTGGCCCGCGACGACCGGGACGAGGACGGCTGGCGGGACATCACCATGCTGTCCGGTGGTGGCCGGTGGCTGACTGACGACGAGGCGGAGGAGCTCGCGGAGGCCTTCAACGCACTTCTCGAGAAGTACCCGCGCACGTCGACGAGCGAACGCCCACCGGGCGCGCGCCGCGTCCGGGTGACCTTCGTGATGGTGCCGACGGACTAGATCGAGCGGGCGTCGGGCTCATCGCGGCTCGAACATGACCTGGAGGCGGTCCTCGACCGGGTAGTAGCCGAGTGCCTGGTAGATCTTGTTCGACGTCGGGTTGGCGAGATCGGTGAAGAGCACCGGGATCGCTCCCAGGTCGAGGATGTCGCGGGTCGCGACGGCGGTGACCGCCGAGCCGTAGCCGTGGCCTCGCTGGGCCGGCGGCGTGTACACCGGCCCGACGCGGGCGCTGCCTGCCTCCGGCTCCCGGCGCGCCGCCAGCGACACCGGCTTGCCATCGACGCACCACAGCCACACCCGCTCGGAGCCGAGCGCCCGGTCGAGCGCCTGCTCGAGATTTACCGCGGGCGAGGAGGCTTCGGCACCAAACGCGCGGTACCAGTCGCTAAGCAGGCCACGGTCAGCGCTCGTCGCAGTCCGTGGCTTACCTACGACGCCATCCGGAGCCGTCAGCTCGTCGAGGCGGAACAGCCGCATGCCGATGCGGTGCTGCTCCCGCTGACCGGCCAGCGCCGCAACGGCCACCTCGACGGTCTGCGCCGGCCCGGACACGCCGGCCAGCTCAGGCAGGCCGCGCACCAGCGCGATCGCGGACGCCAGGTCGGTGCCGTCCCAACCCGCCGTGAACAGCGCCGGGTACGGGCGCCCGGAGCGGACGACGAGCGCGTCGGTGCCGTCGCGCTCTGCGCACCACGGGTCACCGGTCCGTCCGGACCGCAACTCGGCGAGGATCGAGCCGAGGACGGTCGCACGCACCGGGTCGGCGGCGAGCCGCTGATCGAGGAGCACCGCGATGTGGCCGGCGTCGGTCGTCGCGGTCACGCTCATGGACCCGATCATGGGCGCTGGTGCGGATACCGCAATCGGTTATCGACGCGTCCGTACCATGCAGTCGTGACCGCGACCCGACCGGAGAACGTCCCTGACCTGCCGACCCAGTACGCGCCGGCAGAGGTAGAGGCGCCGCTCTACGAGAGCTGGGTCGAGCGTGGCTACTTCACCGCCGACGCCGACAGCCCCAAGCCGCGCTTCGCGATGGTGCTGCCGCCTCCGAACGTGACAGGCAGCCTGCACATCGGGCACGCACTGGGCCACACGCTGATGGACGTGATCGTGCGCCGCAAGCGGATGCAGGGTTTCGAGACGTTGTGGCTGCCCGGCATGGACCACGCCGGCATCTCCACGCAGACCCTGGTCGAGCGGCACCTCGCCGAGACCGAGGGCAAGAGCCGGCACGACTACACCCGCGACGAGTTCGTCGCCAAGGTGTGGGAGTGGAAGGAAGAGTACGGCGGCCAGATCCTCGGCCAGATGCGGCGCCTCGGCGACAGCGTCGACTGGACCCGCGAACGGTTCACCATGGACGCCGGTCTGTCGGTGGCCGTCCGCACGATCTTCAAGAAGCTCTACGACGACGATCTGATCTACCGTGCTGAGCGCATCATCAACTGGTGCCCGCGGTGCCTGACGGCACTGTCCGACATCGAGGTCGACCACTCCGAAGACGACGGCGAGCTGATCTCCATCCGTTACGGCGACGGCGACGAGTCGATCGTCGTGGCCACCACACGGGCCGAGACAATGCTCGGCGATACCGCCGTGGCCGTGCACCCCGACGACGAGCGCTACCGTCATCTGATCGGCAAGCCGGTCAAGCTGCCGCTGACGAACCGGCGCATCCCGATCGTGGCCGACGAGCAGGTCGACCCGACGTTCGGCACCGGTGCCGTGAAGGTCACCCCGGCACACGACCCGAACGACTTCGAGATCGGCCAGCGCCACCACCTGCCGAACGTGGTGATGATGGACGAGCGGGGCAACATCACCGTGCCCGGACCGTTCGAAGGGCTCGACCGTTTCGAGGCGCGCAGCGCCGTGGTGGCCGCGCTTCGCGAGGAGCGGCGCATCGTGGCCGAGAAGCGCCCGTACCGGCATTCCGTCGGACACTGCTCCCGCTGCGAGACCGTCGTCGAGCCGCGCCTGTCACTTCAGTGGTTCGTGCGCGTCGCGTCACTCGCCAAGGCCGCCGGCGACGCGGTGCGCAACGGCCGGACGACGATCGAGCCGGCGTCGCTCGCGCCCCGCTACTTCGAGTGGGTCGACAACATGCACGACTGGTGCATCAGCCGCCAGCTGTGGTGGGGGCACCAGATCCCCGTGTGGTACTCGCCGTCGGGAGACGACGTGGTGAGCCTCGGGCCGGGCGAGGAGCCACCGCCGGGTTGGACGCAGGACCCGGACGTGCTCGACACGTGGTTCTCGTCGGCGCTGTTCCCGTTCTCGACGCTGGGCTGGCCGGACGAGACGGCCGACCTCAAGCGCTTCTACCCCAACGACGTCCTGCTCACCGGCTACGACATCCTGTTCTTCTGGGTCGTGCGGATGATGATGTTCGGCCTTTACGCGATGGACGATGTGCCGTTCCACACCGTCGTCCTGACCGGGCTGATCCGCGACCAGTTCGGCCGCAAGATGTCCAAGTCGAAGGGCAACACCGTCGATCCCCTCGACTGGATGGACGCCTACGGCACCGACGCGGTGCGCTTCACGATGGCCCGCGGCGCAAACCCCGGCACGGACGTTCCGGTCGGGGAAGAGTGGGTCGCCGGCTCCCGCAACTTCTGCAACAAGGTGTGGAACGCGACCCGGTTCGCGCTGCTCAACGGAGCAACTGTCTCGGGGACCCTGCCTCGTGAACTTGTCGGTCCCGACGCGTGGATCATGTCGCGACTGCAGACGGTGATCACCGAGGTGGATGAGCTTTACGAGCGCTACGAGTTCGCCAAGGCAGCCGACCTCCTCTACCACTTCGCATGGGACGAGGTGTGCGACTGGTACGTCGAGCTGGCCAAGATCTCCCTGGCCGGGCCGCGCGCCGACGTCACTCGTCGCGTCCTCGGTGAGGTGTTCGACGCGCTGCTGCGGCTGCTGCACCCGATCGTGCCGTTCGTGACCGAGGCGCTGTGGACGGCGCTCACGGGCGGCGAGTCCGTGATGGTCGCGCCGTGGCCCACGGTGGACCCGGACCGGCGTGACGAGGCCGCCGAGGCCGAGGTGTCCGCCGTGCAGGCAGTGGTGACTGAAGTGCGGCGGTTCCGCTCCGACCAGGGCGTCAAGCCGTCGGATTCGGTGCCGGCGCGGTTGGCCGGACCGGCCGGTTGGGAGACGGAGGTCCGCTCGCTGGCCCGCCTGAAGGAACCGGGCGACGGCTTTGCGGCGACGGCGTCGTTCACCACCGGGGGCGGTGTCACTGTGGAGCTCGACCTGTCGGTGGACTCGGTCGCTCGACGGGCGCGCCTTGCCAAGGAGCTTGCCGCAGCCCGCAAGGAGTACGAGGTCAACGCAGCCAAACTTGCCAACGAGGCGTTCGTGGACAAGGCACCCGCGGCGGTGGTCGAGAAGCACCGAGCGCGCCTGGCCGCCGCCGAATCGGACATCGCCCGCATCGAGGCGGCGCTGGCCGCGTTGCCATCCTGAGGCTCCGTAGACTCGAACGGCGTGGCAGTGACCGAGGCGCAGCGTTACGCAGACCTACTGCGCATGGCCGAACTCGACATCACCAGCCGGTGGGGCGAGGGCCGCATGAACCCCACCAAAGAGCGCATTGCCGCGCTCGTCGAGTTGCTCGGCGATCCGCAGCAGGCGTATCGCTCGATCCACCTCACCGGCACCAACGGCAAGACGAGCACCGCACGCATGATCGACGAGCTGCTGCGCGGGTTCGGCCTGCGCACCGGGCGATTCACCAGCCCGCACCTCTCGCAGATCACGGAGCGGATCGTCGTCAACGGCGAACCCGTCAGCGCGCGCACGTTCGTGGAGGCGTACCGCGAACTGGTGCCTTACCTCGACCTGGTCGACGGGCAGTTCGACGTCAAGCTCTCCTTCTTCGAGGTGATCGTCGCGCTGGCGTACTCGATCTTCGCCGACGCCCCCGTCGACGTCGCCGTGGTCGAAGTCGGCCTCGGCGGTGTCTGGGACGCGACGAACGTCATCGACGCCGCGGTCGCCGTGGTCACTCCGGTCGACCTCGACCACACGCAGCTACTCGGCACGACCCGGGGGCAGATCGCCGCCGAGAAGGCGGGAATCATCAAGCCCGGCGCGACCGCGATCCTGGCCGCGCAGCAGGACGATGCCGCCGCTGCGCTGCTTCGCCGCGCCGCCGAGGTGGACGCAACGGTCGCCCGCGAAGGCGCCGAGTTCGGCGTGCTCGAGCGGAGGGTGGCCGTGGGCGGGCAGGCGCTGACCCTACAAGGGCTGGGCGGCGTCTACGACGAGGTCTTCCTGCCGTTGCACGGCGCGTTCCAGGCGCAGAATGCAGTGCTGGCGCTCGCCGCCGTCGAGGCATTCTTCGGCGCGGGCGCGGCGTCCGGTCCGCTTGACGTGGGCACAGTGCGCGAGGTGTTCGCCTCGGTGCGCTCGCCGGGACGCCTCGAGGTGGTGCGCGTGGCTCCGACGGTGATCGTGGATGCCGCGCACAACCCGCACGGCACGGCTGCCACGGTGGCCGCGCTGGCCGAGGAGTTCGACTTCCGCCGCCTCGTGGGCGTGGTCGGCATCCTCGCGGACAAAGATGCCCTGGGCATCCTGCGCATCCTGGAGCCCGTGCTCGACGAGGTTGTGGTCACGCAGAACTCCTCGCTGCGCGCGCTGCCCGCTGATGAGCTCGGGGCGGCGGCGGTGCAGGTCTTCGGCGCCGATCGGGTCACGGTCGAGCCGCGCCTGGACGACGCCATCGAGGCGGCGGTGCGCCTCGCCGAGGAGAGCGACGACGGCGTGCTCGCGGGAGCGGGTGTGCTCGTCACCGGCTCGGTGATCACCGCCGGCGAGGCTCGCGGCCTGCTGGGAGGAAAATGACCGACGACGAGCAGCGGCGCGAGAACATCAACCGCGCCACCCGCCGCGTGCTGTCCGCGGTGCT
>Ga0126373_10001454_pt1 | contig 16853 bp, 13 predicted proteins | sample PanSoiMetPlot_11_FD_92545 | JGI IMG/M metagenome (GOLD analysis project Ga0126373, IMG submission 92545) | Tropical forest soil microbial communities from Panama - MetaG Plot_11 | ecosystem: Environmental > Terrestrial > Soil > Tropical forest > Bulk soil | place: Panama | collected 2016-02-17 | reverse complement strand
CTGGAAACACCTACGGCTGGGAGGGCGACTCCACCTACATCCGTAAGGCCCCATACTTCGACGGCATGAAGGCCCAGCCCGACCCCGTCGAGGACATCCACAGCGCCCGCGTCCTCGCTCTTCTCGGAGACTCCGTCACCACCGACCACATCTCCCCCGCGGGCTCCATCAAACTCAACGGCCCCGCCGGGCAGTACCTCATCGCCCGCGGCGTCAAGCCAGCGGATTTCAACTCCTACGGCTCCCGCCGCGGCAACCATGAGGTCATGGTGCGCGGAACCTTCGCCAACGTCCGCCTCCGCAACAAGCTCGCACCCGGAACGGAGGGCGGAGTCACGCGCCTGCTCCCGGAGGGCAAGGAAATGTCTATCTACGACGCCTCGGTCGAGTACGCGAAGCGAGGAACTCCGCTCGCCATCCTCGCCGGCAAGGAGTACGGCTCAGGCTCGTCGCGCGACTGGGCGGCCAAGGGCCCACGCTTGCTCGGAATCCGCTTCGTCATCGCCGAGAGCTACGAGCGCATCCACCGCTCCAACCTCGTCGGCATGGGAATCCTCCCCCTGCAGTTCCTACCGGGCCAGAACGCCGAGTCGCTGCAACTCTCCGGCGAGGAGATCTTCCGCATCGGCGACAAGCCCGGCGAACTCAAAGCGATGCTCGACAGCAAATTCGCCAACGGCAAGACAATCTCCGTCTTCGCCGAATCCTCAACAGGCAAGACCACAGAGTTCTCCGTCACGGTCCGCATCGACACCCCGCAGGAGATCCTCTACTACCAGCACGGCGGAATCCTGCAATACGTCCTGCGCCAGTTGGCCGCAAAGAATTAACTGATCCCGCACGGCAGGCCCGGAGTCGACAAAGGCTCCGGGCCTTATTTTCTTTTCCTTACATCGGCTGCAAGGGCTATGATCGCTCCATGAGGTCACGCATCCTCTGGCTCCTCCTCGCTCTTGGCTGCTCAATCGCCACGACCGCCGTGGGAATCTATCTCATCGGCCACATTACTGAGATTCAGGACGCCGCAACCCAACCTACACCCTGGCTTCAACTTGCCGGAGAAGTCACAGTCCGCCATTGGACAGATATCACCATACTTTTCGAGGTCGCCAGCCTCGTCCTGTGGTTCACCTTTGCACACAAATGGAGCAAGGCATCCCCCACCCGCTCCTCCGCGCTGCGCTACACGATCGCCGGCGCCGCGGCCCTCCTCGGGCCATGCGTTCTGCTCGTCATCTTTGCGTTGTTCTAGCTCACCGGCTCTACAAGAAACTGCTCGATCTTGCCATCTGGTGTAGTAAACGTGGTTAGCCGCACGTTCTTGCCAGCAAACGCCACTTGGAATGAGCGAAATGTCATGCCGCCGCGCAGCGATTGCGACTGCATTGTCACACTCTGGACTTCGCCCAGCGGAGCAAGGCTCGATGCGAAATCCCCAATCACCTGCTTCGAGAAGTAGAAGTTGCAGTTCTTCGTCAGGAGGTTCCTGTCGAGCTTGCCCTTCTGTAACCCCGCAAGAATCTGCTTTGCCTGCGCCTCCGCCGTAGGATTCTCCGGCTTGGTAGCCGCCGCAGCACCTGTTGCCGCAGGTTTCCCTTCCGCAGTCGCCTCAGCAGGTACGAGCACCTTCGCGATCGCCCGCGCCATTACCACGGCCGCCGGATTTGCCTCCTGGTTCGTCAACACAACCACCGCGACCTTATCGTCGGGATAGACCACATTCGCAGCGACAAATCCCCCTACCTCGCCGTCATGTTCGATCACCCGGTGCCCGTCGCGGGTAAGAACATCGACTCCCAGCCCATACTGTGTCCCCGTCCCGTCCTTCAGCTTCATCTCCGTTTCGAGCACGTCGTAGCTCGCGGGCTTCAGCAACGAACGGTTGATCATGCTCAAGTCCCAGTCCAGCAGAGTCTGTGCCGGCATCGCCAGCGCGCCGTCCGCAAAGTACCACCCGGGAGCCTCGAGGATCGCCGGACGCAGCGGACCAAGCGCGTTTCTCATGTACCCTTGCGGTTCCATTCGGTCGCGCTCCGTATCCAGATCAAGCACTTCTTTGAGCTCCAGCGGTTTCAGGACACGTGACTCAAGAAACTGCCAGAACGGTTGCCCGCTCACCTTCTCTACAATCAGTCCGGCCAGCTCGAAGTTCGTGTTGCTGTATTGCCACTTGGTCCCCGGATCGAAGTCCAGCGGCTTGCCGGCCCACTCGTGCACCACATCGATCGGCTTCGTCGGCTTTGTCCACGTCGGAATCGTGTAATCCTGCGGAGCGTAGTCCGAGTAGCCACTCGTATGCGTCAACAGATTCCGAACCTTAACCTCATTCGCCCGCGTCAGCTCCGGAAACCACTTTGACACCGGATCATCGAGCGACATCTTGCCGTCCTCAACCAATAACAGAATGCACGCGGCTGTGAACTGTTTGCTTATGGATCCAACCGCGTAGTGCATAGAGGGAGTAGCCGCGATCTCTGTCGTCCCATCGCTCCGCAACCGCGCCGCGCCGAATGCAGCGGTATAGACTACTTTGCCGTCGCGAGCGATCCCTACCTGCGCGCTCGGCACCCCGGACGCCTGCATCACTCGATGAACCTCCACCTGTACCTTCGCCCACGTCGCATCATCCAGCGCCTGCCCGAATCCAGCCCCACCCATCGCCACCAGGCAAAAAGCGACACAGCAGGCCCTAAACACGCGTCTCGTAACCATCACACTCTCCCGATCGGTGGTCCCTTATTTATATCCTCGAAACTCGTTACGGCAGGCGCAAATTCAACGTCGTGCAGACAACAATCACTGATGATTCTTGGGTATATACTCGCGGCACCTTGAGGTTCTGGAAGTCGAATTCAGACGGAAGGAATATCCCTATGAGAATTCAAGCGAGACCACTTGCACTGATTCTGATCGGGCTCATCTCCGTAGTGGTACCCTTCAATGCACGTGGCGACACCATCGGCACCGTTCTAGAAGGACAACAACTCACTATTAACGGGTTCGTTATTACGAACCCGAATGCATTTGCGGTCACGCTGACTGGACTCTCAGCCTCCGTCCTTGTCCCTTATTTTGCTGGACCAGATTCAGGAGACATTGTGACCTCGGTGGCTTTTGCCGGAGGATCCTGCATGGGTTTGCTGGGGGTAGCTGGAGGAGTGGCGGCAAACGGTACCTGTACGGTCAATCTTATATTCTCGACGCCTGACGCTGATAAGGGGGAGCCGCCTGACTTTGGCGTGAGTCAGATCACATTAGACAACATCTTCAATAATGGACCGGTATCATCCCAATTATTTGAGATAGAGGTGACTGATGCCCCTGTACCCGAACCTGAATCCGCGATCCTGGTTAGCTTAGGCATTGCTGCACTGATTGGGGCAGGCTTCCTCTCAAAGAGGCATGGACTCAGCCGTGCCGATTCCTCAGCATAACTGGGCAGTCTTTCCGACCTACCCGGTTGACACGACTGATATCCTTAACCTGTGAACAAAAGAAGAAACCCGGCCTGAGCGCCGGGTTTTTTCTTTCCTCACAACAATACTAAAGTCCAGACCTAACCCTCATGGATTGGACACTTTGCGCACATTTGATGTGGGGGGAGGGGTATATGCAGCAGAAGTTATCTTGGCAACGCGGACACCGCTCCGGTGCTTAAGAGAGAGGAGCTTACTAAGGTCGAGGAACGAAAGAGGAAGCAGGCGTGCCCAAAGCCGAAGCCGAGGAACCCGCCAGGGGCTGCGACTCGTGCGAAGGCCCAAGACCAAGCTTGATGATGGCACGGGAGTCGGGAATCAGCTTCGTCTGCCAGCCATTATCCGCCTGAAACTTCTGCATCGCGGCTTCGGTCTGGGAATCCCAGTGCCCGGACGCCTCGCCCAGGTACCCTGAGTGGACCAGCGCCGTCTGAATCTCCGTTGCGCGGCTGTCGTCGATTGACCGCTGCCCGCTGACCCGTTTCGATGTCGTCTTGGATGAGAGATGAGACTTATTGTGTGAGGTAGGACCACGCCGCGGGTGTGTCATCGCGACGCACGGAAGCGATGTCACAACAATAAGAGCGGTACTCACGAGTCGGCCTGAAAACATAAGGAAAGTGCCCCAAGAATACTAAAGATCGGCCGGATAATCGCGAATCTGACCCGGGATTCCTTCGAAATCAAAAGGAATCCTACTCCAGAGTACCGTAATTGACAACAAAAAGGTTGTCCTCTGGACTACATCTTTTTGGCAACATCACAAAGCCGTATATGAATAGAAACAAGAGATTTAGCGAGAGAGAAGGCATGGCTCTTGCCTTCTCTCCGCGCTTATTCTTGTTCTGACGGGTTTTTACGGAAGGGTCCCGCCCACGTAGGAGTTGCCCGAGTTCTTCGACGCCGAGTTATGCACCACGAAGACCACGTCATCCTTCGACTTAAGCCCGCTCACGGCCGCGTTATAGCTCGCCTTATCGGTCACCGTCTTCTTGTTGATTTCGGTAATGATAGCTCCCTTGCCTAAACCAATCTCATCGGCAAACGAACCGGGCTTGACGCTCGTGACGATGACGCCGGTATGGATGCCCGTCCGTTGAGCAACCGGCGCCGGAATCGCTTCAACCGTAATACCGAGCGTCGCCTGTCCGGCATCCGCTTCCTGTGGAGCAGTGTTGTCATCATTGTCACCACCGCCAGTGATGTCAGCGTAGGTCTTGGCACGGTCACCGATCACGACGTTGGCCGTCTGCTCTTTGCCGTTGCGAAGGTAGCCAACCTTGACCGTTGATCCGACCTTGCGCGCCGAGATGATGTTAACCAGGTCGTCGCCGTCCTTGATCTTCTGGTCGTCGACCGAGACGATTACGTCTCCGGGCTGAATGCCAGCTTTCGCCGCGCCGCCGCTCGGAGTCACCGTGCTCACCAGCACACCATTGGTGAAGCCGTACATACGGCCAACCGCCGAGCTTAGCCCCGGCTGGAAGCTGATACCGATCGAGCCGCGCACGACCTTATGCTCCGGCCCGATGAGCATGTTATATACGCCGGCGATGATATTCGACGGCATCGCAAAACCGACGCCTTGGGACCCCATCGACTGAGTGAAGATCGCCGTATTCATGCCGATAACATTGCCCGCCATATCGACCAGCGGGCCGCCCGAGTTGCCGGGATTGATCGCAGCATCGGTCTGGATAAAGCGCTGGAACTGCGACTGCGAAACACCCTGGGGCGAAGGCTCATCGATCGAGCGGTTCTTCGCCGAGACGATCCCCGCAGAGACCGTCTGCGACAGTCCGAACGGGCTGCCAACTGCCAGCACCCAGTCGCCCACCTGCGCGCCGTCAGAGTTGCCCAGCTTCACGGTCGGCAACGGCTTGTCGGAATCGATCTTGATGACCGCGATATCGGTGTCCTTGTCGACGCCAACCACGTGCGCCGGCCGGCCCTCGCTCTCAGGACCACCATCCGGATCGGTTGATAGCTTGACGAAAATCTTGTCCGCCTTATCGATCACGTGATTATTCGTGATGATGTAGCCACGAGTATCGACGATGAAGCCCGAGCCCAAAGCACGCCGCTCGCCGACTCCGTCCATTCCGTCGTCGTCACCACCGCCCGGGTTGCCGAAGAAGCGGTTGAAGAAGTCCTGCATATCGCCCGGCTGATCCTCATCCCCCTGGGGCGGACGCTGGCCCCGTCGACGAGTGCGGCTGTTCGACGACTGCTTCGGTAACGATTCCGTATTGATGTTGACCACCGCGGGACCAACCTGCTTGGCGATCTGAGAGAAGCCATTAGAGAGAGCAACCGGAGCAGGAATGACCAGAGGCTTCGCATCGGAGGAGTTAACCGCCTGCTCTTTGCCGCTCACCCCGTGCGTCATGACAGAACCCACCAGGATGCCTGTCGACAGCGTGGCAAGAAGAGCAAACGTCGTCGTCAGGCGACGGCTGCGGATGCGGTCCAGCAGGGTTGAGTTGTTTGTCGGAGTATCCATCTGTACGTGTGACCTCGTTCAGTGCATGTGCAGTTCGCCTGCTCCCGGTCGAAACAGGAGGCGAATAGTTAAGTATATCTGTTGGAAAGCCCCACGCGCCCCACAAGAGAGTCCGGAAGCTCTTCAACTTGATTAGACGCGAAGTGGAGCCAATTGTCTCCGGAATGTCTAAACCCACTTAGCTTCCATAATCTGCAGCAGCCGGCGCGGTACCGGGCACAAGCTCAATTACTGCAATGCCGGCAAGGATCATCCCTCCCCCCGCAAGGGAACGCACAGTCAGTCGCTCATGGAGCACGAGAAAGGAAGTGATACAGGCGAACACCGGCTCCAACGTCAGGAGAATGGCCGTGTGGGTGGGCGGAAGATGTTGCTGCGCCCAGCTTTGTATCGTGAATGCCGCTGCCGTAGCCAGCAGGCTGGTTATCGCCAGCGCCACCACGAGCTGTGGAGTGAGCCTGAGATAAAGCCCGCCGCCTAATGGAAGCGTCAGCGTCATGACCAGCGCCGCGAAGCCAATCTGTAGAGTCGCCAGTTGCCCTGCATGAATCCGCAGCGAAGTATGCGCCAGTGACAGCAGATGCCCGGCAAATGCCAGCGCGCAGGCCAGAGTAAGCAGGTCGCCCAGACCGATACTCAAGAAAAGGTTCTGCCACGATGTTCCTGCGGGAGTCGTGAGCAGAAACAGCCCGGCAAACGCTAGAAGCGCTCCGGCAAAGGCGTTCCAACCGGGAGCGTGCGCATTATGCGGCCGAATCATCGGAATTGCAGTGAGCAAAGGAACAAACACGACGACGAGCCCAGTGATAAGAGCCGACTTAGACGCTGTCGTGCGCGCGAGCCCCGCGGTCTGAAACTGATATCCCACCGCAAGAAAGGAGCCGACGACAAGCCCAGAGAGGAGAGTTCGGCGGCTGATGCCGCGCAATCCGCGATGATTGATCAACGCTAAAGCAACAAATGCCAGCGTCATACGCAAAAGATTGAAGACCAACGGAGAGGCATCCCGCAACGCATCTTTCACGAGCGTGAACGTCGCTCCCCACACAATCACGACACCCAGCAAAAGCAGGTGTGCGAGTGTGGAAGCACTCAGTCGCTGCACGCTCCATTACTCCGAAGCGTTGTAGACCGTGCCACCGTCCACAACTGTTCGCAGCACCTTCGTATGCAAAAGCTCCTGCGGAGTCGCCTTCGTGATGTCGCGGTCGAGCACGACGAAATCCGCGAGGTAACCAGGCTCCAGCCGCCCTTTGTACTTTTCGGCATTCTCTGCAAATGCCGAGGCCTGGGTGTACGCGTAGATTGCCTCGTCGAGCGAGATCTTTTCCTGCGGTTGATAGGTCATCGTGCCCGCTTCGTTCTGCCGCGTGATCGCCGCGTACAGCCCGCGGAACGGATTTACTGACTCCACCGGATAGTCCGTACCGAACGCAAGCACGACGCCGTGATCCAGAAACGATCGCCACGCGTACGAGTACTTGACGCGCTCTGGACCCAGCCGCGACTCAGCCCAGTTCATGTCGGTCAACAGATGACTCGGCTGCATCGACGCGATCACATGCAGGAGAGCGAACCGCTCGAAGTCTCCCGACGAGACAACCTGCGCATGCTCGATGCGATAGCGCGGTGCCTCGGGCATCCATTGAACCGGATCGCAGATCGCGGGTCCGCACTTTTTCAGATAGTCAACGTAATCCTTGAGTTTCGCTAGGTATGGTGCCTCCGCGCGTTCGAACGCACTCAGCGCCATGTCGTTCGCCCTGTCGCCGATGGCATGGAAGCCAAGCTGAAATCCAGCCTGCGCCCGCTCGATCGCCATCGCGTCCAGCGTCTTCTGGTCATAACGCGGAATCCCGGAGTTGCCCGGGTCATCTGAATACGGCGCGTTCATCGCCGCCGTGCGAGACCCGAGCGAGCCGTCCATGAATCCCTTGAGCATCGTCGTGTGTAACATCCGGTCGCTCGTCGGATGTGAAGCCTGCTCCTGCTTCAACGTCTCGAGCGGCGTGCCGAATGCCAGCCACTCACTCACGCGCACATGTAGGGTGCCCTCACGCTCCATCTCCTCGAGTGCGAGGAAATCCTGCCAGTCCGAGAGGTCCTGCACCGACGTCACGCCATGCGACAGCGCATCGGCTATCGCCACTTTCAGCGCCTCGATACGCTCCTCACGACCTGGCTTCGGAATCACCTTCTCGACCAGAGTCAGCGCCGGGCCTTCACGAATGATGCCTGTCGGCTCGCCCGCAGCGTCGCGGTCGATCTTGCCACCGGCGGGGTCTTTCGTTGCCGCTGTAATTCCCGCGGCCGCCAACGCAGCCGAATTGACAACCGCGATATGCCCGTCCGTGCGTTCGAAGAACGCCGGATGCCCCGCCGTCACTGCGTCGATATCGGCTCGCGTAGGCAGCGTCTTTCCCGGCCATAGCGTGTGGTCCCAGCCGCCGCCCTGCACCCACGCACCGGGTTTGGCCTTTTCCGCCGCGCTCTTGATCTTCACCTGCATCGCGGCCAGCGAAGGAACATGGTCGAGGTCGACCGATAGCTTCTGCTGTCCCGCGCCTGCGATGTGAGTGTGTGCGTCGTTGAACCCTGGCATCGCATACGCACCGTTCAGATCAATCACCTTCGTCGCCCCGCTCTTCAGCTTCAATACCTCGACGTCAGAGCCAACCGCAACGATCGAGCCACCTTTCACCGCCAACGCGGTCACGCGGGCCGGTGTCGTTGACGCGTCGCCAGACCGCAGATGTGCGCCGGTCAGGATATTGCCATGTACGTAGATCGCTTCGGGTGCTGTGTCCTGCGCGCACGCGCACACAGCTCCCGAGAGAAGGAGAGCGCTGAAGATGAAGGGTTTCACGATGTCGAGTGTATCCCAGCTTGGTGCTGTGCGGTGATCTGGGTTATCGCCAAAAGGGTCAACAGTATGCGGCGCAGCGCAGTCTCACGGTTTGCCGGATCGTACCACTCCTGCAGGGTATGGATATTCGCGCCTGTCCCTCCCGTGCCGATGGCGATCGCGGGAATCCCCAGCGAGAGCGGGATGTTTGCGTCGGTCGATCCGATCCTCTGTTCTGTACCAAGATTCAGATGCCGGTCCACAGCCTTTACCGTCTCGAGCAACAGAGAATCATCGGCGAGCACTGCTGCGGGGCGGTCGCCGATCTGTTCAATATGCACCTTCGGGTCTGTATTGGCCTTTCCGAGGGCGGCATGTCCCGCGACTTGTTCCTCAAAGATGCGGCGGATTTCCGATGCCGTCGCAGCAAGCGCCGCCGAGTCCGTCGAACGCACCTCTACCAGCGCGGTCGCTGAGGATGGGATCGAGTTCACCGACGTTCCTCCCGAGATGTGCCCGACGTTCAAGGTCGTCAAAGGGTCGGTCGGGAGTTCAAGCGAGTCGATCGCCGCGAGCGCGCGGCTGAGCAACATGATCGGATTTGGAACTCCTGCGTCACTCCACGAGTGTCCTCCGGGGCCAGAGACAGTGACGCGGAAGCGAAGGCTTCCAAGAGCTCGCGTTACGACAGCAGAGTTCCCGCTGCCCTCGAGAGCAATTGCGGCGGCGATGCGGTTGCGATAGTCTCCGCGATGGAAGAGGTGTCGCATGCCGCGAAGGTCGCCTTCGCCTTCCTCGCCTACATTTGCCGCAAACAGTATCGGAATCGTCGGAGTGATGTGCGCGAACCGAAGCGCGGCCGCGATAGCCAACAGTGCCGAGAGACCTGCGCCGTTATCGCAGATTCCGGGAGCGTAGATGCGTGAGCTGTCCGGCTCCTCCAAAGGCTCGCAGGGCGTTCCCGCCGGAAAGACCGTATCGAGATGCGCCGAGATGAGAATGCAGGGTCCGTCGCCAGATGACTTATGACTTGGGCGGTCGGGAGCCAGCTCCGCCAGTGCATTGCCTTCTTCGTCGCGGTGTACGTTGGTGAGCCCGAGCGAGTGAAAGCGCTCAAGGAACCACGCTGCTCGTTCCGATTCACCGAACGGAGGCGCTGGAATTCGTACCATCTCGAGCTGCCAACGGCGCATTTGCGGCTGATGCAGGTGCAGCCAGTGAAATGCCCGGTGCACCGCGGTGAGCGAGGCGAGCCGAACGATCCGCTGATGAGCTGAGAGCTGCATTGCTGTATTGAGATTAGCGGTAGCGCAGAACCTGAAGAAGCGCAGCACCGAAAAACTTTGCGAAGATGTGGACGATGTAGCCTGTCATGAGCAGGAGGCCCGGACTCAGGAGCGACGAGGTGAGGGCGTCTCTCCAGTCGAACACTCCGTCCTTTATGTAGCGACCTGATCTGAGAAAGCCGACGACCGCGAAGAAGCAATAGAGGGGCAGAATCGGTGGCGAGACGACGTGAAGCACTGGAGCCGCGAACCAGTTCCAAAATTGCAAGGCGATGTAGGTGCTCCACAGCGCGAAGGGGCCGCAGGCAATCGCAATCATGGCCAACGAGACCTGAAATCCTGCGGAGCGCACGGCTGATCCTCCTCCATTGACGCTGAATCCGTGGCAATGCACAGGCCCAAGTTTACGTTTTTGCTGCCCTCACGAACCGTACTCCACCTCTACCAGAAAGAGCCCCTCCGGGGGCGCGGTGGGGCCTGCTGCGGAGCGATTCCTTGCCGCCAGCATCGCAGGAATGGCGCTCGCAGGTGTGCGTCCGCGCCCTACATCTACAAATGTTCCTACAAGGTTGCGAACCATGTGATGCAGAAAGCCTGACCCAGTGACGGAATAAATCAGCAGCTCTCCGTCGCGACGCCATGCGGAGCGAAAGATCGCCCGGACCGCAGTCTTTCCCGGAGTGTCCAGGCTTCCGTCCTCTCCATCCCCCTCTTTCGAATTCTCATTCTCTGAGAACTCTTCGGCGACGCGGGTGTCGAGGTCCGGATCGGTCGCGGCGAAGGAGAGGAAGTCGTGCGTTCCTAGGACGTGGGCGGCAGCCGCGCACATTGCCTCCAGATCGAGCGGCCAGGTGCAGTTCCAGACGTAGGGCGCTAGCGTCGGCGGGCAGATCACCTGCGTCGCGATGCGGTACTCATACGTCTTGCGGCGCGCGCTGTGGCGGGCGTGAAAGCCTGCGTCCACCTCGTCGACCGCGGTGACGCGGATGCTGGGAGGAAGGTTGTGGTTCAGGGCCCGGTGGAGGTTTGGGCCCGGTATAGGCGACTCAAGCGAAAATGATGCTACCTGCCCGAGGGCGTGTACCCCGGTGTCGGTGCGTCCGGAGCCCTGAGGCAAAACTTCCTCGCCGGTGATGCGATGGATCATGCGTGCCAGCGTTCCCTGGACGGTCGGAAGTCCGGGCTGAACCTGCCAGCCGTGGTACGGCGTGCCATCGTAGGCGAGGGTGAGTTTCCAATGACGCATGGGCTAGTTGGCACGGTAGCACGCCGGTTTCGGCGACCTACCCCCTCCCCCTACCTTATTGTGCAAAGTCTCCAATCGAAAGACTTTAGGTCTGGACTTCCGATCGACCTCAGGGCAAACAAGAAGCCCGGTCGGTTGCCGGGCTTTTTCTTTCTTTACTTGGAATAAGGATATCAGTAGCGTCAAGCCTTTACGTTCTTTTCGATGCATGAGCATCTTGTGAAGAAATGCCGGGGAGCTCCCCTCCCCCTTGGATTCGCCGGCTCGCTCCAGGCAGACCGGAATTCGTAGCAGAATTACTTCCGTATTGGCGACAAACCGGACATTACTCAACGCAGCTGTCACGTGACGTAAACCGAAGACGAAGCCCAACAAAAAGACCTTCGGTAAAGGAAGGTTTATGGGTAAACGTGATCTTGGCCCTAGTCCGCCTCCGTCAAAGCTGCTCCCACGCACGAACGACTGGGATGGGCAATGCCGTGGCGATCACTCAAATTATCTTTCCGGCTCTGCTGGACCGAATGCGCCGCTGGCCGCGTGGGGGCGCAGTAATCCGACTAACAGCAGCCGCAGCAAGAAATCTGGTGCGAAGCGGTTCGTCCCCCTCGAAGGAATTCGCAAGTTTGAGAATGTATGCTTCAGCCTTTACGCGGTTGATTTCGGCTCTTTTGTCATCTTTCGCGTGCCGGTATAGGTCCCATGCAGTGGCATGGACTTGCCAGCCCGCCACGGGGACTTCGAACCTATCCAGGATTGTGAGAGCGTTTTCGATATACTCTTTGGCCGGTTTCCAATCCTTCTCAGCCATCGCCACTCGCGCCTTTATCTCCCAGGCCAGCGCATGCAGGTAAGGATCACGCGTTGCAAGCGCTGATTCCAGAAAACCATCAGCGTTATCGCGAGCATTGGGGATGTTTCCAGATTGCATCCAGGCCTCGCTCAATCCAAGCTGGGACATCATTCGCCAGACCCAGTGAAGAAAAAACTTTGGAGTTATCTGCGGGTCGCGTACTTGCGTGAAATACTCGATCGCCTTACAGTGTTCTCCGCGATCGATTTCGGCATATCCTGCGGCTACCCTGGCAATCGTCATTGGCTGTTCAGTCGGATATTCGGCGCTTGGGCGCATGACAATTTCGCAAAGACGACGAACCCCTTCGAAATCCAACGCCAGTGTACGCAACCAGAGTTCGCGGAAATTGAAGAGCCATGGTTCATTCCCATTCTTCTCAGCCATTTCCTTCCCGGCCCGCACGATTCGCAGCACCTCACCAAATTCCCCTAACCGTAGAAGCGTCACGGTCTTTCCACTAAGGGCAAAAAGGTATGCCATCAAGCTAACTTTCGGATGCGTCCCTACTTCAAAAACCTTTAAGGCTTCACGATAGTTGCCCTGAAGCGCCAGAACGTGCGCGTAGATCATGTTGTAGTAAGGTGGCGTGTCGGAATCTCCCAGATCCCGTAGGGTCTGATGAGCAGCCGCGCACAACAAAGCATCTTCCGTGCGCCAATTGTCATACAGCAGGCGGATGCCTGCGGCCAACATTTGGGTGCGGGCCAGCAATGCTGGATCGTTGAGGCTCTTGCTTACGAGCTCCGCCTGCTCAATGGCAGCGATGCCTCGATCCGGATCAATAAGTCCGAAGGGCCGCACCAGATAACTGAGAGCGCTCACCTGAGCTGCTTTAAGACCAGCCTGAGCCGCCAGGGATGCTGCTTTCTGGTACGCTTTGGCGGAGTCCGCCATAGAGCCAAGTGCATAATGAGCATCGCCGATAGATTCAAGAACTCGAGTCTCCAGTTGGGCACCGCTAGTGTGAGTCACTCTGGGGATCAGTTTGAGCGCCTGTTGCAGCACTTCAATCGAGTCCCGGTACGCGAACCGCCCGGACGCATTCTCTGCGGCAAGGATCAGGTAGCGGATGGCGTGTTCATAATCGCGGCCGGCCTCGAAATGAAGTGCAATTTCTGACGCGAGTTCTTGCTCCTGCTCAGCGGAAGTGCACAGCTCCTTGAGGCACACTCCGAGGTTCTGGTGCAGTCGTGACCTAATCCGATCCGAGAGGCGGCGATAAACGGCTTGCCGGTAAAGCGAATGAATGAACTCGTACTGCACGCCAACGTCGTCCGCAGGTTCGATTGGTATTGCCCGGCGTATGAACTGTTGCCGCCTTGCGAGCTCGTCGCAGAGATCTTCTACCTGGTCGGGTTCGATGCCCACCGTGGCACTGACCTTCCATACGGAGAAACATTCACCGGCGACGCTGGCGCCCTCCACAATGCGCTGCTCCATCGCCCTCAATTGATCGAATTGGAGCTCGAGCATCTGCTGGAGTGTTTCCGGTACACCAAGATCAATTCTTCTTAGTGGCGTGGTCAGACTCCATGCGTCCTTGCTTTTTGCGAGGTACCCTTTCTTTACGAGTTCTTGAACGATTGTCACCATGAACAGCGCATTGCCGCCCGAGTGGCGGTAGATTAATGCGGCGAGGCCAGCGGGTAAGCCATTGCTCGGAAATTCCTTTGCCAGGTAATCGGCAATTTCGTGTTCTTCAAGGCACTCCAGTGGGATCTCTTCACAAAGCTGATGTACCAGCAGATCCTGCTTGAGACTCTTCAAGTGACTCTTAGAAAGAATGACGTCTACTGGCCGGTATGTTCCAATCAGCACCAGCTTAGCCGGCTGGCGGCGGCGCGCCAGCGCGGAAATGAGGTCGAGAGTAGAGGGATCGGCCCAGTGGAGATCTTCCAAGACCAAAACCAGGGGATTCTCTACCGTCAGAGATTCCAGGGTTTCGCAAATCTCACGCACCATCCGCTCGCGTGTAGCTCCGAAAATCTCCCGTTGCAGAGCCTCTCTTTCGTCTGCTTTCACCAGTGAAGGAAACTGAGTGAGCCAGGTGGGCGCCTGCTGAGCCAAGCTTTTGACCAGGGCCTTGCCGTCTGCACCGCGAATTAGATGACCCAAGGCCTCAAGCATTGGAAAGTACGCTTCCTTGCCGCCAAACCCCTCAATGCACTGTCCCCGAGCAAATCGCACAGAACGACGGATGAGCCGCTCGTGAAATACGTCAACCAGCGTCGTCTTGCCGATGCCCGCCTCTCCAGTCACGACGATTACCTGCCGCTTACCACGAACGGCGGCGTCCAGATGGCGATCCAGGTTGGCCAGAGCCATGTCGCGGCCTACGATGTTCTTACTCGAATCGGCGGGTAATCCTGACCAGGCAGGGGATTCGTCGCTCACTGGGGCTACGAATTGGTACCCGCGTTTGGGAAACGTCTCGATGAAAACTGGTTTGTCGGATCGATCGCCCAGGGCCTTCCGGATTCCCAAGATGTATTTCTTGATGACCTCAGGGTTGACAAAAATTCCCGGCCAGAGAGCCTGAAGAATCTCGTCCTGCGTCACCAGCCGCCCGGGGTGCTCGACGAGGTAGCGCAACACGTCGAAACCCTTCGGGGGAAGCGGCACACGCCGGTCACCACGCCATAGGCAGTGGTTCGCGGTATCGAGCCGGAATGAATGGAAGACTTTCATTCTGCATGAACTCGATGCGCACAAGCACCGAGCGGTCGTCATAACGAGTGTGAGTTCGGTGCGCCTCGCCGTCACCAAAACATGACTCGAAAGCCACCGGGACGTCACGTCCTGTTGCCTTCAATTCTCCACCTTGGCTCGGGATGCGCGGGCGCTTTTCTAATTTCGACTCGGAAGGACTTCTGAATTCTTGCGATGGCTGCATTTCTATTTTGATTTTCCAGAGCAAATGCAGCCCTACGTTACTGAAACGAGACCGAAACGCCACCGGAACGTCACGTGCAGCCCTTTTTACTTCCCTAAGCTGGCAACTGTGGCCGGAATGATCGAATTGGTCGGTGCCGGTTGCAAAACTAATCATCGGAGAATCGAAATGAAGAGAGTCTTTCTAATGTCGGTGGTATTGCTGGTTGCAAGCGCAGCATATGCGCAGGATAGCCAGGAAGTCCGCTGGCGGAGAATCGCGGGTGTGATTACCGCCGTGAATGTTGACAACCCAGTAGGGAAGGTTAGTGCCGGGACCTTTCCTTGGAGCGCGCGAGGCGGTAACGCACGTGTGAACCTCTCGACCGGAGCTGCGTCGTTCGACGTCGACGGACTGGTCATTAATGGCACGGCGTTCAGCGGCACACCTGGCCCAGTAACTGCCGTGACTGGAACTCTAGTGTGCGACGCCGGGACGAACAACGAATCAACATACGATACCAAGGCGGTACCTCTTAGCGCGACGGGGAATGCGGATTTTTTGGGACACATCTCAGGAATCCCATACTCCTGTGCAAACCCCCTGTTCCTGATCCGAATTGCGCAGCCGGCCGGAGCTGCGGGACGCTGGATTGCGACCGGGGCGGAGCGTACCGGCGGCGACCAATAACGAGCCACGAAATCCAAGAAAGGATGGGCCCGCTTCTTTTCCTTGTACCTTTTGCTTTTCTGGCTTCTTTCCTTGGTCTACTCTGTCGCCGTGCAAGATGGCGAGGCTATTTCGGCCTTGCCATCTTTAGTGATCGCTCGGACTTTGTGAAGAAATGCCGGAGACCTCCCCTGGACTCGCGGGCTCTCTCCAGGCAGACCGGAATTCTTAGAAGAATTACTTCCGTAATGCCGACCAACCAGACACTGCCTATCGCAAGCGTATTTATCGACGCTTAAGTCCGAGTACATCGGTATCGGTAGAGGACAATGCTGCTGAGATGATGTCCTTCGAATTGTTTTCCTTTAGCATTTCGTTCAGCTTGTCATCGCGGATGTTGCCAATACGGCCAAGGATGATCAGGAAAGGCGTATTGTGGCCCGTGTCGCCTGTCCATGAAGCTCCTTCGATGAGGGGTCCCATGGCGTCCCTCCTAAGCAAATCTAGGACCTGCGGGTTTCGGCTATTTGTCATGCCTTGAAGGAGAAAACTGGCCTTGTTGCGGTCTGTCCAAAGACCCGAGTAGAGCAGGTTAATCAGAGGCTGCACGTTTATCTGCATTTGCCCGCCCCCAGGCGCTCCGGACAGTACGGATAATGCTCGCACTGCATTGTTACGAACTTCTTCATCCGGATCGCTCATCGCTTTGGCCAGCGCATCTGCCTGGGTTTGTGAGCGCCGTACATATCCCAGCAGAGCAGCTGCAGCCCGGCGCTGCGTAGGGTCTTTCGCAGTCTCGAGTACTTTCCTAAGCTCTGACTCACGTTCCACTGCATAAGCACGCATGGCGAGGTTCACAGCCTTCAGGGACGGGTCGTTCGAAATCGCGTACCCTCGGGAGTCATCTTCTCCCGCCGAGCCGCGAGCTACTGCCTCCTCAAGAAGACTCATTTCCTGCTCATACAAATGCAAACCCATATCGTCCAGATTTGCTGCACTTGAAGGTGCTGCGCTGGTTGGAAAGGGGCGTGAAGTGGAACCGGGCAGCCCAATGAAAACCAGCAGACGGTGGGAATCGTCGCAGCAAACGACATTGACATCCG
>Ga0126373_10001453_pt1 | contig 16858 bp, 13 predicted proteins | sample PanSoiMetPlot_11_FD_92545 | JGI IMG/M metagenome (GOLD analysis project Ga0126373, IMG submission 92545) | Tropical forest soil microbial communities from Panama - MetaG Plot_11 | ecosystem: Environmental > Terrestrial > Soil > Tropical forest > Bulk soil | place: Panama | collected 2016-02-17 | reverse complement strand
GAGCCGATGGCCGACTCCTGCGACCAACTCGACAGGCCACTCCCGCAGCAGGTCCGTACGCGGCAGCGCCACGGTAGCCAGTACGCCGCCCGGGACCAGGGCTCTGGCCAGCCGAGGCAAGGCTCTGTCCAGCGGCATGTGATGCAAGGCGCTGATCGAGACGATGGCGTCATAGGCGGACTGAGGCAACGGCGGCTCGTCGAGCACGTCAGCCAGAATGCAGGTGACGTTGGCTGGCACGACGCGCTTTGCCAGCTCGACCATGGGTGGCGAGCGGTCAATCGCATCGACCCGGTCCGCTCGAGTCGCCAGCTTCACCGCCAGATCCCCGGCTCCGCAGCCAACATCGAGCACGCGGCCGCAGGGACGCGGCAGCTGCTTCAGGAGAAGCCGGTGGTAATAAGCGTTGTGGTCCCACGCCAGCGCACCCATCACTCCAGATTCTGCACACACAAGAGAGGGAACGGGGCGGACCCGACGTTTCTGTTGCCGCACCTTCGCTGCCGCGCGGCTCGATCACAGCGGCAGCGTGACCGATCGTCTTCGTTACGTCATCGCAGTTGATCGAGATTTTCATTGGCTTTAGTGTCTGGGGGTGCCTTCGGATTCCTCCGATCTGTCCGCTGGGACTGTGTCGGCCGCCCGGCCTCGTGGCCGGGGTCCGGTCGTTGTGTTCTCGCTCGCGGCCGTCGCATGCCTACTGATTGCGATAGCGGCAGGGGCGGTGGCACGCGCAGATCTGACCCGTAAGCCGACTCAAGCCCAGCGTGCCGCGGCCGCGGCTCGGGCCATAGCCGACCGGTGGCGCGATTGGTCGGCCGGACGTATCTTTCCGGCAACGCTGAGCTACTCGACCAGCCTGCTGACAACCGAGACGGCCAGCCGCGTCGGTGTCGCGCCACAGGCGACCTGCAGCAGCGCCCTGGAACCCAGCCTGGTTCATCTGGCCGCGAGTGATCACTGCCAGGCGGGATTGCGCGCAACGTACGTGGACCAGTTGGACGGCGTCGTCTACACGATCGGCGTGTTGGCGTTCCCGAATAGTCGCGACGCCGGGACGTTCGCGGCAAATCTTCCGCCAGCACAGCGGGGGCCGATTTCACTGCGGCCGCTAGCGCTGCCGGGCACGGCCAGCTCCCAGTTCGGCCCGGCGGCAGGGCAGGCCACCACCTCGAGCCACGGCGGGCCGTTCGTCTTGCTCACTGTCGCCGGTTATGCCGACGGTCAGCCGGCGGGGGCGGGCGAGCAGGCCAGGCCGGCCATCTTCGCACCAGCCGCCCAGCTGGCCGGCCAGGTCATCGGCCCGCTGACCCGCCCGATCACCGTCAACTGCGCGAGTCGGGCCTGGTCATGCTGAGGGGTACCGGCGTCCGCTCAGGCGGCGCAGTGGCGGTCGGTCTGCTGGCAGCGCTGTCTGTTGCGACGGGCAGCGGAGTTGCGTCGGCGCAGAGCATCGGGCAGCAGGTCCGGTCGGCTGACATCGCCACGCTGCGGCAGATCGACGTGCCAGCCGCCTGGTCACAGAGCAAGGGAAGCGGCGTGACGGTCGCGGTCCTGGATACCGGCGTGCAGCGCTCGGCCGCGGATCTGACCGGCCAGGTGACCGTCGGTCCCGATTACACGACGGGTGCGAACCCACCGGGATACGCGCCGCCACATCTGCACGGGACCTACATCTGCTCGATTATCGCCGGACATGGCAGCGGACCGGGCAACGCCGAGGGCATGATCGGGGTCGCGCCGCGCGCGAGGATCCTGTCAGTCCGCGTGATACTGGACGACCAGGAGCCGGGCTTCGTGGTATACAACGAGAACGCGAGCTACGACGACGCGATAGCGAACGGCATCACATACGCGGTCAGACATGGTGCCGAAGTGATCAACATGTCACTCGGCGGCACGCAGGCAACCCGGAGCCTTCGGGTCGCTGTGGCGTACGCAATCGCGCACAACGTCGTCGTGGTCGCCGCAGCGGGCAATGACGGCAAGGCAGGACACGCCTTCACCCCGTACTCCTACCCGGCGTCCTTCACCGGCGTGATCTCCGTCGCCGCCGTCGGATCAGGCGGGAAGCGGGCTTCGTTCTCCGATCAGAACTCATCGGTCGTGGTGTCGGCTCCGGGCGTTAGCGTGGTCGGCGCCGGGCCCGGCGGCTCCTACCTTGTCGGCGACGGGACGAGTCCAGCGTCCGCCTTCGTCGCTGGCATCGCCGCCCTTATCAGATCGCGCTACCCGCACCTGTCCCCGGTTCAGGTCATGCAGGCGATTGTTACGTCCACGCGTCGACAGCCAGCCCATGGATACAGCCCCGGGGTCGGCTTTGGCGAAGTGGACGCGGCAGCAGCTGTAACCGCGGCAGGACGGCTTGCTGCCGCTTCAGCGCGATCGGCAGGACTGGCGGCGACTGCCCACTTTGGCGGTGGCCCAGGCGGTCCGATTGCAGTTATCCACCGCGACCGCGGGCTCATTATCGGGCTAGCCGCCACGGCCGTGGCAGCCCTGGCCGCATTCGCCGTCTTCCTCGTGCTTGTCATCGCAGCTGTCCGACGGCGACGAGCCCAGCCGCCGCAGTCGGCTGCGCCGCCGCCCGCTCAACCGCCTGGTTACGGAGCCTCGCCCTGGCCTACTGAACCGCGCCTGCCTTGGCCGGCCGAAACGCCTACGCCGCGGCCGACTGAACCGCCCATGCCCTGGCCGACTGCACCCGCGCCGCCGTGGCCCACGACCCCTGCGCAGGCAGTTGGTCCGTACGCCGACCCCGCTCCCGACCCGCAACCGCTGCAGAGGAACCCCGATGACTGATACGACGGAGCCCTGGCCGCCCGTCCCTGGCACCGGCCCGACTGGCTTTCCGGGCGTCCCCCCGCCAACAACCCCTGGGCTCCCGCAGCCTTTCGTGGCCCCGCCACCGGAGTGGGCGCAGCCGGCGGCACCGATACCGCCAACGCTCGGCACCCCGCAGGTACCGGTCGTCCCGCTGCCGGCAGACCAGGTCGGGGCAGCCCTGAGGCAGGCGACGCCGCCGCGGCGGCGCCGCGGCGGGCTGGTGGTCATCGTGGCGCTGATTGTCGTCGGCCTAGCAGGAGTACTCGGCGGTGGCGGCCTACTCGCCAAGGAACTAACTCGTAAGGCCACAAAGGCCGAGCAGACAACTGCGCTGGCGGCGGAGATTGGCTCGCGCTGGCAAAGGCTGCCGACCGGCGAGATTTTTCCAGGCACGGTCAGCTACCAGATTCAGACCTCGAGCTTCGGGATAGCCAATGCGGTGCAGCAAATAAACCCAAACAGCGCGTCGATGGCGATGACGCGGATTGGCATCGCGCCCCAGTCGTCGTGCCAGACCGCTCTGGCGCCGAGCGCGTTCGCAGCCGTCCGCGCGCTCGGCTGTGTTGCGATGCTTCGCGCCACCTACGCCGTTGCGGACGGCGCCCAGGCTGTCACTGTTGGCATCGCTGTGTTCCCGTCCACCTCGGCCGCACAGAATGCCCGGAGTGCCCTCGTGTCGTTGAATGGCGGGCCTGGTCTTGATGCCTTGCCGTTCCCTGGCACGGTCGCCGACACATTCGATAACGCAGCACGCGGCGCTGGCGGCGTCCAGTCCGTTGGTCCTTATGTCCTGATCTACACAGTGGGGTACACCGACGGCATGCCAGGCCGTGCCGCGTCGGCTAATGACAACCTCCAGGCCATAGGAACGGGGATCCTCGGGGCTCTGGAGCCGGCTCTCACCAGGCACACCAGCCCATGCACCATGAAGGACATCAAGTGCTGACCCGAACCCGCATAGCCGCCCTGACTGCACTCAGCCTGAGCGCCGCAGCCGCCGTGGGAACCGCCGCGCCAGCATCGGCAGCCTCGACTGCAGTCGCAAGTCGCGCGCATTTTCCAGGTGGGGCAGCGAGCCAACTGGAACACGAGTTGGAACAGGCGTGGCAGATAACACGCGGGCAAGGCGTCACGGTTGCGGTGCTCGGCACCGCTGTGGATCCGGTCAGCGGGCTGGCTGGCAAGGTGACGAGGGGCCCTGACTACGCTCCGCTGCGGGGCGCCTCGGCGATCGACGGCACCCTGATGGCATCGCTCATTGCAGGCAGCGGACCGACTGGCACCAACGCGTTCGGCACGATTGGCCGTGCCCCCGGCGCGAAGATCTTGGCTGAGCAGGTCGCCGACTTGGACTCTCACGGCGGCGGCAAATACCTGGCCGACGGAACGTGGCAGAGCATTCTGGCGCGCGCGATCCGCTATGCGGTGAATCATGGCGCTGGCGTCATCGTCACCTTGACCGGCGGGGACTCGTCATCACCCGCGCTGGATACTGCTGTGCAATACGCCATCTCGAAGAATGTCGTCGTGCTCGGCAGCGCGCAGGTTGTGGCCAACGGGACACCCAGTCCGCCTGCGTATCCGGACAGCCTGCCGGGGGTGATCAACATGACCGGCGTCACGCTGAGCGGACTGCCCAAGGGCCAAGGCCCCAACCCGGAGCCCGCCAACTACTCGGTTCTTGTTGGCGTTCCCGATAATGCGCTCATTGGCACTGGGCCCGGTAACGTCCCGTACACCGCCTGGGGCTACTTTTCCGACGTCGCGTGGGTGGCAGGCACAGTGGCTCTGCTCAAGGCGGTGTACCCGCAGATCACTCCCGCCCAGGCGGCACGCGCGCTTGCCCAGTCTGCTAGCTATCACCCGTCGGGCGGCTACAACATCAGCGTGGGGTTCGGGCTGATCAACCCGATTGGCGCGCTGCACGATGCCGGCGCTCTGGTCCACCTTGGCACAACGGCGACGGCAGGATCCGGCACCGTGAGCGCCACGTCCCGGTTCGGTACTTCCCAACCCGCCGTGATCGATGCCGTCCAGCACGCCAAGGCCAAGCTCATCGGGTTCGGCGGTGCGATCGTCGTCGGTCTGGTGTTCCTATTGCTGGCGCTGATCCTCGGACGTCGGCGGCGACGTCGACGGGTTGTCGGCGCGTCGGCTGTTGGCGGCCCGCCGACCACTCTCCCTGCTGGCTCGTTCCCGGCTTCATAGCGAGGGGTGTACGCAATGCGGTCCGGCCGCCTCGTCGCTGTGTGAACCGTCAGCGGACTCCGGACCAGCTCGTCGGATAGTTCGGCGGCAGGGTGCCGAAGCTGGACTGGCCCGCATTCGGCGCGGCTGGCACGCCCAGGGCCTGGAGCAGGTTGTCGAAGTTGACGCCGACCGCGGTCGGGAACGGCCCGCCGCCGCTGATGCCCCCGGCGGCGGGCAGCTGCGACTCGGCTGAGCTGCTGTCGGGCATCGCCCAGCCGGTCTCGATGCCCGCACTGCCATTGACCATGTTGGCGACCACGGTGGTTGGCGTGACTTTCTCGCCGACGGTGACAGTTGGCTGCACGTCTTCGGCGACGAAGACGACGAGTCCCGCGGCTGGGCCATCGGTTAGCTGGTAGGTAACCCAGCCGCCGCCTGGCCAGCCCGCCGTGGTAGTCGCGCTCGTGACGACGGCGTCACCGATGGCGTAAATCGGCCCCGACCCGGCAAAATCGGCACCCATATCGATGCGCTGAGCTTGCAGCCCGGTGATCGCGCGCAGCGGATTCAGGTAGACCGGCGCCGCTGGCGGCGGTTTCACAGCATGACGGTGCTTGCGCTGAGCGGCTGCGGCGGCGCTCTTGGCTGCTGCTACGTCTCGGGCATGGCTGTTCGCGGCCTCTTGGGCTGCGTTGAGAGGCCCCGACAATTGACTGGGCTCGAGCGCGCTAGCGAGGGCGGTCATGGGATCGCTGCCCGCCGCAGCGTTACCGGCCACTGTCTGTTCCAGTGTCAGCGGCCGAGGCTTAGCCGGAAGGAAGATCGCCGTGCTGGCTATTGCTCCGCCCGCGACCGTCACGGCCGCCGCTGCGGTGATGGCCAGAGCTGGCCTCCGCACCCGCGCGGGCTTGGCCTGAGACTTTCGGTGCTTGGACGGTGCCCGGCCGCGCTTGCTAACGGACCGTGGCGGCTTCGCATGGCGGGGGATGGCGTACGACACGTAGGGCTTTCAGACGGAGCGCTCGACTGCCGCTCGGCTTTCACCGTCGATGCTGGCGAGTCGGCCAATCAGTGATCAGCGACTCCGGTTACCAGCGCATGCGGACGCCGTGCAGGTTCAGGGCGACGGGGTCGCGGTAAGTGACCGTCGCGCACGCTAGGTGCTGTCGGATCACTACCCTGCACTGAAATCGGTGCCGGCGTGACTAGAACCGGAAAAGACAAACAGATCTCTTTAGGATTCCGTGCCCTAAAACACACCCCCGGACCACGCCGAACGGTCACTGACGGTGACGACGCATCTCCGCACGGTGCCGGAAGCGCCCCGTTCAGGCCGACCGACGCTCAAACCCGACCTGCGTCTCCGCGTCGATGAAGCCAACCGAGCGGTAGACGCGGATCGCCAGGTAGTCCGGGTCGGCGACCATGACAAGCGTGCTGGCCATGCCGTCCAGGGCGAGTTGTCCAGCGCGCCAGACCAGGGTGCCCGCCAGGCCCTTGCGCTGCCAGTCGGGGTGCGTCTCGACATTCTGATACCTCGCGATGCCCGACCCGTCGGTGACGAGGCCAAGGTGGGCGACGAGTTTGCCTTGGACAAAAGCGCCGAACCAGGATCCGTGGCCGCCGTCAGTAAGCGCTCGCTCGGAGGCGATCTTGGCGGCCAGGAAGCTGGTATCAGCGGCTGGCTCGCCCTTGCTAACAATCGTGCGGAGCTCCTTGGCCTGCTGCCAATCATCGTCGCCGGTCAGCTCGCGGTAAGTAGCGTCGCTGTACGAGCGTGGCGGCTCGTGCACCTCCCGCGCAGTCATCACCGAGGAGCGCTCCAGGCGCAGCCCGGCGGAGACAAACGCTTCGACATCGACGCCGCTGATCTCCGTGACATCGATGCCAAGAGCTACGTAGTGCGCCGCTGGGAACTCGGCCGCGAACTGCGCTAGCCAGGCGCCAGTCTCGCCAGCCTCGGGTGGCTTTGCCAGCAGGAGGAAGTTCCCCCAGTAGAAGGTGGGATTCTGGGGGCTGCGGATGGCGAGATAGTCGCCCCGGTCCTCGACGCGACTGCCTTCGAGTAGGCGGATCATCAGGTCGGTGCGGTAGCCCAGTGACCGAATGCGCACGCTCAGAGCGTAGTCTCGTCGAGCCTTGTAGCCTCGGCTGCATAAGCCGGCTCCGCCCTAACGTCGCAAGGAGCAACTGACATGGGCCTGTTCCAGCGTGCTCACGACATCGTCGCCGCCAAGGCCAACAAGGCTCTCGACGCCGCCGAGAATCCCAACGAGATGCTCGACTACTCCTACGAGCAGATGCTCGACCACATCACCCAGGTTCGGCGCGCTCTTGTGGACATCACCGCGTCGAAGAAGCGACTCGAGCTTCAGCAGCAGCAGCTCCAGCATTCCGTTGACCATCTGAATGACCAGGCCAAGGCCGCCCTAGCCGCGGGCCGCGAGGATCTGGCCCGCGAGGCGCTGTCCCGCAAAGCGGCCGCACAGCAGGAGATCGATGGCCTGACCGCCCAGCACGATCAGCTCGCCGAGGAAGAGCAGAAGATGGAGCAGACGCTGAGCGCGCTCCAGGACCGGGTCAACAAGTTCCGATCCCAGAAAGAGGTCATGAAGGCCCAGTACACCGCCGCAGCAGCCGAGAGTTCGGTGAACGAGGAAGCCGTCGGGATTTCCAGGAGCTTCAGCGACGAGGGCGCGGCGCTTCAGCGGGCGCAGGACAAGATCGCAAATATGCAGGCCAGGGCGGCCGCGACCGATGAGCTACTGCAATCGGGTGTTCTCGAAGATGTCGGCGGCAACACTGACGATATTCAGCATGAGCTCGATGCGGCCGGCGCTAACGCGCAGGTCGATCAGGAGCTCGCGGCCCTCAAGGCTGAGATCGCCAGCTCGCCCGCTCCGCCAGAACTTCCGTCCGGCAGCTAGCCGCAGCTTCACAACTGGGTTAGCGGACCTGCGGGGGGCGGCTTGCGTCAGCCGGCTCGGGGACCGTCGTTGAGGTCGGCGGTCCGGCGAGCCACTTCGAGACCATGAAGGACACCACCACGGCCACGATCACCAGCGGCATCGTCTTGATCCCGTCGGTGCCGAGGAACAGCGTGGTCAGCAGCACTGCTGTGATCGGAAGCCAGAGCATCGCCGCGGTCATGGCGCCGAGTCCGATCGCGGCGCCCGCGACCATCGGCAGGCCTGGCAGGTGCGATAGCGCGATCCCGGCTGTCGCGCCGATGAACATTCCCGGGAAGGTCGGGCCGCCGCGGAAGCTGGACAGAGCGATGGCGTACGCGAGTGTCTTGCACACCATTAGGAGCAGCAAAGTTCCGATGGTGTAGGCGGCGGCGTGTTCGAGAAGCGGCGCCAGCGCGGTCTGGCCGGAGAACAAAACGGCCGATGACGGTTTCCCAGTTCCTGCGGCGAACCCGATTGCCAGACCGGCGGTGGCCAGCCCGGCCAGTGGAGTGAGCACCAAGAGACGTCGCTCCACGTGCGAACGCAGGAACAGCGCCAGCCACTTGATTCCGAAGCTGACTACTCCCGCTGCCGCGCCGATGATCACCGCCCAGCCGATCTGCGCTACGTCCAGGTGCGAAGCCGGGGGGAGGTTCGGTATCACGAGCGAGAAAGTCCCGTATCCGGTCAATGAGTTCAGGCCGACGAAGATCAGTGATCCGATGCCCGCGCCGAGCAGCCCGGGAATCAGCACGATGGCGGCCATTGGGCCACTCAGCCCGGCGGCCTCCAGCAACAAGACGGCGCCAGCCAGCGGATTGCCGAGCAGGGTGCTGATGGCGGCGAAGCTGCCAGTTGCAGCGATGACCGCGCCAGTGCTTGCGGGCACCTCGCGGCGGGCGAGCTTCACCGCGAGGTACGCCAACCCGCCGCCCAGTGCGATCAGCGGAGCCTCGGGCCCGACAACGACGCCTAGACCAAGGCCTGCCAGCGCCGCCAGGAAGATGCCGGGCAGCTCGACCGGCTGGGCCACGCCGCCCGCCTTGAAGCCGTCAGCCGGTGAGTGACCTCCCCCGCCGGGCAGGTACTTGATCGTCGCCCCGACTATCGCCCCGGCCACCGCCAGCGGCCAGAGTGGCCACCAGCGCGGCTCGCCGTGGAAGCCCAGGCCCGAGGGCAGATCGGTGAATACCCATGTCTGGATATCGGCGACCAGCTTCAGGTACCAGTAGACCAAGAACGAGATCACTACGCCCAGGACGGCGGCGAGGACCAGCAACGCGACATACTTCCTGGTCCGCAGCACAGCAAACGGATCTGCGGGCGTGGCCACCGACATCACCTCCAGGTCGCGCGCGGTCAGCCTGAGCTCGCCGCTTTATTTGTTGCCCAGACCCAACAGACACCCATCACCTGGTGCGGATGAATCGCACCGCGCCAGACGGAGTCAGTACGCCGTCCCATGGCTAGCGCGGCCGCCTGACGACGGCGTGCGATGGCCGAGACCGAACGCTGTCGGTAGGCTGGTCGATGTGGAGGCTGAGAAGATGCGCGCTAGCCGGGCCGCATGCCCAGCTGGGGCCGGTTTCTATTGACTGTGACCTGATCTAGCGGCTCGTGGACCGCCCGTCCCCTCGTTCGTCCGAGGCAGCAGACGACGAGGAAGGACAAGTCATGGCGTTCGCACGTGTCAAGACCCGCCTAGGGCTCAGCGGTTTGCTCGCCGCCCTGGCCGTGGAACTTGCTGACGAATTAGTCGACGGCACCAAGAGTGCGGCGATGCCGCTCATCCGGCACGACCTTGCGCTCAACTATCTGCAGATCGGCATGCTCGCCGCCGTTCCTCTCGTCGTGGGAAGCGTGCTCGAGCTACCGGCTGGTGTCATCGCCGGGACCGGCTCGCGGCGGCGCCGCTTCATCCTGGCGGGTGGTCTCGTCTTCGTCGCGTCAGTGCTGGCTGCAGGCCTGGCCACGTCGTTTCTAGGGCTACTGGCAGCGCTGACGGTCTTCTTTCCAGCCTCTGGATTGTTCGTCAGCCTGACCCAGGCTGCGCTGATGGACTCGGCCCCAGGGCGGCGAGCGCAGTACATGGCCCGCTGGACGCTGGCGGGTTCGGTCGGGGCCGTGGCCGGGCCCATTCTGGTCGCCGCAGTCGTTGGCGCTGGCGGCAGCTGGCGGCTGGCGTTCGTCGTCATCGCTGGCCTCGGCTTGGCAGCCTGGTGCGCCGTGGCGCGGACCCGGGCCAACTCAGCCTCAGTCGTCGACGACGACGCCGACGCCGGCGAGCGACCGTGGCCTGGCTGGCGATCAGCCATCTCGATCGTTCGCAGCTCCGGGGCAGTGCACTGGCTGGTGCTACTCGAGGTCGCGGACTTGATGCTGGACGTGCTCACCCCGTTCCTGGCTCTATATCTGGTTGCCGTCGTGCACGTCTCCGCGGCCGTCGCCGCAGTCGCCATAGCTGTGCGCCTGGGCGCTGGCCTCGCGGGTGACCTGGCGCTGATCCGGCTTCTTGAACGGTGGGATAGCCGGCTGGTGATCCGGGCAAGCGTCTGGGTGACCCTGGTGTTGTTTCCAGGATTCCTGCTCGTGCCGGGCCTCGGGCTGAAGCTGGTGCTGCTGGCCGCGGTCACGATCGCGACAGCGCCGTGGTACCCCGTCCTCCAGGCCGAGCTGTATGGGAGCCTGCCAGGCCGCAGCAACCTGGCTGTGTCGCTGGCCAGCGCGGCCGGTCTGTTCGCGGCTCTCGGTCCGCTCGCGATTGGCTTGCTCGCGCAGCACCTGGGCCTGAGCTGGGCCATGACCTCGCTCTGCGCCGTGCCACTGCTGATGCTAGCGGTCCCGGCACGCCGCCGCCGCGGTGATCGGTCAGCGGACGCAGACAGCGGCTCGACTAGAGTGGCCAGTTGTGACGAGCACGGATGTGGATAACACGGGTGCCAAGGTCAGGGTGCGCTTTGCGCCGTCGCCGACCGGCATGTTCCACGTCGGCAGCGCCAGGTCGGTGCTGTTCAACTGGGCGTTCGCCCGGCACGAGGGCGGTGTGCTCGTCCTGCGGATCGAGGACACGGACGCGGCGCGGAACAAGCCCGAGTGGACCGACGGCATTATCAGCGCGATGGCGTGGCTTGGCATCGATGCCAGTCAGTATGAGGGGCCGTATTTCCAGTCGGCCAACCTGGTCAAGCACACTGAGGCCGCCCAGCGGCTCTACGGGCAGGGCCGCGCCTACTACTGCGACTGCACCCGTGAGGATGTCATCGCCCGCACCGGTGATCCACACCGAGGCTACGACGGCTTCTGCCGAGACCGCGGCCTCGGGCCTGGCGAGGGCAGGGCGCTGCGGTTCCGGGCTCCCGATGAGGGCGCGACCGTTATCGACGACCTGGTACGTGGCCGGACTGTCTTTGAGAACTCGGCCATTGAGGATTTCGTGCTAGCCCGCGCGGACGGATCGGTGCTGTTCCTGCTGGCCAACGTCGTCGACGACATGGACCAGGGGATTACGCATGTGTTGCGGAGCGAGGAGCATCTGCCGAATACCCCCAAGCAGCAGCTGCTGTGGCAGGCACTGGGGCACGAGCCGCCGGCCTGGGGGCACTTGTCGGTCGTTGTGAACGAGAAACGGCAGAAGCTGTCCAAGCGCCGAGACAGGGTCGCGCTCGAGGACTTCCGTGCTGAGGGCTATCTCGCAGCGGCAATGCGGAACTACCTGATGTTGCTGGGCTGGGCCCCGCGGGGTGATCGGGAGATCGTGCCGTTTGATGAGATGGTCGCGGAGTTCCGGATCGAGGACGTGAACCCGTCGCCCGCGTTCTTCGACGTGCGGAAGCTGCGCGCGTTCAACGGCGAGTACATCCGGGCCATGCCGCCCGATGAGTTCATGGCGGCTTGCCAGCCGTGGCTGGTGCCGCCCGCTGCGCCGTGGCCGGTTGATCGCTTCGATCCTAAGGTGTTCGCTGAGCTGGCGCCGCTGGCGCAGACGCGTGTTGCGCTCTTGTCGGAGATCACCGCGATGGTGGACTTCGCTTTCCTGTCCGAGCCGGCCATTGACGAGCCTTCGTGGGCGAAGGCGATGCGGGAGCCCGCTGCTGACTTGCTTGCCGATGTTGCGGCCGCCTATGTGGTTGTGTCGTGGGAGCCCGACGCGTTGCGCGAGCGACTGGAGGCCATCGGCACCTCGTACGGGCTATCGCTGAGCAAGGCGCAGGCGCCCCTGCGGGTCGCGGTGACCGGCCGCAGTGTCGGCCTCCCGTTGTTTGAGTCGCTGGCTGTTCTCGGCCGGGCCGAGACGCTGCGGCGAATCGATTCGGCTCGCGAGCGGATCACCGGGCTGACCTAAGGTGCGATGAATCCCAGATCGGTACCAGATTGAATACCGCCCTGCGGTAGCTCGTGGGCTCGACGTCGGCCGGCTGGGGGTGTTAGCCGCGCGCGCTCCCTGACGGTTCCCGAAGCAATGCCGTTCAGGGCTGGGTGTGCTTTGCTACTGCGGTGACCGATGGCTCCTTTTGTGAACGCGTTCGCGGCGGTGAGACAGTCTTCGGGGGCTGGGCGGTAGCGCCCAGCGCGGTTAGCGTAGGCGTGCTCGCGCGCACCGGCATCGATTACGTCGTCATCGACCTTCAGCACGGAACGGCGACCGAGCACGATCTACCGGCCCTGACCACTGCAGTCCGGCTGGCCGGGGCGACCGCGCTCGGTCGCGTCCGGCACGCGCATCCGGCCGACATTGGCCGCGCCCTCGACCTTGGCTGCGACGGGGTGATCGTGCCGAACGTCGAGTCGGTTGATCAGGCCGCCGCGGTAGCTGGCGCCTGCCGGTATCCGCCGGAAGGCTACCGGTCAGCCGGCGGCGCGCTCGCGACGGAGCCACGCCCGCTGTGCATCATCATGGTCGAGTCGACCCACGCGATGGACGAACTCCCGGCGACCCTGGCGCTCTCCGGCGTCGACGGCATCTACGTAGGCCCGCGTGACCTGTCGTACTCACTCGGAACCCGCCTCGATCCGCACGACCCGGTGCTCCGGCCGGCGTTCGAGCGGATCTGGGCCGACTGCGCAGCAGCCGGCAAGCCGGTTGGCGTCCACGCGACGGACGGAACGACCGCCCGGCTGTACCGGGAGAACGGCTGCCGACTGGTCACGGTCATCGCGGAGACTCTCGCGATCTCCCGGGGCACCGTCGCGGAACTGGGAACCGCGCGGTCCTAACCGGGTGGGCGCAGTCGGCCCGGCTAAGCTCACGATTAGTTGCCAGGTATCCGGGTAGCCGGATCGCGAGCGCTCGGCCGCTCCTTCGGAGGCGCAAAATGGGACTAATGGACAAGGTCAAAGCGCAGGCGAGCCAGCTCGCGCAGATGACCCAGGAAGCAGCTCAAGAGGGCAAGAACCGGATTGACCAGGCCCAGGCGAACCGCCGGGGCGACGCACTCCTGCGCCAGCTCGGTGCTCTCGTCTATGCCGATCGAACCGGCCGGGGGACACCAGAAACTCAAGCCAAGATCGAGCAACTCATCAAGGACATCTCCGCGCACGAGCAGGCGAGCGGTGCCAACGTGACGAATCCGGAAGCGACGTGGCCGCAGCCGGGCACCTCGGAGCCAACCGTGCCGCAGCCCGGATATCCAACGGACAACCCGTTCTCTCAGGCGGGTCCTAGTTACCAGCCTTCTGGCAGTAGCGGAGACGCGGGTCAGGTGTTCCCGCCGCCTAGTGGCAATCCCGACGCGGGTGCCTCGTTCCCGCCGCCTGGCACGCAGTTCTTCCCGCCGCCTGACGACTCGGACTCCTAGGCCGGGCGGGCTCGAGGGCGGTACGAGCGCGTGTTCTAGCCGCGCTCGTCCGGTGGGTCCGGATCGCGCGGTAGGCCGAGTATCCGCTCGCCGATGATGTTCAGCTGGACGTCGGTGGTGCCGCCGCCAATCGTGAGCGCGCGGGTGATCAGCACCTGCCGCGCCCAGTGCGCGCCGTCGGGTTCGCCATCGGGCGTGACCGGGCGGCCGTGGCCGCCTGCCATGGCGCCGCTGACTGCCGCCATCTCCCAGCACAACTCCGCGACTTCCTGCGCGTGCCGCATGGTGAGCAGCTTCCGTACGCTCCCCGTTGCGCCGGGCTCGGTGCCAGACAGTTGCTTCAAAGTCGCGCGCAGCGCGAGCACGTCGATGGCGTGGCCCGTGCCAGCCAGCTCGCCAATCCGAGCGAGCGGCGCATCGCCGGTTGCCTTCGCAGTCTCCAGCAGTTCGGGTACGCCGCAGCCGAACGTCCACGACCGCGACAGCGACACGCGCTCGTTCGCCAGCGTCGTCCGCGCGATCCGCCAGCCCTTGTTCACCTCGCCCACGAGGCAGTCGTCGGGCACGAAGACCTCGTCGAGGAATACCTGGTTGAAGAAGGAGTCTCCGCCGATCTCGCGCAGCGGCCTGACCTCGACGCCCGGCGAGTGCATGTCGACCAGGAAGTAGCTAATGCCGTCGTGGCGCGGCTCGGCCGGATCGGTGCGCGCTATGCAGATCGCCCACGACGCCTGCCGGGCCAGCGAGGTCCAGATCTTCTGGCCGGTGATCCGCCAGCCGCCGTCGACGCGCTCGGCCTTCGTGGTCAGCCCGGCCAGGTCGGATCCGGCGCCCGGCTCGCTGAAAAGCTGGCACCACAGATAGTCGGCGCGCAGCGTGGCCGGCAGGAAGCGCTCCTGCTGTTCTGGCGTCCCGTATTGGATCAGCGCTGGCACGACCCATGCACCAATCGCAAGACCGGGAACGTGCACGCCCGCACTACGCAGTTCCTCGTCAATGATCAGTTGCTCGAGTGCGCCCGCGCCACGGCCCCACGGCTTGGGCATATGCGGCATGACCCAGCCACCGGCGCCGAGGGCGGCGTTCCGGTCGGCGGCGGGAAGCCTGGTGATCTCGGCGATCTCCGCCCTGATTCGGGCCCGCAGCTCGTCGTCCCCGCCGCCCGGCAGCTCCAGCCGGATCACCCGCCGGCCGCCAGCCAGGGCGAGCCGGGCTACCCGCTCCTGCCAGGTGCCATCGGCCCCGTTCTGGCCAGCACTGTCGACGCGGCTTAGCAGCGCGCGAAGCGTCATCGCGCGCCGGTAGTACAGATGCGCGTCGTGCTCCCACGTGTAGCCGATCCCGCCGAGCACCTGAATGCACTCATGGGTGCAGGACACAGCCGCATCGGCCGCCAGCATGGCCGCCACGGCGGCCGCGAACTCGCTGGCTGCATCGTTCTCATCCACTGCCCGGGCCGCGTCCCAGACGGCTGCGGTCGCCTGCTCAGCGGCGACGAGCATCCGAGCGCAGCGGTGCTTGACGGCCTGGAACTGGCCAATCGGCCGGCCGAACTGGTGCCGGATCTTGGCGTACTCGGCGGCTGTGTGCACTGCCCAGCCGGCCATCCCGATCGCCTCGGCGCCGAGAACGACCGCTGCCACGTTCGCGACCATGGCTGAGGTCAAGCCGCTGAGCTGACGCTCGAGTGGCACGACGACATCGGTGGCCGTTACGCGGCCGAGCTGCCGGGTCAGGTCGAGGCTGTCGACAGGTGAGATTTCCAGGCTCGCAGCGGGGACGACGACCCAGACGGTGCCCTGGCCCGAACGGACCGGCAGGATGATCACGTCCGCGCCCACCGCACCGAGCACGATATTCGCGTGGCCGTTGATGATCAGGTCGGCGCCGTCGCCGGCCGCGGCCGTGAAGTGGGCGGCGAGGGCCACGGCCCCGTTCCCTTCGCCGTTTGCCAGCATGGGAAGGAACTTGCTGGTTGAGCCTGCCGCAACCAGAACGGCGCTCGCCAGAGCTGTCGGGACGAAGACGCCAGGGACCAGGGCCCGGCCGAGTTCTTCGACGGCGACTGTGAGCTCAGGCAGGCCGAAGCCCTGACCACCGTCGGACTCGGGGACGTGGAGCCCGAGAAGCCCCTGTTCGGCGAGGGCCGGCCGCAGCGCGTCGCGGTAGTGAGCGGCGCCATCTTGCTTGCGATCGGCGACGGCCCTCGTCACCCCGGGCGGGCTGTGACGTTCCGCCCAAGCGCGGACCGAGTCGGCGAGCTGTCCATGTTCTTCCGTCACGCCAAGCGCCATACCTGCACCTCATCCGCCTCGGTCCGGCCGGTCACGCGCATTCTAGAATGTGATTCGGTTTCCGGCCAGGGTTGTGGCGCGGCACGCCGAAGCTAAACAGCAAGAGTTGGCCAGTGTTGTCCATAGATGAGCAAGAGTGGATAACTGTTGCTATTCGCGAACGTGCGCGCAGCCGAGCCCCCGCAGAAGGCTCCCTGAGCTGGCCGCACGGGGGATGACAGACACCCATGAGTTGGGTACTATTGAGTAAGTTACTGGTGAGTAGCACCCATGAACGGTGGTGCCGAGCGCCCAGGGGGCTGCGATGGGACACTTCAAGAGCAACCTCAGGGACATTGAGTTCAACCTGTTTGAGGTCTTGAACCGACAGGAACTCCTCGGCGCGGCGCCGTTCGCTGACGTGGACGAAGAGACCGCGCGAGGAATCCTAGACGAGGTCAGGCGCTTGGCCGAGGGCCCCATCGCCGAATCGTTCGCTGACGCCGACCGCAACCCGCCCGTCTTTGACCCAGCCACGCACTCGGTGACGCTCCCCGAGTCGTTCAAGCGCTCGTACGACGCTTTCCTCAATGCCGAGTGGTTCCGCCTCGAGCTTCCGCCCGAGCTGGGTGGCACGACCGTGCCGCGGTCGGTCGCCTGGTCGGTCGCCGAACTCGTGCTTGGCGCGAACCCGGCCGTCTGGATGTACTGCGGCGTCGGTACGTTCTCGAACGCCCTCTGGCAACTGGGCACCCCGGCCCAGAAGAAGATCGCTGAGCACGCCGTCGAGGGTCGCTGGGGCTACACGATGGTGCTGACCGAG
>Ga0126373_10001452_pt1 | contig 16863 bp, 15 predicted proteins | sample PanSoiMetPlot_11_FD_92545 | JGI IMG/M metagenome (GOLD analysis project Ga0126373, IMG submission 92545) | Tropical forest soil microbial communities from Panama - MetaG Plot_11 | ecosystem: Environmental > Terrestrial > Soil > Tropical forest > Bulk soil | place: Panama | collected 2016-02-17 | reverse complement strand
GTTGCCCAGGTCTGGTGCGTGCGCCCGAATTCCTCGGTGCCGGGAATCGTGCCGAAGCCGCCGAGATCGAGACCCGCGCAAAAGCCCCGGCCAGCCCCTGTCAGCACCAGAACCCGGCATGCCGGGTCCGCGGCCACGTCGCGCAGATGGGAGTGCAACTGGCTGACCAGCGGCTCGGTCAGGGCGTTCAGCTTCTCCGGCCGGCACAATGTCAGCTGGCCACCCCCCGGCTGCAGCTCCGTGCGCTGGACCACCTCGCCATCACGACTGCTGGCGTCAGCGGACTTGGTCATGGACACGCTCCTCACAGCTCGGCGTACGCGGTGGTCATCGAGGACTCCCGACAGTGTCGCTTGTCCCGGCCCCTCACGCCTGTCCGAACTGGGGGCCAAACTGACCGGCGCCTAGCGCAGCCGGGTGGTGCCGGCCGCGACGCGAGCTACCGTCGTTCCCGCTGTCGGGCATGAACAAGGGAACGGGCAGCAATGCGCTCGCGGCCGCCGGTCGCAAGCTGCGATTAGGCGATCGCTGTACCTTCCGCGCTAGGCAGCGGCCTCGCCTTGCTCGGGCGAGCTTGGTCCGGGGCGGCTGGGAAGCGTGACGACGGTCCCCTCAGGCGCACTACCGAGATAAGCCCATAGCTTGTTCAGTTCGTTCTGGTAGTAGAGCGCATGCAGTCCGAGGAAGAAGCTCGCTAGCACGCCGAGGATGCCGTTGCAGGTGGCCGGTGCTCCGGCTGCCGACTGCATCCGGGCGATCCGGTCGCCGGTGTTAAAGATGGACACCCACGGTGGCACGATGATGAGCGCTCCGAGCGTGATGGCGACCACTGAAACGGCAGGGCTGACCTCGATGCCGGCGTCCAGGTCGTGCGCCTCGCGATTGATCTTGTACCACCAGACCAGGTGATAGATCCCGAGCGTAATCAGCGGCCACACGAACCAGACGAGGAAGATATTTCTTGATTTCCCCATACGTCCTGTCATAATCGCCTCCCCCCATCAGGCGCTCACGGTACCTACACCGTACTCGCGGCCCACGACGCGAACGCTGGGCTAACCCGCGCTCTACGCCTTGCTGGGCGGGGGGGCGCCTCCAACTGGCGATGCCGGTTGTCGCCGGAGCGAGCCCGCCACCGCGAAAGCGGCGAGGAACAAGGCGGCGAGGAGCCACAGGGCATGAAGCAGGCCGGCGGACTGGGCCAGCACTCCGATGGCAGGCGGTCCGGCGAGGTTGGCGAAGTAGCCGATCGAGGCGACGACACTGACCCTGGCGGCCGGGTCGGGTCCGCCCTCCGCTGCCGCGGACATGCCGAGGGGGAAGCCCATCGATACGCCAACCGCCCACAGCAGAACGCCGACCAGCACGAGCCAGATAGTTCCTGCCTCGATGAACAGGACCAGGCCGACGACACCGAGCGCCGTGGTCACGCGGATGGTGCGGACGCGCCCGAGCCGGTCGACGACTGGGCCGCCGCAAATCCGGGTGAGCGCTTCGGCGGCGGCGAACACGGTAAGGCACAACGCGGCGACCGCGGCGGCCTGTCCGTGGTCGTCTCGGACCGCCAGCGTGAGCCAGCTATTGGCGGACCCCTCACCGAGCTCGCAACCGAGCATGACCACGCCGATGAGCAGCAGTCGCCAGTCGAGCCAGCCACGGAGCCACTGACCCAGCGCCGCCCTCCGGCTCTCCGATCGCTGCCCTGGCGTACCGCGTCTCCCGCTGGGGATGCCCGCCGCCATTCCGAGCGCGACCGCCGCAATGAGGACGGCCTCGGCGAGGAGCTGCGCGGACGGAGCGATGCCGAGAGCCGCACAGGCCGCACCGATGCCCGACCCGACGGCGGCGCCAACGGACCACGCGGCGTGCATCATCGGCATGAGGGTGCGGTCCGCGGCCAGTTCGATGGCAGCGCCCTCAACGTTGATGACCACGTCCAGAACGCCGATCGCCAGACCGACGATCACGAAGGCAACCGCGAGCAGCGGAACCGAGCCCAGGATGAGCGCGAGACCCATGACGGCCATAGCGGCGGTCATGACCAGGAGCGCTCCCGTGACGGTTCGGCGGCTGCCCAGCCAGCGCAGGACCGGGGCCGACACGAACAGCCCCAGGATGCCCCCGACGGTCACGCCCGCCAGGAGCAAACCGATGACGGCCGTGCCGATCCCGAGGCTCGCCTTGATGGCCGGCAGCCTCGGGCCCCACGCGGTGATCGCGATCCCGCCCAGGCCGAACGCGGCGGTGATCGTCCACCGCCAGCGGGTCAGCATCGAGCCCTGGGCTGTGACAAGGACGTCCGTCACCAGCATGCTCCCCTGAAAGGCGTCAGGCCGCCGCTCGCCTGGCAGCCCTTCCGGTTCGCCGGTTTCGCTGGCCAGGAGCGATGACCAGCGACCTTATCCGCTGACTCCAAAAACCTTCCAGTGGAAAGTATCACGGCTGGATCGGAGCTGGCCCTCGCGTGGCGCGGCGGTGCGGGAGCTATCCAGTACTGCCGGGCTTTGCGTCTTGCTGAAGCAGCTGGTCAAGCAGTGACAGCGAACGGCCGACATCGATGACGGAGGGATCGAGGAGCCACTGGATCTGCAGGCCATCCGACGCCGCGATGACCAGCGCTGCCGCGTCGACGGGGTCGATGTTCGCGGGAATGCGCCCGGCCCGTTGCCCGGATTCGATCCGGCCGGCCAGCGTCGCGCGCAGTGAGCGGAACCGGTCGCGCACGAACTGACGAGTGACGCCGTGCGCCTCTTGCAACGCATCCGTGGTCAGCGTGGCGTAGAGCTCGACGAGGCCGGGGATCGAGCGATTCCGTTCAGCGGCTTCGACGATCACGCCAACAGCAGACTTGCCCGCTGGTGAGTCCTCGTCATCGGTGAGCGCCTCGTGCGTCCTGTACACCTCGACGAGCAACTCGTCTCGTGTCGAGAAGTAGTGGCGCAGCGCGGTATGGGACACGCCTATGGCCTGACCCACTGTTCGCAAGGAAGCGCTGTCTACGCCCCGCTGTGCGAACAACGCAATAGCGCTCTCCAGGATCTGCTGCCTGCGCCGCGTCCCCTTCGGATACGCGCGGCGCCCGGGCGGGCCTTCGCCAACCTGCTCCGTCACCCCGTCATCGTAGGAGCCTACGGTCGGGAGGATTGAGACGGTGAGGTTATCTGCGCTTCATCCGCCAGTAGTCGTCCTCAACCACATTCGGATCTGCGAAGTACTCGTCCCGGTATGGTCTGCGGTGCGTGCGGCGCCGAGCGGGCTGCAGCGGCTGGCGCCGCGGCCATAGGATCAGCGCCCGCCGTACCACCGAAGCAGACAAGGTCATTTCGTTCTCCTCCTTTCAGCTGTCGTTGGCGCACTTCTCACGCTAGGTAAGGCTGATCTGGCTGTACGATCCAATAGCGTGGCGAAAACGCAGACCAATCTGGCCTGGGGAACCCTCTTCGACCTGTCCGCGACGAGGCCGGGGCCGCTGCACATGCGGCTTGCTGCCGCGATTCGCTCAGCCGTCAGGGACGGTCGCGTGCCGCACGGCGCGGCGTTGCCGCCGAGCCGGCAGCTTGCCGATGAGCTCGGCGTGTCCCGCTGGACGGTTACACAGGCTTACGGCCAGCTGGTGACTGAGGGCTATCTGAGCGCTCAGACGGGCTCTGCCACCAGAGTGAGCTGGGCGCCTGACCCGGATGACGATGTCGCGCTCCGGCTGACTAGGCAGGCGATTCCCGCCGCGGTGCCGCTCGCGCGGTTCGACATGTACTCATGCTGGCCAGACCTGCGAGCCTTTCCGCGGCGCAAGTGGGTGCAGGCGATCACCGCCGCCGCCGCGACGGCCTCGTTCAGCCAGCTCGGCTATTCCGAGCCGGGCGGCATGCTCGAACTGCGCACAGTGCTGGCCGAGCATCTGCACCGGGGCCGAGGCGCCGCCGCCGAGCCGGGCACGATCTCTGTCTTCTCCGGTGCCGGGCAAGCCCTGATGCAGGTGTGCCGCGCGCTCATGGCCGAAGGCGAGTCGGTACTCGGCATCGAGGACCCTGGCTCGCCCCGGTACTGGCAAGCCGCCCACACGACCGGCATGCGGCTCATCGGGCTGCCGGTCGATGAGCACGGCCTGGTGGTCGAAGCGCTCGACCGGCATCCCGACCTGCGCGCGGTTTGCGTGGGCACCGCCCGGCAAATGGCCTATGGCGGGCCGCTGCCGGCCGACCGGCGGCGACAACTGCTGGACTGGGCCCGCCGAGCGGACGGACTGGTCATTGAGGACGACTACGACCACGAATTCAGCTACGACCGGCCGGTACCTCCGGTGCTCCAGGGCAGGGATCCGCGTCGGGTGGCACTGATGGGGTCGATGACGCAGGCCCTGGGCCCCACCGTCAGCATCGGCTGGGTGGTAACGCCGGGCCGGCTCGTTCAGGCGGTGCGGGCCGAAGACGAGATTCAGGTGCTGCCGCCCGCTCTCAACCAGCTCGCCCTGGCTCATTTGATGCGGTCGGGTGGCTATCACCGGCATCTCCGGACAACCCGCCTACAGCTGCGGACACGGCGCAACCTGCTCGTCGACTCGCTCCAGGCCCAGCTGCCTGGCTATCGGGTGCACGGGGCCGAATCGGGGATGATGCTGCTGCTCGAGCTGCCGTCAGGTACGGACACCCGGTCCATCATCGCGGCGGCGGCGCGGCGCGGCCTCCAGGTCGGCGACATCGAGGAGATGCGGCTCCAGCCCGATCCGAGCAGGCCCGGCTTGCTGCTTGGTTACGGCAATCTGGACAATACGTCGATCGATGAGGCAGTGGGCATCCTCTCGCAGCTGGTCGTACAGGCGGGCGGAACGTCAGTCGCTTAACGCGAATCCCGGCCAGAACAAGGACCTTGGTCCTGCAGTCACAGGCCACAAGCCAGCGTCACAGAACCGTTGCGGCGCCCTATGGTCACAGCATGGACAGCTCATACGCCATCTCTACGGCTGATGAAGACATCACCCCATGGCCGCGCGTCGTACCAGCGGAGCACGCCGAGGCGGCAGCTAGACACGCGGCCGCTGTGACGAACGCGAGCGCGGTCGTTCAACGCGCCACAGCTGCCCTCGCCACGGCCCAGGAACACCTGAGGCGTGCGCAGGACGCGCAGAGGGAAGCCGGAGAGCGGCTCAGCGGAAAGCGAGACCTGAGCCAAGGGTCGGGGATCCCTGCCAGACCGACAGCCACGACTTCCGTTGACGCAGGCTGACACCGGCATCCGAAGCTCCGTAGAGCACGTTATGCGCCGTCTGGAGGTGTGCAACCGGTTAAGCGAGGTCATGTCGGCTGAACAACCGCGGTTCGCCGTCGCAAGGGCCTCCCGCACAGTGGGTACTGTTGTGTAGAACGTCAGGTCCTGGACCCCGGCTTGACACGGCAGCAAAGCAGCCGGGGGGCGGCATGAATCGCGCAGTAACGGTGCCTGAGCAGCGATCGGAGCAGCAGACCGTCGCGGAAGTGTATCTGGCATGGCAATACCGAGCGGACCCGGAGTCGGACCGTCAAACCTACCAATTTCTGGGCGTCTTCAGCTCGCCGGAGCTGGCGCGCGAGAAGACAGCGCAGATGGAGAACAGCGGCTGGACACTTCAAGTGGTGGAGGCCTGCCTAGACCCGGAGGAAGTCTGCTAAGCGCCGACGCGCCACATGTCCGGCGCTCGTCATGACGGCTGACCGGCTGGCCGTGCCGTTCGCTTTTTGTTGACCTCGCGCCGGACGAGCAGGTCGTGAGCTGACAGCTCGCCTGTTATGGTTTGTCGCGCTACGTCGGCAAGCGCCCGGCTCTCTCGGCGCGCATACGCTCTGAGCAGGGCGAAAGCCGCGTCCGGTGTGATGTCGAGTCGTACCGCGGTGGCGCCCTTGGCCTGCTCGATGGTGACGCGGCTATCCAGAGCGCGCTGCAATTGCTCGGCCGTCCGCGTCTGTGCGCCGAGTTCGCGCTGGTGCACGATGGCGAGCGCGGCGGCCCTGGTCAGAATCTCGGCGAAGTACAGATCACTTCCCTCGAGGCGCCAATTCCCACCAGCCAGCACGCTGACTGCGCCCGAGGTGTGCTCTCCGTGCCGAAGCGGGAGCGCTGACACAGTCCTGAAACCAGCGGCGCCGGCCTTCGCCCCGAATGCTGGCCACCGCCCGTCGGCCGCTCCGACAACCTCATTGAGTACTGGCCTCGCCAGCGTCATGCAATCCGTGCACGGTCCCTCACCGCGAAGCACCTCGAGCGACGCCAGGTCCCGGGGACGGCTGCTACTGGCCGCCCGCACGGTCATGCCGCCGGCCTCGGAAGAGAGCAAAAATCCGACCTCCGCCGGTGCGAGGAGCTCGGCCAGGCTCACCGTGAGTTGCCTGGCGCTGACGGCCTCGCCGTCGGCAGCATCTGCGCTTTCGGCCAGTTCGATAAGTCTCGTGCTGACCCATAGGTCACGATTCTTCATGCCCGATGGCCGCCCCATTGTCCTGGGCCCCTACAGATCGAGCGTAGCCCGCGTGCGGCAGGCCGCCATCACGCGCCTGTCGCGTTTCCTGCGGAAGCGTAGGCTCTAGCTGTGTCATCTCCCGACGACAAGACTCGGGCTGCAATCGAGAAAGTCCGGCGGTTTGCCGCGCTGGCACGTGAGCGGGCCGCACTGGCCGCAGCCCGCGCGGCAGGCCATCGGATGGTGATGCCGTCGGAGGGTGACTCGCAGCGTCAATGGCACCGAACAATGCGGGACCTATTGGAGCGCACCGCATCACGCCATCTGATGTCAGCGGAAATGCACGAGATGCTGGCAGCCCGGATGGAGAGCTGGCTCGAGGGCGCCAACATTGATGGCCGACCGGTACTCATGGCGGGGATCGCCGCTCAACTCGGCACCGCCAGCGCGGTCGCGACACTCGGTCGTCAGGGGCGGACGCCGGCCATGGTGGCAACGTCAGACAAGACGGCGCAGGCGGCGCACGACCTCGAGGTGATCATGGGTGAGGGCCCGGCCGTCGACGCTGCCAACGGCACGCTGGTGAACGCCGTCGGCACAACGTTGCTCGATCAATGGCCCCGCTACGGCCCGGCCGTCGCCGAACTGGGCATTCAAGCGGTATGCGCGGCCCCGCTCGGGCCGGCACGCACCCGCATCGGGACTCTGTGCGCGTACGACAGGGTTCCCCAAGCACCGCAGCGCATCGCTACCGCGACCAAGCTGATGGCTGACGCACTCACCCAGATGGTGCTGGGCCTCTCGGAGAGCGCGGAGCCACCCACAGACCTCGCTGTCCTCGGGTTCCTGGATTTGGCAGACAGTCAATCGGTCGTCCAGCAAGCGATCGGCATGGTCTCGGTGCAGTTCGGGTGCCAGCCAGAGGACGCGGCGGATTTGCTGGCCGCGCGTGCGTTCGCTGAGAGCACGCCGCTGCTGGAGGTCGCGCGGCAAGTCGTCAGCGGCGAAGTCCGGCTTGGCTAAGGCCTTTCTGGCCATGGTGTACAAGGCGATTGCCGCGGCGATGATCCAGATCACCTGGATGGCGGCGAGCCCCGCGGTCGCGGCGGCGGCGGCCGGCAGGAGCGCACCGGTAAGTCCGGCGATCAAGAACGCGGCGCCCAGGCCGATCGCAAGGTAACCGAACGCCGTGGGGAGCACGGGGGACCGCAGCAGCAGCGCTCCGATCGGCAGATACACCGCCGGGGCCGGCACGATGGGGAAGACGCGAATAAAGGCCGCCATCAGGTCAAAGCTCGTGCGGGAACTGGCAGTCTGTCCGTTCACCGCGGCCGATGCCCAGGTGAAGGTGAAGATGACCTCGGCGAGGGCCACCGCCACCAGAACCGCCGAGCCCAGCTGGACGATCCTTATGGCCAGGCTTTCCGGCGTGCTCGCCATGCCAGCCACCGCCAAGAAGAAAATGACCGCCAGCAAGGCTCCGGTGGCCTGCAGCCAGCCGCCTGCATACAGCAGTTCGTGATATCGGCTGCCCGTGCGCACCACCTCAGCGGTCGCCGGATGGGCCGCATAGATCACCCTGCCAAGCGGTGGCGCGAACAGCGGCGCGGCGAAGTATGCCGCCAGCATGAGCGGGCCTAGGACGCCGCAGGCCACCACCCAAGCCTCGGTGCGCCCCTGATTTAGCCGCACTAAATGTCTCCGATCGGGTTCCTCAGCGCCGCGCATCACGATTCTTCGCGGCAAATCGCGGTGCACGGCCTCATAGGTGTGCCCGGGAGCGGAGACAGGCACACCGCCCCGGTCTCCGCCGCCTGCGCGGGCGGCCAGTTGGATTGAGCCGCCGGAAGTCCGTTATTTCGAGGGCAACGCAGGGCCGGGCACCGTCCAGGTGAAGCTCACCGAGTCGGTAACGCCGAGCGGGGTAAGGGCGGTGACGGTTACCGCGTGCACGCCCGTCGCCGAGGCCGCTACCGTGCCGACGATCAGCCCGCTGGCTCTGATCGACAGGCCGGGGGGCAGGCCAGCCGCGGTGTAGACCGGCGGCTGTCCGGCGGCCGCGTTGAGCGACCCGACCTGCAGCCGGATCGCCGTTCCCACGAGGCTGCGCTGAGCGCCTGGATCAAGGAGTTGCAGGACTGCCCTGCCGAAGTAGCTGACATCCACCTTCGCGGCGATGCCCGGCACCCGCGCGTTGCTGGTGTATTGCCAGAACGTCCACTGACGCCAGCCAGACGGCATCGGCGGAGAGTTGCGCCCATACGCGGCGACCCACAGCGGGTCAGAGCGGAACCCTGCGTTGTCTCCTGTGCACGAGCGCCACCAGTCCGCGGTGGTGTAGATGATCGTCGGCTGTCCGGTCAGCCGCCGTGCCTCAGCGGTGAACGCGGAGATCCACGCCACCATGCGCGCGGCGGTGAGCCCGTAGCACGTGGCGCCGTAGGGGTTGTACTCGATGTCCAGCGCGAGCGGCATGGTGCGCCCGTCCGCAGCATAACGGGTGTGCTTCACCGCGAAGTCGGCCTGGCTGGCGCCGCTACTGAGGTTCGGTATCGCGAAGTGGTAGCCGGTCACGAACAGCCCGGCAGCCTTGGCTTGCGCCAGGTCGGTGGCGAAGTAGGGGTTGCCGTAGTAGTTGCCCTCGGATGCCTTGACGAACGCGAACCTGTATCCCGCCCTGGCTACCTGGCCCCAGTTGATGCCCGCGCCATGCGGGTGCTGATAACTTGCCACGTCGACGGCGCGCGCACCCGCGGTCGCAGGCAGGGCGGTCGTTGTCGTCGCGCCGCGGGACAGCGCCTGAGACAGTCGTGGTGAGTGCGGGGATCCGACATAGACCCGGCGCACACCATCGACCACGGGCGGCGGTTTCGCCGCGGCTGCAGCCAGGCTTAAGCTGAACGCCCGTGAGTCCCCGCTCCCGCCGGACAGGGCTACGGCGGCGGCGGCGACGCCCGCCGATGCGAGCACGTGCGCGCTAGCGATCCAAATGGTCATGCGCCTGCGGGCGGCGCGTCTCATGACGCTCCTGGGGCCGGGAACGGGGGCACGCACAACCGTAGGCGCGGCGAGGCCGAAATGCTAACGATATGAGACCCCCCGACCCCTGGCCGCGGGTGAGACATCACCGTGGCGACGACCCGACGCGCAGCGGTCGGCGCCGCTCGAAGTGCCCTGGGCCGGCCTGTTTATTCATCCGCCCGTTGGCTGCTTCGGCGGCTAGATTACCTTTGGGCAGCAGCCTGAAACGTCGGGCCAAGGGCTGCGGTGGCGTTCGAGAGCACGGGTACCCGCGACCGGCTCCGCAGAAGGGCACGAGGTCATTCCCCCCACCTCGCCGGCCAGCCAACCGGAGGCCGTCGCGGCGTCGCAACCGCGCGGCATTCGGTCGCCCCTACGCCGCCTGGCGGCCAGCACGCTAGCGGCCTCGCTCACCGACGACTACTCGACCGCGAAATCCAAGCCGGTTCCAGTCAGTGCGCGCGTCCCGCGATGGCACCTGACCGCGCTGTGGATGACCATGCTGGGTGGTATCCCCGCTCTGGCCGTCGGGGCCGACTTCTACCAGGCCGGATATTCTCTCGCCCGCGCCCTTGCCGCGATGGCGATCGGCGGCGGCTGCTACCTTGCCTACGCGATCCCGGCCGCCTACCTCGGTGCCCGCACCGCCCGGGGAACGGCACTGCTCACCCGGTCGGTCTTCGGATCGGCGGCGTCCGCAGTGATCTCGGACCTGCTGGTCGCCGCAGGCGCGGCCCGGCTTGCCTTCGTGTCCACCGTCGTGGCAAGCATCTTCAGCGGTGTCTTCGGGTGGGGGCACGTGGCGATGATCGCCGCAGCACTCGCGGTCGCCGCGGCGGGCATCAACTTGTTTGGGTTCGTCGGCATCGCCGCCGTGGCCCGCTACCTAGCCGCGCCGCTGTTGCTCGCGTGGGCCGGATATCTCCTTATCCGCGGCGTCCTGAGCCCGCACATCGCGTTCGGCGCGCATGGGCCGCTGACGCTGCCCTTCCAGGCGGGGGTCGGTATCGCGATCAGCGCCCTTGCCTGGGGCAACGAGCCCGACGTCTGGCGTTACGGGAAGGCCAAGCCGCGCTGGCCCGTGTCGCCCTACCTCGTCTCACTCGCGGCAGGCGGCCTGCTGCTCGCCGCAGCCGGCTGGCTGATGGCGAGCATGTCGCGCGGGGGCACGCAAGCGGCGTTCGCGCACGGAGTCCGGTTCTCGACGTTCGGTGTGCTCGGGCTGGCGGCCGTGGTGATCGCCATGCTGCAGGTTGCCAACTCGAGCGGCGCTTGCTATCAGATGACCAACGCCGTCCAGAACTTCGTCGGGCAGCTGAAAGGCTGGCGCCGGTGGCACACGGCGGTCCTGGTTGCGGCGTTGGGCGGACTGACCACGTGGGCGATTCAGGGGTCCGTTGCGGGCTTCGCGCGAGTGGCCGCCTGGTCCGCCGTGGTACTGCCGAGCGTGACCGTCGTGATGTGCGTGGAATTGCTGGCCCGGCGGCAACCGGGCGCCGATCGCAGCCGCCGCATCAAGATTCCGCCCTGGGGCAAGGGCGGGCGCGGCCCGAACTGGGCAGCTATCGGGGCCGTGCTGGCGGCTGCCTGGTTCGGCGGGTGGGGCATGGATCTGCTGCCGGGTCAGCACTCGGCGCCCGCGCTGGGATTCGTGCCGGCAGAGTCGTGGCTGCTGGCGGCCGGGCTCTACGCCGCGCTCGTCGGCGCGCACGATGGCTACGCCGCAGCGCTGGCCGCGATTCGCAAGGCTCGCGGTGCCGCCAAGGAAGCCGCTGCCAAGCGAACCGAAGCCAAGCGACAAGCCATCGCAAGCCAAATCGAAGCGAAGCGACAAGCCGCCGCCAACAAAATCGAAGCCAAGCGACAAGCCGCCGCCAGCCGAACCGAAGCCAAGCGGGAAGCGGCGGCCAGCAAAATCGAAGCCAAGCGACAAGCCGCCGCCAGCCGAGCCGAAGCCAAGCGACAACTTCTCGCCATGCGAATCGAGGCCAAGCGCCAGCGCGCCGCGCGGCGAGCCAAGGCCAGGCGCCGGCCTGCCCAGCCATCGAAGCGCCCGCCCCGACTCGTACCGCCGCCGCGACCTCGGCCACGCGATTATCTCGAAGCAATCCGGCGCGACATTGTGACCGACGCGGCTGCCAACCCATACCTGCAACTTGTCTCGGCGGGCGCGGTGCCGCGCGGTCGGCTCGGCGATTTCGCGGCCGAGCAGGCGCAGTCGCGGGCCAGCGACCGCCGGAGTTACCTCTACCTCGCCGCACGGTCGAACGACGCGGTGGGCGCTCTGTTCTCCGAGTTCGCGGAAGCCGAGCGCCACGCGATGGACCTGCTCACGATCTTCACCGAAGCGCTCGGCCGCCGGGTCGACGCCGGTCCCGGTCCGCAGCGGGCAGGCTGCCGTGCCTACTCCGCGTTCGTCGCCTGGCTCGCGCTCAACGCGCAGCCCGTGGACGCTGCGCTGGCGGTGGTGGCGTGCAAACCGGCGTGGACCGCGAGCTTTGCAGGCGTCGGGCGGGCACTGCGCGAGCATGCGGACTACAAGTTCGAGCAGCGATCCTGCGCCTTCTTCGATCTGATGGCTGCCCCGGACAAGCAGAACGAGGAGCAGCTGCTGAAGATCGTCGCCGCCAGCGTCGACACAGGTCAGCCGCCGCTGCGGGCAACTGGCTACGCGCGGCTGCTGGCGTCCTATCAGTCGATGTTCTGGACCACGCTAGCGGCAGAGGCCACCGAGTCCGCAGTTGCTCCTCGCTCGTGACGGAGATTTGTCGTGCGGCAGTCGCAGTGCTCGCGGCGTCGAGCCTGACGGCCACGTTCCCGTCCGATTTGTCTTGTCCTGGTGGCTGGCATGGCCGATCCAGTGGCCAGCCGCGCGATCACCCGGCGGCGTTACCGTGGCGGTGCCGTGCCCGCGGTCGTGCCGACGTCCACAGTGGCCCAGCCGACACTGCGGTCAGGTCCCGTCGCAGCCAGCCGGTAATAGCCGACGGTCCGGAAGGTGAGCGTGAAGTTCGCCTGGCCGCCGATCAGTGTTACCGAGCTGGGGATGCCCGCCGGCAGTGCTAACCCCGGCGGCGGCGTCACCGAGAGCTGGACCGTGCCGCTCACACCTGAATCCAGAGAGAGGCCAGGCGTTTGCACCCAGAGGCTTATCGAAACGGGCCGGCCGGGGCCAGGCTCGGCGATATTGGTCAGGATGCCTCCGGGTCCGTGAAAGGCCAGCGTCCGCGCCGGGGCCACCGGCATGACGGGCGCTGGCAGCGGGGCCTGGCGGAAATCGAACGCTGACATCAGGTTGTTCTGGCGGTTATTGAGCGGCGTTAGCGGTGCTAGTCCCCAGATCTTCTGCATGAACGACAGGATCGAGACGTTCGTGGTCTGCTGGTGATACACGCCGGGCCGCGCATACGGACTGATGATGGTCAGCGGCGTGCGCGTTCCGTACCCGCTGGCCGCCGTGGGCGCGACATGGTCCCAGAATCCGCCTCCCTCGTCATAGCTGACAAAGATCGCCGTGGAGTTCCAGTACTGGCTGTGCACCACGGCGTTGACCAGTTGCCCGATCCAGGCGTCTGGGTTGCCAAGGTCTTCCTCGGGTTCGCCGCTGTAGCCGACACCGGGCCGGATGAAGGAGAAGTCCGGCAGGGCGCCATGAGCGATGTCGGTGAAGAACTGATCCCCGGAAGCGATGTCGCCCTCGTGGCCGCGCGGGATGATCTTCTCCCACAGCGTGCCGTCGAGGACCGGCCGCGGCAGCGCATAGTAGATCTTCCAGGATCGTCCGGCCGCGGTCATTTCATCGAAGATCGAGTTCCACGGCCGGGTGTCGTTCGGGTTGAGGTTGTTGTAGAACCAGCCGTGAGACGTCCCGTTCAGCGCGCCCATGACGTTCGGCATGGTGGGGGCGATGAACGGCTGGAAGTTATGGTCGGCCAGCTCATAATGCCGGCCCAGATACTGCTGGTTCGGGTCGAATTGCGGGCCGAACTCGGTGATGGACGCCATGCTGTCCGCGGGCAACAGCGTGAAGTGGTCCATCTGATAGCCCTTGCCGGGGGCGTAGTCCATGGCCATTTGCAGTTGGGCCCTGCCGTTTTTGAGGGCGCCCAGCACGTCGCCTTCGTTCGGGGCCGCGAACACCGGATGCACGGATGGCGCCAAGCTGGAGTCCGTGTTCGGGCTGAGCAGGGTGGTACCCGCGGGGATGCCATCAGCGCCGGGGAAGGTGCCGAACAGGTTATCGAACGTGTGGTTCTCCAGCATGACCTCAATGACATGCCTGACCGGTGTGCTCACGCCGGGCGCTGCCATCGTGCCGGGCGCTCCGGCGGACAGGTATACCGCCGCCGCGGCGACCGCGGCCACGAGGATTGCGATCCCGGCCGCCAGGAGTCTGTATCGCTTCATGGTTCTGCGCAATGGTTGGCGCGAATATCACATTTATCCGGCAATAGCTGTCAACAGCTAATCTGTCACAACGACGCTGGTCTGCGGGACGGCTTAGCTGTGGTCGGCCTTGGTCGTCGTCAGCCGTACGTGGAGGATGAGATTCATGTCCTCAACGACGTCGCGGGCAACCGACGACCAGCCTGCTGCCCCCGGTGACCGGCGCTGGCGGATCCTGGTCGTGGTCGCCGTCGCTCAGCTGATGGTGGTCCTGGATTCGACGATCGTGAACATTGCGCTGCCATCGGCGCAGCGTGCGCTCGGGTTTTCCAACAGCGAGCGGCAGTGGGTGGTGACGGCCTATGCGCTCGCGTTCGGCAGCTTGCTGCTCGTCGGCGGGCGCCTCGGGGACATGTTCAGCCGCGAGCGGGTTTTCATCACCGGCCTGATCGGGTTCGCGGGCGCCTCGGCCATCGGCGGCGCCTCGGTCTCGTTCGCGATGCTGGTGGCAGCAAGGGCTCTCCAAGGCGCCTTCGGCGCCGTCCTTGCGCCCTCGGCTCTGGGCACACTGGTCAGCACGTTCCGTGAGCCACGGGAGCGGGGCCGGGCCTTTGGCGTCTTCGGCTCGGTCGCCGCCGGCGGCGGTGCCGTGGGGCTGATCCTCGGCGGGCTGCTCACCCAGTACCTGTCGTGGCGCTGGACGCTGTATGTGAACCTGCTGTTCGCTGCCGTCGCGGTGGTCGGCGCGGTGGCCTGGATCCAGCGCAGCCGCCCTGATGTCAGGCCGCGGATGGACTGGCCAGGCGCCGTGCTCGCGTGCGCTAGCCTGTTCCTCATCGTCTTCGGCTTCTCCCGGGCCGAGTCCGCCGGGTGGGCGGCCGCCCAGACGGTCGGCTCGCTGGTAGCGGGCGTCCTGCTGCTCGCCGGGTTCGTTGTTGCCGAGCAGCGCTCTCGCCACCCCTTGCTGCCACTGCGGGTGATCCTCGACCGGATCAGGGGCGGGTCCTATGTCGCGGTCTTCATTGCGGGAATCGCGATCTTCGCGACGTTCCTGTTCCTCACGTACTACCTGCAGGTGATCAAGGGAGAAAGCGCGCTCGCCACCGGGTTGCTGTTCCTGCCGATGGTCGCCTGCATCCTGATTACCTCCAACCTTTCCAGCATCGTGGGTCTGGCCCGGTTCGGGCCCCGGGTCCTGATTGCAGGCGGCATGCTGCTGGGCGCGGGCGGCATGGTGTACCTGACCCAGATAACGGTGACCTCAAGCTACGCCGGCGGCGTGCTGCCCGCCCTGCTGCTCCTGGGGCTGGGATTCGGCATGATCTTCGCGCCAGCCATCAACACCGCTACCTTCGGCGTCGCCCGTCAGGACTCCGGCGTCGCCTCCGCGCTCGTCAACACGATGCAGCAGGTCGGTGGCTCGATCGGGATATCAGCGCTCAGCACGGTCGCGCTCAGTGCGACGACCAGCTACCTGATCGGGCACCACACCAGCCCGCTCGCGCCCGCGATCGCGATCACGCACGGCGATACGGTTGCGTTCACCGTCTCGGCAGCGCTGTTCGGCCTTGGCTGCATCCTCGCCATCGTCCTGCTCCCCGGCAGACGGCGGGTCGCGGAGATCAGGACCGCCGCCGCCGCCGCGGCAGCCGCTCCCGCGCCCGCTGCCGCTGTGACCCCTCCGCCGCCTGCCGGAGCCCCGCAGCCTGCGTTCCATGCAATTCCCGTGGCGCTGTGCAGCTGCTCGCCAGTAGTGACAGCCGCCCACGCGGCCACAGCCGCGGCTGACCGTTGACGCCGACCGGCCGGTCAGCCGCCAGACATGTGCCGAGCGCACACGCCTCGGCCGCAACACGGGGGGATATGAGCCGCCGATGACCACAGCCACGCCGCCCGGGACAGACCTGCGTCTTGTGGTCGGCTACGACGGATCACCTCCGGCTGCTCGCGCGCTGGACGCCGCGGTCCGGCTGCTCCAGGGCCGGACCGGCCGGATCGAGGTGGTCTACGTCGCTCACGTGCCCAGCATGGCCGCGCTGTCATCCGGCGCTGTCACTGAGCTCGAAGCAAGCTTCGACGACGTCGAGCAAGAACTTCGTGCACTGGCCGCCGACCGGCTGCACGGCGGCGAGCACGACTGGGGTTTCCAGCGGCGCCAGGGCCTGATCGCAGAAGAACTGATCGCGGCCGCCCAGGACATCGCTGCGGCACACCCAGGCGCAACCGTCGTCATCGTCGTCGGCAGCTCGTCTGCCGTCACGCATCGCGTCGTCGGCTCTGCCGCGGTCGGCCTGGTCCGGCACTCCCCGGTACCCCTCGTAGTCGTGCCCTAGCACGGGTCGTCGGCCGGTCCTCTCAGCGCGGCAGTGCGACGAAGGAGCCTCGGGATAGGAAACAAGGCAGGTAACCGGGCTCGTCGAGGCTCGCCAGCTAGCGGGTTTCCGGTCTCACTGACCTCTCGGCTACCTCCGCCAGCAGATGCGCTATTTGCCGGTGACCGCGCCACGCTGTGTAACGGGTGCGAATGCGCGGAACGAAGACGAGACGCGTCACGCAGACCAACGCAGCGAGACTGCTGGCCAGCGCGTAAGCCTCCGCGAACGCCTCCGCTAGCCTCATCCCTCGCCCCTTCTATCGCCTGACGTCCTGTACGCCGGATATGTCATAGAGGATAGGCAGATGGCCGGGATGGTTAGGCCGCTTCCTGGCCTGACGGTTGCCGTGGATGCCTCGAGGGATTTGCGAAAATACCCGAGGCCGTTCGGCGCTGTTGCGCTAATACCGTACGGTGGTATGGCTCATACCCAGCCGGGGTTAGGTAAATGCCCGTCCGCTGTTTTCTGTGCGAGATAGGGAAGTGCGGCAATACGTTATTCAGGGCCTGCCTTGCCGTAATTTCAGGGGCTGGATTAGCGTTTCACCGTCATGGCGCACAACCACAACCCACAAGTCGCGGCCATGGGCTCCGATCCGGATACTCGGGCTCACTGTGGCCATCAACGGCTCGCCGCATCCAGCCGCGCGCG
>Ga0126373_10001451_pt1 | contig 16877 bp, 16 predicted proteins | sample PanSoiMetPlot_11_FD_92545 | JGI IMG/M metagenome (GOLD analysis project Ga0126373, IMG submission 92545) | Tropical forest soil microbial communities from Panama - MetaG Plot_11 | ecosystem: Environmental > Terrestrial > Soil > Tropical forest > Bulk soil | place: Panama | collected 2016-02-17 | reverse complement strand
GGCGATAACCTCACCAGCCTCACTGACGACTGACCTGGCAGTTCAGGTCGGCCTGTTGCGGCACTGAGGCGCCGATGTCTGGCGATTCAGCAACGGTCTGGCCTCGGCTGAATAGCGTGCCGGAGGAGAACACCTCCCCCGACCCGTGTCCGTCGGCGACGGCGGGGCCATACCCGGTGCCGTTCGCGTTGTTGAAGGTCTGCGGGTTGCCCACGTGGTGGCCGCTCCGGTCGGTGAAGGACACGACCAGGCCGGTCGGCAGCGAGGCCTGGCCACCCGTGTTGATGAACGTGATGACGACTGCCAGGCCAGCATCACCGCTGTTGTGGTTGCGGGCGTAGTGCCGCTGGAAGTTGGCGTCGGTATCCGGCACGTAGCGGTCCACCGCGTTCGCGTCGTCGATGTACGTCACGTCCACATGGCACGAGCCGATAGTCCAGGTGCCCTTAACACCGCCGCCGCCAGTTGATGGCGTAGCCGCGAGACTGTGTGCACCGTGATGCGTCCCGCCGGCGCTGCAAGCTGCCGCGCCCATCGTGATCCCGAGCGTCGCTATCGCGATGACTGCCCGGCTCATCCGTCCCTCTCACACTGGCTGCACACATCATCAACCAGGGTCGGGTCCGGTCGCGACGGGCCTTGAGTGGTCGAATGACCACTCCGACCACGAGCCGACGTAGAGCGCGGCTGGCAGGCCGGCCAGCTCGAGCGCAAGCACCTGATGCGCCGCCGTGACTCCTGAACCGCAGTAGGCACCGATGATTGGCGCGCCGCTTCCGTCGGCCGCTAGCCCGGCGGAGGTTGGCAAGCCGAGTGACGCGAACCGGCGCGCGAGGTCGGACGGCGCGAGGAACTGCCCGTCGTCGCCGACATTCTCCCGTGTCGGGGCGCTGATGGCGCCGGGGATGTGGCCAGCGACACGGTCAACAGGCTCGACTTCGCCCCGATACCGCTCCGGCGCCCTTGAGTCGAGCAGGAAGCCCGATCTGGCGAGACGGCCGGCTTCGACGTCGCTCAGGAGCGGCATTCCGCCGGCGGTCTCCGCCGTGAAGTCACCGGGCCTGGGGCGGCTCACCAGCTTCGTCAGCGGCATTCCGGCAGTAGCCCATCCGCGGTATCCGCCGTCAAGCACAGCGACCTGGCGGTGCCCGAAGTACCTGAGCATCCACCAGAGCCTGGCGGCGACCGTTGAGTCCGCGTCATCGTAGGCGACGGCTAGCTGGCCGACGTTCAGGCCGGCGCCGCGCATCGCGGCCTCGAACACAGCGACATCGGGGAGCGGATGCCTGCCTGCTGATCCCGGCTGGCTCGATAGCTCGGTGTCCAGGTCGATGAAGCACGCACCCGGCAGATGACCGGCCAGGTAGCTGTCGATTCCCGGCGGGCCGCCGAGCCGCCACCTGACGTCGAGTACAACCGGCGGCGCTGCCGAGGCAAGCAGCTCTGCCAGCTCGGCCCGGCTGACGAGCGGGCCAGTCGCGCCTGAGCTGGCGGCGCCCGACGGGTCACTCACTGTGGATAACCTCCTGGATTCTGTGGATAACCAGGTCGACGGCGGTGCGGTTCCCGTGCTCGCCTGTGGACAAACGTCCAGTTCGAGCGCCAGATCAGCCGATCGCAAGGGTCAGTAGCGGTACAAGCTGGTCGGATTGGGTCAATGAGCCGTGAAGGCCGACCATAGCCGATTCGCGTGGCTCCTGTATGGATGCGATCACCGCCCACGGTCCGCACGGAGCGACAATCACATCGCCGATCCGCGCGGCAAAGGCATCATCGACCGGGCCGAACCAGCCATCGGCCACTGCCTGCTCCTTGCCGGCCACCCAGGCACGCTCGCGCAGGACGCCGCGCCAGGCTGCGATCACGTCATCGGCGGCGCCCGGCTCGCAATAGATGTGCCTGGCCCTGGCCTCACCGCCGAGCAGCGCCACGCCGTTCCTGAGCTCGGGCACTGCGTCGGCGTCGATGCGGTCGGCGTCGGGCACGTCAACCATGCCGTGGTCACTGGTGATATGCAGCACGGTGCCGTGCGGCAGCGCGGATGCGAGCTGCTCGGCTAGCTTGTCGACGTGCGCTAGCTGATAGAGCCAGGCATCGGAGCCGCAGCCGAGCACGTGACCGGTCGCGTCCAGGTCACCGTAGTAGACCAGAGCCAGCGCGGGCGTCTCCCCCGCTAGCGCCGCGGCCGCGCGAGATACCAGCGCCCCGAGGGTGCCAGCGGGCAGGTACTCGGCACCGCGCATCGCCGCGGTCGACAGGCCGGTCCCGTCGAGCTTCCCTGGAGCCACCCGGATTGCCCTGACTCCGGCACTTGCGGCTCGCTCGAAGATCGTCGAGCCAGGCTGCCACTCGACCGGGTCGACGGCAGCGTTCCAGGTCAGGGCGTTGAGCAGCTTGCCCGTGCCCGGAATTACGACCTGGTAGCCGAATATCCCGTGCTGGCCGGGCGGCCGCCCGGTGCCGATCGAGCCGAGGCTGGTGGCTGTGGTGGCCGGGAATCCGGCGGTCAGCGGTGCGGCTGTCATCGCGATCTCGGACAGGAACGGCGCCGCCGCCGGATGCGCCCGCAGCAACTCCCAGCCGAGGCCATCGACTAGGAGCAGGCATGCCCGTTCGGTCGGAGCGAGCATGAGCGGATTGGGCTCGCCAGGCACCCCGAGCGAGGCCAGCACCGAGGTAGCGAGCGCGTCGAGCGACGCCTCCTGGTACTTCGGCAGCGTGGGCTCTGTGGTCTGCGCGGTCACGCTTAGCTCGTTGCCGCCGATAGGGCATGGGCAAACGCAAGCACCTGAAGAACTGCCTCGGCGCCGTCGGCCGCCTCGCTGATCCTCATGGTGACGTCGTCTGAGGTGATCGCCCCGGTGTAGCCGTGGTCAGCCTCGCAGCTCTCGTCGCCACAGTGAGCTGGCTCAAGCTCGAGGTGCCGCAGCGAGTTCCATCCGATCGTCAGCACGACCTCCGACGGCGTCGTGACGCCACGCTGATACCGCGCAGGCTCCGGGATGACCCTGGTGATCGCGACAGAAGAAACCCGCGAGCACCTGATGGCTTCGGTCGAGGTTTCGGCCTGCGGCCGCGAGTCAGGCACATTCTCATCGGCGGGATATTCGTCTGTGTGCGAATAGACCAGCCTTGTCGGGGTTAGGGCAAGAACGGTCATATGACGCCGCACCTCCATGCCGGGGTCGAAGTGCGCGTCATGATGAACGAAGTACGAGACGACTGGCTCCGCGCCTATCGCCGAGAACATCGCGTCGGCGACGATTCCCGGGTAATAGCCGCTCCGCTCGATCGCCGCCAGCATCTCGTCGGCTGAGGCTGTGGTACTCATCCCCCCATCCTGCACCGCCGCGCCGGGTCGTTCGCGTCGCGGGCGAAGATCGGCGCCGACGTTAGAGGTGGAAAGCGACCGCCCGGCCGAGCGGCTCGGCCTCGGTCAGGTCCCAAACGCGCTGCTCAACGGGCTCGGGCAGCTCGAGTGCACCAGCGCCGACCGAGGGCCTGGGCTTTTTCGGCTGCCTGGATCCGGCGCCGCCACCCCGCCCGCGATAGACAAGCAGGCCGTACATCGGATCGGGCACGGCGTCGAGCGCGGCGACGATGGCCGGCGAATTGCGGAAGGCCTCCCACGTGGCCTCGTCCGCGAAGCACACCTCGAAAACGACGCCTGACTTGTGCTCGATCCAGTTCCAGTCCACGGCGCCGGTGGTGATGGCCGCTTCCACGACCTGGGTCCGATATGAGTCTTTCCAGTGCAAGGCCGCCTGAATGCGTGAATCGAACACCTCGATCGACCACCACTCAGCCATGAGGACCAGGGTAACTCGGTATGACACGGTTGACATTTCGCCGTTGGCGTAAGAAAGGGGCGGCCAAGCTAGTCAGCCGACAGCGGTGCTCGCTTCCAGCGCTGTCCTGATCCTGCTCGCATACCGTGCAGCCTCGTCGTCGGACTCGTACCGCTGCCGGGGCCAGAAGAAGCCGCGCAGCCCGTCGCCCTTCGTCCGCGGCACAACGTGGGTGTGCAGGTGAGGCACGCTCTGGCTGACGATGTTATTAATCGCGACGAAGCTGCCTTGCGCCCCGAGCGCTTCCGGCAGCCTGGCGCTGACCAGCTGAACCGCACTGAAGTAAGGCGCGAGCATCTCGCCAGGGAGATCGGCCAAGGTCACGTAGTGCTGCCTCGGCACGACGAGAACGTGCCCTTTGAATACGGGCCTGGCGTCGAGAAAGCCCGCGACCAGGTCATTGGCAAGCACCAGATGCGCCGGGTGCTTTCCTGAGGCGATGTCACAGAACGTGCAGTCGGTCACCTTCGCACGGTAGCGTGTCCTGATGGCAGGCGACGGGCGGCGGCATGTGCTGGCCATCGGGGGCCTTCGAACTTCTGACAGCATCGGGATGACCAAGGACGGCGTGCCGCTGCTGATTCATTACGCGGCGGGCCTGGCTGGCCGTGCCGCGCCAAAGATCTGCATTATCAACACAGCCTCTGGCGATGACGCCGCTGGCTATGTGCGGATGTACAGCGCGCTCTCGGCGATGCCGGCCAGGATCAGCCACCTGCAGCTGTTCCCGATGCCCAACGTGATGGACACTGCCGATTTTCTGCTTAACCAGGACATTATTTTCGTAGGTGGCGGAAGCGTGGCTAACATGCTCGCGGTCTGGCGGGTTCACGGGCTTGATGACGTACTGCGGCAGGCCTGGCACGCCGGTGTCATACTGGCCGGCGTAAGCGCCGGCGCAATCTGCTGGTTCGGCGGCGGCACGACGGACTCGTTCGGCCCGGTGCTCAGGCCGTTCACGGACGGCCTTGGAATGCTCGCAGGCAGCTACTGTCCTCACTACGACTCCGAGCCAGGCCGGCGGCCGCTCTACCAGGCGCTGGTCGCGGACGGATCGCTGCCACGGGGCGTGGCCTGCGATGATGGCGCCGCGGCGCACTTTGTCGACGACTCACTCGCTGAGGTCGTGGCCGACCGGCCGAGCGCGCAAGGTTACCTCGTCGAGCCTGGCAAGGACGGCGTCGCGATAGAGACGAAAGTGGAGAGCCGACTCCTAGCGGACTGACCGCAACTTCCGTTTTGCAATTACTCACACGTCTTGCCAGGTAACCCGGTCACCAGGCGATTAGCGAGAGTAAGATCCCATGTCGGCCGAATAGTCGCTGGCCGAGATTTGCGGAGATCACTCTGGTGCTTACTGTTCATAACTTCTCATACGGCTTGCTGACGCCCGCCTTGGCGTACCTCATGTCTTTCCTTGGCTCGTTCCTGGCTTTGCGCTGCACGAGCAGGGCTCGCGCGAGCACGGGTTCGGCACGCAGAGGCTGGCTTCTGGTCGCCGCCGTATCCCTAGGTGTCACCGGAATCTGGGTGATGCACTTCATCGCCATGCTGGGCTTCTCCGTGCCTGGTGACACGATCCGCTACAACGTGCTCGTCACCCTGGCCAGCATGCTGCTCGCGGTGGCGTTCGTCTCGTTCGGGCTGATGATCGTGGGGTTCGGCCCAGGGACGAACTGGGCGCTCGTGCTCGCCGGCGTAGTGACCGGTTTCGGCGTCGCTGCCATGCACTACTCGGGAATGGCCGCGATGGAAGGGCCGTTCCGCATGAGCTATGACCCGCTGAAGTTCGTCCTGTCCGTCGTCATCGCCATCGTCGCCTGCACGGTCGCATTGTGGTTCACGCTCCGGCTGAGCAAGATGTGGGCGACACTCGGGGCGGCCCTGATCATGGGCGTGGCGGTCAGCGGCATGCACTACACCGGCATGGCCGCGATGCACGTCTACGCGGCGAACGCCGATTCGATGGGCATGGGCGGAGCGAGCGCTTCGTCGTTCCTGCTGCCGCTGATCATCGGCGTCAGCGTGCTGACGTTCGTGCTGACCGCGACGATCGCGCTGTCGCCGACGGACGAGGAGATCCACGCCGACGCCGAGCTCATGCGCCGTATCGAGAGCGTCAGGGCCCAGGCGCCTGACGCGACGATCATGTCCACCGCGACGGTGACACCAGCCAAGCGCGAGCGCCGCTGGCGCCCGCCGACGCCGCCCGAGTAGCACGCCGGTGCTGGGACAATGACTGAGTGACCGGTGCAGGCGCGGAGGACTCTCAGTGGTTCCTGCTTGTCTACCGGGTGCCGTCGGAGCCCACGAGGCTCAGGGCAGCGGTCTGGCGGAGGCTCAAAAGCCTAGGCGCGATCTACCTGCAGAATTCGGCCGCCGCGCTGCCAGCGAGCACCTCAGCTGAGCGGTCGCTGCGCAAGCTGCGCAGCGAGATTCTCGACATGGCCGGCTCAGCCACGTTGCTGTCTTGCCAGGTTCTGGCCGGCGAGCAGGAGATCAAGGCCGCCTTCCAGGCTGCCCGCGACGACGAGTACGAAGAGATCGTTGACAAGTGCGATGACTTCCAGGCACAGCTGCGCAAGGAGTACGTAGCCAACCACTTCACCTACGCCGAACTCGAGGAGAACGAGGTCGACCTGGTGAAGCTGCGCACCTGGTTCGCGAAGATCGCCGATCGCGACGTCTTCGGCGCCGCGGGCCGCGAGGCCGCGGAGCAGGCTCTCGCCGGCTGCGAGCGGACGCTTGAGGAGTACGCGGCCAGGGTCTACGCCGAAGAGGCCGAGAGCCGCTAGTGCTTGCGGACGGCGCGCCAGAGACTGAACGGGAGCAGGACGAGCAGCACGACCGGGACCAGCCACCAGGCCGATACTTTGGCAGCGTGGCTGAGGCCGTAGGTGACCGCTAGCGCGATCGCGACGCCTAGCGCGACCGACCAGTCATCGCCGATCACGAAGTCGTAGGCGAAGGCGCCGAACGCCTTGATCTTGCTAACCATGTCAGCTCACCTCGGCTTGGGCCACGGCTGGGGTGGCAGGTTGACCGGTCGCTGTCGTGCTGCCCCGCCGCAGCACGGCGACGAGCAGCAGCGCGAAGCAGCCGATCGCCGGGGCGATGACCAGCAAGGCCGCGTCCGATCCTGGCCACTTTGCCCCCGCGCCTTCCGCGCCCCAGAAGGTGCCGAACGCCGTGAGCATGATCCCGACGACGAACTTCATCGTGTTTTCAGGAACGCGCGCCAGGGGTGCGCGGATCGCCAGGCCGGCCAGACCGACAACGACCACGGCGATCAGGCCCGCCAACGCGGCGAGCGGGATGTTCTTCGCGTTCGCGCCGAAGGTCAGCACGATGAAGACCACCTCGAGCCCCTCAAGCAACACGCCCTTGAAGGACAGAGTGAACGCGTATCCGTCAGGTACCAAGCCGAGCCGCTGGCTCGACGCCGCTTGCGCCGCCGCCATCTGCTTCTTATAGATCGCGTCCTCGTCGTGCAGTTCCTTGTGACCGCTGGCGCGCAAGATCGCCTTGCGCAGCCACTGGAGGCCGAAGACCAGCAGCAGCGCGCCGACGAACAACCTCAGCGCTGGCAGCGGCAGCTTGGTGACCGCCGGCCCGAGCGCGGCCGTGATGGCTGCCAGCACGAGGATCCCTGCCACAAGTCCGGAGGTCGCCGACCTCCAGTCGCGTGCGGTTCCCGCTGCGAGCACGATCGTTGTCGCCTCGACAGCCTCGACCGCACAGGCGAGGAAGACGGCGACGAACAGGGCAATCCCGGCACCCAAAAGAGCCTCCACTGGGCCGACGGCGTCATCGCATTCTAACAGCCGTCACCTTCGTCCCGTCACTGCTGTTAGATCCTCCGACATCACCAGATGTGATCCTCTAGCGGACTTGCCCAGTTAGGCCTAGCATGCGGCTCGTGACGGGGCTTTTCGGAACGACCAAGAGGCTACTTGTCGGGCGACCGATGCAGAGCGAGCATCTGGGTCACACGCTGCTTCCTAAGAAGATCGCGCTGCCGGTATTTGCCAGCGACGCACTATCCTCCGTGGCTTACGCCACCGAGGAAATCCTGCTCGTGCTGTCGGTCGGCGGTCTCGCCCTGCTGCACTACACCCCCTACATCGGCATCGCGGTCGCGGTGCTGATGCTGGTCGTGGTCACGTCCTACCGGCAGAACGTGCATGCCTACCCCTCTGGCGGCGGTGACTACGAGGTCGCTACGACGAACCTAGGGCCGAAGGTCGGCCTCGCGGTCGCCAGCGCGCTGATGGTGGACTACACGCTGACCGTCGCGGTCTCGGTGTCTGCCGGCGTGGCCAACCTTGCGTCGGCGTTTACCGCCCTGAATTCACACGTCACCGTGGTCGCGGTCGGGGTCGTGGCGTTGATCGCCGTCATGAACCTCAGGGGCGTACGCGAGTCAGGTACCGCGTTCGCGGTCCCGACCTACGCGTTCATCGTCGTGGTGATTCTCATGATCGTCTGGGGCTTCACCAAGCTGGCGATCGGCCATCCCCTGCATGCAGAGAGCGATCACCTGCGAATCCCGGCGCAAAGCAGCTACAGCGGCCTGCTGCTGATGTGGGTGCTGCTCAAGGCGTTCTCGTCCGGCTGCACGGCGCTGACCGGCGTCGAGGCGATCAGCAACGGCGTGCCGGCATTCAGGCAGCCGAAGAGCAAGAACGCGGCAACGACCCTGGCGATGCTCGGCATCATCGCGGTCGCCATGTTCGGCGGCGTCACCGCGCTGGCGCTGATCAGCCATGTGCACGTGCTACCCGACTCCGTGCATAGGACCGTGATAGCGCAGGTCGGCCGGTCGGTGTTCGGCGGCAGTTCACCGTTGTCCTACGCCCTGGAGTTCGTCACCGCGCTGATACTCGTGCTCGCCGCCAACACCGCATTCAACGGCTTCCCCGTCCTGGCTTCGATCCTGGCCAGGGATGGATACTTGCCAAGGCAGCTGCATAACCGCGGCGACCGCCTGGCGTACAGCAACGGGATCCTGCTGTTGTCCGGCTTCGCGATCTTGCTGATCATCGTGTTCAACGCCTCGCCGACCCGCCTGATCCAGCTCTACATCATCGGCGTGTTCGTCTCGTTCGTGTGCAGCCAGACCGGCATGATCCGGCACTGGAACAGGCTGCTGAAAACAACCACCGATCCTGCGGCCCGCAGGCACATGCTCAGAATACGGGTGATCAACTCGGTCGGTGCCTGCGTCACCGGGTTGGTGCTCGTCATCGTGCTCACCGCCAAGTTCCTCAGCGGAGCCTGGATCGTCGTGGTCGCCATGCCAGCGATCTGGCTGACGATGCGCGGCATTAGCCGCCACTACGCCAGCGTCGCCGTCGAGCTCACTCCTCCTGAGGATCAGGCCGTCACGCTGCCGGCCAGCAACCGTGCGATCGTGCTCGTGTCCAAGCTCCACCTGCCGACCCTGCGGGCGCTGGCCTACGCCCGGGCGACCCAGCCGAGCCACATCGAGGCGGTGACGGTCAGCGTCGACAGCGCCGAGACCGAACGGTTCAAGGAGGAGTGGGAGCGGGCGGACATCCCCGTGCCGCTCACCGTTGTCGCGTCGCCGTACCGCGACATCACCGGACCGGTTATCGCCTATGTAAGCCGGCTGCGCCGGGAAAGCCCACGTGACGTCGTGACGGTATTCATACCCGAGTACGTCGTCGGTCACTGGTGGGAACAGGTCCTGCACAACCAGAGCGCGCTCCGGCTCAAGGCAAGGCTCCTGCTAGTGCCCGGTGTGATCGTCGCGAGCGTGCCCTACCAGCTCAGGTCGGCGGGGACGTCCGCTGGCCCGGCCGATGGGGTGAAGGTCTGGCAGGCTGTGCCGGCCGCCAGCCCGCGGCAGCGAACAAGGGGCCTGCCGACCACGGAAACGCTCCACGCGGCTGAGCTGCAGGCCGACGTCGCCAGCGTTAAGGCCACTCCGATCGCACAGACGCACGACAGGGAAGTCGCCGTAGTCTCGGGAACGCTCAGGGCCGTCACCGTCCGGCCGCGCGGCAGCAGTCCTGCAGTTCAGGCCGACCTGTGGGACGGATCGGGCTGCGTCACCTTGGTCTGGCTCGGACGTCGCCAGATTCCGGGTGTCGAACCTGGCCGCCGGATGGTCGTCAAGGGCAGGATCGCGACGATACAGGGAGCTCAGACCATCTTCAATCCCGACTATGAGCTGAGGCCTCCAGGCGGCGAGACCACCGAATCGTTGCAGGTGAACCGGTAGCCGATACCGGGCTCGGTCAGCAGGTACTTCGGCCGCGACGGGTCTGGCTCAAGCTTGCGGCGCAGGTGAGCCATGTAGACGCGCAGGTAGTTGCCCTCGGTCTGGTACTCGGGTCCCCACACTTCGGCGAGCAGCTGGCGCTGTGTCACGAGCTTCTCGCGATGCCGCACCAGGACCTCGAGCAGCTGCCACTCCGTCGGCGTGAGCCTGACGTCCGCACCATCTCGCTGTACGCGCTTAGCCGCGAGGTCAACGGTGAAGTCGCCGCTGGTGATGATCGGCTCGTCGGGTGCCGGTGACGCCCGGCGCAGGGCGACCCGCAGTCGCGCGAGCAGTTCGCCCATGCCGAAGGGCTTGGTGACGTAGTCGTCGGCGCCCGCGTCAAGCGCGGCTACCTTCTGGGTTTCCTGACCCCACGCGGACAGGACGATGATCGGCATCGACGTCCAGCCGCGCACGCCGGTGATGACCTCCGTGCCGTCCATGTCGGGCAGCCCGAGGTCGAGTATTACCACGTCGGGACGATCCCTGGCGATCGCGGCGAGCCCCGAGGTCCCGTCGGCCGCGGTGCTCACCTCGTACTTGTGTGCCATGAGATTGATCCGCAGCGCCCGCAGGATAGGTTCCTCATCGTCGATGACGAGGACGCGAGTCACTGCTCCGCCACCAGGACCGGATCAGCCCGGACGGCTACCGGCAGCGTCACGCGCATGGTGAGGCCGCCGCCCGGCGTGTCGACCGCTTCGATCTCCCCGCCCATCGCCAGCAGGAAGCCCTTGGCGACGGCGAGGCCGAGCCCGACGCCGTTGCCGGTGTTCCGCTCGCCAAGCCGCTCGAATGGCTCGAAGATGCGCGACTTGAACTCGTCGGCTACGCCGTGGCCGTGGTCGACCACATCGAGCACCACCACGCTGCCTTCATGCCTTGCGACCATGGTCGGCGGGCGTCCCGGCGGTGAGTGGGCAATCGCGTTGGCGAACAGGTTCGCTAGCACCCGCTCGAGCAGGCCAGGGTCGGTACGCACGAGCGGAAGATCCTCAGGAACCACCAGCCTGACGTTCAGCGGCGTGTCCGGCTCGTGCGCGAGCGGCGCGACCTCGTCGACCGAGGCTGGGCGCAGGAACGGCTCGAGCGAGCCGGTGCTCAGCCGGCTCATGTCGAGCAGGTTGCCGATCAGCGCGTTCAGCCGATCGGCGGACTGCTCGATCGTGGCGAGCAGGGCGGCCTCGTCTTCGTCGGTGAGCTGGACCCCAGTCTGACGAAGGGTGCTCACGCTGGCCTTGATCGACGCGAGCGGCGTGCGCAGGTCGTGGCTGACGGCCGCGAGCAGCGCCGTCCGCATCCGGTTTCCTTCGGCGAGCGCCTCGGCCTGCGCGGCCTGCGTCCGCAGCCGATCCCGGTCGAGCGCGGCGGCCGCCTGCGCGGCGAACCCGTTGAGCAGCCGCGGCGTGATCGGGTCGGTCTGGCCGGCGACGATCAGCGCGAGGTCAGCGCCAGCCTTGACCCTGCTCCGCGGGGCCAGCGCCGGCGCGCTGCCAGCCGAAGCCACCCTGACCCACTGACCGCTGACCAGTTCGGCGAGCTCAGCGCGGCCTCCTCTGGTGTCTGTCAGGTGGCCGAGGATCGCCGTCGGAGTGTCAGAGCCGCCAAGCACGGTCTGGGCAAGCGCAAGCAGAGCGGCGGCGTCCTCGGTGCTCCTAGCGGCCTGGATCGCGCGCCGCGCCGCCAGGTGCACCACGCTGCTGACCGACACCGCGACGGTGATGAACAGCAGCAGCGCCAGCATGTTCTGCGGGTCGGCGATCGTAAACGTGTGGACGGGAGGCGTGAAGTACCAGTTCAGCAGCAAGCTGGCGGTCACGGCCGCGAGTACGGCGGGCCAGAAACCGCCGACCACGGCCACCCCGACGACGCACACAAGGAAGATCAGCAGGTCGTCGTCCAGGCTCAGCGAGTGCGAGTGCTTGGCGGCCAGGAGCGCAGCGGTGACGAGCGGCAGCACCAAGACAAGCAGGACGCCGGCCACCTGGCGACGGCGGTCGATCCCGCCGCTGCGGCCAAGCAGCCGCCACCAGGCCAAGCTTCGCGGCCTGCGGGCGGAAGGGGAAGCGGGCGGCTCTGGCAGACCTGACTCGGCTGGTTCTGACTCCTCCGCCGTTTCCTCGGGCTCCCCAGACGCCAGCGGGACCGTCCAGCCATCGGGCGCGGCAGACTCCAGCCAGGCCTCGGCTTGCGCCTCAGCCTCGATGAGCCGGTCCCGATCTGATGCATCCACTATCCACAGTGTGTACGACGATGCCAGCCTGCGCACGCCCATGCCGACGGCGAATCCCGCCAGCCAGCAGCACCCGAGCACCACAGCGGACTTGATCCCGCTGGCCGGCGTCAGCTTCAGCTGGGCGTAAGGCGGAGCGGAGAACCCGGCGACGGCGAGCCAGCCGGCCAGGGTGAGGAAGAGCGCGGCACCTGGTTCGGCCATCGAGGCGACCAGCGTCACCACGATGGCGGCCAGCACCAGCACCCAGCCGGCCGAGAGGCCGCCATGGGTGGCGGCCGCGATCGCGCCGATCAGCAGCAGTGCCGTGAAGCCCGCGGGAAGCGCATACGGCGCAGCAACGGTCCGGCGCCGCGCACGTGCGCTCGCCTGCCGCACGGCGCTGTCGTCCCGCCTGGCCCGGTGTTCGAGCATGCCGCCCCGTCCAGCTACCTTGCCGCCCCGATGAATGTCCATGCACTGACCAGTGCACATCACAAATGCCCGGATCTCGTTGATCTTGACGCCGTATTAACACGAGCCGGCCAAGTATTCACGCGCCCTTAGCGCGCACCGTGCCGACTCCCCCGGCCCTGGGCGACGTTCGATGAGCCCGGCTCGCAGGCACTAGGCTCAGATATGTGACAGCAACCATAAGCATGACCAACTCGCCAGCCAGGGACGTCAGCGCCGACGTCATCGTGATCGGGGTCGTGGAAGGCCCGGATGGCCCCGAGTTGGCGGAGGGCTCGGCGGATGTCGACGCCGCCCTCGGCGGCACGCTCGCCCAGACGATGGCCGCCCTTGGCGCGACCGGCAAGGCCGAAGAGGTAACCAAGACCCTGTCCGGAGGTGACCTCGCCGCACCGCTGGTCGCCGCCGTCGGCCTCGGCCAGCAGGAGACGGACGCGGAGGGCCCGGCGACCGAGCGTTACCTTGAGGCGCTGCGCCGGGGAGCCGGAGCGGCGGTGCGCGCTCTCGCCTCAGCGAAGGTGACCAGGATCGCGCTCGCGTTGCCCGCGACCGACGCGGCGTCAGCCGAGGCCGTAGCCCTCGGCGGCTTGCTCGGCAGCTATTACTTCGGCAGGTACAGGAAGAACGGCCAGCCCGCCCCGCACCTGACGCTGGTCGCTGCCGGCGAGCACGTTGCCGGTGCGCTCAGCCGGGCTCAGGTGATCGGCGAGGCGGTAAACCTGGTCAGGGATCTGGTGAACACCAGCCCAGCGCACCTGTATCCGGAAACGCTCGCCGCCGAGGCCGACAAGATCGCCGGGAAGGCCGGGCTCGAGATCGAGGTGCTCGACGAGGCCGCGCTGCAGGCAGGCGGGTACGGCGGCATCTACGGCGTCGGCCAGGGTTCGGTGCATCCGCCGCGGCTAGTTCGCCTGGCTTACACCCATCCGCGGGCCACCAAGACCGTGGTCTTCGCCGGCAAGGGGATCACCTTCGACTCAGGTGGGCTGTCACTCAAGCCGCCCAAGGCCATGGAGACCATGAAGTGCGACATGGGCGGCGCCGCTGCCGTGCTCGCGGCCTTGCAAGCGGTCGCCGCGCTGCGGCCGGCCGTGAACGTCGTCGGCTACATGTCCCTCGCCGAGAACATGCCTGGCGGCCAGGCTCAACGGCCATCGGATGTCATCACCATCTACGGCGGTACCACCGTGGAGGTGCTCAACACCGACGCGGAAGGCCGGCTCGTGCTTGCCGACGCCCTCGCCAGATCGGCGCAGGATTCGCCGCATCTGCTTGTCGACGTCGCGACGCTGACCGGCGCCCAGGTGGTCGCGCTCGGCAAACGAGTCGCGGCTGTCATGGCAAACGATGACGACGTGCGCGACGGGGTGGTCAGGGCGGCCGGGAAGGCCGGCGAGGCGATGTGGCCGATGCCGCTGCCGGAAGAACTGCGCAAGGGGCTCGACTCGAAGGTTGCCGACCTCGCCAACGTGGCTGCGGACCGTGACGGCGGCATGCTGACCGCTGGCCTGTTCCTGCGCGAATTCGTTCCCGACGGGGTCAGGTGGGCGCACCTGGATATCGCCGGGCCGGCGTTCAACGGCGGTGAAGCGTACGGCTACACCCCCAAAGGCGGCACGGGTACCGCCGTTCGTACCCTTGTCCAGGTCGCCGAGGACGTCGCCGACGGGTTGCTGTAATCCGCGCGGTCGATAAGCGCATGCGGGAAGATCAACGGAGATCAAGGAGCATCTGGTGACGCAGACCGGTAGCTACGACATCGTCATACTTGGCGGCGGCAGCGGCGGGTACGCCTGCGCGCTTCGCGCGGCCGAGCTTGGCAATCGGGTCGTGCTGATCGAAAAGGACAAGGTCGGCGGCACCTGCCTGCACCGCGGCTGCATCCCGACCAAGGCGCTGCTGCACGCAGCCGAGGTCGCCGATCTGGCCAAGGAGGCCGGTGAATTCGGCGTGGTCGCCAGCTTCCAGGCCATCGACATGCCAAAGGTCAATGTCTACAAGGACAAGGTCGTCGACCGGTTGTGGAAAGGCTTGCAGGGCCTGCTGTCCGGCCGGAAGGTCGAAGTCGTGCACGGCGACGGCCGGCTGATCTCTCCGACGCAGGTCGCCGTCGGCGATGACGTGTACGAAGGCACCCACGTGGTGCTCGCCACAGGCTCCGAGGCGCGCAGCCTGCCTGGCCTCCAGATCGACGGCGTGAAGGTGATCACCAGCGACCACGCGCTGATGCTCGACCGGGTGCCGTCGTCGGCGGTGATACTCGGCGGCGGCGTGATCGGGGCTGAGTTCGCCAGCGTCTGGCGTTCGTTTGGCGCCGAGGTCACGATCGTCGAGATGCTGCCGCACCTGCTGCCGCTCGAGGACGAAGCAAGCTCGAGGCAGCTCGAGCGAGCGTTCCGCAGGCGCGGCATCAACAGCCATCTCGGCGTGAGGTTCTCCGACGTCAAGGACACGGCCACCGGCGTGCTCGTCACGCTCGAGAACGGCAAGACTATCGAAGCCGAACTGCTGCTCGTGGCCGTCGGCCGCGGCCCGGTATCGGCGGGCCTCGGCTACGAGGAAGCCGGCGTGGCGATGGACCGTGGATTCGTGCTCGTCGACGAGTTGTGGCGGACGAACGTGCCGACGATCTCGGCGGTAGGAGACCTGACTCCTGGCCCGCAGCTCGCCCACGTCGGGTTCGCCGAGGGCATCGCCGTGGCGGAGCGGCTGGCGGGCCTGCCGGTCACGCCGATCGACTACGACGGCGTGCCACGGGTCACCTACTGCGACCCCGAGGTCGCCTCGGTCGGGATCACGTCCGCGATGGCGGCCGAACGCGGCATCGAGACCGAAGAGATCATCTACAACCTGGGCGGGAACGGCAAGAGCGTGATTTTGCAGACGCAGGGCCAGGCGAAGGTGATCGCGGCCGCCGGCGGCGGGCCCGTGCTCGGGATCCACCTGGTCGGCGCGAGGGCGGGTGAGCTGATCGCCGAGGGCCAGCTGATCTACAACTGGGATGCGTACCCAACGGACGTCGCCAAGCTCATCCACCCGCACCCGACCCAGTCGGAGGCTATCGGTGAGGCCCATCTAGCGCTGGCGGGTAAGCCGCTGCATTTCCACTCATGAGCAAACAGGCTTCGGATTAACTTAACGAAAGGTCAGCGCACGCCATGTCGGTCTCCGTATCCATGCCACAGCTTGGCGAGAGCGTCACAGAAGGCACCGTTACCCGCTGGCTAAAGCACGAGGGTGACCACGTCTCGGCCGACGAGCCGCTGCTGGAAGTGTCGACCGACAAGGTGGACACCGAAATCCCGTCGCCGGTCTCCGGCATCTTGCGCGGCATCACCGTCGCCGAGGACGAGACCGTCGCTGTCGGTGCCGAGCTGGCGATCATCGACGAGGACGGCGCTGCCGGCGACGGCCAGGTGCAGCAGCAGGCCCCCGCGCCCGCGCAGCCTGAGCCGTACCAGCCGCCGGCGTACCAGGAGCCTGCGGCATACCAGGAGCCGCCGGCGTACCAGGAACCACTGACCTACCAGGAACCACCGGCGTATCAGCAGCCGGCGGCCTACCAGCCGGAGCAGGAGCCCTATCCGGCCCAGACGCAGCCGTACCAGCAAGCCCAGCCCTATCGGCCGCAAGAGCCAGCGGCGTATCAGCCCTACCAGCAGCCGACGGAGCCATATGCGCCCGCAGCGCCGGCCCAGCCAGCAGAGCAAGCGCCGCCAGCGGAGCCGGAAGGCGCCGCACCGGCTGCCGAGCACGCCGGCCGGCACGAGGCGCCGGAGTTCCAATTCGCCGAGCCTGAGCCGCACGCGTACGAGCCGACCAGGCACACAGGCGCTGTCGCACAAGAACCCGCTCCAGCGGCTGTCGAGCCCGAGGCCGCGCTCGCCGAGCCTGCTCAAGAGGCCGAGGCCGCCCAGGAAGGCGCGGAAAGCCCATACGTGACTCCGCTGGTCAGGAAGCTTGCGGCCGAGCACGGCATCGACCTTGCGGCGCTCGCTGGCACCGGTGTTGGCGGCCGGATCCGCAAGCAGGACGTGCTCGAGGCCGCCCGCTC
>Ga0126373_10001449_pt1 | contig 16880 bp, 9 predicted proteins | sample PanSoiMetPlot_11_FD_92545 | JGI IMG/M metagenome (GOLD analysis project Ga0126373, IMG submission 92545) | Tropical forest soil microbial communities from Panama - MetaG Plot_11 | ecosystem: Environmental > Terrestrial > Soil > Tropical forest > Bulk soil | place: Panama | collected 2016-02-17 | reverse complement strand
GGAATTTGGGCTCGGCTCTTCGATCTGGACACGGAATCTGATTTACGCCAACAAAGCCATCGATAAACTCCAGGCCGGCAATGTATGGGTGAACTCGCTGCATTACGGTTACGACGAACTTCCGTTCGGCGGCGTAAAAGCGAGCGGCCTAGGCCGCGAGCACGGCCCCGAAGCTCTGGATTATTATCTCGAGCCCAAAGGTGTCGTTGTCGTAAACGTCTAAGCGCTTCACAACGGGTAGAAACGCTGGGGGCCTCTCCAACCTCCTTGGGTCCCATCTTAAAACCGCACACTAAATAAAAACAGGGCCAGGATTTCTCCTGGCCCTGTTGTCTAATCTAATTTCAAATTAATTTGCTTAGACTATTTTCCTCTGCGGTGCCACCTTCTTCCCCAAGCAGCCAAGCCAACGAGGCCGGTGCCGAGGAGAAGCATGGCCGAGGGCTCAGGAGTCACCGCGTCCGCCCGGATCAGGAGGGCGCCGGCGTCCCAACAGCCTCCGGTGGTGGGACTGGTTGTGCAGCCATGCTGTAGACCCCCGGGGGGAAGGGCGACGTTCCAGAAGGCATCGTTCCCGAGAAAGAAGGTCGCTGCTGTTGATCCTCCTGTTCCATTCCAACAACCAGTAATGGAAGCAGCCGAACAGGCACCGCCACTAGTAAATGGGAAACAATTACCATCGGCGTCAGCACAAGCACCAGTATGGGCTGTATCCGGATAGCCAAACCACAGTGTGCCAACCCCTGGTATGCTATTATTGACGAATCCATCCCAATTCGCGGCCTCGTTTTTATCCAACGAACCATTGTCAGTGTTAAAATTGGCAAGAGCATTTACGTTAGTACCAGCGAGGGCAATAGTAGTTCCGTTGATGATCACAGTTGTAGCGCAGGGATTAGCGCTATTACAAGCGGTGCCAGAGGGGGGAGCAGTTCCGGTATTGACGGTTCCTCCCCGCTCACTTGTGTCAAAATTAGTGGTGCCCTGTTTTGGAGGAGGAGTCGGGAGGGGGGGAGATGCATTTTGTGTCAGTATAAGAGTTTGGCCAGCAGCAAGGGTAACCCCGCTCGCACCCAAATTCCATATCTGATTGTTGCAACTTACATTGGTGCTGCACCAAGTCACATTGCCAACTTGTACGCTGATACTCGAAACGGTGAGTGCATGACTGGTCGAAGGAGCAGCAGCGAAAATCGAAATCGCGATTCCGAATGTCACAGCCGCCAACCAAAACAAAATCTTTTTCATGGCTCTTCTCCCCCTCCTTTATATTATCCCATCGTGAACCGTTGCTCGTTATCGTAAGGCAATTTCAATGCCCAACTATAAGTTACTGAATTCATTAGCCTTTCCTGTTTAAGGGGTTCGTATTATTGTAAGCTGATTTTACACTTTTTAAGAGGAGGAGCATACGACGTTAACTTGGTGTTTTTGTTAAGATATCATCGATCCCGGTTTGTATGTTCTCTTAACATTTTTATGACGTTTTCGTCTCATTACACTCTGCCCGATACCAAAAAAGGGGCCAGGAGAAATCCTGGCCCCTTTTGGTTAGCACTACTTTGCGCGGCTCATAGAGTTCCGAAATTGCCGCGCGCGGCAGCGGATCAATAGTCAATGTTGAGCTTCATGGCGAAATTTTCAGCACCGCTTCCTTCGGTTGAAACCATCAAGACTCGAAGGCGTGTCGCGAAGGCAATGCGCGAAACAACCCGAAACTATTGGGACGAAGGAGATTTGATTTCTGCTAAAGTTTTCTTAGCTTCTTCAACGCCCGGAAACTGCTGCCCTGAACTGACCGCTTTGTTTAAAGAGTCGCGCGCCAGCGATTCATCTCCCATTTTGTATGCCGCCATACCCAAATGATACAGGACCGCTGGATTGCTGTTTTTCATTTTCTCGCTACTTTCTCTGAGTAAACCCAACGCCGTACCATACGCGCCTTTTTTATAGTAGATCCAACCCAAGGTATCTCCAACTGATGGATCATTGGGATTTGCTTCCCTTGCCTTCTGGGCCAAGCCGAGAGCTATATCTAGGCTGCCACCGTGTTCCGCATAGTTCCATGCCAGGTTATTCGCTGCCGGATAGAAATCTTTATTTAGGTCCAGGATCTTTTGATAGTATTCGTTGGCCTTTTTCGGCTGGTTCTTCATATCGTAAAGAATCCCCATCATCATGTGTGCTTGAATCGCTTTGGGATTCTTCTTGACAACCTTTTCATATAGGTCGAGGGCGGCGTCGAATCTCTGTTGGGCTGCGTAGGCATTTCCGATTAGGAAATAGGCAGACACTAGATTGGGATCGATTTCCAAAGCCTGTTCCAGGTTTTGAATTCCCTTAGCGTAATCTTTACTCGCAATATTGACTTGTCCCAAAAGTTGATAAACTCCTGCTTGATTTTTGCCCTTGGTGAGCTGCTGCTCGACTCGGCTACGCGCCAGATCCAATTTGCCTTGCGCTAAATAGATCTGCGCGATGGTTGTAAGCGGCTCAATAAGATTTGGATCCAGTTTTAAAGCTGCCTCGAATTCTTTGATTGCTTCAGGAAATTTTTTCTGCAGAGCATAAACGGCACCAATATTAACCAATGGTGCAGGATTTTGAGGATTCAGTTCGTGCGTCTTTTTGAACAACGCCAAAGCTTTATCCATTTCTCCTTTTTGCAACAGCGCAGTGCCGCTAATAAGTAGCGCGACCTGGTTCTTTGGCTGGACACTGAGGATTTTATCGGTCTCTTCTAATACCAGGTCCGAGTCTCCCGTCGCCATGTGAAGCTGAGCCAAACTTAGCCGTGGAAGCACCCAATTAGGATTCAATTCCGTAGCCTTGGCGAAGTTTTTCTTGGCGTCTGCTATCTGATTCGCCCTCACTTGCGCTTGCCCTAAGAAAAAGAACCCTCCGGCGAACTGCGGGGAACCGCGAGTTACGGCCGATAGATCTTCGATCGCCTTTTGTGTCTCATTCTTAGCTAGCGAGAGCCGCCCTCGAAGGAAAAGACCCTGAGTATCACCAGGTTGCGCTTTCAAAATTTCGTCTGTGAACTGATTTGCGCGTACCAGGTCGTTCCTTGTCAAATAAAGGTCAGCCAACAGTTTTTTGGCGACTATGGAATCCGGTTTTTTCTTCAGGAATTCAGTATAGAGCTTTTCAACTTCTTCAGCCCGGCTCGTGGCAGTGTAAAAACTACCGAGCATGTAAAGCAGCTCTTCGTTTTCGGGAGCATTTTTCATCGCGATGAGAAGCTCCTCCTCAGCCTTTTCTCTCTCCCCTCTTGCCATGTATAACTGAGCGAGGACCACCCGCGCACGATTAAGCTTTGGATCGATCTCCAGAGCCTTTCTAAAGGAATTCTCCGCAGCCTTGAAATCTTTTTTGATGAGCTGAATCTGCCCCATATCGATATAGATTTGGGCTTTTCCCGGCTCTTTGTCCAGGACCGCCTGAAGCTCTTGTAACGCTTTGTCCGGATCGTTATCCGCCACGGCGATCTGAGCCGCCAAATAACGCGCCTCCTGGGAATCCTTTTTTTGCTCTTCGATTTTATTCAACTGTTCTTTCGCCCGCGGCAGATCCCGGCTCAAGACATAAAGATTCCCGAGCTGGTATCTCGCGGGAACGAGCTTGGAATCGAGGTCAGTAGCCCGAACGAATTCGGAATACGCTGCGCGGTAATCTCCTTTCCGCAGCAGAGCGACCCCCAGTTCATGATGGGCATCTGCGTTTCTGGGGTCCGACTTGAGGGCGTTCTTAAATTCGATAATAGCCTCATTGACTTTGGACTGGCTCATGTATTCTCGTGCCCTTTTCACATATCGGTCCCGTTTGACCTCGGGGCTTACACCAATCTGGAAGTAGTAAAAGCTCAAAAACCCCAGCATCACCACCAAGCCTACACCAAGAATGAGACGTTTCATGCACTTCCTCCTTCTGGAGCTCAATACGCCAGCGCGATTACCAGCGCTGGTTCGACATGAAAAATTCTACGGTTTGCCGAAGTCCTTCGAATACGGTGACTTTCGGCTGATAGCCGAGGACATCCCGTGCGAGACTTATATCCGCCAGAGAATGTCTCACATCGCCCCTGCGCGGAGGTTCGTGATCGACCCCCGCCTGAACCTGCAAGATCTCCTCCAAAAATCGGATAAGGCGATTGAGGGTCAAGCTCTCGCCGCAGCCAATATTAATAACCGCTCCAGCTGTGCGCGGAGCTTTGATCGCGAGTATATTAGCTTCCACGACGTTATCGATATAGGTAAAGTCGCGGGACTGCTCGCCGTCGCCGTAAACCACGAGCGATTGCCCGCTTTGCAAGCGCGTGGCGAACTTGGGGATAACTGCAGAATACTCGGACCACGGATCTTGACTCGGACCGAAAACGTTAAAGTATCTAAGGCTCACGGTTTCGAGACCGTAAAGATCATTATAAAGTTTGCAGTAGCGTTCTCCGACAAATTTCTGAAGCGCGTAGGGCGATAGAGGATTCGGCGCCATATCTTCCTTCTTCGGCAAAACCTGGGTGTCTCCATAAGCCGATGACGACGCGGCATAAACGAATCTCCGCACTCCATGTTGGCGACAACTTTCAAGTAGATTGAGCGTGCCAATAACGTTGGCTCGGTTGGTTTCCACAGGATCGTGGATAGAACGGTAAACGGAAGGAACGGCGGCTTGATGTAGAACATACTCCACGCCCTGCACGGCTCGATCGCAAACCCGACGGTCGGTGATGTCGTCCTCGATGAACTCAATGCAGCGCTCAACGTCTCGAAGGCGCTCTTTTTTCCCGGTGGAAAGATTATCTACGACCCGGACCGTAGCACCTTCTCTCAGAAGCCGATGCGCGATGTGGGAGCCAATGAATCCTGCCCCGCCAGTAACTAAAAAAGTCTTAGTCATTTCGCAATTTCAAGGCGACCTAACAGTTCACTATCGAGGCAGAACCTGTGCTATCTCGGGATAAAGACCGATTGCAAACGAGACGAGTCTACGCTTCGCTTTCTCTACGGGTTCAAACTCGCCGATCGGCGTCGCCAAGCGAATCACAGCGCCGTCCGTGCGACCATGTAACGCTAGCCCTTTGATCAATTCGATTCTGTTACGAAAATCGCTGGCAAAGGATTGACCCCGCACTTCATACCAAAACAAAACGAATCTTTTGGCGTCTGATTTCTTAGTCACCAAACCAACGGCATCAAAGAACCCTCTGCCCGCCAACGGGATAGTTATTTCCTCCATGGAAGCGTATTCCCAACCCTTTGGGAAAACCAATTTAGGCGATTGTAAACGATTTTCATCGAATTGACGACCGCTGTATCCCACGAAAAGCTCAATTTGTTCTTCGTTTGGCGATTCGTAGAGCCGCGAAAGAGTTTTTTCTGCGCGTGGATCTGCATAAGAGTCTGGCTGAATAACCGGGCTGATCCGGTAAGAACCGACTGCGGAGGATATTTGCGCGAGGTCAATCTGGAATTTCTGTCCCCTAGGAAAAGCTGGAGAATCTAGAAGGTATAAAACCAGGCCGACAACAAGAACTACGCTTAATACGGGCAATGCTAGCCAGCGAGTCTGCGCTTGTCCCCGGGCGATCTTATAGGCTGGCGAGATCACTTTTGTTCCCGTTTCCTGATGCGTGGTCGAAAGCGGTGCTTGCGGATATTTCCGGCGGACGATTTCGCCCAACGACAAAAACATCAATAAGGATAATAAAAAGGTAAAGGTACCGGTAAAATGATGGAAGAACGCTTGAAGCATTATTGGACCATAGTAGTACACAGAGACCGTAACCAAAAAAATTCTGAATAGGTTCGCCATAATGGGAAAAAACACCGCGCCGATCAAAACAACAAATTTCATGCTGATTCGAGTCGGAAGATAGTAAACGTAAATTGTCCCCAGGGCCAGCATTGCAAACAGGGACGCTATGCCGCTACATACGTCGGCTACTTCGAGGGTAATACTTGGCAAGTGGAGAAAATAGGCGTCTCGGTAAACTGGCACACCGGCCGCTTGGGCTAGAACATTCGCAATGTACGCATCCGACATTTTCAGGTAATAAGAAACTTCCTTTACGATAACGTAAGGAGGGGGCACCATGAAAAAAAGATAGGCTAGAGGAAACGCTAGACGTTTAACGCAATGCCAACCCCAAAAAACATGTATAAACGACCCAATCGCTAGAACTAAGGAAATTCGCAAAATGAAAGGCTCACCCAGTGCCTTTCCGACAAGGCCGATTAAAAGGGCTCCTAAGAACGACATTGCCCCCCACGGACTGGGACCGATCAAAGGGTCTCTAAATGTCTCTCGCTCCCCCCAAAGCAGATACAAGAAAATAAATGGAATGAGAAAACCGTAAGAAAAATTCTCGTGCTCATACCATTCTTTCACTAGTGGCGGCACCATGGGACCATAAACTGCGACGCATAACGTCATCATCATCGCCGCTTGAAGGAGCGGGGCCACCCGGCGCGTCATCAGAGCTTGGTTGTGACTAGCAACGTTCACGCTTCTCTTCCTTTGACGGCGCCTACAATGGGCGCCGTCGGATTCTTGGGAAAGTAAGCCTCCAAAAGTTTTTCACGGATTCGGTCCCAGCTAAAATTTTCAGATAACTTCCTTGCGGACGTGATCATGCCCTGGGCGAGATCGGGATTCGCCAACAGGCAAAGAATCTTTTCGGCCATCTCATGGTAGTTACCCGCCTCCACGAGCAGCGCCGTTTCCTCACCCACTAGGTCTGGGATACCACCGACTTTGGTTGAAACCACCGGCAGACCACTTGCAAACGCCTCGATCAGGCTCGTCGGTAAATTGTCAACGTTCGTCGGGTTTAGCAAAATATCTGACTCGTCAAGGTATTTTGGAATTTCATCGTTTCGAACTGCCCCGTGAAAAAAAACACTCTCAAGTTCGTTATTCTCGACCCAAGCTTTCAATTTTAGTTCCTCGCTGCCGCTTCCAACAATGTCTATACTGGAATTTTTGTACACTCGTTTAACTATCGCAAAGGCTTGTAACGCCATTTCGACATTATACATCGGCTCCAAATTCCGCGTTACCAATAGCCTAGGGCGCAGTTGTTGTCGGTGGCGAAACTTGAATCGATCTAGATCTATCGGGTTAGCCACGATGGCGCAGGCAAAACCTTGCTCGTGAAAGCACCTTTCAAGATAGCGTGACGGAACAGTAATCAAACTGGCCAAGCGCAGCACTGGCCGAGTGAGCCAACCGTATTTGGAAAAAAAAAGTGACGCCTCCCCTCCCCTATAATTGACAATGACGCGCCGGCGAAAAATACGCGATAGCAATACGGCCGGAGCTACTCGAGCAAAGAAGTAAAAATAGGACGCTGCCAAAATATGAACCACCGAGACTTGCGGAATAAACCTAATCAACCGATAAAGGTAAACCAGCGTTTGAAGAAATGTCCGAAGCAACCTGACCTTTATCATGCCGAGAAACAGAAGCGGATTGGTCGGAATAATCACGACGGAAACACCCTCCCGCGAAAGATTATCCCGCAATGCGCCACCTTGAAGGGCCATGCCGCCGTAGGGCGGCGGTACCGGTGCAACGATAGCGACCGCTCGGTGACGACCGCCACCTTCCCTGTCCACACTAGCCATGACTCTCCGTGGATCTCGTAGTTTCGTTCAAGTAAGTCTTTTGCCACAAGCGATACATCAAAATCGTCCAAAGAGCGGTGGAATGGTCCCTAGCCCGGGATTGGTGTTGACTCCACAAAAAACTAACGGTTGAAGCCTGAAGGATACCCAGAGGATCTTGGCCAAGTAGCAGGTCGGCGGCCATTGGTTTTAGCTGGTCACGAAACCAACTCGCAAGCGGTACCGCAAAGCCCTGCTTGCGCCTCGCCAGGACGTCCTTGGGCAGCAAAGGGGCGAGCATTTTCTTGAAGATATATTTACCCTGACCGTCCTTAAGCTTGAACTTCGATGGAATCCGCGCTGCAAGCTCCATGAACTTATGATCTAAAATCGGGCAACGGACTTCCAGAGAATTTGCCATACTGGCACGATCGACCTTTACCAAGATATCGTCCACCAAATAGGTCTTCATATCGAGATACTGTAAACGGGATAGATGGTCGGCCTTTTTGGCACGATTATAAAAATCTTCGAAGAAGGTGAGAGGGCTATAACCATTCACGGATCTAAGAAGATCTCCCGAGAGGAGAAGCGGGATCGTTTCAGGTTTAATTCCCGAGACAGAATAAAAATATCCTTCGATCGGAGTCCGGGCAAAGGCACGAAACGTCGCTTGAGCACGAAACACTCGCGGCGCCCAGTCTAGCTTAGGATACCACCGTCCCAAGGTTTCAAAGAGCGGCCGGCGAATCTCTTCTGGTACGTAAGTCCGGCACCGGTTCTCTACCACGTCGTGGTGATATCTTCTGTAGCCAGCGAAGTTTTCATCTCCTCCATCGCCAGAAAGAGCCACCGTCACGTGGCGACGCGCCGCTTGAGAAACATAATAGGTAGGAACAGCCGATGAATCCGCAAAGGGTTCGTCATAAAACCACGCCAGTCGATTAATAATCGACAACGCGTCCGGAAGTACTCTTTCTTCGTAGTGGTGTGTATCGAGCTGCTTGGCGAAGGCCGCCGCATGAAACGATTCATCAAACTCCTTTTCGTCAAACCCCACCGAACAGGTGTTCACCCGCCGCCCGTTCATACTACTCATGAGCGCTACCACGGAGGAAGAATCTACACCGCCGCTTAGGAATGCGCCAAGCGGAACGTCACTGCGGAGACGGAGCCGGATAGCTTCCTGGTAAACATCTAATAGTTCTTCGCACCAGCGCTCTTCGCTTTTTACATCCGTCTCATCGAATGAAATATCCCAGTAAGCTTTTTCCCGGGTTCCTTGCGAGTCAATGACTACATAATGGGCTGGCCGAACTTTTCGCACATGCCGAAAAATGCTCTTTGGCGCTGGAACGTAAAGCAAGGAAAAATAGTCGACGAGTGCCTCGTGATCGAGTTCTTTGGGCAAACCGGGAATTTGCAGCAGGGATTTCATTTCGGAAGCGAAAACTACCGAATCTTGAAGCATGGCATAGAATAGAGGCTTTTTCCCAAGGCGATCCCGGGTCAAAACCAATCGCTTCTTTCCCGCATCCCAAAGCGCGATCGCAAACATGCCACGCAAGTGAGAAACAAAATCGTCGCCTTTTTCTTCGTAAAGGTGAACGATCACTTCCGTATCCGATGAAGTCACAAATTTGTGACCCTTATGGATTAGCTGTTCGCGGAGTTCGAGATAATTATAGATTTCTCCGTTGAAGGTCACCCAAACAGTGCCGTCCTCGTTCGACAGAGGCTGCTTTCCTCCTTCGAGGTCGATGATACTCAACCGTCGATGAGCCAAGCCGATCGAGCGATCGAAATAGAAGCCCTCGCCGTCCGGCCCGCGGTGAGCCAGAACATCGGCCATTTGTTTAAGTCTCGCTTTTTCCAATTCGGAAATACCCGAATTGGCCAAGATACCTGCGATGCCGCACATAAATCTATTCAGTTAAATGTTTGTTCTAAACGCGCACGTCAATCTAGAGAAATGTTCCCCGTTCAAATGCTACGGCTGTTTCCGCGCAAGAACCAAAAAAGCATAACCAAAAAGCCGTGACAGCAGATAGGACCCATCTTCTCTTTCTCCCGAAAACCAAGACTGAAACGAGGCAGGCGTGGCAAGCCAGTGGATTCGTGCCTCACACAATCCAAATCGTTTCATCTCTTCGGTCAAGTTATACGGGCTGTAGTAACTCATCCTTTTTTCCAATCCCTTCACCGCTTCGCGCCAGCTGCGGAGTCTGTGCAGCCAGAACAGACTATTCAGACCATCTAGCAATAGATAACCGTTGGGCTTTAAAACTCTCTGCATTTCCACTATCGCCTCACTGATCGATTGCAAGGACTGCAAAACGCCTACACACAACACAGCGTCAAAAGACCGATCTCGAAACGGTAGATGGTAAGCCTCCCCTTGGAGATATCGACCCCGCGTGTCCTTGCTTTTTGCGATCTTGATAACGTTCCATGAGTAATCAAGGCCGAGGCACTTGTGCCCCGTGGCACCTAATACTCTTGTATACGTGCCCGGCCCGGCTCCCAAATCCAGCAGAGTGCTCCCTGGTTCGAGATTAGTTTGCTGTATCGTACGCAAGACAAGTGCCAAACGTCGCGATAAACCTTGCTCAGACCAACCTGCAATTTGGTGCTCCGATTCAAGTTGGTTTGCCCAGCGATCATATCGGGCGCGCCAAGCTGTTTCGAGTTTACCGCCCTCCATCTTAGGTGGATTCACCAGCTAACGTGTCGTACATTTCTGTGTAGCGCGCAGCCATCAGGGAGAGATCAAAGTAGTCTATCGCCCGCCGGCGGCTGTTAATCCCATGTTTGTGGCGCAATACAGCGTCAGACAAATATTTCTGCAGAGCTATACTCAATTCTCTGACGCCACCGACAGGCACCAAGATGCCGTTTTCCCCGTCGCTGACGATTTCCGGATTACCTCCGGTATCGGTGGCAATGATCGGTAGACTGCTCGCCATTGCTTCTAAAATCGTATTGGACATCCCCTCAAACACAGAAGTTTGGATAAAAATGTCGAAGCAACGAAGCAGTTCAGGAATGTCGCTACGTTCACCTAACCAAATCAGCGATGCGTCTAAGCCTAACTCCTCACCAAGCCGAAATAGGCTCGATCTCACCGGCCCATCCCCCACTATCACCAACTTTGCGCCAGAAAAACTGTCGCTGATCCGGCGGAATCCCTTCATCAAAGTTGGAAAGTCTTTCACAGGATCAAGCCGGCCAACCGTCCCAACCAAGACTGAACCTGGAGGAAGACCCAACCGGGAACGGAGCGTTTTCCGCGCCTCTGAAGGAACTGCTTCCAACGCGGAATTATCATCCGCAGGTCGAAATTTTTCGGTATCGACTCCGTTTGGGATATAGATGATCCTTTCATTTTTCACTCGGCACATCTCATTCAACCACAAGCGAAAAAAATCACACACAATCACATAACGATCGACGAGATGCCCCACTAGGCGACGGATCTGATTTCGCTTCCAGTTGTTGCCTTCAACGTCGGAATGCTCGCGACCATGCTCTCCGTGTACGAGATGGGAAACTCCCGCGCAGCGTGCCGCAAAAACGGCGTCAATCGTCGGCCAACCTCGAGTGTGGACAATATTCGGCGATAGGCGATGGAACAGCTTCGCCAACCGCAACAGCGGAAACCGAAATTGCCCCGCTGGCATCTTGAATTCTATGATCTCAACGTTCGGTGTTTTTATTCTCTCAGCAAACTTTCCTGCGGAAGTAAGACAACATACAGTTTGTTCGAAGCGCTTCAGATCAAGGCAATTAAGCAGATTGACTAAACCATTTTCCAAGCCTCCAACTTCAAGAGAATGAACCACGTGAAGTATTTTTGTTGGCGTTCTCATTAGAGAAATGCGGCATCGTTAAGAAGCAATGAAGCCTGAGACAATGCAATGACGGACGCAGTGCTAGTGCTACGGTTTTATTCCTAATGTGATGCGACCGCCCGGTGGTTCAATCGCTCCGACAACAGGATCAACACCTCGCGCGCGTCCAAAATAGTCGTCCACAATACCCCGTCCTTTATTGAAACTTTTGCTACTTTCAATGAGAGGCGATCCCTTTACGGGGGTAAAATCCGTGTTTTCGGGATCAACGAAACAACCAGCATTGCTACAGTCTTGATTGCCCTCAATTCGTAAGTTCTTGCGGTCACCGACAAACAGTGGTGTTCCTTCACGGCCTTCGATTGCGTTACGCGATATCTCAGCTTCGGACGGCCCTTCAGCAGGAAGCAAGATACCGCCGCGCCCATTATTGTATATCGTATTGTGCGTCACAATGATTTTGCGCAGCAACCCGCGCCGTCCATAGTCCTCGAGAGCTATGCCTACGTCGTTGTTGCCAACAACCACGTTATTTCTTACTACAGCCGGTCCTCCACCGACGACGATTCCTGATGAGTGTCGCGCTTTTTCTACGAAGTTGCGTTCAACGATATTGACCTTTTCGAGATCGCTAGCACCATATACCATAATACCCGGGCCCTTAGTATTGATGATCACGTTGTCGCGAACTATGCCGATGGAATTAAGCTTCACCTGAATTCCGTATCCAATTTCAGATTCGCGCGCGCTAACTCCACTGATGAAATTCTTTTCAAGAAGCAACTCCGAAATCGTACACGACAATCCGTCATGGCAACCGAAATACATAGCTGTAGAAGCTGAATCGATAATCCGGTTTCGCCGAACAATGAGATTTCTGACGCTGGCATGATTTGCCACCACCGCAACACCGCCTATTTGATCGAAGACGCAGTCTTCAATGGTAAGATAGTCGCCAGAAAAAATCCTAATAACATCCACATCCATGTTGGTCGGACCGAACTCAAGTCCTTGTATGACCACGTAATCGCCGTAGATTTCCAGAACATTACCATTTTTTCCCTGGTACTCGATGCGCGGTCTGTGCATTAGGCTCAAACCTCGGATCACTAGAGGGAAGCCTGGCTTTCCACCGCGTCGTACTTTGCATGCTCCTTTATATAATCCGGGTTTTAGGACAACCTCGGTTCCAGATGAGGGGTCGTTGATTTCTCGGCAATAGTCTTCAGCCGGGTTGATCTCCTTAGTCTTTCCAACCTGCGCCGTTCCGCACAAAGCTAACGACAAGATAAAAACACAGCAAAATGTACGCGACACGTTCATTAGATTGTTAAACGATGTGATTGCTCAACTATTCGATGGTAGAGACGTCCAATTTGTTCGCGTGCATACATTCCCGTACGCTCGATGAAGTCGTTTTCCTTCACCACTCATGGTCGACACATTTTGTCACCAATTTTTGGCTGACAAGTCAAGGAATTAGATCGCTCGCATTACAGCCGTCACTGAAAATTCTCATGGCATGCTATTTGTATATCGCTCGCAAAAAGCTTTTCCCGATAAAGGCAAACCCCGTCGTGAGGCGGGGCACGCAAAGCCACGGATCAGAAAACTTCTGACAGCCGGGTTGCCGAAAGAAAAAAACAGCCAGACACGAGCTCTTCGGGAAGCATGAATACCCAGAAGTCGGAGGGTTACCATGTCCCGAACGAGTGCATACAATATCCAGCCTCGACTTAGGCTTAAATTTTCGGTTTCACTCATACAGGCGCTCGCAGCCTGGTCGATACTTGCTCTTTCCCAGCCGTGTAATGGACAAACGATCGTCCCCTACACTCAAGACCCAGCCGGATATGCTATAGGCTTTGCCCGCGGCCACTGGGCCAACTCTGTTAGCAAGATGGTGGTATTTTTTGGAAGCACGCGTCCAGCTTCTGATGACAATTCAATACGAGCTTTTAATCCGGTGACTAACAGTTGGGAATATCTTTGGTCCAACGGTCCGTTTAATGGGGGGCTGCAAACCCGAGATAACTACGCCTCCCTTTACGTGCCTCGGCTAGATGAGCTTTGGGTATGGGGTGGCAGTCATTTGGAGACTCTTCCGGGCGCTCTGAGAAGTGGGCGATTCAGCATTGCTCAAAAAAAATGGATTGCGACCAGCACCACTGATAATGGTGCATTCTCAGATGTAGTCCAAAATTTCGGCGGCTTTCTTAGTGATCCTGCTATGGCGTGGTCTGAACAAGCCGATATGGGACTAATGTTTGGCGGCTCCGGCGAAGGCAATGCTTCGAATAGGTACTGGATTATCGAGCCAAATTCCGATGGGCCTCAGCCGTACAAAATGTCAGAGATCATCGGGGGCGTTCGTCCTCCCCCACGAGCAGAAGCCATGAATCTGATGGTCGCCGTTGGCCCTGATTTTTATATGCTCGGCGGATATGCGGGGAGTATCGACGGACAATGGACTTTCGTGACTGATCTCTGGAAATTCAGCGGTAACACGCGCGCGTGGACACAGCTACCTGCACCGCCCAAGGTGGGCTTTACGCCGACTTTGACCTATGACTCAGATCGTAATGTACTCCTCGCCTGGGTTGATAACAAAATCTATATTTTTGACCTTATTACCCAACAGTGGAGCGACCAAACTCCAGCCGGCTTATCATGCATTTTTAATCAGGTCGGCGTTTACGCCCCCACGGCCAAGCTTCATCTCTTTGAGGGAGGCAACAAATGCCCAGATGGTGACTCCGTGGGGCCGACTGTTTATGCCGTAAGTCTCAACGCGCAAATAGCTTTACAAGGTGCGCCGCAGCAATTATCTTCTACGTCAATATCGCCGCAACCTCCGATTAGTGGACCTGCGGGGTACACCCTCTGCGCAAACGAGAACCAAACTTGTAGTTTCAGTGGTCAGAAGAGCGTCGCGTACGGCGCAAACAACAATTTTGCTTTCCTCAACCTTACGGGGGGAACGGCCTGCACGAACACGGTGTTTGGCGATCCGATCTTCGGCACAGTCAAAGCTTGTTACACTAGCGACATCCCCCAAACTCTCTCGCCAACTTCGACTTCTGGGTCGGCGCCACCTCCCACTATCGCTCCCACTGTTGCGCCAACGGCACCCCTAGTTTCTACATCTTCATCGCCGGCTACAGACTCGATCGACATTCCCCTTCGCACGTGGGTTTCGCGGCCCCTTCCACTTCGTGCTCTTGACGCGCAGAGCGAGGTGATTGGAGCGCGGGGTTTCGGCCCAACGCCCTTTGGAACCGGCGCTAAGCATCAGCGCTTAGTCTATAATCCGGATAATCAGCGGGTATACTTTTATAGTGGGGACTTCAACGGCCCGGTAGGCCAGTCTTCTTTCCGCACGGATATGTTCTCCTACGATATCACGAGATCGGTTTCATCAGATACTAGCGACTTACAAAACTGGATTCTTGAATGGCCGTATTGCGGTCTTCCGGGGCAGGTTTCTCCGGCGCACACGGATGAGGCCCCATTTACATGGGACAGCAAGCGACATGTCTTCTGGATTACAGGTGGCTATGAAACAAGCACGGAAGATGTCGTTTCTATGTGCGCCAATGGCGCGATCACTTATGGCAATAGCGCTTCCACTTCCAACAACCCCGTTGGAAATGCTTCCCACGGTCCGGATATACTGCAATTCGATCCTGCACAGAATAAATACATTCGACCTGACGCCAAGTATACACTGCCCGGCAGCGCTCTTGCCCAAGACGGCACGCCATTACTTGGAGGAGCACAAACGCCAAGACACTCAGTTTACAATCCCGTTACCGATGAAATCATCATGATGGGGCAGCACGGCGCGTGGGGCAACTACGTGATCCGCATGAATGCTGAGACGGGAGTTTGGACGCGCGACGGCGGCGGCATTGGCGGCACAGTTGCTTCGGACGCTATCGACGGGACTTATATCAATGACACTATTGCGACCCACGAGCAGTTAGCGCTCGATATTGAGCATCAATGGATTTATTGGATCGATACCTACCACAAACAAGACCCCGACCCGAACCACCGCTTCCGCCTGATGCGCTATGATATCACCCTTCACAATATGGTGAACCTCGGTTGGATTACGTTGCCATCTTCAGGTTCGCCCAGTTTTTGCAATCTTAATAATGGCCCTGACAGTGGCTGTCCCACATTTCCGTATTACCAGTCGCCAAATGATAGCACCATGCTCGTCTATGATCCCATCAATAAGGTTGTGCTCTGGCCCGCTTCTTCTAATGAGGGCCGTCCGATTTTGATAATCTATCATCCGGATCCCGGGGGAGGAAAGAACGGCACCTGGGAAATTGATCCGATGAATCGCGACAAGCCCAATGAAGTCATCTTCGGCTCGAACGGCACTTTCATACCGGAGCTGAATGCCATGGTTATGTACGGGGGATTCGCGAATGGTTCAGGCAATCCGGATTTGCCCGTCTCCATGAACTACTTCTGGCTTTACCGCTACGGCAACGGCAATGGGCAGCCGTATGTTCCGCCAACGCCGGTCGTAACACCACCAGCAACACCAACTCCAGTTACTTCGCCACCAACTCAGACCCCGCCAGTTGGACCGGCGGGATATATCTTCTGTGCAACTGAGAACCAAACCTGTAGCTTTACGGGTCAGAAAAGTCTTGCGTACGGCGCAAACAACAATTTTAGTTTCTTGAACCTTTCGGGAGGAACAGAGTGCACGAATTTGGTGTTTGGCGATCCGATCATCGGCACAGTCAAAGCTTGCTATATCAAGGACATACCCGCCCAGGTTCCCGCGCCGCCGGTCGCAACCGATACAACACCTCCCAGCGTTCTTATTCTATCTCCGTTGGCGGGCGCCTCAGCATCAAAGATCATCACAGTAAAGATAACCGCGACAGACAACGTTGGAATTGTAAAAGTAGAACTATATAAAGATGGAGTTCTGGTCGGAACGACGACGAGCAGCCCATATAACTTCGATTGGGATACCACCAAAGACTCCAACGGCGCTCATACGCTTATCGCCATGGCCTATGATGGTTCTGCCAACAGAGCGTCTGCGGTCATCAGCGTAAATGTCAATAATACAAGAACGTCATCACCCAATGAAGTCTCGGTTGTCCTTCAGGACGGCCTGAACGGCTACAGCGGAACGCAAGACACTTCTCTTTATTACTATTATCCCTCGTTCAACTTCGGTTCCGCAGACGAATTGGTATCCGGAGAAGGAGAAGGAAGTTATAACATGTTGGTCCGCTACGTGATCTTTCAGTCAGAAGGAGGAGCGATCCCGAATGGGGCCACCGTCAAATCTGCGACCCTCTCACTTTATAAGTATTCCCCTTATGATGAGACCTTTCAGGCCTACCGGGTTTTGAAGGACTGGCGTGAAATGGACGCCTCCTGG
>Ga0126373_10001448_pt1 | contig 16884 bp, 6 predicted proteins | sample PanSoiMetPlot_11_FD_92545 | JGI IMG/M metagenome (GOLD analysis project Ga0126373, IMG submission 92545) | Tropical forest soil microbial communities from Panama - MetaG Plot_11 | ecosystem: Environmental > Terrestrial > Soil > Tropical forest > Bulk soil | place: Panama | collected 2016-02-17 | reverse complement strand
TGGACGGCGCATTGACGAACGTCACTGTGCCGTCGGGGCTTTTCCGGACTCCAAAATACTGCTCGATTTGCCCGGCGGTGAGAGTGCTGGAAAGTGTGTTTTGAAGGGAGTCCTGGGGCGTGTTGAATGTCGCGAGTTGCGATAGCAACGAGAAGGGCGCACCCGACTGGGCAATCATGATTCCGCTGATGGTCCAACTATCTGCGATTCGGTGGACCACTCCCGATGACGGAGCCATGCGCCCAAACGGCAGATCGTAGATCAGCGTGCCTTTGAAGGCGTGCTTCAGGTTAAACGGTGAAGGCGCCCAATCGAGGCGGCGATTGTGTATGTCCAAGTCCGGATCGAGCGCGCCCTGGCGGTAATCGTCCAGATTGCTGAGCGTCTTCGAGTAGGAATAATTGGCTGTCATGCTTAATCCGGGAGAAACCCGGCGTGAGACAGCGATCTGCAAGGAGTCATATCGCGAGCGGCCCAGGTTCGACAATAGGTTCAAGCCTACCGGGGCATTGGGATTGGCGAAGAAATTGTAATTGCCGGGAGCGTTATAGCCGAATAACTGCAGGTGCTGCGCGAGCGCTCCCGGCTGTCCGGTAGCGATATCGTTGAGCGAAATTGTGTCGAAATTGGTGCATCGTCCGTTCGTGACAGTGAGACAGGCCCCGCCATTAATCAGTCCAGGAATGATCGGCAGGGATCCGTTTGCCAATGTCTGCCGCGCCTGCCCAAACGCAGTTAAGAACGCAGGCGAAAGGCCCGCCTGATTCCGATCGAGGCTGACCAATCCTTTGTCGAGGCGATTTCCGACGTAACGAATGCTGAAGAGAAACCTCTTCCACTGGCTCTCGACGCCGAGATTGGCTTGTTGAACATAAGGAGTTCGCAAGTGCGGATCCACCGCGTAAGTGGGACTCAGGAAAGGAAACTGCTGGAGGGCCGTAAGCGTGAGCGCCGGAAAGGTTGGCGTCGGAATCGTGGGCACATTCTGAAACGGCGTTCCGTTGCCTCCGATGTTGCCATTCGGAATGGTAAGAGACTGGAACGGGTTCTGCACCGCGAAAACGCTCATGTTCCGAAGCAGATCATCGTTCACGAAGCTGATGCTATAAGCGCCCCGCACAACGATCGGTACACGATCCGAAGCTTGCCATGCGAACCCGAGGTAAGGACTAAAGTTATTCCGATCCGGCCGATAGAGTTGTTGGTTCTTCGGAATCAAGCTGAACGGCAGGTTAGGACTGTAAACGCTATCTGAGGCGGGCGTAGACAAAGTCGGAATGATTGCCAGTCCGGAGTTGTCCTTTACGGGTGTAAGGTAGTCGTAGCGAACCCCTAGGTTCAAAGAAAGGTTGCGGAATGCTTTCCAATTGTCTTGGAAATAACCCGATACCAGACTCGCTGAAGGCTTAGTTACGGGCGGGTTGTAGGCTTGGTATCCGGATGTTGGCGAACTGATCCCGAAAGCCTGCGTCTCAGAGAAAACCGTGCCTTTGGCCAGGCTGCCAGCAGGAATGACTGGGGTCCCGTTTTGGTCGAAAGCGAACATCGAATAAGTCGGCACTGTCGCTGATATGGTTGTGCCGTAGTTGATGCCATACTCCCACTCACGATATTGCTGCAACGAGAACCCGGCATGAAGCGAGTGGCTCCCGATCACATAAATCAAATTGTCCTGATAATTGTAGATGCGATTACTTCGCCCTTGAGGATCGATTCCCGCCATGGGTTCGCTCCAGACACCAAAAAGCATCAGAAAAGGATATTTATTGCGGAGCGAATTGAGAAAGTCAAGGCGCTGAAGACTGGCGCCCATCCGCACTTCGTTTGTCAGGCGTGGGGTTGGGTTCCAGCGCCAGGAAGCTGAAAAAAGCGTTGCTATAGTGTGCTCAGATGCATCCGGTTGCCGCCCAAAAACCGAAGAGTACGGCGGCTGGTCCTGTAAACTTTCGTTCATGGACATCGAAAAGCTGAAAGCATGCTTCGTAGAAGGGATATAGTCCAGCCGAGCTAGTCCAAGATAGCCTGTGGCGCCATCGTTCTGAGAGCCCGTGTACACCCCGGACGGGTTCGAAGGAATGAGATTCAGGATCTGCTGCACGGTTGCATTCTGGCTGACGAGCGGAGCGGTTGGCACTAATCCCTGCTGCGTGATCCTGGATCGATCTTGATCCGATTCGAAGTTTGCAAAAAAGAACAGCTTGTTCTTGACGAGCGGTCCGCCTACGGTCGCCCCCGCTTGGTTCAACTGAGTGCTCGAGGGCGTGGCTGGAGCGGCATTATTGAAAAACGTTTGAGCGTTAATATTTCCCGGAATATTGAGCCAGTAAAGCGAGCCGTGAAACGCGTTCGTGCCGCTCGGTGTGCTGAACGCGACCTGCGACGAGCCGCCGCTGTATATATTTCCTGGATTGGAAGTAACGATCGTCGCTTCGCTGATTTGATCGGTGTGCAAGCCTAACAGGACGTCCGTACTTTCAAGGCTGTTATTGCGGATGAAATTGTCCTGGATATTGATGCCATCGTATGTGATATTCGCAAAGGAGACGGATTGGCCATCGATTGTGGCTACGGTGCGCCCGTTTGTGGAAACACCGGGCAACGTGTTGAGAAGGCCGAGGGATTGCAGCGGATCGCGGCCGAACAGTGGAAGCGCACTTACCTGCTCTTGCGTAAGCGTGTTGACGACCTCCCCGTTGGATGTTTGCAGCGACTGAGTTGGCGCTACCGCCTCAACCGAGGTCTTTACGTCACCAAGTTCCAGCTTGATCGGCGGCAGTGACGTCTCTGACGTCGGATCGATTTTGACATTTTGTATTGTCTGTGTCTTGAAGTTTGGAGCTTCTATCCGCAGGTTGTAAAAAATCGGCCTAAGAACCGGGAAGAAGAACGCACCGCTAGCTGTAGTGGTGGTCGCCGCTTCCTCGACGTCGGAATCTGGTATCGTCACGACGACCCGGACCCCTGTCACCGCCATTCCGCTTGGGTCCTCGACGCGGCCCGACAAGCTGCCAGTAACTTGCGCCGAAACCGGAAATAATAGCGCCAGAGATAAGCAAATCACCCCAGCTATGCATTTACAATTCAGGTTCATTCACTTCTCCCCAAACGGTTAACCTATGGATGTTACACCTTGAGCAGGATTGAATATAACAGCCGTCCTCCGACGATGCAACACTTTTTCGGGTGCGCGCGGTCACAGGCCGGTATCCGCTAATAGGCACGAGGCAATGACTTTACCGGCGACACGGGTTTCCTTTCTAAGCCGTTTGGATGGGCGAGTCGCGACTGAATCGGAAGCCGTTTCGACCTAGCGGTACTGGTCGAATTCTTGATCGCGGATTGTAGGTTACACTAACCCAATCGCATGACCCGGTGATATCCTATAATCCGCTATTAATTAGGTGGAGCAGTTTCCCAGGATCGACGTGTCGGTTTCTGGTATTCGGTTAGTGGAAAAGGGTGTTCTGGGCGCCCCCGCACACGCCGCGCTTTTCTGCCTGGAGCATGGGGCGGTTTGAGCGATCGTTTTGATCTGACGCGCGAGAGTTTGGCTGGATGATCCGGACTGTCGGCAATTACAAGCTGCTGCAAGAGCTGGGCGAAGGCGCTATGGGCACCGTCTACCGGGCTCTTGACATGCAACTCGAGCGCGAGGTTGCTCTCAAGTCTCTGCGCTCGGAGTTAGCACGCCGACCAGACATCGTCGAGCGGTTCCGCGAAGAAGCCAAGCTGCAGGGCAAGCTCGAAAACATCCACATTGTGCGGCTTTACCAGTTCCTGCGCGAAGGCACCGAATTCTTCATGGTGATGGAATTCGTGAAAGGCAAAACGCTGAGCGAACTGCTGCGGGAACGCAGGCGTCTCGCTCCGAACGACGCAATCACCATCATGGACCAAGCGCTGGCCGGACTGGGCTACGCCCACAAGCGGAACATCGTGCACCGCGATATCAAGCCCGCGAACATCATGATCAACGAGGACGAGATCGTGAAGGTCGCCGATTTCGGCATCGCGAGGCTGGTGGGTTCCGCGCGCCAGACCAAGCTCGGAAGCATCGTCGGCACGCTGGAGTATATTTCCCCCGAGGCAGTGCAAGGCAACGACGCGACGGCCGTCTCGGATATTTACTCCTGCGGCATTCTGCTCTATGAGTTGCTAAGCGGCCGCCTACCTTTCGATAGTCCGAACGAGTATGAGCTAGCTCGCGCGCAGGTGAAGGACAAACCGCCAGCGCTGCGGCAGTTTGCACCCGAGGTTCCGACGCGGCTCGAAAAGGCCGTCATGAAAGCGCTCGCGAAGAAGCCCGCCGACCGGTTCCAGAGCGCCGCGCAAATGGCTCAGGAGCTAAAAAGCTGCCTCCCCGGACAGGGCGGCGCCGAGCCTGCGCCGGAAAAGAGTTTCTGGAACAAGCTTTGGTCGTCTTCTTCCACGCCGGATCTGGACGACACGCAGGTCCTGCCCGGCCTGCAGGTTGCCTCGCCTGAGCCGCGCCGCCAAAGCCCGCTGCTTGAAGCCGACGATACTTCGCTCCGCCTGCGGAATACTGCTCTCCAAGAGCTGAGCCGCCAAATAGACGAATTTCTGAACCAAAGAAATTGGACGCGCGCCCGCCAGGAAGTGGAGAAAATGACTGTGCTCTACCCGCGTGAGCCCGCGCTGGTGGAGATGTCCAACCGCATCGCGCGCGAACAGCGGCATTACGAAGAAGCGCTGCAGATGGCGCTTCGCGAAGCGCGAAATCTTCTGGATCGCGGGCTGCCCGAGGCTGCCAAGAAGGCCATCGAGCTTTCACTGCAACGATTCCCAGCCGAGCCGGACCTGAGCGCGCTGCTGCTGCGAGCCGACGCCGAGCTGGCGGTTTTTGCGGCCCGTTCGTCCGAAGTCAACGAAGTGGTCGGCCGGGTGAACGAACTGGTCAATGAAGGAAGGCACCCGGAAGCGATCTCGGCCGCTGCCGAAGCGGTGGCGCGTTTTCCGAATCAGCCGGAAGTAACCGCGCTGCTCGGCAGGGCAGTCAAAGCACAGAAGGTGGAGGGCTGCCGACAGCAGGTGGAAAGCCTGCGAAAAACGTCGCAATGGGACGCGGCGCTGGCGGCTATCGATCAGACTCTGGCGCTGTATCGTGAAGAGCCTCTGCTTGCAGAGCTGCGCCAGATCGTGCTCGAGGAGCGCGAATGCGAGCAGCAATCGAAGGAGGCCGATGGGGTCCTTACACGGGCTTCGGAGCTTCAGCAGAACGGGCAGCCGGATGAGGCCGAAAGTGCGGTTAATGATGCGATCGGACGGCTCAAAAAAGCGGCTGCGCCGGTCTCCGCAAGGCTGGCCGAAACCAGTGAAGCTCTGAAAAAAGCTCGCCACGAAAAGCTAGCTGCGGCCGCGATCGCCGAAGCGAGGTCGCGCGAAAAGCAACGTGACTGGCAAGGCGCCATCGAGGTTCTCAACGGCGCCATGCCTAGGGCGCCGGGCATTTCTGAGCTCGAAAAAGTTCGCGGAGAGATCGAGCAGGCGCGCGACATATATGTCACCGGGCTCCGAGACGCGTTAGCCAGTGGCCGGGCACTGCTGGACGCGAATCGCTTCGAGGATGCGCTCGTTTCGCTATCGGCGTTTGCGCAGAAATATCCCGGAGAACCGGGCTTTACGGGACTGCTGCTCGAAACTCAGCAGAAGCTGACGGTGGAACGCCGGGAGCGCCAGTTGAACGCCGCGCGCGCCAAGGCCGCAGAGCTGCTGGCGAATGAGTCCTTTGAGGAAACCGAACAGTTCCTTCTCGATGCGATTTCGCAGTTCCCCGATGATGCACGTCTCACGGACTTGCTATCGGCCGCGATCCAAGGCCGTCGCGAGCAGGAAAAAAAGCGCACGGTCGAACGGGCGATCGGCAGCGCGAAACAATACGCCAGCAAGAATCTGTACGAGGACGCGATTCATGCGATCGATGAAGCGCTGGCCGTATACCCAGCCGAGCCTTCGCTCGAGAGTGAGAAGCGCGAGCTGGCCGGCACGCTGCGTGAGTTACGGCGCGTCGAGCAGGTGCGGGAGCTAGGAGCCTGGGAGGAGTTGGACGGTGGCCAGAACTTCGACGCGGCGCGTGCGGCAGTTGATGCAGCATTGGCCGATTATCCCGGCGACGCCGAACTGACGGCGATTCGGGACGAGATCGAGACCGCGCGGCGAGCCTTCGCTCGTTCCAAGGCCGAGCGCGAAGTGGCGGAACGGTCGGCTGAGCTGGAGAGCCGCGCTCAATACGACGAAGCGATCGGGCTGGCAGACGCTGCACTCGCGAAGTTCCCGGAATCGGAATCGATCGCCAAGCTCAAACAAGGCATCACTGCCCGGCGCGAGCAGGCCGAGCGGTTGCGGCGGAGTGTCGAGGCCGAGCGCGAGATTCGCTGTCTGCTCGCTTCGGGAAATCCGCATACCGCGGTCGAGCCGATGAGGGCGGCTCTTGCCGAGTTCCCCGAGCAAGATGCTCTCAAGAAGTTGAACGGCGAAGTTGCGGCCACGGTCCATGATTTTGACGCGCACATCGCATCCCAACGAGTTCGCGACGCGCTGGCCAAGAGGGATTGGGGCGACGCCGAAAATGCTGTGCGTGAGTTCGAAGGAGTCTATAGCTCGGACACAATCGCCACGGGGCTGACCAAGGAGATCGCGCAGGCCAAGCAAGCTCGCAAGAAAGCGCTCGATGATGCCGTGGTCCGCATTCGCAAGAGTATCGAGGCCGGCGATTTCGAAAATGGCCTGGGCGCAATCGATGCTCTGAATCTAAGCGTGCCGGAGAGCGAGGGGTTCAGCGAACTGGCAGCCCGCGCTCGTGAAGGCCTCGAAGACCAGGCCTTTCAAAAGCGGTTCCAGGAGCTGCGCGACAAGATTTCCGGAGCGCTCGATCGCGGCCTGATCGATTCGGCGTCGAAGATGGTCGCCGCCGCGAGCGCGGAATACGCCAAGTATCCGGGCTTCCGCGAGCTCGAAGCGAAGGTACAGCGCGAGCGCGAGGTTTCCTCCGCGCTCGACACGGCGCTGGAACAGGTGGGCGCCAGGCAATGGGCCACTGCGATTGAGTTTCTCGAGTCCAAGATAAAAGAACTCGGCAAGGATCGCCGGTTCGACGATCTTATCGCCCAGATTCAGGAGGAGCGTAAACGGCAGCACGAGGCCGCGGAAAAGGCGCTTGCTGACGCCCGCGCGCTATTCGAAGGCGGCCAGCATGATCGCTCCATCCAGCAGCTGACCAAAAGCGTCGCTGACTTTCCGGATGAGCAATCGCTGGCCGAGGCCTTGGAGATATTACGCGAGAAGCTGGCCGCGATGGCGCGCGAGGCGCGTCACAAAGCGGCGGAAGCGGCTCTTGTCGATGCAGAGGCCCGGTTCGGGGCGGGTCAGTACGAAACTTCCATCCAGACGCTTACCAACGCCGTTGCGATGTTCCCCGAGGAACCCGCGCTGGGCGAGGCGCTGAAGAAATTTCGTGAACAACATGCGGTCATACTCCGAGCGGCGCGGCACAGAGCTGCCGAAGCAGCGCTGGCCGAAGCGCGTACTCTCTTCGAATCGGGCCAACACGATGCCGCCATTGAACGGTTGACCGATGCCGCAGCTGAGTTTCCTGACGAGCCGGCGCTCGCGGAAACACTGAAGAAATATCGCAAGGAAATTGCGGCGATCGCTCGCAAGATCAAGGTCCACGAGTTGGAAGAACGAGCGCGATCGCTGCTTGCGGCGAACAAAGCAGCCGGTGCGGAAGTTCTGCTGGAAGGCGCGCTCCAGGATCTTAAAGGCGAAGAGTCGCTTGAGAAGTTGCTGGAGGAGGTGCGGGCGCTCAGGCGTCGCGCCGAGGATCTAAAGAATTGCGTCGATGCAACACAAGGCTGGTTGAAGAAAGGAAACGCAGCGCATGCCGAAGCAGCACTGCAGGATGGACTTCGCCGCTTCCCGGACGAGCCGGTGCTGTTGGATCTGATGGGCGCGGTGACGGAAGCGCTCTTGTCGGAAGCCTTAGCAGCCGCTCAGCGGGAACTCAACGCAGGCCGCTTGAACGAAGCAAAGGCCATCCTGGCGGAGGCAGTTGCGAAGCACGGGCGGCATCCGAAATTGACGGCTCTCGGCAAGGACATCGAGGAGGCTGCGGAGCGGAAGGCGACCATCGACCGGGCCATCGCGGTCGCCAGCGCGCATCTCGCTGCCGGAAAAGTTCAAGAGGCTCTCGCGATCCTGGATAAACTTCCGGCCTGGGTAGCAAGCGATCTAGCCACCATCGCGTTCCGCGAGCGCTGTCAGCGGCTTTTGGCGCGACATAAAGACGAGGCGCAGAAAATAATCGCGCGGGCCGATGGGTGTGCGCAGAATGGCCTCTTCGACGACGCGGTGACTCTTCTGGAATCGGCGTCGGCGGATCCGAACCTACAGCCCGCGTTGCAGCCGGTGCTGGAACGATACCGAAAGATCCAGCTCTCCGCCGCGCAGCAGCTCGTCAGTGTGCGTCAAACCCGAGCGCAAGCCGGACCGTCGGCGGCGCTCGAAGCGATCCGGCAAGCAGGACCGGAAACACGCCGGCACCCCGATTTCGACCGCCTCCGGGAACAATATGAGCGAGAGCTGACCAAATCGGCGCCACCGCCCACGCGGCTTACGCCAGTCCCCAAGCCGCCAGCCGTACCCAAGCCGACCGTGGTCGCGCCCGTTCCGCAGCCTGCTCCGCCGCCCGTCCGCAAATTTCCGCCCGCGGCGCTGTGGGGCGGCCTTGCTGTTGTTGGACTCGCGGTGGTGCTGCTCATCAAGTCGCTGGTATCGCCTTCGCACGCGCCCCTCCGCCCAAATTCCAGTGACGCGACCACTTCGAAACCGGCGACCCCTCAAGAGCCGGCGCACCAAGGCGGGCCTGCCCCAGCTCCGGCGCAACCGGAACGGCCAGCGCCTAATTTAGTGCTGTCTCAGCATCAGATCCTCGCGGATTTTAGAATCCCGATCGCGAATCCCAACCCGCCGCCGTATCGCCTGATCGTAAGCAATGACTCTGGCACTTTAACTGTTCCTACAATTTTCTCGACGTCGGTGGTGAAGGGGCAGGAATGGCTTTCTGCATCACAAGAGCTTCCGTCAACACCCACACCGGTGTGGATTTCTCTTCACCTCTTGGGCCTTAAAGTGGGCAGCTACGAAGGATTGATTCGCTGTACTCCGACGAACGGCCGAAGTGCGACAATTACCGTGAATCTTACAATTCATCCGTTTAGCATCCAGTAGAGGACCGATGAACGTTCGAACCGCCATCGTCGCCTTCTTCACCGCGTGCGGCCTCGCGCTGATCGCACAGGACGATCCGCAAGTCCCGCTCCGTGACGGCGAGCGGGAAGTTGCGAGCGGCAACTATACCGCGGCGGCGGTTCATATGAGAGCGGCGCTGAACATCGTAGTAGGCGTCGTCTCCGAGCCCGCCCTGATGCGCTCCGTGATCCTTCGGACCGCCGAAGTGGAGTCCTTGGCCGGCAATTTCGACGAGGCCGACAAACTGGTGCGCACTCTTCAACAGTTCGAAGGCGCAAGCACCGAGGACACGGTTCGTGCTCAAACCGTTTTGGCGCGCTCGGAGAGCGCGCGGGGCAATCAGCGCGCGGCAACCACCGCGGCCAGCGACGCGGTGAATCTGGCGCTAGCGCACTCGGACCTGAACATCGACTGGAGGTTGAACGCGCTCGCCGAGTTGGCCGAGATTCGCCGGCTGGACGGAAATTTCGCAGAGGCCCGGCGATTGACTGCAACGTTCGGGTCAGCCAATATGGCCTCGCCGCGTCTTTCAGCCACCGCGCTGGCGGCGCCCGCGCAAATAGCCTGGTCGGATGGACATGTTGTGGATGCCCGGCGACTAGCTGAGGCGGCCCTCGCAATCAGGACGCGCGCGCGGCCGGCGGATCATCCCGATCTCCTGATGTTGCGCGAGCTGCTGGCGCGCGTCGCGCTCGGTGAAGGACGCTTGCAGGATGCCGCGCAGTCGTTGGATGGCCTTTCGGAGGCCGCTCGGCCGCGGCTTGGAGCATCGCATCCGTTCACGATCGACAGTCAATTGACCGAAGCGAGTTACTACGCGCGTCGCGCAGCCTACAACGAGAGTGAAAGCCGGTTGGATCGGGCAACATCCGCGGCGGCGCGGCTTCCCGCCAATAGCCGGGTGCGACTGCGTTTAACCGAGATGCGAGCGATCGTCGCGCTCGGGTTGCACCGCTCCACCGACGCCGCCAGCGCCGCTGCGCAAGCCGCCCAGTTTGCCGCCAAAGACCGGGCCGATGCCCCACAAATGGCGACAGTGCTCAATGTCCAGGCTGCAGCCGCCATCGATCAGCGGAGATTCTCCGACGCTCAGACGCTACTCCAAAACGCGGATTCAATCCTGGCATCGCGCGCTGCGGAGACTGAGACCGATCGCATGGACACACTGATGTATTCGGGGCTGCTGGCAGCCGGAGCCGGCGACACACGCAAAGCGGTCGACACTCTGGGCAAATGGGTCAACCTGCGCGGAACGCAAGCAAACGACGAGCCAGAAGCAGTAGTGCTCAGAACGCTCGCCCGCAGCGCGATGTTGCAAAAGGACTATGCGCAGGCGGCGAATTCATTTACGCGCGCCTTGGCCATCCGCAGCGACATCGGCGGCTTGCCCGATCGGGAACTCTCTTCCGATTACCTCGATCTGGGAACGGCGCTGAAGAGCTCGAACAAACTGCCCGAGGCCGTCACCGCGTTTCGCCGCGCGCTCGATTTGCGCGAGCGTCCCGGCGAGCCCCGGCCTGAGAGTTTACCGGTTTATACCGCCCTGGCGGACACACTGCTGGCCGAACGAAAGCCTTCGGAGGCGCTTCCATATCTCGAGACGCGTCTGCGGTTGATTGATCCCTCCGGACGCGCGCGCTCCGATGACACGCTGCGGCTGGCCGATCAAGTCTCGCGCCTGGAGTTTTCCGAAGGCCGATATCAGAACGCAGAGCCGTTGCTGAGACGCCTCTACGACGCAGCGCTCGCCGGGCAAGGGCCGGCCGCGCAGGACCGGGCCGAACTGCTGGCCCGCTTGGGCGATGTCGAAACAAAACTCAGCCGGAACTCTGAGGCAGTGCGCTTTCTGGAAGAACTTTCGCGGATCGATCTTCTCCGAAAGAAGCTTCCTGAGGCGTCAGATGCCGCCGAGCGGGCAGCCGAAGCTGGAAAAAAATCGACGTCGCCGATAAGCATTGCATCGTCGCTGAACGCGCTGGCCGATATCCGCGTCGCACAAGGGAAACTCGACGACGCCGCCGCTCTTTATGAACAAGCCCGATCCACCGAAGGCGCCGACAGCCGCGCCCGTGCGATCAGCCTGAACGGTCTGGGCCGGATCGCTCTCAATAAGAAGCAGTGGAACGACGCGGACACCCTGCTGAATCAGGCTCTCGAGGCAGTGCGCTTGGATTCCAATCCCAGCCCGGGTCTGGAGGCACTGGTGGTCGCCAATCTCGCGGCTTCGCAGCTGGCCGCCGATCACGCCGACCGCGCGACCGAATTGTACGCACGCTTTCTGGCGCTCGAGCCGCTCTCGCACCCGCCCGAGGATCCGCCGCTGCTGGAACAACTCGACGAGCTGGCGCGGTTTTATTCGGTTCGGAATCGTACGCAAGACGTGCTGGATGTTTACAATCGCGGGCTGCGCTCCAGCCAGCTTGTGTTCGGCGATCAAAGCGACGAGTTCGCAAGGGCCCTCTTCCAAGAAGCGGAGTTTTACCGGAACCAAAAACAATATAAAGAAGCGACTCCGTTGTACGAACGGTCTGCCCAGTTATATCGGGCCTTGTACGGCGACCGCAGCGATCAAGTGCAAAACGTCACCATCTCCCTGGTCGACGCGTATCGCGCCGAAGCCCGTCCTCAGGATGCGATTCAGCTCTTGGAGCCGCTCGTGAATACTGGTACTTCTGGCGATGCGAGCCTCCTTCAGGGCGACTTGCTGGACCGCTTGGCGGGATTGTACCGGCAAACAAGTAATCAGGCAGAGGCGATTCGCATTTACGAAAATCTCGTGAACAACTACGCCGCGCAAGCGCCCGCATTTCAGAATTCGAAATGGCTGGAAGCCACTAAGAATCTGATCGCGGCGAACGTCGAGGCAAAGAAGGTCAAAGAGGCAACAGCTTTGTACGACAAGGCTGTGCTCAGGATTCACACCAGTGCCCGAAAAGACACTCCATCGGAGGTGAGCCTCATGCGCGCCTATTCGGCCGTCCTACGGAAAGAGAATCGCGCGAAAGAGGCCGATTCGATCGAAAACAAGGCAAAACGCATCGAACAGAGCCTCGGCGGCCGCTAGCTGACTGCGGCAGTTCGAGGACCGACAGCATCGCTCGGGCTTCCCGGAAGCCCCGGATTCGCCCCATTTTCCCGCCGCTATCGTAAGATAATGGTCTTATGAAGTTGTACGTCCCTGTAGCGCTGTGTCTGTGTGGATCGCTGCTCATCGCCGCCGATGTCGCCACGGTGGAAGAGATCGTCGCCAAATGCAACGGCGACATTATTACTCGCACCGATCTGGCGCGCGCCCGCCAGCAGCTCATCACCGACCTGCGCGAAAACGGCACTGTCGGCCCGGCGCTGGAACAAGCCCTGGCTGACCGCGAAAAAAATATTCTGCGCGACAAGATCGATCAATTGCTCCTGGTGCAAAAAGCAAAAGATCTGAACATCAACGTGGATGGCGAAGTCAGCAAGCGCATCGCGCAAATCCAGCAGGATTCGAACATTCCCGATCCCGACAAATTTCACGAATACGTCAAGCAACAGAGCGGGCTGTCGTTCGAGGATTTCAAGGATGAAATGAAGAAAAGCATTCTCACGCAGCGCGTGGTACGCGAAGAAGTGAGCGACAAGATTCCCGTCAAGCATGACGAGATCGAAAAGTACTACAGCGAGCACAAGACCGATTTCGTGCGCGAAGAGCGGCTCTACCTGCGTGAAATTCTGATTTCAACGGACGGAAAAGATGCGGCCGGAATCGCCGCCGCCGACAAGAAATCGAAAGACCTGGTCTCGCGCGCACGCCGCGGCGAGCGGTTCGCCGAAATGGCTCGCGACAATTCGGACTCGCTTACCGCCAAGGAAATGGGCGCTCTTCCCGGCTACAAAAAGGGCGACCTGGTGAAAGATCTCGAAGATCTCGTGTGGGCCCAGCCCAAGGGATACATCACCGATCCGATCAAACGCCCGAACGGCTTTCTGATTTTGCGCGTGGAAGAGCACGTGAAGGCCGGACAGGCCGAACTGGGTGAGGTAGAGAACGAAGTGATGGACCGCCTGATGCGCCCGAGGATGGAGCCTGCGATGCGTGACTTCCTCAGCAAGCTGCGCCAGGATGCGTTCCTTGAAATCAAGTCCGACTACATCGACACCGGTGCTGCAGCCGGAAAAGATACATCGTGGGTGGATCCTGCGCAGCTCAAGCCGGAGACGGTTAGCAAGAAGGAAGTCGTGGCCAAGGTTCACCGTAAGCGCCTGCTGTGGATGGTTCCGATTCCGGGAACCTCTACCGGCGTCACTAGCTCCAGTTCCCGTTAGTTCATGAAGTCCCCCTACGTCCGCGAGATGAAACCGAACCAGGTGGTCACCACCACCTTCCTGGTTCACGTCAAAGATGTGCGGCAGAAAAAATCGGGTGATCCTTATCTTTCTCTGCTGCTCGGGGACCGCACCGGCGAAGTGGACGCCAAGATGTGGGACAACGTCGCGGACGTGATGGACACCTTCGATCGCGACGATTTCGTGAAGGTCAAAGGCCTGCTTCAGATTTTTCAAAACCGGCCGCAGCTCACCATTCACAAGATGGCGCGCGTGCTCGATTCGGATGTAGATTTCGGGGATTATTTTCCGGCGTCGGCGCGCGATCCAATGGAGATGTTCGCCGAGCTGCGCGGAATCGTCGCCTGCATCGGCAATCCGCACTTGCGCGACCTGCTGAACGCGTTTCTCGATGACGAACCGCTAGCGCGCATGTATCGGACCGCGCCCGCCGCCAAGAGTGTCCATCACGCTTGGCTGGGCGGCTTGATCGAGCACGTGCTTTCCGTCTGCACGCTGGGGAAAACGATGGCGGCGCATTACCCGTACATCGACCTTGATCTTCTTCTGACCGGCGCCATTCTGCACGATGTGGGAAAGATCGCCGAGCTTACCTACGAGCGCAGCTTCGGCTACAGCGCTGAAGGCCAATTGCTCGGGCACATCGTCATCGGGCTGCGGCTGCTACACGAGAAATTGCAGCGCTTCCCCGAATTTCCACCCAAGCTGCGCGTGCTAGTGGAGCACCTCCTCGTTAGCCATCATGGGGAGATGGAATTCGGCTCGCCGAAAATCCCGCTTTTCCCGGAAGCGTTGCTGCTGCATTTCCTCGACAATCTGGATTCGAAGATGGAGTGCATGCGAAAAATGGTGGCCACGGATCGGCATGTGGAAGGCTGCTTCACCGGCTACAGCAGCGCCCTCGATCGGGCGGTTTTGAAGACCGCGCGCTATTTGGAGGAAGAAACCCAGGCGCCCGAGTCCATCGCCGACCGCGCGCCGGCGGCCGCTTCGCAGCCCGCGCCAATTCCAGAACCGCCAGCGCCAGCCGTGCCCACTTCGGCGCCACCTGTGCAACACACGCAAGCAACGCCAGCGCCCCGACCGGCCACCTCGGTCTTCGCCGAAAAGCTACAGCAGGCTTGGCGCAAGGAGTCCTGAGTGCGCCGAACCGCTTCGCACGAGATCCCGCCGCCGTTGGAGCTAGAATGCTTGAAAGTGTTATGGGACCTCGGCGAGGGTAGCGTCAAAGATGTGCGCGACGGCTTGACCGCGAATCGCAATCTGGCCTACACGACGGTGATGACAGTGCTCGACAGGCTGGCTCGCAAGGGCGGCGTGGCGCGGCGCAAAGTTGGCCGGTCGTTCCGCTACGAGCCCGTGCTGAGCCGCGACGGCGTGCGCCGGCTGGCGATTCGAGACCTGGTCGACAGCTTTTTCGGAGGATCGCAAGACGAGCTGGTAGCTTATCTTCGAAATTCGAACGGCGTCGCGCCCGTGCCCAAGCCAAACGACACAGTAGCCAGCATCGAAACCGCGCTACTCTAGCGCGTGTTTCTTCTTCGCTGGCCAGGCGAACGATACAGCCAGTCCGACGACGACAACCACTACGCTGCCGATCACGTTGAACCACAGGAACGAGATGCGCGTGAAGAAATTCGCCGCGAAGATTGCCGCCTCGCCCGCCAGCACTCCCCAGAACGCGCCATTGGCGTTGGCAGCCTTGAAAAAGAACGCTAGCGCGAAAACGCCGAGCAGCCCGCCGTAGAATAGCGATCCTACAATGTTTACCGCCTGGATCAGCGCACCGAAATTCCGGCCGTACTGCGCGAAGCCGACCGCGAACAATCCCCAGAAAACTGTCGCGACGCGCGACGCCGTCAGGTAGTGATGATCCGAGGCCGATTGCTTGATGTGCCGCCGGTAGATGTCAATCACAGTCACTGTAGCGAGCGCGTTGATCTCCCCCGATGTGGACGACATGGCCGCTGTGAAAATTACGGCGATCAGCAATCCCACCAGCCCCATGGGCAAGTAGCGCGTGATGAACGAAAGAAAGATGTAGTTGGTATCGTCGAAATCCTTGCCCACTAGCCGTGCGCCCGCCGCGTGGGCGTCGTTCAGCTCCTGGTCGGCGGCGCGAAATCGATTCACGATTTCCGGCCGCGCAGCGTTATTTCCGGAGTGCGAAGCTTGCACAAAATCCTCAGCTGCCTGTTTTCGCCGCGCATAGGCTTCTTCATAGCGCCGCTCGATCGCGGGAAGCCTCGCATCGCCGCCCAGGTTTGCCAGCTCGACCGGCTGGAAGAGCAACGGGGGACGCAGAAATATGAACGCGACGAAAACCATCGCGCCGATGAACAGAATGAAAAACTGCATCGGCACCTTGGCCATAGCGTTGAAAATCAAACTGAGCCGGCTTTGTTCGATCGATTTTCCGCTGAGATAGCGCTGCACCTGCGACTGATCGCAGCCGAAATACGCGAGCGCGAGGAACATTCCTCCGATCACGCCGCTCCACACGTTATACCGGTCGTTCCAATCGAAATGAAATGTCACGGCGTTCAGCCGGCCCGCCGCGCCCGCGAGCGAAACGGCATCGTGAAACGAAACATCGGCCGGCAAGAGGTGGATCGCCATCAAGAAGGCGATCCACAGACCGGCAAAGATCAGGATCATCTGCGGGACGTCGGCCCACGTGACGGCTTTGATGCCGCCATACGCCGTGTAGGTGACGATCAGCACGCCCATGATCACCGCGGTGAGCCGGTCGGACCAGCCCAACACGATCGACAACACGACCGCAGGCGCGTACAACGACAATCCGGAAGCGAGCCCGCGCTGGATCAGAAAAATCCCGCTCACGAGCGACCGGGTTTTCGAATCGAAGCGACGCTCGAGATATTCGTACGCAGTGTAAACGCCCGAGCGATGAAAAATGGGAACCGCAGTCGCCGACAAAACCAGCATGGCGAGCGGAAGCCCGAAATAAAACTGCACGAACCGCATGCCATCGACATACGCCTGGCCGGTGGTGGAGATGAACGTGATCGCGCTGGCCTGCGTCGCCATGATCGACAGCCCCATGGCGTACCACGGCATCGATTTTCCGGCGAGAAGGAATTTATTGACCGTACTGCTCCCGCGTCCTCGATACAAACCGTAGCTAACGATGAACGCCAGCCAGGCGAACATCACGAACCAGTCCAGAGGCCTCATGGAGCAAACGCGCGCGAAAAAACGTAGAACACTGCGATCAGCGCAGCGAGATAGATGGTCACGAAAAGATAGACGTGCGCCCAGGTCCCGAGA
>Ga0126373_10001447_pt1 | contig 16893 bp, 15 predicted proteins | sample PanSoiMetPlot_11_FD_92545 | JGI IMG/M metagenome (GOLD analysis project Ga0126373, IMG submission 92545) | Tropical forest soil microbial communities from Panama - MetaG Plot_11 | ecosystem: Environmental > Terrestrial > Soil > Tropical forest > Bulk soil | place: Panama | collected 2016-02-17 | reverse complement strand
GCGATGTCCGATCCGTACCGCGCTGCCACGTGGCTGACCATGCGCTGCAGTACGGACTCGAACTTTGCTTGCAGTGACGGGTCGTCACGAAGCGCTGTGCCGACCTGGACGGTCAGCGACTGGACCGTCCGGCGCAGCTCGGAGCCGGGGTCGGCGGCGCCGGCGAGAACGGCGCCCTTGAGGTGTGTCCAGAGTGTGCTGAGCCACTCGCGGACCTCGGGGTGGTCGAGCAGTTGCAGTTTCGCGGCGTCGATGCTGGCCGCCTTGGCGGGATCGACCCGCAGCGCCGTCGCGTAGTCACGCAGCCGCCTGTCGAACTGCTGGCGCAACTCGTGCGAGTCGTTTGCCATGACGTCTGCCAGGAACGACTGCAGCCCGCTGAAGAGCTTGGCGAACACGCGGTCGTCGACCCACTCGGGAACCCACTCGGGTGACTCCTCGGCAAGGCGCTGCCGGAAGATCGGCCGGTTGTCGTCGAGGAAGCGCATCAGCCCGCGCAGTCCGGCGGTCAGGGCCACCTGGTGCTGTCCCGACTCGCACACCGCGATGAGTATCCGGGACAGCAGCGGCGCCACATCCGCCGAGCGCAACCGCTTCTCGGCGTAAGCGGCCACCGCGGCGCGGATCTCGTCATCGCGCACGAACGAGCCGATGCCCCCGAGTGCCGCGGCGAACTCGTCCGCGACTCGTGCCGCGTTGTCCGGGACGGCGAGCCACTCGCCGATGCGCCGCGGCACGCCTGCCTGCGCGACGTGTTCGCCGACGACCGAGGCGGTGAGAAAGTGCTGCTGCACGAACCCGCCGAGCGCAGCTCCCAGCTGGTCCTTCTTGCGCGGGATGATCGCCGTGTGCGGGATCGGGATGCCCATCGGGTGTCGGAACAGCGCTGTCACCGCGAACCAGTCCGCGAGCCCACCCACCATGGACGCCTCGGCGGCGGCCTGCACGTACCCCCACAGGCCGTGCCCGTCCCCGACCGTCACGCACACGACGAACACTGCCGCCGCGACCAGCAGCAGCCCGGTGGCGTTCGCCTTCATGCGCCGCAACGCCCGCAGGCGCTCGGGAGCCGGGACCGGCAGGCTCATAGCCGGCGGGATACCGACGCGGCGAAGCGCGCCGCGGCGTCCTGGTCGTATCGGAAGTGCAGCGACGGCTCGATCAGCTCGAGTTCGAGCACGACCGGGCCGTACGGCGTCGGTATCACATCGACCCGCGCGTAGAGCAGGTCAGCGCCGAATCGTCCGCGCAGCAGAGCCATCACCCGCTCGCCGAGCCGCAACTCGTCCGGATCAGCGCGGTGCGTGGTGATCCGCTCGGGGACGACGATGCCCGCGGTCCCGTCTGGCGCCATGTCGTGCACCGTGGCCTCGGGCAGCATCGGCGCCTTGCGCACAGCGTGGCTGAACGCACCGTCGAAGTAGATCAGCGCGGTCTCACCCGCGGTGTCGACGTCGGCGAGGTACGGCTGCACCATGACGACTCGGCCCGCGTCGTGGAGCGCAGCAGCGTGTGAACGAGCCGCCGCGTGCGCATCAGGTCCGAAGCGGCCCACTCCCCTGGAGCCGGCGCCGACCGACGGCTTGACGACGAACTCGCCGGTGGGCAGGTTGACCGGCTCGCCCGGATCACTCCATTCGGACGGGACGACCGGGATGCCAGCCGCCGCGACATCGCCGAGATAGCGCTTGTCGCTGTTCCATGCGACCACGTCCGCGGCGTTGGCCAGCCGCGGTACCGACTCGGCCCAGGCGAGGAAGGCGCGGCGATCGCGGGGATAGTCCCAGGTCGAGCGCAGGATCGCGAGGCCGAAGGCCGGCCAGTCGACGGCGGGATCGTTCCACACCTGCCAGGTTGAATGCGTGCCGAGCGCGCTCAGGGCCGCATCGAGCTCCTGCGCGTCCTCGCCTCCGGCGAGTTCCGCGCAGGTCACGAGCGCGATCGGAGCTGTCACGACTGCGATCGTACGGGCGCCTCGGTTAGCGAATGAGCGTGTCGACTGCGAGCGCGACGAAGACGAATGCCAGGTAGCTGTTCGAGAGATGGAACAGCCGCATCGGCTTGCCGTCGAGACCGGCCCGGGTCTTGGCCAGCAGCTTGTGCGCCGCGACTAGCAGCACCGCGCCGGCACCGGCCGCCAGCACGCCGTACACCCACCCCGTCGCGACGGGCCAGAGAGCCAGCGACGCGGCCACGGTGAGCCAGCTGTACACGACGATCTCGGTGGCCACCCGCACCGGCGGCGCGACCACCGGCAGCATCGGGACGCCGGCACGGCGGTAGTCCTCGCGGAACCGGATGGCCAGCGCCCAGAAGTGCGGCGGCGTCCAGAAGAACACCACGGCGAAGAGGATGAGCGGCGCCCACGCGAGCCGTCCGGTGACGGCGGTCCAGCCGATCAACACGGGCATGCAGCCTGCCGCGCCGCCCCACACGATGTTCTGGGCGGTGCGCCGCTTGAGCAGCATGGTGTACACGACCGCGTAAAACACGATGGCCGCCGCGGTAAGGCCGGCAGCTAGCCAGTTCGTCGCGAACCCCATGATGTCGACGGCGATCACGCCGAGCGCCAGCCCGAACAACAAGGCTTCGCGCGGCGAGACGTCGTGCCGCGCCAGGGGCCGGTGCCCGGTGCGGCGCATGACCGCATCGATGTCGCGATCGACATAGCAGTTCAGTGCGTTGGCGCTGCCTGCGGCGAGCGTGCCGGCCACCATGGTGGCGAGCACGACGCTCCACCGCGGCAGACCGCCAGCCGCGAGGATCATCGACGGCAGAGTCGTGACGAGCAGCAGTTCGATGATGCGCGGCTTGGTCAGGGCGACATATGCCCGCCAGCGCGATGACCGCGGGACCGGTAACGCTATCGGGGCCGGCGATACGGTGCTCACCACCGACGTCTGCGTCACCGGATCAGGGTAAGCCGCGGGCTGAAAGTGCACCGCACCACCCCGTGGGCGTCACCGCGACGATGCCGGCCATTAACCGGCCAGCACGGCCGTGTGCCCATCAGGTGACTAGGCTCGATGGAGTGCCGTGACGGCCGGCAGGAGGGAGCACGAGGATCGTGAGCGGACTCGAAGATCGAGTAGTGCAGACCCATCCCGAATGGTGGACCGATCTGGACACCAAGGCCGTCGATACGGTCCGGGTGCTGGCCATGGATGCCGTGCAGAAGGTCGGCAACGGCCACCCGGGCACCGCGATGAGCCTGGCTCCGCTGGCGTACCTCATGTTCCAAAAGGTGTTGCGCCACGATCCGACCGACCCCACCTGGGTGGGCCGCGACCGCTTCGTGCTGTCGAACGGGCACTCGTCGCTGACGCTCTACATCCAGCTCTACTACAGCGGCTACGGTCTCGAGCTCGACGACCTCAAGGCGTATCGCACCTGGGGTTCGCGCACGCCGGGTCACCCCGAGCACGGCCTCACCGTCGGCGTCGAGACGACGACCGGGCCACTCGGGCAGGGCGTGGGCAATGCCGTGGGTATGGCAATGGCGGCGCGCCGAGAGCGGGGCCTGTGGGATCCCGACGCCGCGCCCGGAGAGTCGGTGTTCGACCACCGCATCTACGCGTTCTGCAGCGACGGCGACCTCGAAGAGGGCGTGTCGAGCGAGGCGTCCAGCCTGGCCGGGCATCAGCAGCTCGGCAACCTGATCATGATCTATGACGACAACCACATCTCGATCGAGGACGACACCAACGTGGCGTTCTCCGAGGACGTGCTCAAGCGCTACGAGGCATACGGCTGGCACACGCAGCGTGTCGAATCCGGCGAGGACGTCGTCGCGCTCGAGGCGGCAATCAAGGCAGCCCAGGCCGAGACGACCCGGCCGTCGATCATCTCCGTGCGCACGATCATTGCCTGGCCGGCGCCGAACGCGCAGAACACCGGCAAGGCGCACGGCTCGGCGCTCGGCGAGGACGAGGTCCGGGACACCAAGATCGTCCTCGGCTTCGACCCGGACGTGCACTTCCCGATGGACGATGAGCTGGTCGCCCACGTTCGCCAGGTGGTCGATCGCGGCCGGGCGGCTCACGCCGAGTGGCAACCGCGCTTCGACGACTGGGCGCAGGCGAATACCGAGCGCAAGGCACTGTTCGACCGCATGCTCACCCGCACTCTGCCGGGCGGGTGGGCTGACGTGCTGCCGACGTTCTCCACCGAGAAGCCGATGGCGACGCGGGCCGCGAGCGGCAAGGTGCTCACCGCACTGGCCCCGGTGCTGCCCGAGCTGTGGGGCGGCTCGGCGGACCTCGCCGAGAGCAACCTCACCACGATGGTGGGCGAGCCGAGCTTCATCCCGCCCGAGCGCCAGACGAAGGAGTGGTCGGGCGGTATGTACGGGCGCACGCTGCACTTCGGCATCCGTGAGCACGGCATGGGCTCGATCATGAACGGCATCACGCTGCACGGCGGTACCCGTGTATACGGCGGCACGTTCCTGATCTTCAGCGACTACATGCGCCCCGCGGTGCGCCTCGCGGCGCTCATGGAGATCCCGACGATCTACGTCTGGACGCATGACTCGATCGGTCTCGGTGAGGACGGCCCGACGCACCAGCCGATCGAGCACCTGGCAGCGTTGCGTGCCATCCCGGGGCTGGACGTCGTCCGTCCCGCCGACGCGAACGAGACGGCCGTGGTGTGGCGGACCGTGCTCGAGCACACCGACCGCCCCGCGGGGTTCGCGCTGACCCGCCAGGCGCTGCCGGTGCTTGATCCGGCGAAGGTCGGCAACGCTGACAAGGGCGGCTACGTCCTCGAGGAGGCGTCGAACGGCAAGCCCGAACTGCTGCTCGTCGCCACCGGCTCGGAGGTGTCCATCGCGCTGACCGCGCGCGAGCGGCTGGAGGCCGAGGGCACGCCGACCCGGGTCGTGTCGCTGCCGTGCCTCGAGTGGTTCCGCGCGCAGGACGAGGCCTACCAGCAGCACGTGCTGCCGCCGAGCCTGCGGGCGCGGGTCAGCGTCGAGGCCGCGGTCCCCCAGGGCTGGCGGGAGATCGTCGGCGAGGCCGGCGAGATCGTGTCGATCAACCACTTCGGCGCCAGCGCATCAGGCTCGGTGCTGTTCGAACAGTTCGGATTCACGCCCGACCGGGTTGTTGCCGCGGCGCATGCCACGCTGGATCGGGTAGGCAAGATCACCGGTAGCACAACTGGTACGTGAGGAGATGCCATGACTGACGCTCTCGCCGACCTCTCGGCACAAGGCGTGTCCATCTGGCTCGACGACATCAGCCGCGAGCGGTTGCAGTCCGGCAACCTGCAGGAGCTGATCGACACCAAGCACGTCGTCGGCGTCACCAGCAACCCGACGATCTTCCAGAAGGCTCTCGACCACGGCAGCGCCTACGACGAGCAGGCGCACGACCTTGCGTTGCGCCAGATCGCGCTCGACGGTGCGATCCGCTACCTGATGGCCTACGACATCCGGTGGGCGTGCGATGTGCTACGCCCCGTCTATGACCGGACGAACCGTGTCGACGGCCGGGCGTCGATCGAGGTCGACCCCCGCATCGCGTACGACACGGAGCGCACGACCGCGGAGGCCAAGGGCCTGCAGTGGCTGGTCGACCGGCCGAACGTGCTGGTGAAGATCCCGGCCACCAAGGAGGGTTTGGCGTCGATCACGGCGGCCACGGCGGCCGGCGTCAGCGTCAACGTCACGCTGATCTTCGGTCTCGACCGCTACGACGGCGTTATGGACGCCTACCTGTCCGGCCTGGAGCAGGCGAAGGCGGCCGGCCACGATCTGTCGCAGATCTTCTCGGTGGCGTCGTTCTTCGTGTCGCGAGTGGACACGGAGGTCGACAAGCGCCTCGACAAGATCGGCACGGACGAGGCGGCGGCGCTTCGCGGCAAGGCGGGCATCGCCAATGCCCGGCTGGCGTACGAGCGTTACGAGAAGGTGATCGCGTCCGACCGCTGGCGTGCACTCAAGGCGGCGGGGGCGCACGAGCAGCGCCCGCTGTGGGCGTCGACGGGGGTCAAGGATCCGCGCTACGACGACACGATGTACGCCGTCGAGCTGGTCGCACCGGACACGGTGAACACCATGCCCGAGGCGACGATCAACGCCGTTGCCGACCACGGGACGATCCGGGGGAACACGATCGCCGGCACGTACGACCAGTCGCGGCAGGTGCTCGAAGGGCTGGCCGAGCTCGGCATCGACTACAACGACGTGATCCAGCTGCTCGAGGTCGAAGGCGTCCAGAAGTTCGAGGATTCCTACGCACACCTCGTCGAGAGCGTGAAGGCGCGGGTCGGCGCAGCCGGCCGACGATAGCGACGAGGTGGGACACGTGACCGACACATCCTCGGCCGAGGCGCCGGCGAGCCCGGAAGCGCCGGCGGCGGGCGTGCCGTACACCGCGCCGGCCCTGCGCAACCCGCTGCGCGACCCGGCCGACCGCCGGCTCCCGCGGGTACCCGAACCGTGCGCGCTGGTCGTGTTCGGGGTGACCGGCGATCTGGCGCGCAAGAAGCTGCTGCCGGCGATCTATGACCTGGCCAACCGCGGGCTGCTGCCGAACGACTTCGTGCTGCTCGGGTTCGCCCGCCGCGACTGGGGCGACGGTGACTTCGCAGCCTTGGCGAAGAAGTCGGCGAAGGAACATGCCCGCACGCCGTGGAACGACGAAGTGTGGAAGCGGCTCTCCTCCGACATTCAGTTCGTCCCGGGCTCGTTCGACGACGATGCCGCGTTCGACACGCTGTGCAAGACGCTGGACGAGTTGCGCGAGAGCCACGGCATCAAAGGCAACGCCGCGTTCTACCTGTCCATCCCGCCGAGCATGTTCCCGGTGGTGCTCAAGCAGATGGAGCGCACCGGCCTTGCCAGCAACGAGCAAAGCGGTGGCTGGCGAAGGGTCGTCGTCGAGAAGCCCTTCGGGCATGACCTGGAAAGTGCGCTGGAGCTCAACGGTCTGGTCGACGCGGTCTTCACGCCCCAGGACGTCTTCCGAATCGATCACTACCTTGGCAAGGAGACGGTCCAGAACATTTTGGCGCTGCGTTTCGCCAATCAACTCTTCGAACCGGTGTGGAACTCCAATTACGTCGACTCCGTGCAGATCACGATGGCGGAGGACGTCGGCATCGACGGGCGGGCGGCGTTCTACGACGCGACCGGCGCGGCTCGCGACGTGTTGCAGAACCACCTGTTCCAGCTGCTCGCGCTCACCGCGATGGAAGAGCCGGTCGAGTTCTCCGCGGAGGCGATCCGCACCGAGAAAATCAAGGTGCTGCGGGCGATCTCGCTACCGCCCGACCTGGGTGCCTACGCCGTCCGCGGGCAATACGACCAGGGTTGGCTCGCGGGCGAGCGCGCGGCGGCGTACGTCTCGGAGCACGGCGTATCGCCGGACTCTAGGACCGAAACATACGCTGCCGTTCGGTTGGGCATCGAGACACGGCGGTGGGCGGGCGTGCCGTTCTACTTGCGGACCGGCAAGCGGCTCCCCCGGCGGGTCACGGAGATCGGGGTGCTGTTCAAGAAGGCACCGCATCTGCCGTTCAGCCAGACCGATACGCAGGAGCTCGGCCACAACCAGTTGGTGATCCGGGTACAGCCCGACGAGGGCGTCACGCTGAAGTTCGGTTCCAAGGTGCCCGGGACGCAGATGGAGGTGCGCGACGTCGCGATGGACTTCCTGTACGGCGAGGCCTTTACCGAGTCTTCGCCGGAGGCCTACGAGCGGCTGATCCTCGACGTGCTCATCGGCGATGCGACACTCTTCCCGCGCAACGACGAGGTAGAAGCGTCCTGGCGGGTGATCGATCCGCTGGAGAACTTCTGGGAGGGCAAGCAACCCCACCTGTACCGCGCCGGCGAATGGGGACCGAAGGCATCCGACGAGATGCTTGCCCGCGACGGCCGACAGTGGCGCCGGCCCTAACATGCGCCGGATTCATGTCATGCGCCGTGACTCGATCTCCCCTGCCCCCTGCGCGGGCAAGCTCGATCTCGACCGCGCCTTGCGGCGCGGACCGCGTCGCGGACGGCGCGCTCTTCGCGCGAGCGCTCATCGCCCAGCGGTTGCGTTAGACCTGCTCACCTTGGGGAGGCTTCTGTGACGACTTTGTGGGACACGACCGGGACTGCCGTCGTCAAGGCGCTGGCTGCCGAACGCCGTACCGGTGGCGCGGTCACGAGCGGCATCGTGCTGACTCTCGTGGTCGTCGTCGACGAAAAAGACATAATCGAGGCGGAAGAGGCGGCAACGATCGCGGCGAGCATGCATCCGATGCGGATGCTGATGGTGGTCCGCCGCCAGATCGATGCGCCGGTGCCGCGGCTGGACGCCGAGGTGCTGCTCGGCGGGCGGCTGGGGCCGGGCGAGGCCGTCGTGATGCGCATGTACGGCCGTCTTGCGCTGCATGCCGAGTCGGTCACGCTGCCGCTGCTCGCCCCGGACGCGCCGGTCGTCACCTGGTGGCACGGACCCCCGCCGGATCGCATCTCCTACGACCCACTGGGCGTCTTCGCCGATCGGCGCATCACCGACGTGCAGCGGGCTGACGACCGGGTCGCGGCACTGCGGCAGCGCGCTGTCGACTTCGCCCCGGGTGACACGGACCTCTCCTGGACGCGCATCACCGGCTGGCGGGCAGCGCTGGCGTCCGCCCTCGACGGGCAGCACGACGCGGCCGAATCGGCCACTGTCGACGGCGACGATGCCGACCCGTCCGCGCTGCTGCTCGCCGGGTGGCTGTCCGCGCGGCTCGGCTGCTACGTGCCGGTCACCAGATCCGGAGGCAGCGACATCGACAAGGTGACTATCGGATTCGCCGACGGTGCGAGCATCACCGCAGAGGCGCAGGGCGGCAAGCTGATCCTGCAGCGAGCGGGCCAGCAAGACTCCATAGCGCCGTTTCCCGAGCGGTCACTGGGCGAGCTGCTCGCGGAGGAACTGCGCCGCCTCGACGCCGACGAGATCTTCGCGCAGTCCTTGGGCGCGGTCACCGGGCTGACCGGGCTGGCCGACCGGCCCAGCCAGCGCGTGCACATTTGGCGGGACCCGGCGCTGGCCGACGAAGCCCCTAGCGCGGCTGGCTGATGGGCGCTCCTCCCGAGATCGTCGTCGCGTCCAGCCCCGCGCAGCTCGCCGACGATGTGGCCGCGCGGCTCGTCACGACGCTGGTGTCCGCACAGAGCGTCCGCGCCCTGGCGTTCCTGGGGGTGACCGGCGGCGGCATTCTCGAGCAGACCATGGCGGCGCTAAAACGAAATCCGGCGCGCGACGCGGTCGACTGGCGGCGGGTGAGCCTCTGGTGGGGCGACGAGCGCTTCGTCCCTGCCGACTCGCCCGACCGCAACGACCGACCCGCGTTTGCGGCGCTCTTCGACGCGCTGCCAGTCGAGCCGGCCAACGTGCACCGGATGCCCGCGGCCGGCGCTGAGTACGGCGACGACGCCGAAGCGGCCGCCGAGGCCTACGCGGCTGAGCTCGCGGCGGCAGCCGATCCAGACGAGGACGTGCCGCACTTCGACGCGATGCTGCTCGGGGTCGGTCCGGACGGGCACTGCGCATCGCTGTTCCCGGAGCATCCCGGCGTGTACGAGGAGCAGGCGTCGGTGATTGCCGTGCACAACTCGCCCAAACCGCCGCCGACCCGGCTCTCGCTCACCTTCCGCGCCCTCGGGGCGGCCAACGAGGTGTGGTTCGTCGTCTCGGGGACGTCGAAGGCGCAGGCGGTCGCGATGGCTCTCGGCGGCGCCGGTCGGGTACAGGTACCGGCGGCGGGCCCGCACGGCCGGCACCGCACGCTGTGGCTGCTTGACCGGCAGGCCGCGGCCCAACTGCCGGCGAACCTCTACCGCGCGCCGACGGCTTAACTTACCCCCGCCTGGGCGGATCCGCGTCCCCACCGCTCGCTTCGCTCGGGTGGACCCGCGGCTCCGCTCGTGCCTTCGGCGCGGGCCGCGCCGCGGCGGCGGGCTCTTCGCGCGAGCGCTCATCGACCGGTGGCCGGGTTCTCGAGGGTCGCTGTCCGCTGTTAGCGGCAAGCAGGCATCGGCCTGTGGCTGGGTTCTGGAGAGTCGCTTACCGCTGCTCGGCGCGAGCGCTCGTGCGCGCTAATTCTCGCCGCGGCGCGCGCGTAGCCGCTGCAGGGCCTCTTCGAGGATCGCCGCACCGTCCTCGTCGGAGCGGCGCTCCTTCACGTAGGCCAGGTGCGTCTTGTACGGCTCGTTGCGCGGGGCGCTCGGCGGGGTGCCCGACTCGCGCCCCGCGGGGAACCCGCAGCGCGGGCAGTCCCATGTGTCGGGGAGCACGGCGTCCAAGGCGAAGGCCGGCCGCACCTCGTGGCCGTTAGCGCAAAAGAATGAGATGCGCTGTCGCGGTGCTGACTCGCCGCGTTCCTTCTCACCCATGGGACCAGCTCCGACCCGGCTACCCCGGATCGCACTGCCACCGGCCACGTGTTATCTCCTCGGGATGACTCGGGGATGGGGTATCGGTCGCTCAGCTGTTCTTGTACAGCAGTCCAAGCCCAACGATGCAAATCGCCCAGACGATGCCGGCGATGACCGTCAGCCGGTCCAGGTTGCGCTCAACCACGGATGAGCCGGACAGGTTCGAGTAGAACGAGCCGCCCAACATCGACGACAGCCCGCCGCCCTTGCCACGGTGCAGCAGGATGAGCACCACGAGGAGCAGGCTGACGAGGACGAGCACGACCGACAGCGCGAAGATCATTGATCGGCCCCAATGGAGTGTCGGCGGAACATCCGGCACAGCCTACCTTGTCGTCCTCAGGCAGGACGCGCCGCCAGCACAATCGTGGCGAACTCGGCCCCGTCGAGGCTGGCGCCGCCCACGAGGGCCCCGTCGATGTCGGGCTGCGCGACGATCTCGGCGGCGTTACGGGCGTTGACCGAGCCGCCGTACAGGATGCGCACCCCGGCAGCCAATTCAGCCGAGTACAGCTCACCTAGGCGAGTGCGTAGCGCCGCGCACACCTCCTGCGCGTCGCCCGGGCTCGCCACCAGGCCGGTGCCGATCGCCCACACCGGTTCGTAGGCGATGACGATGCCGGCCGCTTGGTCGGGTGCGATTCCGGCCAACGCGGCGTCCAACTGCGTGGTGCAGTACCGGACGTGTCCGTCGGTCTCGCGTATCTCTAGCGATTCGCCCAGGGCCAGGATCGGCGTCAACCCGTGCCGGTACGCCGCCTTGGCTTTGGCGTTCACGAGCGCGTCGTCCTCGCCGTGATGCTCGCGCCGCTCGGAATGCCCGACGATCACGTAGCTGCAGCCCAGCTTGGCGAGCATGGCGCCGCTGATGTCGCCGGTGTAGGCGCCGCTGTCGTACTGCGAGAGATCCTGGGCGCCGTAGCGGATGAGCAGCCGGTCGCCGTCGACCAACGTCTGGACGCTCCGCAGATCGACGAACGGCGGCAGCACGACGACCTCGACGGCGGCGAAGTGCTCCTCCTTGAGGCTGAACGCGATCTTCTGGGTGAGTGCGATCGCCTCGAGGTGGTTCAGGTTCATCTTCCAGTTGCCGGCGATGAGCGGCTTACGGGGCAAGGTCAGCTCTCCTCGAGCACGGCGACGCCGGGCAGGGTCTTGCCCTCCAGGTACTCGAGCGAGGCACCACCGCCGGTGGAGATGTGCCCGAACGCGTGTGCGGGAAGGCGGAGCTTGCGCACCGCCGCGGCCGAGTCGCCCCCGCCCACGACGGTGAGCCCGGGCGCAGCGGCCACAGCCTCTGCGACGCCCTTGGTGCCCGCTGCGAACGGCGCCACCTCGAAGACCCCCATCGGGCCGTTCCAGAACACGGTCTGCGCGTCAGCGAGGTCCGCAGCGAACGCGGCGACGGTGCGTGGGCCGATATCGAGGCCCTTCATGTCCTTCGGGATGGCATCGGCCGGAACGGTCTGGGTCTCAGCGTCGTCGGTGGCGTCAGCAGCCACCACGATGTCGGACGGCAGCACGATCTTGTCCGGGTTGTCGGCGAGCAGCTGCCGGCACGTGTCGACCTGGTCGTCCTCGAGCAGCGAGTCACCGACTTCGTAGCCTTGCGCCTTCAAGAACGTGAAGCACATCCCACCGCCGACCAGGAGCCGATCGACGCGCGGCAACAACGAGGTGATCACTGCCAGCTTGTCGCTGACCTTGCTGCCGCCCAGGACGACGACGTAGGGACGTTTCGGGTCTTCCGTGAGCTGGCGCAAGACCGTCAGCTCGTCGCGGACAAGGTCGCCGCAGTAGTGCGGCAGCAACTTCGCCACGTCGTAGACGGACGCGTGCTTGCGGTGTACGGCCCCGAACGCGTCCTCGACGAACGCGCCGCCCTCGTCGTCGCCGCCGGTCAGAAACGCCAGGCACATCGCCAGCGCGGCGCGCTGCGCGTCGTCCTTGCTCGTCTCGCCGGGGTGGAAGCGGACGTTCTCGAGCAACAGCAGGTCGCCGTTTTTCAGTTCGCCCGCCAGCAGCCGAGCGCTCTCCCCGACCGTGTCGAGGGCGAAGTCGACGGGCTGGCCGAGCAGTTGGGCGAGCCGGTCGGCGACCGGGCGCAGCGAGTACTGCGGGTCCGGTGCGCCCTTGGGCCGGCCGAGATGCGCGGCGACGATCACCCGCGCCCCGCGGTCGAGCAGCTTCGTGATCACCGGCAGCGAGGCCCGGATACGCCCGTCGTCGGCAACCGCGCCATCCTTCAGCGGCACGTTGAGGTCGGATCGCACCAGGACGCGCCGGCCCTTGACCCCGTGCCGGATCAGGTCGTCGAGGGTGCGCATGATCTTAGAGCGACGCGCCGACCAGCAGGGCCACGTCGACGAGTCGTTGCGAGTAGCCCCACTCGTTGTCGTACCAGCCGACGACCTTGACCTGGTTGCCGATGACCTTGGTCAGACCGGAGTCGAAGATGCACGACGCGGGGTCGGTGACGATGTCGGAGGACACGATCGGGTCCGCCGTGTACGTGAGCAGTCCCTTCAGGGAACCCTCGGCGGCCACCTTGTAGGCCGCGTTCACCTCATCGACGGTGGTGTCACGGCTGACCTGGGCCGTCAGGTCGGTGGCCGAGCCGGTGATCACGGGCACGCGCAGGGCGAAGGCGTCGAGCCTCCCGTGCAGCTTCGGCAGCACCAGGCCGATCGCCTTGGCGGCGCCGCTGGAGGTCGGCACGATGTTTTGGGCGGCGGCGCGGGCCCGGCGCAGGTCCTTGTGCGGGCCGTCCTGCAGGTTCTGGTCCTGGGTGTAGGCATGGATCGTGGTCATCAGGCCCTTTTCGATGCCCAGCGCGTCGTCGAGCACCTTCGCCAGCGGCGCAAGGCAATTCGTGGTGCACGACGCGTTCGAGATGACCGTGTGCTTGGCCGGGTCGTAGTCGCCGTCGTTGACGCCCATGACGATCGTGACGTCCTCGTTCTTCGCAGGCGCCGAGATGATCACCTTCTTGGCACCGCCGCTGTCTACGTGCACCCGCGCCTTGGTGGCGTCGGTGAACAATCCGGTCGACTCGATCACGACGTCGGCGCCCACCTCGCTCCACGGCAGCTTGGCCGGGTCGCGCTCTTCGAATGCCTTGAAGGTCTGCCCGCCGGCGCTGATCGTGTCGGCGGTGGAGCTGACCTCGCCCGGAAAGCGGCCGAGGATGGTGTCGTAGCGCAGCAGGTGCGCCAGGGTTGCGTTGTCGGTGAGGTCGTTCACCGCGACGACCTCGACGTCGGCCCCGGACGCGACGACAGCGCGGAAGAAGTTGCGGCCGATGCGGCCGAAGCCGTTGATGCCCACACGAACGGTCACTGCGGTGGCTCCTCGAATCTGGTACAGACTGCAGCCGGGCGGCAACGGCCGACCCCTGCCCGAAACACTAGCGGGTCGCACCGAGCGACTGTTTCGCACGGGCCGCCGGGCACTCGGTGCACGGCTCGCCGAGTCGGATAACCGCTTGCAGAGTGCAATCGGCCTTGTTAGCGTCCAGGAGACCAATCGCAGCTCGCGATCAGCCAGAGGAGACGACCATGACCCCGGCGACCGTGCTCGACCCGCGCTACAGCGACCCGAGAGCGGTCGCGGTCACCTGGGACGAGACGCAGCGAATCCTTCGCAGTGCCGAGCTGTTCTGGATCTCCACGGTGCGCCCTGACGGCCGGCCACACGTCACCCCGCTCGTCGCCGTTTGGGTCGACGACGCGGTGCATTTCCACACCGGCGCCAAGGAGCAGAAGTTCGCCAACCTGCGCGCCAATCCCCACGTCGTACTCACCACCGGCTGCAACACCTGGGACGCCGGGGTCGACGTTGTGGTCGAGGGGGACGCCGTTGCGGTCACCGACCCGGATCGACTCGCGCGGCTGGCCGAGGCGTGGGCGGGCAAGTGGGACGGGCGATGGCGGCTCGCGGTCCGCGACGGCGGGTTCCGCAATGCCGAATGGGACGACCAGCCGAGTGAGGTCTTCTCGGTAGCGCCCACGACGATCTGCGCGCACGCGAAAGGTGATCCGTTCGGTCAGACGGCGTACCGGTTCTGAGGCGGAGCTGCCTGGCCTTACGGCAGGCCGAGCGCGATCCGCAGCCCGTCTGACACGGCGGCGATGGTCTGCGGACTCAAGGCGCCGGCGGGCTCAGGGAGCGAGCATCTCCGGGGTGACGGCTGACTCGGTGTCCGGGATACCAAGATCGGCGGCTCGCTTGTCCGCCATGGCGAGCAGCCGGCGGATGCGCCCCGCTACGGCGTCCTTGGTCATGGGGGGATCGGACAGCGCGCCCAGCTCCTCCAGCGACGCCTGCTTGTGCTCGAGGCGGAGCCGACCGGCCTGGAGCAAGTGCTCCGGCGCCTCGTCGCCCAGGATCTCCATCGCGCGCTCGACGCGTGCTCCGGCGGCGACGGCGGCACGGGCCGAGCGACGCAGGTTGGCGTCGTCGAAGTTGGCGAGCCGATTCGCCGTGGCGCGCACCTCGCGGCGCATGCGTCGCTCCTCCCACGCCAGGACGCTCTGATGCGCGCCGATCCGGGTCAGCAGGGCGCCGATGGCGTCGCCGTCGCGCACCACCACCCGGTCCGAGCCCCGCACCTCACGAGCCTTGGACGGAACGCCCAGCCGGCGGCCCACCCCCACCAGGGCCAGTGCCGCTTCGGTGGACGGGCAGGTGATCTCCAGGGAGCAGGCGCGGCCGGGCTCGGTGAGCGAGCCGTGAGCCAGGAAGGCACCGCGCCAGGCCGCCTCAGCGTCAGCGATCCCGCCGGCGACGACGTGGTGCGGCAGGCCGCGCACCGGGCGCCCGCGCAGGTCGACCAGCCCGGCCAGACGGGCCAACCCCTCGCCGTCCTTCGTGACGCGCACGAGGTAGCGGCTGCCCTTGCGCAGTCCACCGCCGGCAACGATCTGTACCTCGGAGCCGTGACCGAAGATCTCCGCGATCTCCTTGCGCAGGCGGCGCGCGACCGAGCCGGTATCCAGCTCCGTCTCGATCACGAGGTGCCCGCCTATCAGGTGGAGTGCACCGGCGAAGCGCAGGATCGTCGCCACCTCGGCGCGCCGGGCCGTCGCTCGCGGCACGTCGACACGGCTCAGCTCATCCTTGACCGCCGCGGTCATCGCCATCGGCGTCCCTCCTTCACTGGCTGTTCGCGCGAGCGGCCCTCATACGACCCTGCGATGCTTGCTCAGTCCCCCGCTTGTCGGCCCTCATGCAACTCCGTGATGCTCGCTCACTCCTCGGCCCGCTCAAGTGCTGCCCGGTATGCCTCGGCGAGGCGGGCCGGGTCGTGTCGCTCGGCGCAGTCGTCGGCAGCGATCCTCGACAGTATGAGATGCGCGTCGATGTCGCGTGCGTAAGCCGCGAGTGACTGGTGGTCGAGCACCGCGTCGGTGTCCGCGACGATCGCGTCGATGAACAGCCCGCCGCGTTGCTCGGCATGTTCGCCCAGCGCCCTTAGCAACTCCTCGGGCGAGAAGTCGTCGGTCTCTCCGGCCTGCGGCACGAGGTTCACGGTCACGATCACGGTGGCGTCGGTGGACGCGAGCGCCTTGCCCAGCTCGTGCAGCAACAGGTGCGGGATGACGCTCGTGAACCACGATCCCGGGCCGAGTACCACGACGTCGGCTTCGCGCACGGCATCGACCGCGTATGCGCACGCCGGCGCACCGGGTGGCAGCAGCCGGATACTGCGTACCCGTCCCGGGGTGGTGGCGATCGACGACTGCCCGCGAATCCGCCGGGTGCGCACCGGATCGTCCGGGTCGAAGCGGTCGACCTCGGCGATGAGGTCGAGCGGCACCGGGCTCATCGGCAGCACCTTGCCCACGGCGCCGACCAGTTCCGCGACCTGCTCGATGGCGCCGACGGGGTCGCCGTAGCGATCGAGAAAGCCGGTCAGCAGCAGATTGCCGATCGGGTGCCCGGCCAGCGCGCCGCTGCCTCCGAACCGGTGCTGCAGCAGATCCGCCCATTGCGCATGGGGTTCGGACGTGTCCGCCAGCGCAGTCAGGGCCATGCGCAGGTCGCCCGGCGGCAGCGTGCCGAGTTCTCGGCGGATGCGCCCCGACGAGCCACCGTCATCAGCCACTGTGACGACGGCGGTCAGGTTGGCGGTGAGCCGGCGCAGCGCCGACAGCGACGCGGAAAGCCCGTGCCCACCCCCCAGCGCCACGGCTCGCAACTGTTCACTCACGGCCGAGGTCCCGGTTGACGACCGTGGCCCGCACCCCGATCGCGGTGAGCCGGTCGGCGAGCTCGCGGGCAATGACCACCGACCGGTGCTTGCCGCCGGTGCAACCCACGGCCAGCGTGAGGTAATGCTTGCCTTCGCGGGTGTAGCCCGCCCCGATGATCTCGAGCAGCTCTGCGTACCTGTCGATGAACTCTCCCGCGCCCTTCTGCGACAGCACGTAATCGCGGACCTCGGTGTCCTCGCCGGTCAGATCACG